>Ga0302315_10003516_pt1 | contig 14088 bp, 9 predicted proteins | sample III_Palsa_N3_1_FD_200532 | JGI IMG/M metagenome (GOLD analysis project Ga0302315, IMG submission 200532) | Peat permafrost microbial communities from Stordalen Mire near Abisko, Sweden - III_Palsa_N3_1 | ecosystem: Environmental > Terrestrial > Soil > Palsa > Peat permafrost | place: Sweden... | reverse complement strand
AAGCACCGGTATTGCCGGTAAAACCGGCTGGTGGAACAGCATAGCGGCAGGCGATTTCAGGCATACCGGCAGGATGGACTACATTGTTGGCAATACCGGCCTCAATACTTTTTATAAAGCTACCGACAAATACCCGGTGTATATTACGGCAGCTGATTTTGATAAAAATGGCAGCTATGCAGCCCTCCCTTCGCTGTATTTGCCTGGTGTTGACGGCGAAAAAAAGGAGTTCCCATCTTTTGGCCGTGAAGATCTTTTTAAGCAGATGATAAGTATGAAGAAAAAGTTCACCAACTATAAATCATACGCGATTGCTACTATGCAGGATATTTTATCGCCCGAGCAAATGAAAGAAGCCTTAAGGCTTGAAGCAAATACATCCGGATCATGCTACTTACGTAACGATGGGAATGGCAAATTTACCATGATACCATTACCTATGCAGGCACAGATATCGGCACTGAATGGCATGGTGGTTGACGATTTTGACGGCGATGGCAACCTGGATGTATTAATTAACGGCAATGATTACGGCACCGAGGTACCTACCGGGCGGTACGATGCCTTAAATGGCTTGCTGCTGAAAGGTGATGGTAAAGGCGGTTTTACCCCGTTAAGCATATTGCAAAGCGGTATTTATATACCCGGAGACGGTAAAGCGTTGGTAAAATTGCAAAACACTTCTGGTGGTTATATGATTGCAGCCAGCCAAAATCTGGGCCCGTTACAGCTTTACCAATTGCAGCGAAATGTAAAAAACATATCCTTGCTACCGGATGACCAAACCGCCCTTATCATTTATCAAGGTGGCGTTAAAGAAAAAAGGGAGTTTAATTTCGGCGCTTCTTTCCTGTCGCAATCGGGCCGGTTTTTAACGGTTAATACAAATGTCAGGTCCGTACAAATAACCAACAGTAAGGGCGAAAGCAGGCGCCTTACATTTAAATAGCTTCTCTGATATATGAAAAAATTTACTACTCTTTTCCTGGTTATAGCTTTATCAACCCTGTTAATGCGGTGCACACATCACCGGGGCAGCCAGGCATTTTATATAACCGGTAACTTTATGGGTATAAGGCAAGGGAAAACCGTAAAATTTTATAAAACTGAAGACCAGGTACGCTGGGCATACGGCCCCGGAAGGGATTTTACCAGTTCAGATAATCCTGACGATATTTTTTATTTTGTGGGGAGCTATATAGGCGTCAGGGATGGTAAAACCATACAATTTTATCAAACCAGCCGCGAAGGAGGGTGGAAATACAGCCCCGGAAAAGACTTTGTGAGCCCCGAAAGCGTCGACGGCGTTTTTAAATTTAATGATAATTTACTGGGGATAAGGCACGGAAAAACCATAAAGTTTTATCAAACCAACAAACACGGCACCTGGGCACCTGCTGCTATCGCCCCATTTACAAATGCAGAAGATATTGACGAAGCATTTTCACTTACCGACAACTACATTGGCATCAGGCAAGGCCGGAGTGTTAAATTTTATACAATTGATAAATCACGACAGTGGAGCTGTCGGCCCGCGATGAGCCTTTTGAGCCCGGACAATACCGACGATATATTTTATCTTGGTTATGGAGCGCTTGGCGTTTTGAATGGTACGACTGTAAAATTTTATTCGGTTAACCAGCAGGGCCAATGGTCATACGACGCTTCAAAAGATTTTACTTTTAGCAATTAATAAGCGGCATTGACATTTAAGTTCGATAATCATAATATGAATGAAAAAAACAACCACTATTGGGGCTATTTGTTTAATGCTGCTGCCGTTAATTTACCTGCAGTGTAAAAAAAGTAATTTAACAGATGCGCGCGGCAGCCTGTATGCAGGTTCGGCAACGTGCATAAAATGCCATAGCAATATTTATCATTCATACCTGCATACGGCACATTATCTTGCCTCTCTGCCTGCCTCGCCCGAAAATATACATGGCAGCTTTGCTGCAAATGAAAACATCTTTCAATTCAGCCCATCGCAAAAAATTGTAATGGAAAAACGTGCAAATGCATTGTTTCAAACCTATTATCAAAATGGCAAAGTTGTTGAAAGCCGGCGTTTTGATATTGTTATGGGCGGCGTAAAAGGAGAAAGTTACCTGTACTGGAACGGGAACGGGCTCAATCAGTTACCGGCATCGTATTATACCAAAGAGCATGAATGGCTGTTAAGCCCACGGTTCGACCCAAGGTATGTAAATTTTAACCGCACGATTACATCGCGTTGCCTGCAATGCCATGCCTCTTACATCGGCGACCAGCCGGGTGAAGCGCAGGGATTAAAAACAGCAGAGCAATTTGATAAAAGCACATTGATATACAGCATTGATTGCGAACGATGCCATGGGCCCGGCGCACAACATGTTAGTTATCAAATGAGTAATCCTGGTATAAAAACAGCCCGGTTTATTGCCCGGTACAGTTCATTGCCCAGGGCACGCAGGCTGGATATGTGTGCAGTATGCCATTCGGGAAATAAGAGTGAGATGTTGCAATCAACTTTTTCATTCGTACCAGGTGATACACTCGCAAATTTTAAGCTGCCTGGTTATGAGAATGCCGCGAACGATGGTAAACTGGATGTTCATGGTAACCAATTGCAATTATTGCAAAGCAGCAAGTGCTTTATCAACAGTAAAATGGATTGCGCAACATGCCATGATGTTCACCAAAATCAGCGTAATAATACCGTTGCATTTGTTCAGAAATGCCTCGGCTGCCATAGCATAGCCACGCATAACTATTGCCAAATGGCAGGGAAATTAAGCACACCGTTCCTCAATTCCAATTGTATAGCATGCCATATGCCAGCCTTTGCTTCGGTAGCAATTGTGGCAAGTGCGTATAATAAAACACCTTCTGCCAACGTATTGGTAACCAGCCACCACATTGCAATTTATCCCGACGAGGTAAAAAAGATTTTGGCCATGGCCCAAAAAAACAAATAATTCCCCCTGCTAAAACCACCAGTTTCCGAAACGAAAAAGAGGCTGTCTCAAAAGTAAAATGAAAAAGGACTATACGAAATTATATTTTGCACTATAAAAACTCTGTGCCTCTCCGTGCCTTCTTTGTGCCCTTTGTGGTTAAATTTAACCACAAAGGGCACTGAGATAGAAGCACAGAGAGCACAGAGGCAAATATTATTTGGTAATACTTTGATGAAATTGACTTTTGAGACAGCCTCTGTCAAAAATCAATTATTAATTTATTAATAACCTGGATTTTGCGTTAGGTTAGGATTAAGTCCTCGTTCAGTTTGCGGTATAGGGCATATATCCTTTCCCTGTGGCAGGGAAGTAAAATACACACCATGTATCTGTCCATCAGCTGTTGGGCCGTATGGATACGGCTGTGGTAACAAGTTACTGTTAGTATTGTAATTATTATGCACAAATTCGGCATCATAATTCATACCTGTAGCCGCATCTTTTCCTGCCCTGCGCAGGTCATAGAATACTGAGAACTCGCCGGTAAGCTCATGCCTGTATTCACTCAATACCATCTGCATAGGGTCGGTTATCGGCTGGGCTGGCTTGCCATCATAAGTAAGGCCATCCTGCATAACTGCCGGTGATTTGCCGGCGCCACCCCATGCCCTGTCCCTAACAGTTTTTATGTCGGCCAGGGCAGCCGCAGTATTACCTGTACGTATTTCACATTCAGCCCTGTCGAGCAATATTTCAGCATAACGAAGCAGTATCTGGTTTTGTGAGCCGAATATGGCAGACGTACCATTTGCACCGGTAAGGGTTGGGTCGCGCCATTTTTTAGCGCAATAATAACCCGAACGGGCCAGGTCATCACCATACCAGGGCTGCCTTAGTGCACCGCAGGTATTAATGATATTGCCGTCATCACCTTCATATGAGGAGTACTTGTCATTTGCATTAGCTTTAACCCCGTTGGCAAAACCGGCCTGTACTACCGCGTAACCTTTAATACCGCCCCATTTGGCTATTATACCGGGGCTTACAATGCTGTCGCCCGGGCCTATAATAGTCCCTGCTTTGCGCAGGTCGCCTGCCTGGTATGAATACCATAAACCCGGGTTGGCATAGTCATAACCAAAACCGCTGATCTCCCATGGCCAGCTAAAGTCATCTATCCAGGCAATCTCACCGCCATCCTGCCAGCCGCCGTCCCAGCTTTGCGATTCGCCTGCCGGAAGGTCAAACTGTATTTCAAAAAGCGATTCATCACTGTTTTGATAATTAAACTCATTAACATCTATCCAGTTAGGCAATAAATGATAATTGTTGGTTATCTCAGGGTTATTGAAATCTGCAAGCGCCGCAGTATAATTTCCCAGCCACATTTGCGCTGCACCCTCAAAACCGTAAGCAGCTCCTTTAGTCGCACGGCCTAATTCACTTGCCGGGAGCGTTGTTTTGGAATCAAGCAAGGTTTCAGCCTGTTTCATATCGGCCACTACCTGGGTAAACACCTGGTCCTGGGTGCTCCGGGGTGTTAAACCATTACCGCCGGGTTTTAATTCAAGCGGCACACCACCGAAGGTGCCGGCCAGGTAATAATAGGTCATGCCGCGCAAAAAGTAGGCCTCACCCAATAAACGGTCACCCAGCGCCGGGGTAACCACGCCGTTGGCTTTTGCAGTAGCTATAATACTAAAGGCGCTGTTTGCACGGGCGATAGCTATATAACCGTTCGACCAAAACACGTCAAGTGCGGCAAATGTTGGGGTAATGGAGTAAGAGTTCCAGGCTACGTCCGCCCCGTAATTGTACCAATCGTGCGAAAGGAAGTTGGCATAATACCACATTGACTTCTTCAGCAAGTCGGCATTTTGATAAGCATCATATATACCGTTTACCAGGTCAACCACATCCTGTGATTTTTGAAAGGTGGCCGCCGCTGTTGAATTTTGGGTATCAGTTTGGGTAAGGAAGCCTTTTTTACAAGCCAGCGGCATCAGCAGGGCTACCAGCAAGGTTAAAAGTGCAATTTTTTTTCTGTTCATTTTCATATCTTTCAAATTTTCAATTTGTTAAAAGGTTACATTCAAGCCAACTGTGAAAAACCTGGAAGAAGGGTAAGTGCCGTTATCAACCCCGGTTTGAGTGGCGTAACCGCCCTGGGTACCAATTTCAGGATCCAACCCTTTGTAGCTTGTAATGGTGAATAAGTTTTGGGTAGAAACATATACCCTGATTTTTGATACATCAAGTCTTTTTGCCAGGTCGCCAGGTACGGTGTAACCTAAATTTACAGTCTTCAGCTTCAAAAAGCTACCATTCTCTATCCAGGCGCTTGATGGCACTGCATCGCCATAAGAGTTATCATTGTAATAAATACGCGGATAAATATTGGAATGGTTTGATGGTGTCCAGGCATTATCAACATATTGCACACTCAGGTTATCTATGCCCACAAAACCCCTGTTCTGGAAGGTTTCCAGGTTGCTTTCTTCGTAGTTCAATATTTTATTACCGTAAACGCCGTAGAAATATAAGGTAATATCAAAGTTTTTATAAGCACCATCAAGGTTAAGGCCGCCCAGGAATTTTGGCTGCGGGCTACCTATGCTGGTCTCGTCGGCTGAAGTAACTACGCCATCATGATTAATATCGGCAAACAAACGGTTGCCCGGCCCGGTGGCAGCCATGTAATAATATTGGTAAACACCTTTTGACTGAGCAATGGCATTGGCATTCAGGGCATCTATCTGGGCTTGCGACTGGATAATACCGATAGCCTTATAACCGTAAAACTCACCTATACCTTGCCCGATGTTAGTCTCGCTGTATATAGGCCAGCCGTTGCCGTTTAAGTTAACAGCGCCGCTGGGGCTGCCTTGCGGGTTAGTATAAAAAGTAGCGCCGGAGTTGAGCGAAGTTAACGTGTTCCTGTTGGCCGAAACGGTAACTCCTACCCCATAGCGGAAGTTGTTAATGCTATGATTGTAATTCAGCGCAAACTCCCATCCTTTGTTGGTCATACTGCCCACATTTTCAGGTTCGGATGCATAACCGGTTTGTAACGGCGTAGCAACATCCAATAAAAAGTCTTTTGATCTCCTGTTATAATAATCAACCGTTAAAGTAAGATCGCCCTTTAAAAAAGAAACATCTGTGCCTATATCGGTTTGATAGTCGGTTTCCCACTTTAAGTTAGGATTTTCTGGTTGAGGTGAAGTTATACCATTTTGATAAACACCGCCGGTTGATCCGGATTTTCCAAACGGATAACCGCCGTTACCGGAATCGGTTGCAGGCAAGCCCGCTGAATACAATGCCAGGTAGGCAAAGTCCGGAACCGAACCCTGGTTACCTGTTAAGCCATAGCTGCCGCGGAAATCTAAATCACTCAACCAGTCTACGCCCGACAGGAAAGACTCCTGTTTTGCTCTCCATTTTACAGCTCCTGAAGGGAAAACGCCGTATTTATGGCCTTCGTCGAATTTGGAAGACCCATCACGCCTGATGATGCCGCTAATGTAATATTTGCTGGCATAATTGTAGGCAAGCCTCGCAAATTCCGATGCCAGCGATGTAATTTGTTGTGCAGAAGTTCCTAATTGAAGATTTGTTACCTGCGATATATCTCGTATTACGCCATTAGGCGGAACGCCGCTGCCGCTAAACTGGTTATAAGTAACTTCCTGTTCGGAAACACCGGTAACAAAGTTAATAGTATGCTTACCGAAGGTCTTGTCATAGGTCAGTGTATTTTCCCACAGCCAGTCAAAGTTATTATTCGTGCTTTGTGAGTAAAACGCATTTTGCGTGGCCCCCGCCTGCGCACCATACTGATCAACTAAAACATCGTCTTCAGGCGAAAAATAAGAACCGTTATAGTTGGTTACAGTAGCGCCGGCATTGGTTTTAATTTTCAACCCGTCAATAATAGTTGCTTCCAGTGAAGCGTTGGCTACAAAAAACTGGCTGATATTGGCATAGCGGTTGGTTTCTATTGTGTAAACAGGGTTGGTATATTTAGCAACATAAGTATAAATGGGATTATAAAAACCGTAGTTGCCATTGTCGTCTATTTGGCTGGTAGTTTTATTTCCGCCGTCAAGCGTAGGCGGTAATTGCGCCAATTGACCCAAACTGCCGGTACCGAAAGGATTGTTAGAATCCTGGTAAGTATATTTAACGTTGGTAGAAGACCTGAGCCAGGAGGTCGGCTGGTAATCGACATTGTTGCTTACGGTAAGTCTTTTAAAATAAGACCCCAATACTATACCTTTCTGATCGTAATAACCAACAGAAGTTGCCGACTGCGCTTTGTCACCGCCGCCGCGTATGGCAATTGTATAGTTTTGGGTCATGCCGCTGCGATAAACAGCGTTTTGCCAGTCGGCTTCGGTAAGTGACGAAGGGTCATTCCAGGCTGGCAGTACAGTGAACGACTTGGCAGGGTCATTGGCTGCCTGCGCATCGGCCACCGTGGCAAATTGTTGCGCATCGAGCACATTGTATTCTTTCGGTTTGGCCTGAAATTGAGTATAGGCATCTACCGAAACTACTGTGCCATCTTTACGGCCACGCTTGGTTGTAATGATAACCACGCCGTTAGCAGCACGAACACCATAGATAGCAGTTGCCGAAGCATCTTTTAAAACGTCTATCGAAGCGATATCATTCGGGTTGATGTTGTTAATGCCACCCGCTTCAAGCGGATATCCGTCAATAACATATAACGGCGAGTTACCGTATTGGGCCAAACTTCCGGTACCGCGTATCAGTACAGTAAGGTTACCACCTGGCGCACCATCATTATTGGTAACCTGTACACCGGCAACCCGTCCCTGTAATGATTGCTCCAGTGTAGTAACCGGCACTTTGGCTATTGTGGCCGCGCTTACAGAACCGATGGATCCTGTAACGTCTTTTTGTTTGGCTGTACCATAGCCAATTGCTACAACGTTCACTTCAACCAGGGTTCTTGCATCCGGCGATAACTTTACGTTATAAACACTCCCGCTTCCAATAATTACGCTTTGTTCAAGGTAACCGATAGAAGTAAAGACCAAAATTGTTCCGGGTACGGCTGATATATGGTAATTTCCCCGCACATCGGTAACAGTGCCATTTTGTGTACCTTTAATGTGAACGGTAACACCAGGTAACGGAGTTCCATCCTGGGCGGCGGTCACACGGCCCGTAATTGATGTTTGTGCAAAAGTGTTAAAACTTAGCGCCAGTAACAGGAGAAGGAGTGCGCCCCTGATCCGGTTCAATTTGATTAGCAGTACATCTTTCATCATAATTTACTCTTTAGGTTAATAGTTGTTGATTGCTTTATTATTTTGATAATTGTGCTTGGTAAGTTTTCCGATACAGATTTATGTATCCCGCAGACCGGGGCCGGAAACGTGTTATCAGTTAAAAGTGCAGTGTAAATTTTTATCCATTTTTTATTTATTAAAGTTTATAATTAGCTGTATCTGTTCTCTTTTAAGTGATATTATATCATTTGGTTAACACATTAAATTGGTTATGTAAAATTACTTTTGACACTAAGGCATTTGTAATACTTTTTTTACATACTTTAACTCTAAAAGATTATTTTCCCAACAGCTCAAATACTATAAATTATTTATTAATAGGCAATTAGGTGGCTATATCGCCTAAGGCAAAAGAATATTGTGCTTTTTTTAATGATACTTTTTTAACAAAAAGTACAAGAAACCATAATAGATTATCAGCTTTATACTATACTGTTATTATTCAGTCCGCTAGTTAATTGGTTTATTATTATAATATTTTTGGTTTTTATTACTATTTGGAACTATACCAAAGTTAAGTGTCGGGCAAACACTCAATTAGAAGGAATGTTAAAGAATATACAATAAATGTTAACCTCTAATAATGGAGGATTACATTAGGAACATAAAGGGCTATTAAATAAAAAGGGGCACAAAAAAAGCATTGCCGCGGCAATGCTGTAACAGATTTACGTTATTTATATTGCTACCCCATGGCAAGCCGCCAGGTTTCGGTATTCTTAATCTTTTTAATGAGTTGAAGCAGAGAAATATCGCAGCCCCATTATACCGCCCATTATCATCAGCATAAAAAACACCTCAACAAAACTGATGCGCTGACGGAAAAACAAAATTTCGGATAGTTTTATGAGGATGAGCGTACAGGCTGTCCAAACTGCATAAGCGATTGCAGTAGGCACCTGCTTAATAGCAAGGGAAAAAAAGTAAATATTGCCAATACCAAACAGCACATAGCCAACAAAAGGCAATATAACAGCTAAATCCGTATGCGGCTCGTAAAACGATTGCCATTTAACGGTTTTTAGTGCTCCAAAACTCATGTACTTTATGGAGAATGTCCAGGCGGTCTCAAACACGGCCGCTATGAAAAGAAATAACCAGGCCAATTTATCTTTTTTAAGCAATGTACTCTTTTTCCATCACGCTAACCGGGGCAGGATTTGTAGCAAGTGATTTTTTTTCTTCTTCAGGTTTCTTCAAGGTAGCTTTAAACCAATCCATCAGCATAAACCTTGAATTGTAATACCAATTGAACCATTTGTATTTCAGCAATTTTTTTTCATCAAAACGCTTCACCGAAAATGCATGCTGTAAGAAATAGTCCCTTGGATAATCATAATACAGGCCCCAATTTTCCGGCTTATCGCCCGGTGCGTAGCCGGGATCATATACCGTTCCGAACAAATAATCCCATACGGCGAACTTTGTTGAGAAATTAGCATGGAAAACCTCTTTATAGTTGGCATGGTGCCACAAATGAAGTTCGGGCGAGTTTAAAAAATATTTTAATTTACCAAGCTTCACCTTAACATTGGCATGAATAAACATCCCGAACATTGCGTCGAGCAGTGCTTTGATAGGGATAACTTCAGGTGCTGCGCCAAATATGATGATAGGCGCAAACTCGATAGTTTGATTAATAATGATCTCCATCACATGCGAACGCGATCCTGCCAAAAAATCAACTTCTTTTCCCGAATGGTGCGCCTCGTGTATGCGCCAGAACAGCTTGCTGGAGTGCTGAAAACGATGAAAAAGATAGATGTACAGATCATGCGTAACCAAAAAGAACAACACCTGGCATACAACCGGCCAATTTTTTACAAACTGGATGTTATGCCAGGGTATGTGCGCATTTAATGGCCCGATAATATAATCGAAGATGATGATCTTCAAAAAATAGCTCTGGATGATGGTATACCACACCAGGTCAACCCAAAAGCCTTCCCTAAAGAAAGGAAGGCCTTTGCGATATGGTGAAATACGTTCCCAGGCTATCATAAACGCAGCCCAGGCAAATAGTATTATGGTGGTTACGGTTACTACACTTAAATGCATTTTATATTATAATACGGCCTTGTACTCCTCGCTAATATTCATACGCAGGCGGCGCATTGGGCCAAGCTCCGATTCATAAACTCTTTTTATACCATCGCCGGCAGCAATTTCCACATCGCGTATATCGCGTACCAGGCGTTGGAAGCCCTGCGGCTCAACAGAGGCGGCATGATCCGAACCCCACATGGCGCGGTCGAGCGTAAAGTGCCTTTCTACAAAGGTAGCACCTAAAGCTACAGCCGCAAGTGTTGTAGCCAAACCTGTTTCGTGGCCTGAATAACCGATAGGTACACCGGGGAACTTATCGCCGAGCGTATTGATCATATTCAGGTTCAATTCTTCCGTTTTGCAGGGATAAGCCGACGTTGAATGCGCCACAAAAACAGGGTAATTCGGGTCATACTCATTAATGAAAGTCAAAGCCTGATCAATCTCTTTCATGGTCGACATACCGGTTGACAGCATCAGCGGTTTGCCCGTAGCCAAAATGCGGCTGATCAGTTTAAAATCAGTCAATGAAGCTGAAGCCAGCTTATACAATATGGTATCAAACGGCTCCATAAAATCAACCGATGGCACATCCCACGCCGAAACAAACCAGTCAATGCCTAATTTCTTGCAATACTGGTCTAAAGCTGCATATTCAGCTACCCCAAATTCGGTTTTGCGCTTGTAATCGATGTACGACATACGGCCCCAGGGCGTATCGCGCATTACTTCCCACTGGTCTTTCGGTACGCATATTTCCGGCGTACGTTTCTGGAATTTTACAGCATCGGCTTTGGCAGCAACGGCCTCATCTATCATTTTTTTGGCCAGTTCAAGCGAACCGTTGTGGTTGATGCCGATCTCGGCAATAATATAGCAAGGCTCGCCGGCACCAATTTTACGCCCGTTACTTAAGGTTATCACCCCTGTTTTTGATGGAGATGCCGGAACGTATGAATTTTTAACATCGATAATAAATTCTGCAAACTCGCGGAAGCAACCCTCTCCTCCTTTTGCCTCGCAAACATAGTCTGCCTGCGCCTTTATACCAGGCAGGGCATCAACGGGGCAAGCGGTTAGGCCGGTGAGTTTCATTACTTGCTGATCGTTATAGTCATCACCTATATAGGCAACTTCTTCAGGCCTTAATTGCAGGCGGGTTATAATTTCCTTAAATACTGCCGGTTTATCCTTAGCCAGCAGGTGCAATTCAGTGATCTGTAATTTTTCTGCCCTGGTAACGACAGACGGTGAATTTTCGCCGGTTATAATAGCTGTTTCCACATCTGCAAATTTGCGCAGGCGCTCCACTCCCATGCCATCGCGTACATTAAATTTTTTCTGGCCTTCGCCGTTTTCTCCATAGTAAACGCCGCCATCGGTCAGTACGCCATCACAATCGGTAATGAGTAATTTGATGCGCAATGCTTTTTGTTTTAAAATTTCTTTCATATCATTTAATACCTGCCAGCCGGCAGGCGGGTTTAAATTGCTGTCCATCCGCCGTCGACAACCAGGTTGGCGCCGGTCATATATGCCGAGGCGTCGCTTGCTAAAAAAACAAGTGCGCCCTGGTAATCGGTGCTTTTTGCCATACGGCCCAAAAGCGTTTTTGCTGAATAATTCTGAATAAAAAATACATCCTGGCTGTTCTCAACGCCACCAGGCGAAAGCGTATTTACCCTCACACCTTTATTACCCCAATAAGCGGCTAAAAAACGTGTAAAATTGATAACCGCCCCCTTGGTAACCGGGTAAACCGCCGATTTATAAAAAGCTTGTTCACCGGCTTCATTTTTGTAAATGCTTTGATCGGGGCCTACTATACCATAAGTTGAGGCCACGTTGATGATACTGCCGCTGCCCTGCTCGGCCATTTTGGAACCGAAAACCTGCGAACACAAAAAAACGCCGGTAACATTTACATCAAGCGATTTCTGAAAGGCATCAAGCGGGTAATTTTCAAAAGCCGATAGTTCAGCCGCCATTGCCGGGTTTTCGAACATATCGTTTATCGCCGCGTTGTTCACCAAAATATCTACTGACGGATACTTGTTAAGTATAGCATCCAAAGCATCATTTATAGATGCTTTACTGGTTACATCAAGTCCGATACCGGTGTGCTGATCACCAAGTTCATCGGCAAATTGCTGCGTTTGCGTTTCGTTCAGATCAGCTACGACAACATTTGCCCCGGCAGCGGCCAGCGCTTCGCAATGCCTCCGGCCAAGCAAGCCCAATGCACCGGTAACAACGGCAGTTTTACCCTGTAATGAAAACAAGTCCATTTTATAGCGAAACTGTTTTAGGTTTGATATTGTAGTTGCTCACCTTGCGGAATACAGCTTCCAGCACCTCGCCTTTGAGGTAACTTTTTACGTCGCCGCTTTGGATAGCTTCTTTCACTATTGGTAATACCTCGCGATAAGCCGATAATGTGTAGCTGATATCCTCATCAGTATGGCTATAGCACATATTATGGAAACCGGCCCAAAGCACACCGCGTTTTATCATTTCCTGCTGCATCAGTGTTTTCACTTCCAGCCCGTTACCGGCTTCGGGAGTGAAAGTTACCATGGTACGGCAGTTAAAGCCTATGCAACGGGAGTATTTGTCCATACTCAGCTCAATTGCCAGCTGGTTATAGCCATCTTTTAACAATGCGCCTTTTTCATCAAGATATGCCGGTACATTTTTAGCCTGCAATTCATTAATGGTAGCTATGCACGCAGCCAGTGAAAGCGCTTCACCGCCAAAAGTGGTATAACTGAATACTTCTGAATTGAATAGTTCCATCACATCAGCACGGCCGGTTAGCAACGCTATCGGCATACCATTCGCACAAGCCTTTGAAAATACGGCCAGGTCGGCTTTTACATTAAAATATTCCTGTGCGCCTCCTAATGCAATGCGGAAACCTGTCCACATTTCATCAAATATCAGCAGCGTACCGTTTTCGCGGCATGCATCAGCCAGTTGCTGTAAAAAGCCGGGCTTTGGCGCCTCAAAAATGAAAGGTTCCAGTATAACAGCAGCTACGGTTTCATCAAGCGCCGCTTTTATGGAATCGATGTCGTTATATTCAAATGTATAAGTCAAATCCTGTATCGCTTCGGGAATACCGGCATTGCGGCTGGTTATACCGATATACCAATCGTGCCAACCGTGGTAACCGCAGCAAAACACTTTATCGCGACAGGTAAAGGCACGCGCTACGCGGATTGCCGCCGAACATACATCCGCACCGGTTTTTGATATTTTAACCGCCTCGGCATTCGGGATAACCTGTGTAATTAATTCAGATAATTCCACCTCCAATGGGTGCATCAGCGAAAAAGTGATGCCATCCTTTAGTTGTTCACTGATCGCCTCATCCACTGCCGGATAAGCATAGCCCAAAGAGATTGGGCCGATAGCCGAATTGAAATCGATATATTCATTCCCATCAACATCCCATACATGCGAACCTTTGCCTTTAACCAGGTACTTTGGCGCAACGCCTTTGGTAAACTGGCCCGGCCCTTTTGCCAGGGTTTGGGTTACCGGTTTTTGTACTTTTAAAGCACGTTCATATAATTTATCCGATTCGCTAATTACCGGGTAATCATTCTTTAAGTCTATCTTATTAGCCATAATGCTATTATTTATTCTGAAAATTCGTTTATTAATATTTCGCCCTGCTGGTGCGAGGTTTGGTAGCCTAATATCTTTTCGGCTATTTGTTTGCCTGTAAAACCTTCATACTGCAATACGGCAGGCAATAACCCCGGTTTAAACCA
>Ga0302315_10003515_pt1 | contig 14094 bp, 15 predicted proteins | sample III_Palsa_N3_1_FD_200532 | JGI IMG/M metagenome (GOLD analysis project Ga0302315, IMG submission 200532) | Peat permafrost microbial communities from Stordalen Mire near Abisko, Sweden - III_Palsa_N3_1 | ecosystem: Environmental > Terrestrial > Soil > Palsa > Peat permafrost | place: Sweden... | reverse complement strand
CGAGCAGTGGGCTGTCGATAGCCTGCTGGGCGGCCTGGACTGAGCGATTCTCACCGCTGGCACGACCTATACCCATGAGAGCGCTACCAGCATTGCTCATGACGGTCCTCACATCAGCAAAGTCGAGGTTGATAAGGCCGTGAACGGTAATAAGGTCGGATATGCCCTGCACGCCCTGGCGTAACACATCGTCAGCCACTTTAAAGGCTTCTAGTAGCGGTGTTTGCCGATCTATAGTCTGCAGTAGCCGATCATTCGGGATAATGATAAGGGTGTCGACCGAGCTACGAAGATTCTCAATAGCACTATCTGCATTACGACGACGTTTTTCACCTTCAAACGCGAAAGGTTTAGTAGCAAAACCAACTACTAATATACCCATCTCTCGGGCAAGCTTAGCAACTACAGGACCTGCGCCACTACCAGTACCACCACCAGCACCGATAGTCACGAACACCATGTCAGTACCTTCGAGTGCTTGACGAATCTCATCTCGTGACTCTTCCGCAGCATGCTGGCCAATCGCAGGATTCGCGCCAGCACCCAGACCACGCGTAGTGTCTCGGCCAATGTGAATCTTGACGCTTGCTTTGGAATTTTGCAGTGCTTGCGCGTCGGTATTGATAGCTACAAACTCAACATTTTCGATACCTGCTTCAACCATACGGTTGATGGCTGCACCACCAGCGCCGCCCACGCCCACTACCTTTATGCGTGCGAAGGTCTCAATTGCCGGATCTACTGCTTGTGCCATTGTGCTTAATACCTCTGAGTTTTATATGTATAAGAGTATAGCTGTTGCTGAGTGCGAGTTCAAGCTCGCCGTATACATATGTTGGCTGCTGAACATTTCATCGAACAATAAGCAGTATACGACTTACTCCCCCTGAATAGGGCACGAATACCAAAATTATGGCCTTAGCTTGCCGAAGATCTTGCCGAGAGCCGCCGGCATGCTACCACCCATCAGTTGATGAGTCGCCACCTGCTCATTACTATAGGGCGTGAGTAAAATATCGAGTAGCATTAACCCTGCTGCAGCGGCGAAGGCTGGCGTATCCACCGTATCCACTAGACCTGCCAGACCGTGGACCTTACCAATACGTGCCGGCAGTTGCAACTTGTCGCGTGTAAATTCAGCAAGACCTGGTAGTACGGACGTGCCTCCCACCAAAACTGCTCCACCGGGCAATTTTCGGGCTCGGTGTATGCGCTGTAGCTCTTTTTCCACATATTCCAACAGCTCCTCAACACGAGCTTCCACTATCATATTCACTTCACCACCAGAAAAGTTGTAGACTCTATTGTCTATAGTTATACGCAACGGCTTATCACTGTCGTCACCCAAACGAGCATACTTAACCTTTACCGCTTCAGCTACATCCAAATCGGTCTTGAGTCCAATGGCCAAGTCGTTAGTAATGTGCGTACCTCCTATAGGTAGAACCGCTACATGCTGTACTTCACCATCCTCAATCACGCTAAGGTTTGTAGTGCCGGCACCGATGTCGAGCACCGCTGTACCCGCCTCTTTCTGTTGTCTTCCCAATACAGCCTCGGCAGCAGCCAACGCGCTAATAGTGTGATGGCTCGGCCGCATCTGCGCCTTTTCGAGTGCCAAATTCAGATTGCGCACATTTGGGCTTGCTGCAGTGACAATATGGCAGTCCACCTCAAGTCTGACGCCATGCATGCCAACCGGGTCTTTTAAATTATCCTGACCATCAAGGCGATAGTTCTTGGCGAATACCTGAACTATCTCACGGTTCGGTGGCAGTTTAACTATAGTAGCAGCCTCCTCCACCCGTTCACGATCTTCTACTGAGATTTCGCGGTCAGGACTACTGATGGCAATAACACCTCTACTGTTGATACCCGTCACATGCGAACCGTTTATATTTACAGTCGCTTGGTGTATTTGTATCCCACTAATACGCTCAGCTTCGGTAATAGCCTGGATAATAGCTTCAGCAGCGTCATCTATGTGCATTACCACGCCCTTACGCATACCCTGGTTGGGACTAGAGCCATGGCCGATCACCGATACAAGCGTAGGATCGGATATATCACGTACACCAACAACACAGCGGACTGTGGAGGTACCGATATCAAGGCCGACGTACGTTGGGGCGGCAGAGTCACGCATGCTGGCAGTATACCGCTAACCCTTTGACTTGCGCAAGAAAACAGTACAGATAGTACTAATTATTAGCGCGTTAAATTTTTGTAAGAATTTCACAACCGGTTTGAGTGACTAAAAGTGTGTGTTCAAATTGTGCGCTACGTGAGCCATCCATCGTCAATAATGTCCAGCCGTCATGGGCCTGGAAGATCCGCGGTGAGCCGAGCGTAGTGATTGGTTCTATAGCAATAGTCATCCCAGACTTGAGTACCGGACCAGTGCCCACGTGACCGTAATTAGGGATCTCAGGATCCTCATGGAGCTCATAGCCAACACCGTGACCGACTAGTTCACGCACGATGCCCAGGTCATACTTCTGAAGTACTGCTTGGATAGCAGCTGACACGTCGCCAACACGAACGCCATCTTTAACAACATCTATCCCTGCATATAGCGCACGCTCAGTACCTTCGAGCAGCCAGCGACCGGCTTTGTCAGTCTTCTCAGGCCCGCCGATACTTACACTTACACCCGCATCTGTAACCATACCCTTGTACGTTACGCCGAAATCAAAATTTACAATGTCACCATCTACAAATACGTGATCGTTTGGGATACTGTGTTGCACTTCATTGTTTGTGGAGATACAAATAATATCAGGATAGCCTTCAAAACCCTTGAATGTGGGCTTACCACCAAGACGGTCAAGTTCTTCCCCGGCTAACGCCGATACATCCTTTGGAGTCATTCCGGCCTCAACCTTATGTTGTATTAGTTGCAACACAGTGGCAAGCATTATGCCGCTTTCGCGCATAGATGCAATCTCATCAGCATTCTTAGGCTTGCCCATATACTCTATAGATTCTTATTAGTAATAAATGAATGTCCGAGGGTACGCAGAATATCAAGATGTACGGCTTGGGGATCACGACCTGCATCAATCTCAGCAATCTTCCAGTTTTTTTCTTTCATGTATGCCAGAATGGGACGAGTTACTTCCTGGTATTGCTCGTATCGATGCGAAATTGCCTTTTCGCTATCATCTAAACGACCACGTTTTTGTAGACGATCCCGGATAACCTGCTCGGATACCTCTAGGTTCAGAACAACTGGCTCCCCAAAGCGACCAGCCTTACACTGCTCAAGAAGCCAATCTACTTGAGGCTTAGTACGAGGAAAACCATCAAGTATAAACTGTTCTTTCGTATCAATAAGCTCAAGAACCTTGTCTATAACACGGATAACCTCATCATCGCTCAATAGCTGGCCTTCTAGCATTTCGTTGCGACGGCGCCCTGTAATAAGCACACGAAAAATTTCGCCAGTAGAGATATACGCATACCCATACTCATCAGCAAGCTGGTGACCTTGGGTACTTTTACCTGAACCCGCGACTCCCATTAACAGAATCACTTTACGCGCTCAGCCTTTCCTTCACCAGCTCTGCGACCTTAGCGCTATTGGCAGTATTACCAACCTTGGATTTAACGGCACCGATCACCTTGCCCATAGCCTGCATACCTTCAGCGCCCTGCTCAGCAATCACTTCGTCGATAAGCTTCACGAGCTCTTGCTCGCTTAGCTGTTCTGGCAAATAGCTTTCTACAATAGCCTTCTCGGTTAGCTCTTTGTCGGCCCGCTCTTGTGATCCACCTCGTACGTACAGGTCAGCACTCTCCTGACGCTTCTTTGCTTCTTTAGCAAAGAGAGATAATATCTCGTCGTCAGAAATACCACCACTGTCGCGTTTCTTGGCTGCAACGTCCGCATATAGAATAACGCTCTTTAAACCACGAAGCGTATCTACACGTAGAGAATCACCAGCCAGTAGGGCGGCTTTTACGTCGTCGTCCAGCTGTTGACGTATGGCCATATCTTTATCGCTGGCCCAATTTGATTTTCTTGAGCTTCAGAGCTTTACGCTGCTGGCGAATAATTGCCTTCTGCCGACGTTCACGCTTGCTGATAGGCTTTTCGAAATACTGTCCTTGTTTGACTGCAATAATCAGACCAGACTGCTGCACACGACGGTTGAACCGGCGCACTAAGTTTTCTGCTGACTCTTTGCTATCTTTGCGGGTTACTTCTATCATATCGAGGACAAGTATAGCGTAACAGGGGCGATTACGCAACAGCTATCTTTGGTATAAACTTTGGTATTAGATTAAGATCCCTCAACCAAAATATCCATTATCTATAGACTTACGAAACGTGGCGTTTTTGCTGAGTTCGCTGACTCTTCAGAACTATGCTCTGTAGCTCTTTAAAGATAATGAACTGCTTGTTCGTATGATACATTTTGGTGTTGCCCTGTTTTTCCGAGATAAGAAAGCCAGCCTTTTCAAGCCGCTTAAGTTCACGCTGTATGTTACCTGCATCTTCCTTTATCAGTTTGGCAAGTCCACGAACGTGAGTCTTGAAATCAGGATATTTCGCATAGATCACAATAATCTTGCGTCGCACCCTTGAAGTAATAAACACATCTAACATAATTATTTCCCAGATCCCAAAATATAATCCATCATTGTCTTTCCAACAACGTGATTCTTAGTATAGCTTGACGAAAGCCTGATTTCAACCGCTTTCTGGCGTATGGCCTATACTTATACTATGTATTATTACGAGGTGTTAGTGGCTAACATGGCTTATCATGGCAGTGAGCCACTTACTTATTCAAGCGAAACGAAGCTAATACCCGGTAGCATTGTAAAAGTGAATCTGCGCGCAAAGCCCACACTTGGGATTGTAGTGCGCACCGTGCCAAAGCCAGCATTTGATGTAAAGCCAGTGACTGCCGTGGCTCCGTTTCCGTCACTACCGCCACAGCATATGGAGCTACTGAGGTGGATGTACGCTTATTACCCTGCACCACTCGGTGCTGTAGTGCGTCAGTTCGTCCCCCCTACTGAGGTCTTCCCGAAGCAACTCGACGACTTAGTTTCTACACATCTCAGACCAGATAAGCTGCCGACACTTAGCAGCGAGCAGCAGCATGCACTCGAAGCCATACAAGGTCCTGGTACGTTTCTGCTTCACGGTATAACCGGCAGTGGTAAGTCACGGGTATATATCGAACTCGCAGCCCGAGCAATGGCAAGCAATAAATCAGCGTTGGTACTCACGCCTGAGATTGGACTAACGGCGCAGCTCACCGAGAGTTTCAGGCGAGTATTCGACGGTGCCGTATACGTACTCCATTCGCAGCTTACCGCAGCTGAACGACGTAATATTTACTACGAGCTACTGCAGCGCAAGGATACAAGCATTGTAATCGGGCCACGTTCAGCGTTGTTCTCACCGTTGCGAAACCTCGGATTAGTTGTACTCGATGAAGCTCATGACAACGCTTACAAAAACGAGTCGGCACCGCACTACCAATCTGGCCGTGTAGCCGCCAAGCTAGCCAGCCTGTACGGTGCGACCTTAGTACTCGGCTCCGCCACGCCAACAGTCGAAGACTACTATTTAGCGCAGGCTAAAGATAGACCGATAATTACCATGTACAAACTGGCGAAGGACATTGACACGCCAGTGGCCATTGAGATGGTCGACATGCGCAAGCCACAACTTTTTACTCGTAGCCCCCTGCTTAGCGACACGATGCTTTCACATATTGGCATGGCCATGAAACGCAGCGAGCAATCGCTGATCTTCTTAAACCGCCGTGGTACGGCAAACGTCGTACTATGCAAAAACTGTGGTTGGCAGTCACTGTGTCCTAATTGTGATCTGACACTTACTTACCATGGTGATTCACACGAATTGCGTTGCCACGTGTGCGGGTTCATCGGCCAGCTGCCTACCGTTTGCCCCGTATGTAGCAGTGCTGAAATTTTATTCAAAAGTATCGGTACTAAAGCTGTCGTAGAGGCTATTGCAAAGTTATTTCCAGGAGCTCGCATTCAGCGATTTGACACTGATGCTCAAAAGTCTGAGCGATTAGAGCGGCATCTGAGCGACCTCGTTGGCGGGAGCGCCGACATCATAGTAGGCACACAGCTGATCAGCAAGGGTCTCGATCTACCTAGACTATCAGTCGTAGGTATAGTGAACGCAGATAGTAGCTTACTGATCCCCGATTATACAGCTGCGGAACAAACCTATCAGCTAATCAGCCAAGTCATAGGCCGCGTTGGGCGTGGCCACCGAGCAGGCACGGTCGTCGTGCAAACCTACGACCCCGAAAACACTACACTAAAATCTGCCCTTGCCCACGAGTGGGATACGTTTTATCACGCTGAATTGGCCGAGAGGAAGGCGTACCGTTTCCCGCCTTATACATATCTATTGAAACTGAATGCGCTACGTGCCACGAGCGCTTCCGCAGAAAAGGCGGCAAACGACCTTGCGCGCAATATCATGAAGCAGCATCCTGAAGTCACTATAGAAGGCCCGGCGCCGTCATTTCATCCACGAGAGCGCGGAAAATATAGCTGGCAGATTCTTATTAAGTCTCCGAGCAGGACATACTTGGTCGATATAACCCGCGAACTTCCGTCTGGTTGGAACTACGATATCGACCCTAACAATTTACTCTGAGGGCCCCCGTTCGCTATACTGTTCACAGATGCAAAACTCACTTATATCCTTACCGAACCCACACCTACGCCAAAACTCCAAAAAGATTGGCTATATTGATGATAGCGTTCGAGAGTTGATCCAACATATGGAAGATACGACACTGGAATGGGAGGCTGATCGTGAACACGAGGTTGGTGTCGCACTGGCGGCTATTCAAATTAACGTACCGTTACGCGTAATCGTCGTTCGTAATGATTTTGACAACAAAAGTGATACGTCTTTCCGAGCATTCATAAACCCGGTTATTACAAAATATGAAGGCGAATTGATTGAGGATTTTGAAGGTTGCTTGAGCGTGAAAGACCTATACGGTAAGGTACCCCGCTATAGTAAAGTGCGCATAAAAGCGCTCGATTTAACAGGGAAAGAGATCCGTTTTAGCGCAGAAGGATTCCTGGCGCGTGTTTTCCAGCACGAAATCGACCACACCAATGGTAAGGTCTTTATAGACCACATCAAAGACTCTCCTCTCGCGTTTTATGCATTAAATGAAGAGGGAAATTTACAACAGCTAGGCTACGAAAAAGATATTAAATTAAACAAAAACTTGTGGAGTGAGTAATGGATGAGCCAATCATATTTTTCGGTACAGGCCCTGTGGCAGCAGCATCCCTCAAATTACTTTCACAAAGCTTTGAGATTGAAGCCGTCATAACTAAACCCAGGCAGCCACACCACCGTGGTGAGGTGCCCGTCTTGGACGTCGCGAATAAACTCGAGTTACCCCTTATCGAAGTGGCGAACAAAAAAGAGGTTTCCGAAAAAATAACAAGCCAACAGTTCCGGAGCCAAGTAGCAGTGCTCATAGATTTCGGCATCCTAGTTGAACAAAAAGTTATTGATGTGTTCCCTCTAGGCATTGTAAACAGTCATTTTTCCCTGCTGCCTCAGTGGCGAGGCGCTGACCCTATCACTTTTGCAATACTGAGTGGGCAAGATAAGACGGGTGTTAGTCTCATGCTACTCGTTGAAGCCATGGACGAAGGTCCGCTCTTGGCCGTCGGCGAGACCGTTTTACCTACAGACGCAACAACGCCCGAACTTACACGCAATTTAATAGGCCTGAGTTATGCACTACTTAAGGACGTACTCCCAAAATATATAGCCGGTAAGCTCATTGGGAGTCCACAGGAGAAGGTTGCGGACGCCGTCGGCTACTCGGCTCAACCAAGCTACTCACGCAAACTCACTAAGGAAGATGGCATCTTAGACTGGGACAAGGCCGCCGAGCAGCTGGGACGCGAGATACGCGCGTACCTCGAGTGGCCCAAAAGCCGGACAATACTTGGAGGCCATGCTGTCATCATTACTCGAGCCCATGCTGAAGCCGGCGAGGGTGCCCCTGGTAAACTGTGGCTACAAAATAAGCGACTTGGCGTCTATTGTGGCAAAGGAATCCTTATGATCGACAACATCAAGCCTGCCGGCAAGGGCGAGATGCCTATAGAAGCCTTCATAAACGGTTACAGACAAAATCTAAGCTAGCTATCGAAAACGTAGAAAGATAAAATGCCAAGCTAAGCCTGGCATTTTATCTTGGTGGAGTATGGCGGAGTCGAACCGCCGACCTCGGCAATGCGAATGCCGCGCTCTAGCCAACTGAGCTAATACCCCAGAGTCTACGCAGCCTGCTGGTTGCCAGGGCCTGCTGGTGGCTGTTGCGTAGGGAACTGGTACACTTGCGCGTCCTGCTGCTGGCCCGTGCCTGTTTGCGGCTGTTGATAACTAGCCGACTCAGGCGGGTTTACTGGGGAATTCTGTACAGGGGACGCTTGCTGAGGATATGGTTGTGGCTGATTCTGAGGGGGCACAAACTGTTGCGGTACTGCTTGCGGCTGAGGCGCACTAGCCGCTATAATTTGCGGAGCCATTTGCTTTATTTCCTGCTTCAGTGCCTCAAATACGTCATTCACTACCTGCTTATAATTTGGCAAGTTTGCTTCTAGCCATTGTAATGCCTGAGCCTGGTTGGCGTCACCACCATCGTCAATAAATTTTTCAAACTCTTCAAGCTGTCTATCAGTCATTTGGTTTGCTAGGTTGGTACCCACGCGCAGCTCAAGTGTGTCGTAGATATGCTGCAGCATGGACCGCTTCTGATCTTCAGGTAAGGTACCCAGACCAAGTTCATCAAGTAGGTTATTGTCGAGTTTCAACATACTATCTATTGTAGCACTACAGCGTACGCTCTACTGTTTCACGAGTGAAGAATTCTATGCGATCGCCAATCTCAAGCGTCAGGCGCCCTTGGATATTTAGGCTAATACCACCTAACTCCCCCGTTGCTAAGTCGGTTGCGTCATTAGGACCACGCTTTAACCCTATCAATTCCGCCTCACCGATCCGCTCCTTGCCGCGGAAGATACGTGCAAAAGCCGGGACCTTCAATATACCGCTCTTTACTTCACCTCCAGCGATAACTTGTGCTTTAGTGGTCTTGAAGATACCCTTCACTTCAAGACTACCCATCTCCTTTTCGACAATCTCATCGGCCAAAAGCTTGCTTAGTTCAGATTTCACGTCATCTATTAACTCATATATGACGTTATAGAGTCGAATAGACACTTGGTCACGATTCGCCAACCGGCGGATATTTGGTGCCGCACTCGTATTGAAGCCATATATAATCGCTCCAGCACTATGTGCCAAGTGAATGTCGTTCTCGCTCACCACACCAACACCGCTACCGACGATTCGTACAGCGACTTCGTCAGTCTCCACGCTCTTCAAGCTGTCCGCCACACTAGTAAGCGAGCCTTGTACATCCGCCTTAATGATAATCGGTAGTTCCTGCAACTTATCACTGCGACTGATGATACGCAGCAGTTCACTGCTACTCATGTCACTCCGCGAAGCCCCGTTGGCTCGACTGAAGCTTACAGACGTCGCACGAGCGCGAGCTTCCTTTTCGTTTGCAACTACACTGAATGCATCACCGAACTCGGGCAACGTCTTGAAACCACTGATAACAACTGGTGTGCTCGGACCAGCTGATTTTATAGGCTTACCAGCCGTGTCTTCCAAGTTGCGGACTTTAGCGTACGCGCCACCTGCCAGTACGAACTGTCCAGGCTTCAGTGTCCCCTCTTCGATAAGTGCATGAGCGATTGGACCACGTCCAGTCTCTACATGCGCTTCTATAATAAGACCGCGGGCCGGTAGCGTAGCATCCGCCTTTAACTCCTCAACATCAGCCACAAGCAAGAGCATATCAAGCAAAGCTGGTATCCCCTGCTTAGTTTTAGCACTGACGGGTACGGCCACGATATCACCGCCCCACTCCTCGACTAGTAGATTTTGCTCAGCCAATTGCTGCTTCACGAGCTGGTCGTTGGCGCCCTCTTTGTCGATTTTGTTTATCGCAACAATGATGCGTGTACCAGCATTACGCGCGAAACGAATTGCCTCGATAGTCTGTGGTTTAACGCCGTCATCTGCTGCAACAACGATAACTACAATGTCTGTTAGATCTGCACCATGCTCACGGATAGCCGCAAAAGCTTCGTGCCCCGGTGTGTCCAGGAATGTGATCACTCTGCCATTGTGCTCGACTTGATAGGCACTAATGTGCTGAGTAATTCCACCTGCCTCACCTTTAGCCACCTGAGCGCCACGAATGGCGTCGAGCAGGCTTGTCTTCCCATGATCAACGTGACCCATCACTGCTACTACTGGGGGTCGCTGCGTGGCTGCGGCACTCGCTACCTGCTTCTCACGCTTTCCCGGTTCAGCGGCGGCCTTCTTGTGCTCTAGCTCAATGTCGAGACCTAGTTCACCAATGATAATCTGTGCTGTATCGAAATCCAGCCTCTCATTTATCGTGGCCATGATGCCATTTTTCATCAGCTCGCCGATTAGACGGGTCACCGGAAGCTTTAGCTCCTCGGCCAGAGAGCCGACGGTGATATTATCTTCGATTTGGATTGTGGTTGCCATATCGTCTGCCCTTTCCGGCCGCACGGCCAAGCTGATGTTTACAACATTATGGTTGAACTATTTTTGTTTAAGGCTAAGTGAGATCTTACGCGCATCGGTGTCTATCTCAAGCACCTTGAACTTCTTTTTCTCATTTAGTTGGAAGATCTTTTCTGGGTCAATGTGATCATCGTCGCCCATTTCACTTACGTGTACTAGCGCCTCAACACTCGGACTTAGCTGTACGAATGCACCGAACGGTGTAATACGTGTGATCTTGCCCTCGACTACATCACCCTTACTGAATGCCTTTACCTCTTTAAGCCATGGGTCTTCCGACATTTGCTTAAGGCTAAGGCTCAGCCGATCCTTGTCGATAGCAATGATCTTCGCCTTTACCGTCTCGCCCACTTTGACATAGTCACGTGGGTTTTCAACACGTTCCCAGCTAATCTCACTGATGTGGATTAGGCCTTCGATGCCGTCGACGTTTACAAACGCACCGAAGTCGATCACGCCTGTAACTACGCCTTCAACCGCATCTCCGACCTTCAGCTCGGCGAAACGAGCCTGCATGTCATCTTTTACAGCTTCCTTCTCAGAGAAGATAAGCTTATTATCTTTGCGACTAACGTCTAAGACGCGTACACGAATCGGCTTGCCCGTAAGCTGGTTTAGCTTCTGCAAGATTTCGTCCTTATCAGCACCGCTTACACGTGGATAGTGGCCGGCTGCCAATTGGCTAACGGGCAAGAATCCACGGATACCTTCTAGCTCCACCAGCAGGCCACCGCGGTTAGCATCGTAAGGGCTAACTTCTACGATCTCGCCAGCATCGAAAATTCGCTGCAACTCGTCCCAGCCACGGTCTTTGGCTGCACGACGCATACTGAGCAGTGCGTAGCCTTCGTCCATTTCCGGGTCAATGACGCTAACAGTGACCATATGGCCCTGTTCTAAGTTCTGGCCATGGCCAACTTCGCGTCGCATAACTACGCCAACACCGCGCGGTCCTAAATCGATCCAGACCTGGTGCTTGCGTACGCTCGCAATGCTTCCCTCGACGACGTCACCTACCTCGAGTTGTTTAACGTCACTGCCTGCCAGCAGCTCGTCCATTGTTACTATATTGTTCTTTGGCATTTCTTACATGCCTCCTTTGTAGTGTATTTCCTGCAAGCAACAAGGACGCCTCAAGTGGCGCCACTAATATGTGCCTGTAAGATTACTTCTTATTATATCTGTTTTTAGCGTTTAGGTAAAGGTTTGCGCCTGAGCGTCATCCACTACAGGATAAACAAAGCCTATGCATTTTCCTATGGTACACTGGAATCATGTATATAGGAATCGACATAGGCGGAACAAAAACACTTGTGGCAGCGTTGGATGACAATGGCGTTATTGCGGCATCGGTCAAATTTGCGACACCCAAAAACTATGATGAGTTTTTGAAGGAGCTAAAGCGAGTCTTGCAAGCGGAACTACCATTCAGTGAATTCCGTGCGGGCTGTGTCGCCGCGCCCGGCGCCATTGACCGTAAGCGCGGTCGATTTGAAGAAGGGGGCAATCTCACCTGGGAAAACGTACCCCTACAGCACGACGTCGAACACCTTGTCCACTGTCCAGTGCTCATCGAGAATGATGCTAACCTAGCGGGTCTCAGTGAGGCTATGCTACTCAAAGACACTCACGCCAAAGTGCTCTATATAACCATCAGTACCGGCATTGGTACCGGCTTTATAGTCAACCAACAGATTGACCCAAGCATGGCTGACAGTGAAGGCGGCCAGCTCATGCTACAGCGTGGCGATAAAATCGTTAAGTGGGAGAGCTTTGCCAGTGGCAAGGCAATCTACGAACGCTATGGCCAAAAGGCATCCGAAATAAATGATGAGAAGATTTGGAAAGCTGTCGTCGTAGACCTATCCATTGGCTTCGTTGACTTATTGGCCGTTACACAACCGGACATTGTTGTCATCGGTGGCGGCGTTGGCCATTACCTGGAAAAATTCCACGATTTGCTTGTTGATGAACTTAAGAAATATACCACTCCACTAGTACCCGTACCGCCTATAGTAAAAGCTGGCCGCCCCGAGGAGGCAGTAGTATATGGCTGTTACGACTTAGCCCGGAGCGTTTATGCCTAAGCCGGCAGTCAAGGAGCCGAACCTAGGCGCCTTAATTACACGGATTCGTCACGATTACCCTGGTCTATCATTTATAGAGAGTACCCACTTCTCATGGCACGCCGGTAAGAGGCATGTGTCATTTAAGAGAACCGGCGCTGATCCTCGGCACGACATGTGGGCGTTATTACACGAGCTCGGCCACGCCCTGCTTGAACACACCGATTATCACTACGACATTGAGTTGCTCAAGCTTGAATCAGCTGCCTGGGAAAAGGCTCGTGGATTAGCTCAGAACTATAGCCTAGACGTCGACGAGGATTACTTACAGGATTGCCTCGATACCTACCGCGATTGGCTACACCTACGCGCTACCTGTCCTACCTGCTCTTCACGCTCACTGCAAGCTTCACCGCGTCACTATCGCTGTTTCAATTGTCAGACCGAGTGGAGTGTTACACGTAGTCGGCTCTGCCGTCCATACCGACTCCAGACCAACTAGTTTGGGATAATAAAAGGACCTCCGAGGAGGTCCTTTTATTTAGAAATTCCGTAAGTCTGACTAAGCAGCCAGGTCTACGTCTGATTTCTTAGTGCGTCGGCTAATACGACCACCGATGGCACCGTAGACACGGGCGCGCTCGCGGCCAGCTTCACCAGCGGCAAAACCGCCGGTCTTACCGTTCAGGCCACCCTTAGCGCCAATCTTAGCGTAAAAGTCAGGACCGTACTTCTTCTTGTTAGTTGCAGCAGCAGCTCTGCCGCCAGCTTTTGTTCCAGCCATAAAACTAGATCTCCCTTACTTGTTTGGCTTCGAAATAAAAAAGAGTTCCGCGAACTCCATGTACGCAGAAACCCTCTCATTCGTTTCGAATTATGCTTATGATAGCACTATATGATGCTTATGTCAACTATCTCGGTAACGTTATAAGATATATCAGGCTTAGTTAGGGTATAAAAAAGAAGAAACCTCCTATTCGGAGGTTTCTTCTATAATACGGCACCGTGCTATTTTCCCAGGGCTCAGGCCCAAGTATTGTAACCGCTGAGAGGCTTAACTGCTGTGTTCGGTATGGAAACAGGTGTTTCCCTCTCGCTATGGGCACCGAATAACCTAACAGCTTACTTAGTTTATATGTTTCATATACAAGCTAAAGCCATCAACAGAGCATACGGGCTAAAAGGCCGCTTCGCCAAAAGCGAATTACTCTTACTCCTCCCAATCTCATTACTAAAATGAAAGCTGGGACGAGGCTATCGATGTCCATACGTTTCGTGCGTATTAGACTGGTCACATTATGCGTAGTTTAAGGGCTCATATATTTTTGTTTTAGATTCTCCTAAAACAAA
>Ga0302315_10003512_pt1 | contig 14098 bp, 13 predicted proteins | sample III_Palsa_N3_1_FD_200532 | JGI IMG/M metagenome (GOLD analysis project Ga0302315, IMG submission 200532) | Peat permafrost microbial communities from Stordalen Mire near Abisko, Sweden - III_Palsa_N3_1 | ecosystem: Environmental > Terrestrial > Soil > Palsa > Peat permafrost | place: Sweden... | reverse complement strand
TCGCTAAATACGATCACGGGTGGCACGGTTGCGAATATCTCTCCGGCTGCAAATCCGGTTTACTCGCTGACGGATAGCAAGAATAGATTTGTGTATGTGGCGAACCAGTCAACAACAGATACAACGAATCCGAACAGCTCGATTTCGGCCTTCAATATCCAAACGACTGGACAGCTGCAACAGCTGAACGATCCTGGGAACAACCCGTACACTGTGGGCGCAGGTCCAGTCTGCATGGTTGAGGACCCGTCAAATCAATACATCTACACCTCCAATGGAGACGGAACGGTTACCGGTAAGACCATCTCTACCACAGGCACCCTGTCGGATCTGCGTCGAGGATCTACCTTTACGGCGACCGGACAAGCGACGTGTCTTGCAGTAAGCGGAAACGTAGACTAGCTGGCATAGCGGCAGCTGGAGAACCAGGACAGAACGTCGGCAGGAGTTCTGAGTATCGGGATAGCAGGAACGGGCGGAAACGATTTGCCCCGGAGTCAGGCAAGCATGAAGTGGAATAAGTTGGGCCGCGGAACAATGGCCTCGATATTGTCTTTTGCGTTGGTAAGCGTCACGGCATGCAGCCGGGACTACACACTGGCGTATGTATATGTGACGACTTCAAAACCGTTGACAAGCTCCTCTCCAAACGGTGGGATCAATGCTTATGCGGTGGACTACCAGATCGGTTCCTTAACACCGCTGGCGGACTCGCCCATACCGGCAGGCAGGAATCCAGTAACTCTGATTGCTTCGCCGAGCGGTCTGAATCTGTATGTTGTCAACCATGACGATTCGACCATTGGCGAATACTCGATCGGAACTGATGGAAAGATTTACCTGGGGAATACGTACAACATCACCGGGAGCAATGCTACCTCGGTTGGCATGGATGCAGCTGGGGCCTTCCTTTATGTCACGTTCCAATACCAGCTTGGCCCACAGGGACAACAGCTCTACTCGACTGCCTCGCCGGGGCCCGGCGGCGTGACGATCTTCCCGATCAATTCGGATGGCACGCTGGGAACTCCAACCACAGTGAACGTCGGCAATACTCCTGTCGGGATTGTTGTCAGCCGTCCTCGTTGCGAACCCACAGCCTCGTACAACACTGGAAATCCGACCTGTACGTTGACGGATGGTTCCGGATCCGGCCTGCAGACTTCTTTTGTGTATGTGATTGATCAAGAAACCCCTACTACTCCTAAAGCTGCGCTGCTGGCCTTTTCGCAGAATATGTCGACCGGTGCTCTTACACCGACATCTGGGACAACGATCACAACAGATTCGACAGGTAAGACGGTAGCTACAGGTTTTGGTGCGGGTACGACGCCGAGTGCCGTAACGGAAGATCCCTCTTCCCGGTTTGTTTACGTTACCGATGAAGCCACAAATCAGATTTACGGCAATACGGTGAACGCAGATGGATCGCTAACTCCGATGACGAACAGCCCGTTCGCCACCGGCCTATTCCCGGTAGGGATAACGGTCGATCCGCGAGGCAAGTTCCTCTATGTTGCCAACTTCTCCTCGGGAACGGTTGGCGCGTACACGATTGATCAAAACTCTGGAAATCCGACAGGAGCTGTTGGTTCTGCTTCAACGGCTACCGGTACGGGTCCAACGTGCGTTGCGATCGAGCCTGCACTGGGCATTTACCTGTATACGTCGAACAATCTGGAAGGCGATGTTTCGGCGCTGCAGCTGGCTCCTCAAAACGGCACGCTGAAGCAGGTGCAGAATACGCCGTTCCCCTCTGGCGCACTGCCTACCTGCGCAGTGGCTGTGGCGAATGGTTCTCATCCTACGCAGATCATCGTTGAGTAGGTTGTTCACTTTGTTCTACGAAAAGCCCCGCTTATGCGGGGCTTTTTGTTGCCTCTCGTGATAACGCCCGGGACTTCCTGGGAGTCTGCTTTCTTTTCTCTGCCCCCCTCCCCCTCCCCCCTTTGAGGGTATTTTGGGCGGATGTCCTTTTTTTTGTTTATGTTAGAGCAAGGTGGCGCCTGCAAAATATTCATTTGAAATGGGTTACGTACAAAATACTTGTTTTCAATGGTTTGCGGCAAAAAAAAGAAGAGCCCCCGAAGGACTGCTTCGGGGCTTTCTGGCTCTGTCTCTATTTTAGCCGATTCGACATAACTAATACGCCACGCGATTGCCCTTGATTGGCGCAGGGATTCGGTTGTTGGGGGGTTGACAGGAATTCCCACGTGATCGTTAGAGGAACTCTTGAGAGCGAGGACGCTACAGCTAACCGGAGATGTTAACTAAGGCAACGTCGGATGGGGTGGGTCGGGACTTGTGGGAGAACCGCCGGAGGATGGCTTTGCGCGCGGGCGTTTCTACGAAGTGGAAGGCCGCCAGAGCTAACAAGATAAGAATCCCGTAGGAGAGCCAAGGTTCAAACGCTGCCAAATGGAGACGTTCCGGCACATGATAGGTGTGGAGAAGTTGGAAGACGTTGAAGTGAAGGAGGTACAGGCAGTAGCTGCTTTCGCCGATTAGCAAGAGTGGACGCCAGGAGAAGAGTGCCGAGATCGGATGAGGGCCGCTGAGGCCGAGGACCAGGGCAGCGAAGACCGGAGTCATGATACCGCCATGCATGAGGAGATATGGCGTGTGCAGGACCAGTGTGTAGAAAAAGACTCCGGCGAGTGCCAAGCTGACAAAGGAGAGAAGAAGGCGCTGACGCTCGGTAATGATCAAAGCATGCTGAAGTTTGCCCAGAGTGACGCCAATGAGGAAGGTGCAGACGTACGGGAGCGGAGTGTACTTGAGGAAGCGGATGAGCTGGCTGGAGCTGTAGCGGTCAACCGGGCCGACGATATGGTCGGGGTTCAGGAAGAGATAGAGGGAGTGGGGAATGAGGCCGATGATCCAGAAGCTGAGGAGCAGCAGAACCAGTTGCCGAGGCTTTTGGGGCCAGCGGGCGCGGATGAGGAACGGGAAGGCGGCGTAGAGGACGACCTCGCTGGAGAGTGTCCAGGAGACGGTGTTCCAGAAGGTGGCGACGGACGGACTCCAGCCCTGAAGGACGAAGGGGGTGAGGATGATCCCCTGCCAGAACTCGAAGTGGGAGCGGGCCTGCCACTCGTCCTGCAGCATGCGGACGGAGATGATGAGGACAAGGAGGTAGACGGGGTAGAGACGGGAGAAGCGGGCGAGCCAGAACTCGCGTTTGACGAGGGTTTTGGCGCGGTCAGAGTAGTTGTAGGTGAGGACGTAGCCGGAGATAAGGAAAAAAGCGCCGACGAAGACGTAACCGTTGTCGATGATCGGATAAAGAATACCAAGGTGTGGCGGGGTGAAGTGGAAGAGGATGATAGCGAAAGCAAGCAGGGTCCGAATGCCGGTGAGAGCAGGCAGCGGGGGCCGACGGATAGGCGCGGCGGCCGCAGGTTTGGGTGCAGACAGAGGCGATTGCTCGATCCCTGGTTCCAGAATGCTTGTGTTCACTCAGTTTCGTCCCTAACGATTGGATGCTGCGAGGGTGCCATTCTATCTAACGCAGTTTCCAGATATTTGACGTGCGAAATTTGGGATTTGAGCGCATTTTGCGCAGTTTTCTCTCCATCGTCCGGATCAGGGGTTCGGATGGGACCTGGGGTGACCGCGGAGAGCGGATTTACGGCTAGGCGGTGACGAGGGAGCCGAGTTTTTCGCCGCTCACGACACGGACGATATTGCCCTGCTCGCGCATGCTGAAGACCATCATGGGCATGTTGTTGTCGCGGCAGAGGGAGACGGCGGTGGTGTCCATAACGCCGAGGTTCAGGCGGAGGATGTCGTTATAGGTGATCTGGTCGAATTTGGTGGCGTTCGCGTCTTTTTTGGGGTCGGCTGTGTAAATACCATCGACGGAGGTGGCTTTGAGGAGGATGTCGGCTTTGATCTCCATGGCGCGGAGGCTGGCGGCGGTGTCAGTGGAAAAGAAGGGGTTGCCCGTACCAGCGGCGAAGATGACGATGCGATTCTTTTCGAGGTGGCGCATGGCGCGGCGGCGGATGTAGGGCTCGGCGACCTGATGCATCTCGATGGCGGACATGACGCGGCAGAAGAGGCCAAGCTTTTCGATGGCGTCCTGCAGGGCGATGGCGTTGATGACGGTGGAGAGCATGCCCATGTGATCGGCAGCGACGCGGTCCATGTCAATGGCCTGCTGGGCGACGCCGCGGAAAAAATTGCCTCCGCCAACGACGATGCCGATCTCGCAGCCAAGAGCGTGAACGGCGGCGATCTCTGCGGCTACTTTGTGAATGAAGATGGCGTCGATGCCGAAACCTTTGCCCGCAGCAAGGGCTTCGCCTGAGATCTTGAGAAGGACTCTTTTGTACATGTCAGGTCTAAGTATCGCATGGGTGATGCAGAGGTTGGGTGGAGTTGGGCGAGTGATATCGACGAGAGGCTCTTCTACAACTTTGGGGTAAGTACGAGGGTTTCGCACAACTATGCAAAATAAGGTGGGTATTGCAGGATGCGTGCGGCAGAGAATGCCGCCCAGAGGAGATTGACCCGATGTTCAAGAAAGTACGATGGATGGTTTTAGCGGCTGGACTGGTGGCGACAACAGCACCGATGACGATGCAGGCACAGGTTCCGGGGCCACATCCGGCTTATATGCATGCGTTGAGCGATCTGCGCGCGGCGCGGCACTATCTGAACGATGGATGGACGTGGGGTGCGGTGCGCCATGACGACGATGCCGCAATTCGGGAGATTGACGCCGCGATCAATGAGATCAAGAAGGCCTCGATCGACGATGGCAAGGGGTTGAATGACCCGTTCCGCATCGATGCGCATCTGAGCCCGCATGACCGGTTCCGGAAGGCGAATGAGCTGCTCTTCTCGGCGCATAATGACCTGTCGAAGGCGGAGGATGTCCCGGAGTCGCGTGGGCTGCGGGACCGGGCGATCGGGCATGTGGATCGGGCGCACCAGATCGTCGACAATGCGTGGCGGACGGCGCACTGGGAGTAGTCGTGTCTGATAGCGCGCAGAGGTTTCTGTCTCTGTTGTGTTCCGTGTTGCAGATGAAGCTGTGTCAGGCGGAAGCTTCGTCGGTGCCAGCCGCTTTGGCCGGGGCTACGGTCCAGTCGGGGGATACGTCAATCTAGTGCTCCATCCTTATCAAATATCTGTTCTCCCGCAGATGTTGATGGAGGTTGGCCAAATGGAAGAGGTATTGATGAAAGCCTGCCGCCATCAGCTTCATGATCTTCTCCCGCTTCCCCACTGCCGCCATGAGATAGCATTCTCTGCCCAGCTGCGAATAGAACTCGATGTTGTGCCGGTTCCTGTTTTGGTTTTGGAAGAATCCGGCATAGAGAAGAATGTGCGCGCCGGCCGACTCCATCCAGAGAGGGTTCTTCGCGCTGGTGAGCTGCTGCATCATGAGCTCAGCGATCTGGGTCAGATCTGCAAACTGCCGGAACTCCTGATCGTTCGGACTGTAATCCGGAGAAAGGGTTTCCATCCGATCTACCGGCTGCAGGCAAAAATGACCCAGCACGCTTGCAAGATAGACACCCGTAGAGTCGCTGATCCGGGACCACTGCTCATTTCCTATCGATTCGTGGAGATTGGAGGCCCAGAAGTTAAGTACCTGTTCTTCCGTAACACCATACAGATCCTCAAAATAGTGAGTCGATGGCATATCCGTACCCTCCCACCTGGAGCGCTTCGAACAATAGCCTATTGGTACCCTGTATGTCCCAGGTTTGGAAAGGTTTAAATTGCCCGGCCGCATCCGACTGAGCACTTTTCCGGAATACGGCCCTTTCATCTCGCCGGCGCGACGCCAACCTGGCAATCAGCGATATCCGGACCAGTCCCCCACTCACTTCCGGACCAAAGGCTCGACGAAGAAAAGCCCGGACTGGAGTCCGGGCTTTTTATTTGCTGCAGAGGACTTCAGGTCAGGCTGAGACTTCGTCGGTGCCAGCCGCTTTGGTCTGGGCTACGGTCCAGTCGGGGGCGCCGACCTTGAAGCGGGCGAAGCGGCGGACAGAGATGTTTTCGCCGAGCTTGGCTACTTTGCTGGCGATAAGCTGACCGATGGTCTGCGAAGACTCCTTGATGAAGGGCTGGTCGAGGAGGCAGAACTCTTCGTAGAACTTGGCAAGCTTGCCCTCAAGCATCTTCTCGATGATATTGGCGGGCTTGCCGGAGGCTGCGGCCTGGGCGCGGTAGACGTCCTTTTCGCGCTCAAGGTCGGCTTCGGTGACATCCTCGCGGCTGACGAAGCGAGGATCGACGGCGGCGATGTGCATGGCGACGTCGCGGAGGAGCTCCTGGAAGTCGTCGGTGCGGGCGACGAAGTCGGACTCGCAGTTGAGCTCGATGAGGACGCCGATCTTGCCGCCGGCGTGGATGTAGGTTCCGACTGCGCCTTCATTGGTGGTGCGGGATGCCTTCTTGGCGGCGGAGGCCATGCCACGCTTGCGGAGGACGACGAAGGCGTCTTCCATGTCGCCTTTGGCTTCCTGCAGCGCCTTAAGACAGTCGCCCATGGGGGCACCGGACTTTTCGCGGAGTTCCTTGACGAGTTTTGCGTCGATTTTTACCTGGGTTTCGCTCATGTTGGTTCGCAATCCTTCTGTTGATGATGCAGCGTGAGTGTTACTGGGTCGTTGACGCAGAAAGAGCGTGGCGCCGAATTCGCTTTCGCGGGCAGCCACGCTCCTCAGAGTGAGTGTTCGTGACTTGCTTAGACGGCGGCCTGGGCCGAGATCGCTTCGGGCTCGGATTCGGGCTCGGTGGCGGCTGCGGGAGCCTTGCGAATGTTGCCGCCGAGGACTGCAGCGAGGTCGACGTTGTCGTCGTCCTCTTCAGGGGCGGTTGCGGCGGGCTCAGCAGCGGCGTGGACTGCGACGCCTTCGATCTCGCCGTCTTCGCCGACGTACTCAGGAGCAACTTCGAGAGGCTGAACGTCAGCGGCTTCCGTGGCGAAGGCCTTCTCGGAGACCATCTGGACGCCTTCGTAGGCAGAGTCCGCGATCTTCGTGGTGAAGAGGCGGATAGCGCGGAGGGCGTCGTCGTTGCCGGGGATGACGTAGTCGACGACGGTGGGATCGCAGTTGGTATCGACGACTGCGACGACCGGGATGCCGAGCTTGCGGGCTTCGGCGACGGCGATGGCTTCGTTGTTGGAGTCAACGACGAAGATGGCGTCGGGAAGGCGCTTCATGGTCTTGATACCGGCGAGGTTGGTGGTGAGGTGCTTGCGCTCGCGCTCGAGCTTGATGACTTCCTTCTTGGTGAGGAGCTCGTAGCGGCCGTCGGTCGACATGTCGTCGAGTTCGGTGAGGCGCTTGACCGACTTCTGCACGGTGACCCAGTTGGTGAGAAGACCACCGAGCCAGCGGCTGTTGATGTAGGGCATCCCTGCACGGGTGGCCTCTTCGGCGATGGCGTCCTGCGCCTGGCGCTTGGTGCCGACAAAAAGGATGAGCTTGCCGGTGGAGGTAAGGTCGGTGACGAACTTCGACGCTTCCTTGAACATCTTCAGGGTCTTCTGAAGGTCGATGATGTAAATGCCGTTACGCTCGCCGAAGATATATTCCTTCATCTTCGGGTTCCAGCGCTTGGTCTGATGCCCGAAGTGAACGCCAGCTTCGAGCAGTTCTTTCATAGTGATGTTTGCCAATGTAGCTCCTTAGTGAAGACAGCCGGACCGTGATGCCGGTGCCTGGATTAATCCCGCGTACGGGAGATTTGACTCCTTACCTCATGCGGCGACCGCAAGCGATCGATACGTGAGGGTGTTGCGATGGGCGCCGAACGAAATGTCCGGCACCCATTCAAACTGTGGGGGCCCAAAGTACGAGGACGGCAGGCCTTCTGTGCTCCCGCGACTAGCGCTTGGAGAACTGGAAGCGAGCGCGGGCGCCCTTCTGACCGTACTTTTTGCGCTCCTTACCACGCGAGTCGCGGGTAACGAGGCCTTCTGCCTTGAGCGCCTTGCGGAGCTCGGGGTTGAATTCCATGAGGGCGCGGGCGATGCCGAGCTTGACCGCATCGGCCTGGCCCATGACGCCGCCACCGCGAACGGTGGTGATGACGTCGAAGGTCTCGCCGATGTCGGCGATGCCGAGGGAGCGGCGGGCGGCTGCGCGCTGCTGTGCGGTGACGAAGTAAACGTCACACTCTTTTTTGTTGACGGTGAATTTGCCGCTGCCCGGACGCAGGAAGACGCGTGCGATCGAAGACTTGCGACGGCCGGTTCCGTAGTACTGGATCAGATCTGCCATGATGCTCCTTGAACTTGATAGAACGTGGGGCTCACGCCCCTTCTTTCGTTAGCTCCTGCATAGCAGGACGGGACGCTTAGCCTTCGAGCGAGTGAGCCGGGTGCGCTGGCACCATGACCTTGGACGTGAGCACCTTTGGCGCGTTGGAGGCATGAAAGTCCATGGCAACGGGCTGCTGGGCGAGGTGCGGGTGCTGGCTGCCCTTGTAGACCTTGAGCTTGGTAGCCATCTGGCGGCCCATCTTGTTCTTGGGAAGCATGCCCTTGACGGCCTGCTCGACGATCGCCTCGGGGCGACGGGCGAGGAGCTTGACGAAGGACTCTTCGCGGAGACCACCAGGAAAACCGGTGTAGCGGCGATAGAGCTTCTGGTCAGACTTGAGGCCGGTGAGGACGATCTTTTCGGCATTGATGATAATGACGTGATCGCCCATATCGATGTAAGGGGTGTAGAGGACGTTGAGCTTGCCGGCGAGAACGGAGGCGGCCTGGGTGGCGAGGCGGCCGAGCGTTTTGCCGCTGGCGTCGAGCACATACCACTTGCGCTTAATATCTTTGCCGCTCGGAATGGTGGTGGACATCGTTGAGTACTCCCTGATTCTGCCGTCTTCAGTGTTCGGCGTGGTGCATGAAGAAAGTGGTGCCGGTTAATGATTCATGAAAAAGCAAAAGATCGATTGTTCCAGAACATGACGGTATGGCGAAGGAAGAGAAGCTCCCTCTTCAAACGCGCGGAAGACGAACCGCCTGGCCTGGACTACGCACAAACCTATGGGATGGGTGCTTCAGGGCGGCTGTGTTGCAAGCTGCTCCCAGTGGATCCACCACGGATGTCCCGGATGTCTGACGCGGCGGTGAACGGTGAAGACACAGACGTACAGACGCGAGACTGCGCGAGATTCAAGAATAGACGAGAGTTCGGGCGGAAGTCAACGAGGGAATGGCGGAGAAGGTAGCTTAAAATCGCGTGCAGATGGGGTTGCGGCCATCAAAGAAGCTTATGAGGAATGATTTGATGGCTGGTTTCGGTTTTTTGGAGATGCGGCTGGTGGCAGCCGGGCTTTGGCTGGCTTGCCTGGCTTCGGGAGATGGGCGGGCCCAGGTTGCAGCTCCTGCGACAAATCAGGCTCCCGCACAGGTTGCGGTTCAGAACCAGGACAGGACGCTGGCTCCGGCAGAGGCGCTGGTGGGGAAGGCGCTGTTTCTGCGGGGGTTTTATCTGGCAAATGACCTGAGTTATGACGCTGCGGGGCGGGTGCAGGGCTTGCCGAAGGCGGGCGACTGGACGCTGGCGGCGGTGAATGTGCTGAAGGTCGAGAGACGGAAGCCCGATGAGATCGAACTGGACGGGGTACGGGTTGCAATCCGGTATAACCCGGATGCCCATGAGTTTCAGCGGCATGCGTTGAATGATGAGAAGATGCGGCTGATCATGGCGGATACCGGGAGCGTTGCCGGAGTGGAGGCGGCGTTTGCTGCGATGTTTTCCGTAGGGATCGACCCCGCGCTGCAACGAGCGATGCCGGACTACTGGCGGCACTACTTCGACCCGACGCTGGCATGGCCGCAGGACGAATTGAGCGGGCAGACGGTGTATATGCTGGTCGGACAGGCAGGCCAGACGAAGGACGTGGGGCCTCCTGTGGTGGCACGCCGAACGGACGCCAGGTATCCCGAATTTGCACAGCGGGACAAGGTGCAGGGAGCGATTCAGCTACGAATGGTGGTGGACGGGGAGGGAGTTCCGCACAGGATCAGCGTGGCTCAGCCGCTGGGGTATGGACTGGATGCCTCAGGAGTAGAGGCAATGGCAAAGTGGCGGTTCACGCCAGGGATGCGCGCGGGTGCACCGGTAGCAACCGGAGTGGTGGTGGAACAACAGTTCAGACTCGTGGGTCCGCCTCGTTAGAGGGATTTCCGATTCGAAAGCCCGTCGTCCGGACGCTCTCAGGTAAGACTTACCTGACGCAGCTTGTCGCGGGTCGATTTGCGGCAGAAGAGCATGGCGACGGAGGAGGAGTCGGCGCTGCGCCCGGAGTTTCGAAGACGGGTGAAGAGCAGCCCGACGGCGCCGGTGACGATATAGAAAACGGAAGCAGGCTCGGAGGTAAGGACGGTAAGGTGTGCGAGTTCCATGGCGCTCCCTGGTGCGATGAAGTGAGCGTATCCATGGCTCGGCGCTTTGGGAGTACCACGAAGGTGGTATGAGGCAGCTTAGTGCTCCAGCCGGGGGACGCTGGGTTGCTGGCCGAAGCTGGTCTGGAGGAGATGAGGGAGGAGATGCGGAATGATGAGTTTGCGGCGGTGGCTCGGGGGCGTGGCGGGAGCAGCAGGGTCGAGACGGTAGAGGATGAGGAGGTTGCGTTCCGGGTCGTCCATGGCAGGAAATTCGGCGACGCGCTGCAGGCGGTACAGAGGCGTGAGGGCGTCCATCTTGTCGTCTTCGACATGGTTCCAGGCGATGTACCAGCCGGGGCGGTAGGCACGGACGCGGACGGCGAGGTCCATCGTGCCGAAGTCGTCGCAGATAGACGGCAGGCCGGTCATGAGAGAGAGATTGGACCCACTGATGGAGAGGATCAGTGAATTATGGGTGTGGTCGGACGAGACGATCTGGTGGATCTGAGCGGCGGCGGCGGTGAAGGTGTAGTCGGGATTGCGGACGTAGTGGAGGGTCTGGCGGGCGTCGGTGACGGTGAGCACGGCGAGAATAGCCACAACCGTGGCAGTGGCGAAGCTGCGCCAGCGGAGCACGGGGCGACTGGCCGTGGAGCGCGTTGCGTTCCAGATGCCTTCATAGATGAGGGGCACAAGAAGGGTGAGCGGAACTGCGACCACCAGGTAGTAACGGGGCTGCAGATTGTCATGGTAAGCAAGGAAGGTCGCGTAACCCGCAACCCAGAGAAGAAGCGCCGGAATGAGTGGGTTGCGCATGACTCGCGGCCAGACGGCAAGGGCGATCGTGAGGGTCGTGAGGGCAAACGGATACATGATGTTGCCGATACAGATGCCCCGGACGATGGTGTCGCTGAGGACGTCAAGAACGGTGGAGGGTGTGATGCTGGTGTAGGAATTGGCGTCGAAGAGGTAGTGGTAGTCGGAGAGGAAGTGGGGTCGGACGAGCAGAAGGTAGTAACCAAGCCATACAGCGATGCCCAGGATGGCCGGGGGCAGGGCGAGACGGAGGAAGGACCGCAGGCTGTATCCGGCGCGGGCCAGGAGAAGCCAGGCGATGGCGGGGATGAGGCAGACGGCGGTGGTCTTGGTGAGGACCATGAGCGGTAGAAGAAGGCCAAGGGCGAGGAGGGGGAGGATGCGGCTCAGGTGGGCCTTCAGGGTTGACGGGCCGGTTCCCTGCTGCGGAGTGGCATAAGAAGCGGCGAGAAGAGCGAGGAGGGTGAAGAGAATCAGCAGGGGCTCGAGGATGGCCATGCGGCTGAAGGCATAACAGAATGGGCTGACGGCCAGCAGAAGTACAGCGACAGCCGGAGCAAGTGAGGTCGCAGAGGCTTGTGCGGACGAAGGTCGGGCCAGGGTATTGAGGATGTGCCAGCGGCGGAGAAGAAGCCAGGAGCTGACAAGGATGAGAGTGAAGATGCCGAAGGCCAGACCGCGGGCGGCAACCAGGTTGACGCCGGTGAAGCGGAAGAGAGCCGCTTCGAGCAGAGGCCAGACGGGAAGGGCGGCGGCGGGATTGAAGTCGCCGGGAACATACCAGTGGCCGAGCTGAAAGTGGCGGATCGCGGCGTCGCCGTACCAGCCTTCGTCTGTGTACTTGGCCCAGTCTACCCAGGGGGAGTGGTTGGGGAAGTCGGCTTTGAGATGGAGAGCATGAAGAACCAGAAAGATCGTGGCAACCAGAAAAAGAAGTATCTCGACTGTTTTGACGAGTTTACTGGGAGGCACCGGACTAAGTGAGGACTGCTTCATTGTCTCTTCTGGCTTAAACACAGCTTTTCATTAGGAGTTTAGAACATTACAGAATTGTTACAGGGGTTCACCTGGGATGAGGCGATCCATTTCCTTAGAAAGACGCAGACGAGAAGAATTCGGTTGCCAGCCGGTTGAGATTGGCGGTACGTCGGCGACCTATCTCTATGATACCAGATATGGTTACTCATACGAGAGGGCGTCGATGGGGTCCTTGGTGGCGGCTTTGAGAGCCGGGTAGAGTGCGCCAAAGATCGCACCCGTGAAAGCGATAGCGACGGCGGAGGCGACCCAGGCGGGAGTTACGGAGAAGTCGAGCGTGGGAAATCTGTAGTGGAAGATCAGCCGCATGAGGTAGACGGCGGCGACCCCCAGAACGATGCCGACGATGGCGAGCAGCCCCGTTTCGCGCAGGACGACGGCGACGATGTAGAAGCGGGAGGCTCCGAGGGATTTGAGAATACCGATCTCGCGGGTGCGTTCCATAACGGCGGTGTACATGGACTGGAAGATGACCAGAAAGCCAATAATGACGGCGGTGCCGATGACGATGCGGAGGCCGATGTTGAAGCCGGGGAGCTTGTCGGGGGTGAGGCTGGAGAGCAGTTCTTCGAGGGTCTGGACGTCGTACTGGCTCATGCCGGGAGTGGAGAGGATCTCTTTGCGAACGGTCTCCCGGTTTTTGAGGTCGTCGAGTTTGAGGTAGAAGACGCTGGCTTTGCCTGGAGTTCCACCGATGGCGTTCATGGTCTCGATGGGGATGAACTTGCGGCCGCCCTTGCCGTTCTCAACGATGCCGCAGATGCGGAAGGGGTGGTTGAGGATGGTAATGGTGTCGCCGACTTTAAAGCCGCGAGCGGCCTGGAAGTCGTCGATGATGACATCGTTGGGGCCGGTGAAGGGCCCGCCGGAGAGGAAAACGAAGGGACGGAGAGCGTCGTAGCTGGAGAAGTCGATGCCGTAGATGTTTTCGAGGCTCTTGCCGGAGGTGAGCTGGATGTTGACGGGCGCGGCGACGGTGACGTGAGGAAGGGTGCGGAGGACATCGGCGACCTGGATGGAGGCGGCGGCGCCGGACATGCCGATGAGGTTGGTGACGGCGCCGGGGTGAGTGATCATGTCCATGCCGATGCCGCTGGTGCGGGTGCGCTGGCCGTTGAGCATGCCGAGCATGATGGCGGAGATAGAGAGGATCATGATGACTTCGATGGCGACGGCAACCGCGCTGATCAGCGAGCGCAGAGGACGATGGACGAGATTACCGACGACAAGTCTGTTCATGTCCTACCAGTGTATGGGAGTGGGGAGAGACGCGCTGGTGGTCGGGTTTGGTTTCGTCCAAGGCGGAAGAGGACGTGCGCGAATCCGTGCTGTCTCTGAGGCGACGAGCTGGTTGCTGAACGGTTCAGTTGTGGCCGGTCGCTGAGCTTATTATGCCAATGCCATATCTTGACCTGCCGCAGTTTGCCGCGATAGCTTTCAATTGGCGCTGTCCGGCTGGTACCTGTTGAATCGTTTGGAACTCATCGACAACCGGAGCGCCCGTTTTTGAGGTGAAATCATTCAGGAAATCAGCGATTCCGCTTCGGGGCTCGGCCAGGTGAATCAATACCTCCTTGTCCTGACAGCTACAGTCACACCGTTCGTTGGCGCGCAGGTACAGCGCAGCGATCCGGCTACGCGTCGTGAAGACTACAAGGCGGCGTTCCGATTCTGGCTGAACCATGCGGACCCGAGAATCAATCGCATTCTGTTTCTGGAGAACTCAGGAGATGATCTCGAGTTTCTGAAGGAGATCGTCGAGCAGGAGAACAGTTTTGCCAAAGACGTCGAATTCATCTCAACGAGTTCCAGTGTCATTCCCCCTGGACTTCACTATGGATGGGGTGAGCTGAAGATGCTCGACGAGGTGCTCAG
>Ga0302315_10003510_pt1 | contig 14105 bp, 12 predicted proteins | sample III_Palsa_N3_1_FD_200532 | JGI IMG/M metagenome (GOLD analysis project Ga0302315, IMG submission 200532) | Peat permafrost microbial communities from Stordalen Mire near Abisko, Sweden - III_Palsa_N3_1 | ecosystem: Environmental > Terrestrial > Soil > Palsa > Peat permafrost | place: Sweden... | reverse complement strand
TTCAGTTTACCCGTTTAGGTAAAGAAATTGTGATGGCTGTAAAAGCCGGTGGGGGCGATGTTAACACCAACTCGCGCCTGCGTACTGCCGTGCAAAACTCCAAGGCAGTAAACATGCCGAAGGATAGGGTTGAGGCTGCCATAAAAAGGGCTACCAGCCGCGATGAAAAGGACTATGAAGAATTAGTGTATGAAGGTTATGCACCTTATGGTGTTGCCGTACTGGTTGAAACCGCTACCGATAATATAAACCGCACCGTAGCCAACGTGCGCAGCTATTTTACAAAATATGGCGGTGCCTTAGGTAAAACCGGTTCGCTCGATTTTATTTTTACCCGTAAATCAGTATTCACTTTTATTCCGGGCGACCGCGACCTGGAAGAGCTGGAGTTTGAATTGATTGATGCCGGTTTAGAAGATTTGTTTGTTGAGGCTGATGAAGAAGGAAACGATATTGGCGTGATCCACACTGCTTTTGAAGATTTCGGCAAGATGCAGAAAGCACTGGAAGAAGCGGGCATCGAAGTAAGATCGGCCAAGTTAGAGCGTGTACCGCAATCGTTCCACGAAGTAACCGAGGAGCAGGTTACAGATATTATGAAACTGATTGACCGGCTGGAAGAAGATGACGACGTGCAGGCCGTTTACCATAATATGGCGGAGTGAGCCCCCCGGGAGCTGGAAATTTGATTAGCTATTCATGTCATTGCGAGGTACGAAGCAATCGCATACTATACAGAGCGTAATGCAAAGTTCGCGGTTGCTTCGTTCCTCGCAATGACATAAAAAAGAAAAAGCATGCCACTATTCACCAAAAAGAAAGAAGAAAAAAAGGTTAAGGTAACATTTGCCAACGGTTTGCTTTTTGTTGAAAAGGCAAGTGGCAAGCAACAGGCTTTTCCGTTGGAATGGTTCCCAAAACTGATGAACGCCACCGATGAGGAACGCGAGGATTGGACACAAACTAATACCGGCATACGGTTTAATCAACTGGATACTGATATTCCTTTATAGGGATGTGAGATTTTAGATGTGAGATTAGCTTCGTTTGTCTGTCTCACATCTAAAATCTCACATCTCAAATCTAAAACAAACATGACGTTCGAGGAGTTTTTTAAAAAGAAGAGAATTGACCTTATCGCACTGCAAAAGGGCGACGCGGCATTGTTCTCCGAATTTAAAACCCATTTTGAACAGATGGGCGAAAAAAGCTTCGACCATACCAAAAAATACTGGTTCAATAAATTGCGGCACGTTTATTTACTGCCTGCCGAGATAAAAACCGAAAAGGTTAAAATTGATAATCCTTTAGCAGAACAAACCATAACCGAAAGCCTGATCGAATCGGCCACCCCGGCGCCAAAATCAGGCTTTTCGCCAAAATTCAGGACGGGGATAGCCAAGCCTGTTGCACCGACGGAAGATGCTGTTAAAACAGAGGATAAACCCACAGCAAATAAAAACGATACTGTTGAGCCAGCTATAACTACGGCACCAAAGCCAGGTTTTACGCCAAGATTTAAAGCTGGTATTACTAAACCGGCTATACCGCCAGATGCTGTTAAGGCAGAAGATGAACCCGCCGAAAATAAAATTGATACCGTAGGGGAACAAACCATTGCACCAACAACTCAACCCGGCTTTACGCCCCGTTTTAAAGCTGGCATTACCAAAGCTGCCACCCCGGTTGAGCCTAACACCGAACCACAGGCAAATACAAGCGCAGAAGATGCGCCACCGCTACCACCTCCCGATGAAACTCCTGCCCCAAAGCCCTCCTATAAGCCCCGTTTCAATATGAAAAATATACCCCCTAAAAATCAGGAAGAATAATTAACGCTTTATACCGTACTTGGCCGGAAAACGCCTTCGCCTGTAGTAAAGTAAGAGAATAGGCTTGTTTTTATCCAATGCGTCCAGCCTGGTTCGCAATCCTTCCAGCACTCAACTTCCGGTGTAAGGCCATCATGTGTAAAAATCAGGTCTGTCACCCCATTATGCTCGGTAACATCAAAAATTAACCTGGTGTTGGCCCATTCCTTTTTATCCGTATACCAAGGCATATTGCAGTCGGTAACCAACCAAACAACCCTTTTGCCAGGAATTAATTCTTCTACGGTAAAGTTAAAGAAGGAATCTCCCCCCATTTTTACTAAAAATTGATCATTTTGCTTTTCGGAGCTCCCGCTAAAGGTTATTCCCCACCATCCCGGCACGTTGTTTATCTTTTTGATCGCTTCGTCCGCACTGATTTTTGCTGTAATACTGCTGGTAAAATCGTTCTTTTCCATTTCATTGGTTTTTTAATCAAAGATAGGACGGGGCTACCCCGGGATATTGTACAAATCGGAACTCAGCTGGTAAAATTCCTGGTGCTAAGTTCGTTCGTGCTGTTTTGCAGATCGGTTGGCGTAGAGCCGGTGAACCTTTTAAATGCCCTTATGAAATGAGATTGGTCGTGGTAATTGTGGTAAATTTGTTCTTTCAGCATTTTTAAATCGGCCCCGGTCGAATACGCCTGGTAAAATTGTTTGAAACGAACTATTTCAGTAAGGTTTTTTGGCCCGGTGCCCAAATGGCCTAAAAATTTTTTGTGAAGCCAACGCGAGCTATAACCGGTTTCCTTTTCAAGCTGCGCAACACTGATAAGCCCTTGGGAGCCCGATATGCGATCAATGCAATAATCGTATATCGGGTCAGGCGTACCTGTTTCCAACCTTTTGATCAGGAAATTTTGCAGTAGCTGTAGTTTCATGTTTACGGTATCTGCCTCAACAAGCTGGTTTTGAAGTTTTGCTGCATGGTTGCCTATCAGGTCTTCCAGTGCCACAATCTGATTTTTGATTTCAGCATACGATAAATGAAAAAAACGGTACGATCCGAGCGGGTTAAACTCAATAATGATGGTGCCGGTCTGCGCATCCTCCTGCGGATCAAGATTTACAGGCAAGTCTATCATGCCCGTTAAACTTAGTTTATTTTCACCCTGAATAAAAGTATGGTTACCAACACCCGCCACCATCCCGTTACGGTAGGTAAATGTTAATTTAAAATTCGCATTGGGGACGATCAGTTTTTTTTCCTCAACAGGAAGACGCCCACTGCTTTCAAATACATGTATCTTTGCAACGTAGGGGTTTAATAAAGGATGCGGCCTGATAGAAATGAATCGGAAATCTGTCATCTGTTTATCCCGGAAAAATATCAATGCTCCTTAAAGATAAGGGTAAGAATGGCTTTCTCCAATTTTTATTGCAGAGCGCATTTATTAAGATAGATTGCTGGTAGAATATCAATAAGCATTTAAAAAATACATACATTTATTGTAAGGATTTGATTTTACTACCGACTAATGGAACAAATTAATCATCCGAAAAATGAAACCATCAAAAATATATTTAATTGCGGCTTTATTCATCGCTTCAACATTTGTTGCAAGTGCATTCATTAATAAAAAGCATGCAACCGCTAAGCTAAGCAACGCAGGTACTGGCTTTGCCGTAGTTGAGCTTTTTACCTCCGAGGGCTGCTCCAGTTGTCCGCCAGCTGATGCAGTTGTAGCAAAAATAGAAAAGGAAAGCACAGGCAAGCCCATCTACATACTTGCTTTTCATGTAGATTACTGGAACCGCCTGGGCTGGAAAGACGTTTTCAGCAGCGCCGAATATTCGCACAGGCAAAACCAGTATGCCAACTGGCTGCATCTCGAATCGGTTTATACCCCGCAGGTAATAGTTAATGGCAAAACAGAATTTGTAGGATCGGAAGAAGGTACTTTGCGCAGCGCTATAAAAACCAGCCTGCAAACAGCAGCAATAGCCCAAATTACATTGAGCGATATTAAGATTGATGGAGCTAAGGCAAAACTGCAATATCAGGCGCAGGGAAATACGGCTAATACCGTGTTGTTATTGGCGGTGGTCCAAAAATCGGCACAAACTAAAGTGGAGCGCGGCGAAAATGGCGGCCGCACATTATCGCATGTGCAGATTGTACGTTCTTTAACCAATTTACCGTTAAAAGCAAATGATGGGTCGGCCTCAATCCAACTGCCTAAGGATTTTAACCCCCAGGATAACGAGCTGATTGCCTTTTTGCAGAATAGTACTACAGGGGCAATAAGCGGCGCAACAAAAGCAGCGTTTTAATTATCCGCATTAAACTTTTATATAATTTTATCGTACTTAATAAAAAAACTGACTTAGCAAATGAAGGCCATAAAAGAAAAACACTCCCTGGCTATGCGTTGGTGCCATTGGGTTAATTTCCCGATACTCACTATCATGATATGGAGCGGTATGTTTATTTACTGGGCTAATGATGAGTATACGATCACCCTGTTCGGGCATACCTACGTGCGGTTTTTCCCCGATTGGTATTATAATTTGCTCCACATACCCGCCCGCCTGGCCGAAGGGATGGCCTTCCACTTTCTGTTTATGTGGTTTTTTACCCTTAACGGGATATTTTATATCCTGTACACCATCATATCAGGCGAGTGGCGCGAATTGGTGCCTCAAAAAAAATCGTTTAAAGAAGCATTTTTAGTAGTACTGCATGATCTGCATATCCGTAAAATGGCGCCGCCTCAAAATAAGTATAATGCCGCCCAGCGCATAGCATATACAGCAATTATCATCATGGGCATTGGCTCGGTAATTACCGGGCTGGCTATTTATAAGCCCGTGCAGTTTTATTACCTGGTATGGTTGTGCGGCGGTTATCATTTTGCCCGTATTATACATTTTGCCTTAACATTAGGCTATGTTTTCTTTTTTATTATCCATATAGTACAGGTGATCTTAGCCGGATGGAATAATTTCAGATCGGTTGTTTCCGGGTTCGAAGTAGTTGATATTACCCCAACACCAATAATTCAAGTTGCCACAGAAGATGAAAAAACCGGTAAAGAAGACTAAGAAACCCAAAAAAGAGCTCACTATTGATCAAAAGATCAGCAGGCGCAACTTTATCTCCTTTACCACTTTTGGTGTATTGGGTGCTACGGCTTTTGGCGGCTGGCGATGGCTGTATAATTCGCCTGCAGAAAAGTTGAGTGTTACCGGCGGCGCCCGCCTGCCCTTACGCAGGGCACTCAATAAAACGGAATTAGCTTTCAGGCGGGTATTCAGCAATAACAACCTGGTTAAAACCTATCCAAAATCAATGGCCGCCAGGCATGTGCGGCAAAACACAAGTATTGGGTCGGATAGCAGGTTTGATATAGCAACGTGGAAACTACAGGTAAACAAACTGGGCGGCGAGAAACTGTTTATTACTATTGATGAGATAAAAACCCTGCCCAAATTTGACCTTGTGTTCGATTTTAAATGTGTGGAAGGCTGGGATCAGATACAGCATTGGGGTGGCGTAAGGTTTGTGGATTTTATTAAACATTTTGGCCTGGAAACCGAAACCAAACTTGATTATGTGGGTATGGAAACGCCCGATGGTAATTACTATGTGGGCCTTGATATGCCCAGCGCCATGCACCCGCAAACTATACTGGCCTACGAAATGAACGAGCAGCCATTGCTGTTAAAACACGGCTCCCCGCTAAGGCTTATTATCCCGGTAAAATACGGCATTAAGAATTTGAAACGCATAGGTACCATCACCTTCAGCAACCACCGCCCGCACGATTACTGGGCCGAAGAGGGGTATGATTATTATTCGGGATTGTGATAAAAAAGAAACAATAAAAACGCCCTGTTACCTGTGTCCTCACAGGTAACTAATTATTATATTTTGTTGGAGTACATCCTTTAGCTAATAACGCTATCTTAGTGTAAGTTACCCAGCACAGCATGCGGAAAATTTATAACAGGGCTTTAGTTGTTTGTATTATTGCAATTGTTGTTACGGCATTTTTTCTGCTCATAAATTTTGTAAAAACAAAAAAGTACCAGGATTTTCATGCTGCTCAAATTAATGGCAAGCTCGATACCCTTTACCGCTATAGGGAATTCATTACAATTGATGTTAACAAGCAAGCTTATACTATAAACACTATATCCGGCCCGCTTAGTAATTATAACCAGTTTGATGCTATTGCAAAACCCGGCGATGCTGTATATAAACTGGCCAATAATGATACCCTGAACCTGGTACATCAGGGTAAAGTTTACTTATATACGGTTAAAAAGTATTAAGGATAAAATCTCCCCCGCCATATGTTTTTAAGCCATGAAACACTAAACGGCAGCATTGCAAATAATACATAACCAAAGTATTATAGTTGTAAAAAACGTTGGGGGTATTAGTTCTATCATCAAAATTTCACTATAATATTTGCATCTTGCAAATGAAATGCCTGCAGTAAAATTTCCGCTCAGAAAACAAATAGTGTATGCCTGTGGTATGATTGGTTGGAGCATCATGACAAATATTATCATTGTGATGTTGCCCTACTTCTATCTGCCACCCAATAATGCGGGTTTAACACCGTTAATTCCGCAATTAATGCTGTTTGGGGTATTAAATATTATGTCGGTTATAGCAGCATCCGGCAGGTTTGTGGATGCCGTTTTTGACCCATTTATAGCCTCCCTTAGCGATAAAAGCACCAACCCCAAAGGCCGCCGGATCCCGTTTATGAAATGGGCAGTTTTACCGGCCGTAGTTTTTTGCTGCCTTACTTTTGCGCCATTTATTAAGGGCGAAAGCAAAATTAACGCGATATGGCTCACCTTTACGCTTATCTGCTTTTTCATGAGTGTTACTACCTATATTATTCCTTACAATGCGCTGTTGCCCGAGGTAACGGAAACAGCAAATGAAAAAGTTAAATTATCATCATTTCAACAGGTAGGTTTTGTTTTGGGAATGATCATAGCAGGGTTGGTTAATAATTATGCCGATTTGGTGCAGCGTTTTTTTAATGTACATAGCAGGGATTCGGCAGTACAATACACCATTTGGGGGCTATGTATTTTTGCAGGTATGGTGATGCTGGTACCTGTAATGTTCATCAACGAAAAAAAATATTCTGCCAGCAAGCCATCGCATTTGCCGCTGTTGCCTGCCATCCGCAAAACATTCAGCAACCGCAATTTCAAATATTATCTCATATCCGATTTTTCGTTCTACATGGCGCTGAGTATTATATCGAGCGGACTATTGTATTTTGTTACCGTACTATTAGGCTTGCCCGAATCGGAAGGCGGGCCGCTATTGGGCGTAATGGTTATTGTATCGCTCATGTTTTACCCGCTTATCAATTACCTTTCAAAAAAGATCGGTAAAAAACCCATCGTTCTTTTTTCATTCAGCTTATTAAGTTTGGTATTTGTAGCAATTTATTTCCTGGGAAAATTCCCCATATCAGCAAATGCCCAAATTTATGCGTTGCTGATTGGTGCCAGCTTTCCGCTGGCAGCGCTGGGTATTTTGCCAAACGCCATACTTGCAGAAATAGCCCAGGACGATGCCAAACGCACAAAGGAAAACCGCGAGGGCATGTTTTACGCCGTAAAATATCTTTTTGTAAAACTGGGGCAAACCCTGGGTATAGCTTTATTTGCGTTGCTTACAGTTTACGGCAAAGACCCGGGGAATGATTATGGCCTGCGTTTAAATGGTTTATGCGGCTTTGTGCTTTGCCTGCTGGCTGTACTTTTCTTCAGCCGTTTCAGGGAGCGAAAGGCTAAAACAGTTGACTCGCGGTCAAATTAATGCCTTGCCCGTTTTTTCAATATGCCGCCGCCTGCTTCTTTAATGGGACTGGTAAAAACAAATGCTTTCGGGTCAATATCATGCACCAGGTTGCGTAAACGCCTAACTTCAAGGCGGGTAACTACCGTAAAAATAATATCAACGGGTTGGCTCACATCAAAGCTATCCCTAAAAAATCCGCGTTCGCCTTTATAAACGGTTATACCCTTGCCCATTGTCATTACCAGCGCCTCTTTTATAACAGCGTTCTCGCCCGATATAATGGTAACCCCGGTATATTCCTCAAGTCCTTCAATCACGAAATTACTGGTGCGCGATGCCGCATAATAAGTAAGTATAGAGTAAAAAGCCGTTGGCAAACCCAGCTGGATACCGGCGATCAGGAAGATAACAATATTTATCCCCAAAATAATTTCGCTTATGGTAAAGCTGATGCGTTTGCCGGTATAAAGCGCCAGCACCTCAATACCATCCAGTGCACAGCCGCCGCGTATAGCTAAGCCCACGCCGATACCCATAAATACACCGCCAAATATCGAAACCAGTAATTTATCAGATGTTATCTGGTGATAGGGCAGGTACAGCAGGCACAAACCAAGCCCTATTACGGCTGCAAAAGTTTTAAAGGCAAATGTCCAGTTAATTTGAAAAGCCCCTACAATAATAAAGGGTATGTTAACCACTATAATTACATAGGCAATGTTAAAGTTATAAGTTTCATGCAGCAGGAGCGATATACCCGTAACCCCACCATCGAAAAAGTTATTGGGCACCAAAAAACTTTTAAGGGCAAAACCGCTAAACAGTATACCTGTAATGGTATAAAGGATATCGCTTAACCAATGAGGTAGTTGTATTTTCATTTAACGGTATTATTTAGTTATTGCCTTCTTGATTTTAATTATGTTCGTTTCTGTGTTGGCCTGGCGTAAATTTACAGCAGTTTTTGTAAAGTAACTATGCTTTTGTATAAATTGTATTTGCAGTTCATCCCAGGTTTTATCGTCGTTTACCACTCCGGTAAGGCCAAGCTCCCTGTACAGTTTTGCGGCAATTGTAAAATAATCATCGCGGCCCAGGTAATCCAGATCGGCATCGGCCAGTATTTGCTCCAAAAGTCCCTTGGGCGATTGCGGTATGCGTGTAGCCATAATCATCCCGCATATCAGCTCAATATCCTCAGCGCTGTAACCGTACCGGGGCAATGCATCTTTAGCTATCCGGCACGATTCTGTTTCGTGCTCCCTAGCGCAGCATAAAAATCCTGAATCATGATACAGGGCCGCGGTAAGCAACAAGCGCATATCATCATCCCCAATGTTTTCCCCTTTAGCTATATTTTCCGCAGCAGTGCGTACATCCACAGCATGGTCGGCATTATGATAAGTAAGATGAGCAGGCAGTTCCGTTTTTAACCTGTTTATAATATAATTGCCTGCTTCCTCAAATTGCATGGTACCGCTTTTATCGGGCTAATATATTAAATGTTTTATTTTGTATAGCTCCGGTGTGCGGTGTTTTTGAAAGATAGGCTTATTTTTGTGTTATCGGGTCATTTACAGGTTTTAATAATAAATTTCATACATTGTAATGCCTAAAAATATAAAATCAAGTATGATTATCTTTAAAAGATATGGTTACGTTCTGGCAATTACGTTTGTTGTAATTGCTGCATTATCATCATGTGAAAATAACTCCACTACAACTCCACTGCTTTCGGATCAAACAACGCACGGCCAGCCGGTAATGCAGCCCTTGCAGTTCAGCAAGCCCCGAAAAATTGACTGGGCGGCCATGAAGTATGTGAGCATAAAGCCGGATATAAAAAAACTTGATTTCAATGATCTGCCTGCCCATCCTTATGATTCGGTTTTGTATAAACCGTTCACAAAACCGGTAAGCGAACAAAAGTTTGATTATAATGCACTGCCATCCAAATATCTCGATATTGATAAACTGACTGCAAAGCCTTTAAGCTATAAAACTTATGCCTTACCTAAACCTAAATTGATAAAGGCAGGCATGCCCGACTTAAAAGACCCGAACAATCCTTTTATTTACGGGCTTGGCGAAGCGCAGGGCCTGCATGGTACAATAATCTGGTCGATAATTGACCGTGATGGGTTTATTTGGATATTAACAAGCCAGAACCTGTACCGGTACGATGGCGCAAACCTGGTGTTGTACCTCACTATCGATCAAACTTTTCAGTCATTCAAATATCTTATGCAGGACGATCAGGGTAGGATATGGGTTACTGAATTCAACGAAATTGAGATTATTGACCCTAAAAAGGGTACGCTTATAAAAACGGAGGCTGGCATTAATGTTAATAATGACGCGATTATAAGAATGTTTGAAGATAAGCAGCAAAGAATATGGGCGGCTTGTTATTCGGGAACCATTAAAATTATTGATAATAAATTACTTACTGTAAAATCCCTCGATCAGGCACAAGGCCTGATGAATAGGTTACCCATTGATTTTGCGCAGGATAATGACAAAAAAATATGGTTAGCTACCTTCGGTGGTGGCGTTGAGGTGATAGACCTGAAAAATAAAAATATAAAGCATATTGATAAGTTGCATAGCCTGGACCAGGACTCGGTAACTGCCGTAACAACCGACAAAAATGGGCGGGTATGGGTGGCATCAATAACAGGTGCTATCAATATTTTCGACGTTGCGAAAAGCACCTTAACGCGGATTAACGAATTAACCGGGCATGACCGTCTTTTCATATCCGATTTATTGACAGATGATAAAGGCCTGGTGTGGGCAAGTACAGAAAAAGGATTAGCTGTATTAGATAATGCAACGCATACTATAAGGCGGCTGGATACGGGCAATGGCTTTGCAGGTAATGGATCAAATACGGTACAGGACAAGGCCGGGCAGTTTTGGATATCAGCATCAAAAGGCATCACTATTATTAACAATGATGTGCATATTATCAGCCATATTAATAATGAAATAACCACATCAGCATTCCAGGACGATCAGGGGCGCATTTGGCAGGCAACACCTGCAAAAGGCATTAATATAATTGACCCGGTGCATAAAACTGTGAGGCATTTAGGCAAGGCCAATGGTCTTGTAAGTGATTCGCTGCAATCTGTCAGGGTAATTAAAGGCCTGGTATTTATATGCACTTACAATGGGCTTGATATATTCGACCCGGTAAAAAATACGCTTACCTATTTGGGTGAAAAGCAGGCTTTAACCAGTTTAAACATTAATAGCGTAACCTGCGGTAACAACGGCAAAATATTGTTGGGCGGAAAAGGGAACGGCATAGATATATATAACCCAAAAACCAGTTCGCTCACGCATTTGGGCGAAAAGGAAGGTTTTAAGGATGACGATATAATCGATATAATTCAGGACGATAAGGGCCGCATATGGGGAAGTTCAACCAAAGGCGGTATAAGTATTATAGATACCGCTGCACAAACCATTTCTTATTTAAGCAACTTACAGGGTTTAAATTCTTTCCCCAAAAGCTTTGTAAAGGACAATAAGGGAAACATTTGGATCAATTCCGAAAAAGGGGTATTTGCTGTAGATGTGAAAAATAGCAGGTTGTTTTTACTATCGCAGGTTTATGGCAGTAAAACCATATTTACCATAGTAGGTAACAAGGGGGATATTTATACCGCCAGTTATAATGGGATAAACAAAATTACACCGCCCGAAAATGGCCTGAACACAAGTAACAACTGGCAAATAAAATCATTTGGCATTGCTAAGGTTAACAGGGGTTTTTTTCAAACCGATGCTGTAAGTAAAGACGGTAATTACTGGTGGGGCGATAACGGCTTTACAGTTGTTGACCTTTCAAAAACCGATGCATACACGCCGCCGGTTTATGTAGAAGGCGTAAGCGTAATGGATACCCCACGGTATTTTGTAGCAAAGCATAGCTTTAACCAGCAGGATACTTTATGGGATAATGATGATGATAAATTTATAACCGGCGATAAGTTAAAAGGGAAAAGCGACTGGTTAAATAATACATTAAGTTACGATAGTGTTGCCGGGCCATACAACATGCCGGTTAATTTACATATCCCTTATAATCAAAATTACCTGCAGTTTAATTTCACCAGTTTTGGTAAAACTGGCCCTGATTCAACACTATACCAATACATACTGGTTGGGGCTGATAAAAAATGGAGCGGGGCAACCGACGCCACTTCCACCCATGTTTATTATGGCCTTGCCCCGGGTACATACACTTTTGAGGTTAGCAGGTTATCAAACGATAAATGGGAAACGCCTGCTCAATTTAGCTTTACCATTACCCCGCCGTGGTGGCAAACCTGGTGGGCTTATTTGCTGTATGTATTGCTGTTTGGCGGCGTATTATGGTGCTTTGTTTATTACCGCTCCATGCAGTTAGTAAAAGCCAACCGCATACTGGAGCATAAGATAAACGTACGTACCGAAGAGGTTTTACAGCAAAAAGAAGAGATACAAGCCCAGCGCGACCACCTGGAAACCGCAGTTAATGAGCTTAAACAAACCCAGGCACAACTTGTACAATCAGAAAAACTGGCATCACTGGGCGAACTGACAGCCGGTATAGCCCACGAGATACAAAACCCCTTAAACTTTGTAAACAATTTTTCTGAAGTAAATACGGAGCTGATAGATGAAATGCAACAAGAGATTGACAGTGGCAATTATGACGAGGTAAAAGCTATTGCCAATGATATACAGCAAAATCAGCAAAAAATAAACCACCATGGCAAACGTGCCGATGCCATTGTGAAAAATATGCTGCAGCACTCGCGCAACAACTCCGGCGACAAACAGCCAACCGATATTAATGCACTGGCCGATGAATACCTGCGCCTGAGCTATCATGGCCTGCGGGCAAAGGATAAATCCTTTAACGCCAACATGGCCACTTCTTTTGATGAAAGCATCCCGCTGCTCAACATCATTCCGCAGGATGTGGGCCGTGTAGTGCTTAACCTGTTTAACAATGCTTTTTATGCGGTGGTGCAGAAGAAAAAAACGGCAGGTATTGATTATAAGCCAACAGTTAAGCTAAGCACCAAACTGATTGCCCCGCCATCAGGAAACGGAGGGGCCTGGGCCGAAATAAGTGTGACCGATAACGGCGTTGGCATCCCCGATGCTATTAAAGAAAAGATCATGCAGCCATTTTTTACCACCAAACCAACCGGCGAAGGCACGGGCCTGGGTTTATCGTTAAGTTATGATATTGTGGTGAAAGGGCATGGTGGCAAGATTGATATTGACACGAAAGAAGGTGAATACACCACATTTATAATTTCGCTGCCTGCTTAAGGGGCTTTTTCCTCAATAATGCAGAAATACGCTATATTTAGCTCATAAAAATTAAAGCATGTGTGTTTTTTATTTTTTCGCGGTTTTTCTACTGATCCTTCGATTGCGCAAATCATTTAAGTTCTCGCCGCTACAGCTTAAATGGAATACAATATTTGCTTATGCACTATGGGGCACAGCAATTGTGTTTACAGTATCTCAAATTTATATCGAAGAGGAAATAAGTACACTTTTGGGCAGCGCTTTATTGCTTGGTGTTGTGCTATATATTGATAAAGAGCCCGATTTCAGTAACTTCAGGTCTTATAGCCGTGCGCATTATCCTTTAATCGGGGCAGGGTTCATATCGGGGCTCGTCATGCTTGTTAATGATGATTTTTATGACAAGTACAATAAGTATTTTTCACTGGCAGTTATAGCGGCCTTTGTATGGATATTTGCCCGTTGGGCAACCACCAAAAAACAACGTGAAGAATTAAACTTTATTACCCAGCGCAATGCCGAACTGGACAGGATGGTAGCCCAACGTACCGAAGAGCTTACCCGGCAAAAAAACGAGCTGGAAAAAACGGTTGAACTGTTACAAACCACCCAGCAGCAGCTTATCCAATCAGAAAAGCTGGCTTCATTGGGTGAGCTTACTGCCGGTATAGCGCACGAGATTCAAAACCCGCTCAACTTTGTCAATAATTTTTCGGAAGTAAGTATTGAACTGCTTGGCGAAATGGAACAGGAATTGGCCGAAGGCAATACCGAAGAAGTAATAGCCATTGCGAACGATATTAAACAAAACCTCGAAAAAATAAGCCATCACGGCAAACGTGCCGATGGCATTGTGAAAGGGATGTTGCAGCATAGCCGTGCAGGCAGCACTACCAAAGAGCTTACCGATATAAATGCGCTTACCGATGAGTATTTCCGTCTGGCTTATCACGGTTTACGGGCAAAAGATAAATCATTTAATGCCGAACTCATCACTAAATTAGACCCCGCTTTGCCAAAAGTAAATGTGCTGCCGCAGGATATTGGCCGTGTATTGCTCAACCTGTTTAATAATGCTTTTTATGCTGTAGAGGAAAAAGCAAAAACGGCAGCATCCGGATACAAGCCGAC
>Ga0302315_10003507_pt1 | contig 14110 bp, 6 predicted proteins | sample III_Palsa_N3_1_FD_200532 | JGI IMG/M metagenome (GOLD analysis project Ga0302315, IMG submission 200532) | Peat permafrost microbial communities from Stordalen Mire near Abisko, Sweden - III_Palsa_N3_1 | ecosystem: Environmental > Terrestrial > Soil > Palsa > Peat permafrost | place: Sweden... | reverse complement strand
ACAAAACACTAACACCAATAATGATAAATAAAGATGAAAAAATCGACACAACTGCCTGTGAAACAAACATCTTGATCGAATCGACATCGGCAGTTAGGTTGGTAAGCAGTTTGTTTGGATTAACCTTCTCAACAAATGCGTGGCTTTGCTTCGATATTTTGTCAGACAGGCGACTGCGCAAGTCCCTGGCTACTTTTTCTGAGGCATAAGTTTGTATAATGCTTTGCAGGTAGCTGAATACGAATATGAGTATTACATAAACCGTAAACCGTATGATAAATGGCTTGTAAACAAAATGCCCGTGCGTATAGGCATCGATACCGCTTCCCGTTAATTTGGGCAAAAGCAGGTTTATCCCGTTGCTAAACAATGCAAAGGCTATCAATAATATAACCAGCCCATAATAGGGTTTTAGCAAGCTAAAGATGCCTGGTGGCTTAGCTGTATTGGCAGTATGTGGTTTATCTTTGTTTTCCATTTATGTTTTTAGCTTATTGTAGATTGACCATTATAACCCGCGATAAAATTAGCAAAGCTTTATTACCGTTGTACAATAATGTAATAAATCCTTTTTTAAAATGCCCATATACTATACGGCTATATTCCACAATTTGTAACTATAGGTGTAGACGAACCCGCAGGAAAAACATTTTAAAAATTGTGTAAATTGATAACCAGGTTTACATCAATGCCTGTTTTCATAACATTTCAAATAAAAAACCTCCTGTTTTAATACATTTTAATGCTTAAAACAGGAGGTTTTTATGAAAAATCTACGCTATATAAAAACGCAGAAAATTATTTAGCTACTGATAACGGGGAATTATGAACCGAGGATGAACCCCTTACCTTTAACTCGGTATTGAGTGTTATTTTTTGGTTTTTACGGTTATGGGCCGGGGTGTTCAGTTTGTTAAGTAATATGGTTATTACGTTATCGGCAATTTCTTCTATTGGCTGGGCAATTGCAGTAATTGATGGCGAATACAATTCAAATACATCATAATCATCAAACGATATTACTGCAATATCTTCAGGTACACTCAGGCCCGAATCGCTGATCACTTTCAGGCCGCAAACACCTATACGGTTAGTACCGAATAATATGGCGTCGAACTTTTCACCCTTTAAAAATTCAGCAATCGGGGCAATAATATGCTTGGCTTCGGGGTTGAATATAACCTCCTTAACATGTGGCTGCAAACCACTTTCTTTCAATGCTTTATTGTAGCCATCGAGGCGGGCCTGCATTTGTGTTTGGTGCGATGCAAAAGTGATGAACGCAATATTTTTATACCCATGATCCACAAAATATTTTGTAGCGTTGTACGTAGCATCCAGATTATCGGTAACCACATAGCTCGAATCAACGGAAGGATAATAACGGTCGAACAATACAACCGGCAGATCGTCTTTTATCAGGGCTGAGATTTCTTCCTCAACACCTACCGGCGGTGCTATAATATAACCATCAACATGCCTGTCGCGGAACATGGCTATCAGATCTTTGGTTTTTTCGGCATCGTTATCGGTACTGCAATAAATGATCTTGTAACCGTTTTTATAGGCACGATCTTCAATATAGCGGGCAATATTGGCAAAAAAATGGTCGGAAATATTCTCAACCATCAAACCAATGATGTTTGATTTGCCGGTACGTAAACTCTTGGCAAGAGAATTGGGTTTGTAACCCACTTCTTCAACAAACTTCAATACCTTTTCAACAAGCTCTTCGCTTATCCTCTTCTCTTTTGCCCTGCCATTCAATATAAATGACACAGTAGTTTTTGATATGTTCAGCTCATTGGCTATATCAACTATTGAGAGTTTTTTCTTGATCATTTAATTATATCTCGTGTTAAAATTTAAGTTTTCGATAAGTATCAAAAAACTAATATAGGCAATCATTTTTTTCCATTATAAATAAAATAAGCAAAACTGCTGTTTTATTCAAAATATTACTATTTTTTGTTAATATTTTATCAGTCTATTATTTTGGGCGGTAGGAATGTATATACTTAGTTAGTATAAACAAATATAGCAAAATCGATTAACTAAACTAATGTTTTGTTAATTTTTAATAAATATTATATTGTTATTCAACTACGGGAAAGGCCGATATTCTCAACCGTGCACCACCCATTGGTACTAACGTTAAACTGGTTACCTGCAAGCTATTTTTCACAGGGCTTTGGGGCAAAACACCACACAAGCCTGTCTCATCTATTGTCCAGCCGGGTATCTGCTTCCCTTTAACTATTAGTTGCAATGGAGCGGTTGCATTTGTAAACGGATTATTATCTTTTGGCCATTCCTTTTTTATCAACTCAAACGATCTTTCAGGATTATTCGTATCCAGCAATAACCCATAATTCCACGGTGAAGCTGCATAAATATTATAAGCCGGCCATTTCGACGGATCGGCGGTTTCCTGCCAGCCCGAATCGCCCTGGGTATTGGCGCGGCTATCCTCTTTCACATAATTCTCGGCAATCTTTAGTGAAAAGGTTAACGGGCCATAATTCACGCTCACGCTATTCTTATTTTGCTGCCATTCCCTCAGTTTTATTTCCATTGGCAGGTGCAAAACTATTTTATCGCCGTTTTTCCATTTGTTGCTTATGGCGATATAACCGCCAGGCGCTGCTTTAATCGGTATTAATTTACCATTAACGGTTACCGATGCATCCTTGCACCATCCCGGTATGCGCAAATAAAACGGGAACGAAACGGTTTTTGCCGTAATTAAAGTAAAATTGACCCAGTCGTTAAACGGATAATAAGTGTTTTCAGTAATTTTTACTGTTGTACCATTTCCAACTTTTGCTGTTACCCCGCCTGCGGTGTATAATTGCGCGGCAAGGCCATTATCGGCTGTTGCCATCCAGCTGTTTTCGAGATAATACACCCAACCTGCCGAGTGATTATGCTGGCAGCACCTGCTGCTAAACGGGTTCATCATTAAAAACGGCCCCGAATTAGCTATGCCCGGCGAATGGTCCTTACTATCGCTTACCACCATGTTCGGCGCAGTTAAATAGCGCAGGGCTTTATAATCGGATGTGAACGCAGCCGGAAAAGTGTTAAAGGCAACATCCTCGCAGTTATCAGCCCAAAAAGTATCGCCGGTATATTGCAACAGGTATTCGTCCGAAGTCATTTGCTCTACCATACCGCAGGTTTCCACTGCTTGTCGCGGGTCGGTATAGCCTTTACGGGCGTTTTCATCAGCCCCGAACATACCGCCAGGCACCTGACCGTAAATATTGCGGATAAGGTTAAAATCGTTATAAGTCGCATCCAGGTCGCCTTGCTCATGGCTTTGCAGGTAATAAGTCGCCGGTTCGCGGAAGCATTCCGCCACGTTAACATTATGCCAGTTGGGCAGGTTATTTTTTTGCCGCCAATTGGCTGTATTACGGTCGATCTTCGTTGCTAAATCAAGCAGGAATTTTTCGCCGGTACGATTATACAGCCAATAAACGCTGATCATATTATCACCGCCGCGGCTATTCTCCCAATAATCCTCCAAAAACTTATCATCGGGAATAGTTAGTTCCCATTGAAAATACTTGCTCATAAAAGTAAGCACACGCGGATCTTTCGAATACTCGTAATAGGATTGCATACACCACAGCATCGGCATATTGGCCCACAAATCGCGTTTACCAGCGCCTTTGTAAATAATGGGGCCAAAATCGCCGTCCGGCTGTTGGTTATCAAGCACGGCATCTATCCAGAATTTGGTATCAGCCAGCATTTTCTTGTCCTGCAAAACATAGGCTAAATCGCCATAGCCTTTTAGCCAATAAGGTAACTCCTCCCAGCCATATTTACCGGTGCGGCTTTTATTCAACCAGGCATTATCGGTTTTGGTAAGCCATATGCTGATCTGCCCCAAATTACCTGTTAAGCCGTCCCGCTGTAATTCCATTTGTTTTTTCAACCAGCCGCCCGGCTTAATATTGGTCAATGGCAGCTTTACAAAGCTTTGTTTTATTAATGGCTCGCGGTCGCTAACATAATAGCTGTTTATGGTATAAGCCGACGGTTTTTTTACAGCGATAGCCGTCTGTGCGTTTACACCATTCAACTCAAATAATAGCGCAGCAAAAACCACCGCGCAAACAACACTATGCTTCAGCATTATTTTTTTGCATTAAATTTCTGATCGAGCATCTTCATAAAATATCCGCCGACAACACTTCTTGCCTGGAAGCCCACCTGTTTGCCGTCAATAGTTTCGTGCCAGTCGCTCAAAGGTACGCGGGTAGGTGTTTCAATAGCATATTTGTAAATCGGCGCTACTAAATCTTTAAAGTCCGATTTACTTTTGGCCAGCGTTGCCGTCCACAATATCCAGTCGGATTTTGTATAGGTTTTGCGGCTATCCAATGGCAAACCATATTTATTTTGCTTGGTGAGGTAGTATTTTATTTCGCGGTCATAAACACTTTGCGGGAACAGATGCAGGCCCAATACCTTATCCCAAACCAGGTTATACTTCTGGCTCCAGGTATCCGGCTTTTCAAACACCAGCGAATAATGATCGCCGGCATCGGCCAGTTTCATCCAGCCGCCAACCATACCTTCGGCTATTTTCCTGTATTTAGCTGCGATATCTTTATAACCCAATTGATCAGCGAGCCTTGCGTAACACGCAATACCCACAATGGCTTTCATAGATAAATTAGCGTTTCGCGCCAAATGCCCGGCAAAATCGTCAGTACACAACTGGTTGGCCGGATCAAAACCGTCCTTAACAAGGTAATTTACCCACTTGCCCAAAGTTGCCCAATGCTTGCGGGCAAGACTGGCATTCCCTTCTGATTTGGCGATGGCCGCAGTGAGGATGATCATATTGCCGGATTCTTCAACAGGCATACCCTCACCATAAGTTTGGCCGTTTGCCAGCGGGTAAGTACCCAGGTCATGCGCGGCATAGTCTTCTTTAAACTTTCCGCTTTCGCTGTAATAAAAATTTCCATTCAGCATACCTTCCATCAACTTCGGATTGTAAACAAGATACAGCGGCGCCGATGGATAGGTAACATCAACCGTATTGATGGACCCATTGCTGAAGTTCTCTTTTGAAAGGAACAATATTTCGCCCTGCGGACTTTTAGTAATGGAATGGGCTGCAATACTCTGCCTGTAAGCCAATACGCACAATTTTGCATAGTCTTTACCGCCCGCTGCTTCGGCTTTTACGTACATGGAGCGGTTAAACTGGTCGCACTCCTGTATTACTGTGGCGTATTGCGTGGCAGCTGTGGTAAGCACGTTATCGATGGTTACTTTACCATCATGTTTCCACCAGGGCATCAGGTTATGATGGAAATATTGTACCGAATACAATTCGTCATAGCCTACCTCCACAAACTTTTCAACCGGCACCTTGGTTATTACACCAAATGGGATAACGGTGTTCAGCATTAATTGTCTTCCTTTTTCTGAAGTAGACGTGCTATTATTATTAAGGAACGAGTCTTCGGCTTCTTTAGCCAATGTGATGTATTGGAGCGATCTTTCAGGCTTAGGCGTAGCTACATACATGTAACCCCAATCGATACGCAGGTCATCTCCTTTTTTCTGCAGAACAGGTTGTTCAACAGTGCCGGCTTTTAATACCGACAGGTACGAAGTGGCGTATTTTTGCGTGGTTACTTCCTGCGATGGCACATTGACCGATACGGTTGTCGATGCCCCAAAATAAACTTTTACATCATGCGGTTTCCCGTCATTTGACTTCACTTTATAGGCGATGTATGAAACAGGCCGCGTAAGCACGTCCATATTATTTAATAGCAAAGGCGAGGTAAATGTTACCTGCAAATCGACTTTGCCGCATTTGAACTTGTATATAGTTTGTGTGGCATTCAGATCGACGCTTTGCTGGTCTGCAACCTGTATATCCGATTTTGATTTTTCCTCGTCAACCAAACCCGCATCAAGCCATGAGCCGCCGGCTGTGTTTGCACAATGGATAGCCAGCACGTTATCGCCCGTTTTTAAATTGCTTTTAAATTCATCAATCGGTATCATCCTAAAATCGCTCGTCCAGCCGGTGTGGCTGTATACGTTTACCCCATTAAGGTAAACCTCTACGTTATCATCATGGTAGAGTTTTAAAAACAGCTTATTGAAGTCGAGATCGTGCAGGGTAAATTTGCGGCGTATCCACAGGTCTTTACTTACCCAAAGTGTTTTGGCCTTGCTGCGGTCATCCGTAAAAGGTGCACCGCCTGTTTTCCATGTGCTATCATCAAAACCAGGTGAAGCCCAGCCTGCGGCGGGGACGTCTTCGGTATATTTACACTCATACGCCAGCTCATCAGATGCCGGCAATATCGTTTTATAGCTTTTCTCCGATTGACCAAGGAAGCGGTACACATCGCCATCAACCCGTATAAGCCCTAACAACGATTGGTCTTTTCCCGTCCAGTGTTTGGTAGTTTGCGAGGTAAGCGTATCGCCAAACGCCCATATACTGAAATACGGGCTATGCGTGATGAGCGGATAAGCAGGCGCTTTCCGGTCTTGCGCATTGGCTGTAAAGATTATACAAAACAGCGCGGTACTAAGTGTGCCGATGAGTTTAAGATAACTTCTCATAGATATTGACGATTGATTATATTCAAAAGTAACGATTACAAAAACTTTAAACAGGAAGAATGTTTTCCAAATGGGACAATTGGTTGCATGTCAAACATACATTTTTTATCGTAAACATAAAAATAAATCGATTTTGCATTTAAGAAAACTTTGTCATGCTGGACAATAAAATTTGGCAACTCTGAAAGTGTGATGGCAAATAAAAAATCATGTCATTTCGATAGAGCGAGCGCAGCCTTGTGCGAGGAGCGAAAGAGAAAACCTTTGCGCCACGCAGACGATTTCCTTCATATCGCAAAGGTTTTCCCCTCGCCCCAACACCATTCCAATCCTTGCTCGTCGTATTCGACACCTTTGTTAAATTGTCATAGGTAACGACATTCTATTATCTATTACTTTTCCGCCACCACCGGATCATTATAAGGCTGAACAAGCAATTTCGGCGTATCATTCACAATAACATCCGCATTAAACTCAATGTGGATGTCCCTGCTCTCGCCCGGCAGCAGTGAGAAATAGTTATCATTGGTAAACACCGGCAATATTTCTTCGCCATTGGAGGCCTTCACCGCCTGCACCCTTATAGCAAATGCCACCGCGGGTGACGATGCCGGGTTGGTGATATGCGAATCGATCTCGTATTTACCGTCAACTTTTTTAGTTTTAGTGGTTACTTTCAAACCCACATGCGGCAGGCTATTCAGCGGTGTATAGTCCGATTTGTTATTGCTGCGCCAGTAGAAATTATCCGAAACCAATTTGCCGTCTTTATCCGTCAGTTTCAATTTGATGAAATGCACATCGCTCAGCGTGTTGTTTTTAATGCTGCCGTAAACCTCAAATTCCCATAATGAATAACCCCAGCCTGTACCGCGGTGGATACCCTGCATACGCACATACCTTGCTCCTACCGTCTCAAAATTAAAGGCCTGGAAACCTGGTGCGCCGTTGTTGCTGGTTAAAACATCCGTCCATTTTTGCGCATCGTCTGATACCTGTATCTTAAATTCTTTGCCATAAGCATCCTCCCAATTCAGGCCAACGCCGTTTACTTCCTGCTCGCTGCCGAGGTCTACATAAATCCATTCATTGTCATTTTGAACGCTGCTCCAGCGGGTGCCGGGATTACCATCGGTAACAAATTCCGGCATATTGCGCCTGTCGTCTGATGAAGCAACAACTTTCTTGTGAAATGCCAGGTTTTCTTTTGGAAAATCGAATTGAAAGGCTTCGGTAGCCGCATTGGCGGGTGCATCCGTTTGCACCGAATGGCTGAATTCTTTCACCAGTTTGCCGTCTTTGTTATAGATCGCGCCTTCAGCGGTTAAACCTTCGGCATCCTGGCGTGTGGTGTTCACTACTTTAACCGAATTGGTTGCCGGGTTCCATTGGATGTGCAGCGGCTCGCAGGCTTTTTTCGCTCCCCAATAAGCACCGGTCAGGTCGTAATAATAGTCATAAGTCTGCCAAACGAACGATGGGTACGCCGACTGGCTCATCCAGGTCATGATGCCCGAGGCATCTTCCCAAATATTATCTTCCCAGCCCTCATACATCGCCTTATTGGTCTCTATGTTCAGTAATTGCGCTTTGCGGCAATAATCTGCTATCCCGGTAGGTGCTCCATAGCGTTTGGTGATGGTTTCATCATAACGGTCAGGCCCTGCATTCCCGGCTGATGGACCAAAGAAGTGCTTGTTCCACATTTGGTCGCGAGGCCACCAGTCTTCTTTCGGCATAAACTTTTTAAAGCTCTCAACATTGGTAAACACCGCCGTACCTATCTCGCTGCGCATCCCCCAGCCCTGGTTACCGCCAAAACCGCTCGGCGCTTTGGTAAAATACCATTTCAGGTCGGCATTTGTCCATGGCCCGCTACCGGTTAAAGCCCCTGCATGCGAATTAGGCTGATAACGCCTGTCGTCGCCGTCGTAGGCGCTGATATCTTCCTTCAGCCAGCCGCTTAGCGGTGCATGCGGCACGCCCTCATTATCCCCGCACCAAAGCATAATGCTCGGGTGGTTTCTAAATCTTTTAATCTTTTCAACCGCGTTGTTGTTGAACGTAGCTATATCGTTTGGCAGGTTATCTATCGAGTTCAGCCAAAAATCATCCCAAACCATAATGCCGTATTTGTCGCAGGCATCGTAAAAATCCTCGTCGGTGGTCGAGCCTATCCAGTTGCGCACCACGTTAAAATTCATTTCCTTGTGGTATTTCAACTTCAGATCGTACTCTTTTCCGCGGCAGCGCAGCATATATTCGCTCATGCCCCAGTTGCCGCCCTTTAAAAACACCTTAGTGCCGTTCACGTACACATGCAGCACATTGCCAACGGTATCGTAAGTGTATTTCTTTATGCCGAAGGTTACCCGTTTGGTATCTGAAACCACATCGCCCAGTTTAACCGTAAAGTCGCAGGTATACAGGTCCGGATCGCCATAGCCGTTCGGCCACCACAGTTTCGGGTTATTGATCATCATCTCCTGGAAACGGCGTTTATCAAAAACCACATTTGCCGTACTGTTACCGCCTAAATATACTTTTTGCGAAAATTCAATATTACCCGGATTAATAACCCCTGTAACCGTTCCCTGCTGAAAATTATCGCTGCTGTTTTTTATATCCAGTTTTATGGTGAGGTCAGCACGACCATTTGTCGGCAGATCGGTTCGTATCCATGGATCGATAATAGTTGCAGTGCCGGTATTGCTCAAATAAACTTCATCGGTAATACCCATATCCAATCCAGGCACGCTCGGCATCCAGTCCCAGCCATCGCTTGAAATATAGGTCGGGCTTTGGTAATTGGTAATGGGCAATTTGGGGCAATAAACCAGTACTGCCAGCACATTCGCGCCGCTTTTGTTTACAATGCCGCTGATATCAAAATTGCCGCGCTGCATAAAGCCGTCGAGGCTGCCCAGCTTTGTACCGTTAAGGTAAATATCCGCCTTGCGGTTGATGCCTTTAAAGTTAAGCCATATTTTTCCTTTGGTAAAGTCCGACGGAACGGAAAACTCCGTACGATACCAGAAATTACGATTATATTTTGACTTATCTACCTTGTAAATATTATCACCGAAATTCGGGTCTTTTTCCAGACCGGCATTCACGTAATCGCCAAATACCGTTCCGGGGACAGTTGCCTTTACCCAACTGCCGGCATCAAAACCGGGTTTGTTTATGGCCGTTATATCGGCAACATCACCTTCAGCTTTAACCTTCCAGGTAATATTTGAATTTGAACTGTTGAGCCAGGTGATATTTTGTGCCGATGTGGATAAGCAGGCACACGCAGCCAACAAAAACAGGAAAATCGATTTACTAAATTTACAAGTTGTATTCATTTGTGATAAAATGTTTTTCTCTTAAGTTCCCCTCTTGAGAGGGGGTGCGGCGGAATGAGCGCAAATGCAGGGGTGTGTTAGCCAGCGTTTAATTGCATAGTTTGTTAAACACACCCCTCCGCCCCTCTCAAGAGGGGAATCGCGTTGCCCAGCGCTTTAACTACCCTTATTTATTTTTGCCTACTACCTATTTCGCCGGATTATAAACCGCCACCGCTACGCGCGAGTCGGCACAACCATAATACAAAAACCATTTGTGATGGAAAAATACCAAACCCTCGGTAAATACCGTTCCGGCCGGGTATTGCCCGCTTTTTTCAAAAGGTTCTTCGGGTATAAAATAAGGCTTATCCAATCGTGCGATAACTTTTGTTGGGTCGCTTAGCGAAAATAAAGCCTGGCCGCCGCAATAGGCGTTAGCAGTGTAATTTTCATCTCCGTCATTAGCGCTATTCTTACCGTTGTACATCAAAACAATGCCTTTGTCGGTCATTACAGATGGTGGCCCGCACTCGGTAAGCTGGCTGTCGAAATAGCCCTTACGCGGAGAGAATAATATCTTTAATGTACCATCATCATTCAGTAAAGGCGTCCAGTTAACCAAATCAGGCGATGTGGCCGCGTAAACATTGGACTCGCCCCAATACATCCAGTATTTGCCGTTTACTTTGGCGATGACCTGTTTGCCGTTTTCAACTTTGGTTACGATGGATGCCGATTTGGTAGCCATATTAAAGAACCTGCCATCATAAGCTTTTTGAAAAACCGGGCCGTTCTTTTTCCAGTGATGCAGGTCGGTTGATGTTGCTGCGGCCAGGCGCGGCACTTTGCGGTTCCATTCAGTATAAAGTATCACATAAGTTCCGCCTGCGGTAACCGCTACACGCGGGTCTTCGCAACCGCCCGGCCATTCAAATTCCTTTGCGTTGTCATCGGCAGGAAACAATACCGGTTTTGGTTCACGCTTTACCGTTATGCCATCTGCACTCACCGCCAAACCAACACGCGATGTACGCGAGCCTATCCCTGTTGCCAGGTTATCCTCAGCGCGGTACAGCACATATATTTTGCCATCCTTTACTGTAGCCGCTGGGTTAAAGGTATCGCTTGCTTCCCAATGCCATTGCTGCTGGTGCATCGGGTCGAAAAACACGCCTGCGGTATCCGGTGAAATGATGGGGTTTGCACCCGCCGGGCGCACAAACGGCCCCAATGCCCATTTAGGTAAATGGGTGTCTGCATGCTGCGCGTAAGCGGCACTTACACTTAAAAATGCCGCGCCAATAGCTATCGCTTTAAAAAAGTTCTTCATTTTATTAATTGAATGATGGCGGTTCTACTTTGGTTCCCCAGGTTTTATCCGGATCGGCAGACAATGTATAACTGATAACCCCGCCGTTTTGTAAAACGCTGTAAGGAATCCAGGTGCCGTTCCAGGTTTTGCCGTTAACTTTAAGTGAAGTGATATAAGGTTTTGTTTCCGAACCGCCTTTTATTATCACCGTTTTGCCATTACCCAAATGCACTTTTATCAATGGGAACGAAGGGCTGTTTACCGAAAAGCCTGCATAGCCCGGTATCTCCGGGTACAAACCAATGCCAGCAAATACATACCAGCCGCCCATGGCGCCTAAGTCGTCGTTACCCGGCAGGCCGTTGTCACGATTGGTGTATGATTCCTTGAATATCCTCCGTATGATCGCCGATGTTTTATAAGGCGCACCAGCCCAGTTATAGGCCCATGGCATCTGGAAATCCGGCTCATTGCCCGCTGCAAACCAATCCTGCCCGTAATCGGCGTTAATATGCCTAAAATCGGTATCCAGCCTTGCCTCTGCAACTTGCTTACCGCCAATAGTGTCTATCAGGTGTTTAAAATTGAACGGAACCAGCCAGAAATAATTGGTATAGCTTGATTCACGCATATCGTAAGTATAATATTTCCATGTACCGTCCGGGTTGCGCGATTGCAGCCATTTACGATCCGGATTATAAATATTCTTCCATTTTTGCGCACTTTCCACGTATTTGTGGTAAAGTGCCTTATCGCCGGTTGTTTGTAAAGCAAATTCGCCTATGGCAAAGTCGGCAGAGTTGTATTCCAAACTCATGGATGCCTGCGCATAACCTACTTTAAGGTAGTTATCTAATTGCGGGCGTGTTAGCTCGTTTTGCGATTTTGTGCCGGGTACTTCCGCGCCTTTACGCATCACTTCCAGCGCACCTTTGGTATCGAAATTTTTAGCGCCATAAGCATAAGCATTCCCTACTACGATGGATGTAGGGTCACCCTGCATAATTCCCGTTTCAATGTTAACCATCACCCAGCGCGGGAAACCACCGCCTGATTGCTGCGCAAATTTCACCATAGACTGCATCATATCGCCGGTTTCTTTAGGGTCGAGCATGGCTATCAGCGGTATCTGTGTGCGGTAGGTATCCCAGTTACTAAATTCCGTGTAATCAGTAAAGCCAACCGCTTTCCTGGTCTTGAAATCAGCACCGGGATATTCACCGTTCACATCACTTGATATGCTCGGGTGTATCATGGCATGGTATAAATGGGTGTAGAATTGCGTGGTTAGGTCGTTACTGCCGCCATCAGCCTCAATTTTGCCCAACTGGTGGTTCCAGGCCGTAATAGCGTTGTTCTTAACCTGCTCAAAGTTCCAGCCTGGATTTTCAGCTTTTAAATTCTCTTTGGCATTTTCTACAGAAACATAAGACAACCCGAATTTGTAGCGGATGAATTTGTTCTGCGGCACATTGAAGGTAAAATATGCGCCGGAGTTTGCGCCGCTTTCCGAAGTTGATGAAGCATTGATCTTATCATCCTTCCAGGTGCCAGATGCGGTTGGTGTAACATCAAACTCAGCAGCAAAATATACCGTGTAGCGGGTATTTATACCGCAGAATGAGCCACCGTCAGCATAACCTTCACATCTGCCCGGCCCGGTGATTTTAATGTGGGCATCCATTATCTTAGTGGCGTTTATGCCTGAACCGATAAGGATAGTTATCTTTTTGGCGGTATCCGCAAAATGGTATTGCGCCATACCGGTACGTTTGGTATCGCTTAGCTCACAATCGATATTGCCGTTTTGCATTTTCACTTTATAGTAACCCGCCATAGCCTTTTCCATATGGAAATCGGGCTTGTAGCCTTTCATATCATTTGGCGATGCGGTCAATTCTCCGCTTAATGGCAGCGTGGGGAAATTACCCATGTGCGGGCAGCCCGCGCCGCTCAACTGGTTCACTACAAAGCCTTTATTCTCGTCAAAAAAGGTGGTGGTAAACTGCACCATTCCGAATGGGTAGGTAGCACCGGGGAAAGTAAAACCTGCTTCGAGGTACATTTCTTCGGGCTTTTTGCCTTTGCCTTTTGTGCCGATGAGTGTATTCACCTTTTCGGCATAGTTTATTTGTTTAAACTTTTGCTGCGCGAAGGAATATTCGTGCGACATAAATAAAACTGCCGCGATTAAAAATAGCGCTCTTAAATTGCGTTTTATAAACTTCATTTTGGATAGATTATAATTGGTTCTATACTAATTCTTAAAAATAATTTATTTATTGCAAATGCATATTCGCCGACAGTGAAAACGGCTTGTCTTCCTCACCTGTCCCGCGTTGCGTATTTGGCTGGCTGCCCATGTCAAAATGCAACACACCGCCGTTAACAATATCACTGTATTTAATAAAGTTATGCGTGAATGGCTGCCCGTTTAACGTAGCCGACTGTATGTACACATTCTGTTGGCTGTTGTTATTGGCTTCGATAACAAATTTTTTTCCGTCTTCGGTAGTTATCGTGATCTTGCTAAATTCAGGGCTGCCGATCACATACTGGTCGGTGCCGGGGCAAACGGCATATATACCCATCGCGCTCAGCACATACCATGACGACATCTGGCCTTCGTCCTCATCGCCGGGATAGCCATTTTCTGAAGAATTATACAATTTATCCATTACCTCACGTATATGCTGCTGCGCTTTCCATGGCTGACCGGCGTAATCATACAGGTATATCATGTGGTGGATAGGCTCATTGCCTTGTGCATATTGGCCCATGTTGCCCAACTTCATCTCGGTCATTTCGTGTATCACCTGGCCGTAACCACCAACTTTTATGGTAGGCGGTA
>Ga0302315_10003506_pt1 | contig 14113 bp, 14 predicted proteins | sample III_Palsa_N3_1_FD_200532 | JGI IMG/M metagenome (GOLD analysis project Ga0302315, IMG submission 200532) | Peat permafrost microbial communities from Stordalen Mire near Abisko, Sweden - III_Palsa_N3_1 | ecosystem: Environmental > Terrestrial > Soil > Palsa > Peat permafrost | place: Sweden... | reverse complement strand
AATTTATTGTACCCACATCGACAGCCTTTTTGAATGAAAAACTAAAAGCCTTTTTACTGGACATTCATAGCCGAGGGAAAAATGATTTTTTGCGTGGAAAGGTGATGGGGTTGCTGCAAATATCGCAATACCCTATTTTTTTAAATAAACGGCTTTATGATAATCTTTTGTTAAAAAAAGAACTGTTTGATAAATTGGATGGTCTTTTTAAAATGTACCCAGACCTACAAGAAAAAATTTGGGCTTGCAATTCATACCAAGACATTTCCACAGTGCTGCACGATATTCTTCCAACTGTCGAAGAAAAGTCACCTGAACATGCAGGAATAATAAAAAAAGAATTCCTGTTTAAACTATCTTTAAAAGACCTCAAAGCTAACGAAACGCTTGTCGACGCGCCTATTTCTGAACAATTTAAAAGGCATCAACAATTATTAAAAAATCTTGAGCCTCTTGTGACTGATGTTATGGCAGCAACGGTCCTTAAAAACAAGCTGATGACCTACGATGAATTTGGCTTTAATGAAGCAGAAAAAGTTCTTTTTAATGATGCTATTGTTGAGCAGCAATTAAGAAAGTATCATAGCATCATTGCATCTCCATCGCTTGATAGTCATTTGGAGATGTTTAAACAATTTTTTGCTGCAACGTCTCTAGAAGGAACGACTCTTACACAACGATTTGCAATGTTACCTGAGTTATTGCATTTTTCGCTAGCGCTTGAAAAACAATTTTATGAGGAAGATTTTGAAACGTATGCATCGGCGTTGTTTGACACAGTCGCGTCAGAGTCGACTCATGATGACTTAACTTTTTGTAAACAACAAATTATTGTGGCTCATCTCTCTTTCTGGATGTCAATGGATCTTTCAACAAGATGGTCTAAAATCCGAAATGGTAAAGAAATCGGCAATGATGAGTTGCTTTTGTTAATGATGCAAAAGTTTGATTCTTTGGGTTTGGACGACAAAACGAAATTTTATAAATTTTTTAAGAAAATCAACGAAAATAATACGGATATTAGCTTAGTACTAGCCCCAAATGGTGCTACCGCCCTCTCCATGCAAAATATGGCAAGTGCCTGTGTTTTATCACTTGCAAATCACCTTCATTCATCGGAAGGCCCTACTGATATCCATGAAAAATTACATCTTCCTAGCGACATGGATGTTTCTGATATTCAGGCTCAAGTTGAGGTTATTAACTCAACACCTCCTCTCGTAGCAGATGAAATTTCCCCTGACTCAGAAACACCCGCGAGATCTCCATTTACAGCATCTTCAGAAGCAGTTCCCACACTTGAAAGTGCACGAATGATTGAATGGCGTTTATTCACGCAAGTTCAATATTTAGCTGTCAATACCGCGGTTGGCAATGAAAGCAGCGCTCGTATTTGGCAATTAGGGCAAAAAATTAATAACGCCTATGCACGACTACTCCAGCATCAAGTTTCAGAAGAAGGATTAATGGATGGTCGCTTCTATAAAGAAGTAGAAAAAATATCCAAGTATGCGATTGAAATGCTAATCCTTTTGGATAAAGAAAAACCTGGTTTAATTGATCCCACAACACTTAAATCTTTACAAAAACAAATGCGTGGCTTTAGCGATCTGATGGGACCACGCTTTAAAAAAATGATTAAATCCACGTTTGATATTGGCGAAAAAAGACAGGCTGCCATGAAGGAATGGCAAGAATTTTGTGGTTCGATGTCAACGATTTTAGAAAAAGTGCTTCAACCCGCCAATGCGATGTATCAAAAGCCAGACGGACAAGCTGGAGATACCAGTGAGTTAAAAATTAATATTAAGGGGTTGAGTGCTGATTCGTACGATAGCGAACGTTTTTATCTACCGAACGATGTGCGCGCGCAAAGGACATTGGCGTTTTTTATACGACTAGAAACTATCATTCCTGAAAAAAGTGCTGAAAATAAAGAACAGGTTGCTGACAGTAGAGTTTTCATCAGTCGATGGTTTAAAGCACAATCTTATATTGAGCATGCGTGGCGTTTACTGCCCAAGGCAGCGGATGATTCAACTAGACTTTTATTTCTACACGCATCTCAAAAAGTGGAAGCATTTTATGCTGCAGGTTTAAATGCAGCGCTAACCAACACAAAGGTTGAAGGTTTCACAGCATTGGAACAAGAGATGTATGAGTCTCTTCTTGCAGTGATCGCCTTAGTTAATCCTCAATCAGCTCAGGACTTAAAAATAAAAGTTCGAAGTGGCGATCAAGGTGTGGCTAAAGCACTTTTTGATTGGACTCCATTGGACTTAAATGGAATTGAAAGTGAAATGAGCAGTTTGCCTGAAATTCGCGATTTCCATCAAGCGTTAAAAAATAACATTACGTATTGCTCTCCTCTCAATAAACAGAAGATACTCTATAAAGGTCAAATATTGCATGTGTCCGATGAAGTTTTTCAACTGTATAAAAAAGCGGAGCAAGCGGTTGAGCGCAAAGCAATACGTTATCGCGTAACACACCCCACTTTAGAATATACAAATGCCTATTGGGATAAACAAAGCGAGGCGGTACCAGAGCTAGAGTATTTTATACCCATTGATAAAAAACGTGTTACAGCTAAACCTGTAGAAACCAAAAGCGCAGCAATCGCTCGGTCTATGAGGCAAGAATTGGCTGCTATTTGTGATAAGTTTAGCCCTGAAACATCAATGACTATAGGTGATCATACAACTTCATCAATTGAACATTTCAAAAATGGGCGAGCAGCTCAAGTGCCTGTCATAGAAAGCGTAACGAATTTTTTTAATGATCAAACAGCAAAAAAAATCAATATTTCTTCTCCTCAAACTTTTCAAGAATATCTTCACGCAGCCATTCATCTGATGAGCGACTATCATGATTTGTATTCTGCGTTTATCATATATAGCGCATTGCAGAAACACACGGAACATTGCTCGACATTAAACCCAGATGATCAGTTGCGCTTTGATTATCTTAAATTTTCTTTTTCTACCAGTAGCAATTTCGCAAATTATCGTCGTATTCTAGCATCATTACAAGATACAAAACCCGCCGTTGTTCCGGCGTTTAATATTCTGCAACAAGATGCAACTTTTTCTAAAGATGGTGGTTCCACAGAAGAATTACGCGAGAATATTGCGAAGCAACTCAGCAATGGAATTACAGCCTCTCAGAATGATCAAACGCCCCGCGCTGTCAATCAACCACAACCAGGAATGCTTGATTTCCTTATTTCTCGCATCGATTCTAAAAATATTAAAAAATTAAAACTAACCCAAGAATTTAGCCAAAAATTGGAGGCATATCGTAATTCTATTCCTGAAAAAATGGCTGGACAAGAAGTATTACAACTATTCAATATGATTCATATAGGGAAAAAATTCATTGTAGATGTGGGCGCATTAGAAGCAAATTTATTAAAACATATAGAAAGCAGCTCTGATCTTTTTTTCAACTTGGAACATTTTAGGAATATATTGGAGAAAATCAATAAAAATGATCCAAAAATCCGAGCTTTTCTAATAAATTGGATGATTCATGCAATTCCAGAGAAAATTAGACAGCTGAGTGCTTCGGCTTCTTCATCGGATGATATGGCGATAGCAAAACTTTACCAACTACCAATTGTTTTGCCTGAATTGAATAAACTACCTGATAATATAAAAGCGATATTTTTAGAAAAAATGTCTTCTGCAACCGATAAAACAGTCCTTGGAAATTATATAAAATTTGTCACTGAGCTATCAAAACTTCCTAAAGACAAACTCGCCAAACTAACTAACTCTGACATAGAAAAAGGGATAAACAATGTTGATGGCTTCTTAACGGAGATGTCAGCAAGTAAAAACTGGTTTCAACGCCTTCTCTCTGGTGAACTATTTTCAAGTAAAACCCGTGCCGCTGAGCAGACGACTGCTTTTCAACAACCGAAGAAGTCTTCAGAGCCCGTATCTGCTTTTGAAAGCACAATATCTGATGAAATGATAAATGAAAAAAGACAACGAATAGAAAGCGCCCCCGATGGATTAGCCGCATTTGATAAAATAGAAGATGATGTTGCTACTACCCATGCTGCGCCTGAAAGCGATAAGGACATTCCATTCGATGATTTATCAGAACTCGCAACATTTTTTGAACTGGAATCTATAGACACAAAATGGCCTGAAACTTTCTTCAGGTTGGACATGGATCCTAGCGTTAAAAAGGCAGCGAAGAGTCTTTGTCCTATTTTCCCTACGACAGGTCAAGGATCTGTTTTCTATAAAAGTTGGGAAAATATTATTATACAAGCAACCTATTTAATGGGCTGCTATCAAAAGAATGAAGCCATTTACCCCAAAATTTTAAGCACTGTGGAATCTATTAATAGAGCATATGGATCCGCATCTCTTCACGACTCAGAACCCAGCGATTTAGTGAGAGAGATAAAAGAGGGTTTAACATTTTTGAATTCCTTACGTAAAGATGCTGAAAATGAAGCAAAAGGATTAAGACCTCGTGCAGCCACGGTGTCGCATCTCACGTCAGTAGGCGGATGGACAGGAGAACTCGCAGGAAAGTCAACGGCAGCAGATACATTTAGAGGTCGCGCTGATCGCAATTCATCAATGCTAACTAGAACAACGCCTCCCCATCGCCCCATGAGCACTGGTGGTAATAGGACTCCATAACCCGTGCAATTCAAACTCCGAGTTTAAATTATACAGGTTAGTTGGGGGCACAAGTCAAACTACCTACATGACGCATGTTAATGAGTTGGATCAATAAACGCCGGTTTGGTAATCAAATCTCCATTAGGCGCTAGCAACACCTCGTTATTCAAGGAAACCAAACTGTTTAAATCCAAATGCAACTCATCCAAGGTTTTAGCAGTGATCCGCGCCTCAATCAAGGTTCCGGCCGGCCAAACGCAAGCCAAGGTCCCCTGCTGCGCACGATCAACTGTCAAAAGCCCCTCTGCTGCCTTCAGCACTTTAACAATTTCCATATCAAATCCAGCCTCCAAGGTCAACAGGTAATAACCACCTTGGCTCAGGCCTTTTTGTAATAACTGGGCTTTGCTGTTGGGTATTTTTATGGTCATGTAATCAGTGTCTAATGTTGTTTCGATGACGGTGTGCCAACTGGATATCTCTATTTGTTGCATCATCTGTCCCCTTGCTTTAAGGTTTTATATATACTTTTGTATCGGCATGTTTGGGATAAATTGAACTGGATTGCTGTAAACTATTTAATAAAACTCCCACCTCCTACTACAGTATATGCTCTTTTGCGTGGCTTAATGGACACGCCATTAAAAAACTTGCAAATCACATTGCAATGAGGTAGACTGCATTAGTTTTCTGTTAATTTAGTCTTTTCATGAATTTAGATCCTCAAATTATTGCTGCTAATGTTGCAGCCGCATTGACCGAAGATATCGGGACAGGCGATCTTAGCGCAGCACTCGTTCCTAGCGAACAAACTGCCAAGGCATCCATTATTACACGTGAAGCGGGTATATTGTGTGGCATTGCATGGGCAGAGCAAGTTTTCAAAACATTAGATCCCAACTGTCATTGTACTTGGTATAAACAAGACGGTGAAAGTATTGGCGTGGATGAATGCTTTTTATTAGTCGAAGGAAATGCGCGAGCATTGCTGAGTGCCGAACGTAGCGCACTGAATTTTTTACAATTATTAAGTGGTGTTGCAACGCGTACTCGTGAATATGTTACCAAAATCAGTCATACCAAAGCCAAAATATTAGATACGCGCAAGACATTGCCTGGCTTACGTTTTGCGCAAAAGTATGCAGTGGCTTGTGGTGGTGGGCATAATCATCGAATTGGTTTGTACGATGCGTTTTTAATCAAAGAAAATCATATTATGGCTTGTGGTGGCATCGCGCAAGCAGCGCAACGGGCGCGTGAAATGCATCCAGAACGATTTTTGGAAGTGGAAGTGGAAGATTTTGAAGAATTGCGCATGGCCATTGAAACAAAAGTGCCGCGTATTTTATTAGATAATTTCACGGTTGCACAATTGCATCAAGCGGTCGCTCTCACTGCTAAACGCACGGAATTGGAAGCCTCTGGTAGTGTGACGTTGGCGAATGTACAAGCAATTGCGGAAACAGGTGTTAATTATATCTCAATTGGAGATTTAACAAAGAAAATTATTCCCTTGGATTTATCGATGCGTTTTGTTTCGCATCCATAGATAAAAGAAAACTTGCTCTATATTAGTGAACTACTAGTATTAAAGGGGCAGTATTTTGTAGCCAAAATATTGCTTTTTTAATCACTGTCCTTAGGAAAAGAGAAATGCAAGGTAAATTGTTTATAGGTAACTTGTCCTTTAAAACCACCAGCGAAAGTTTGGCGCAAGCCTTCAGTAGTTATGGTGAAATCGTTGAATGTAAAGTTATCGAAGATCGTGAAACCCGTCGTTCACGCGGCTTCGGTTTCGTAACATTCGCTAATCAAAAGTCAGCTGAAAAAGCGTTAGAAATGAATGGTCAGTCCGTAGATGAACGTCCATTACGCGTGAATTTTGCTGAAGAAAAGCGTGATGATCGCGATCGCCGCGGGTAAAATCGCTGTATTCCCTGCTTTAACGGCAGGGAATATTTAGAGTTGGATGTTTGATGCTTTTTGAGTGCTGAACTAGTATTAAAGGGGCAGTATTTTGTGATCAAAATATTGCTTTTTTAATCACTGTCCTTAGGAAATGAGAAATGCAAAGTAAATTATTTATCGGTAACTTATCCTTCAAAACCACCAATGACAGCTTGGCGCAAGCTTTTAGCAGTTATGGTGAAATCCTTGAATGTAAAGTCATTGAAGATCGTGAAACCCGTCGTTCACGCGGCTTCGGTTTTGTGACATTCGCGGATCAAAAAGCGGCTGAAAAGGCACTAGAAATGAATGACCAACCTTTAGATGGTCGTCCATTACGTGTGAACTTCGCTCAAGAAAAGCGTGATGATCGCGGTTAAGACAGACGTATTCCCCATTCGTAAGAGTGGGGAATATTCTTAAAGATAAAAAATCGCACCCCCCCTTTGGTCATATGACCAACCGAAAGAGTCGATCGTTTTGTCAGTCTTTTTTACAGTCTTTGCAGTGCACCGCTAGCATCCAAATCGTATAAAGGGCAGCCAAGCCTACCAATCCATATACGATACGAGTCACACTGGAGCCTTCACCAAATATATGCGAAACAAGATTGTAGTGAAATACACCAATCAATCCCCAGTTTACGCCACCAACGACGAGCAGAACACTGCTTACCCAACAAACTACGCCCATGCTTTTCATTTGAGTTCTCCTTCATGATCACAAATGTCGCTTCCACAGTCCCTTGTAGAGATGTCTTCCTTATAGCTCAATCATATCATAAATAGAGTTTATTTGTTGCTTTTTGAGCTTATTAAGTAGTGTAATTTTACTCGTTGAGGGGTTTGAAGTCCAGCGGAACGAAAACGTACGCTAAGGCCATTCGTCCAGCTCCGAGGACTGCTTTAATGGTCTGAGCTGGCCATTCAGCACCTGCTCATTATGAGCCTGTAAACTATTTTGTGTAATTCCAAGCGTCCGTCAAAATGAATTTGTAGCTGAGAAGTAATGAGTCCCCAATTATGCATAGGTTGAGTCCATTTTTCTAGGATATTTTGACAAGCGCAATAAATTTTCTATCGCTGCCTGTTGGAACTTCGCAAAATTAAAATTCTCTAAATGTTTTAATGTATCACTCATGTTCAGTGCTCCTTCGTTGGTTTATTCTATCAACTTTTTGAACACTGACACAGTTATCTAAACACTACCAGCCTGTAAATTACAGGCTCTTGCATTTACCCATCGTTGCTTTTATGCTTTGTTGCTCAAGTACTTGATCTTTTGTCATGGTGGACAAATAGTTTGTCGGAAGAGATTCTCTTCTAGGACCGTACATTCGTACCTCTATCTCTTTTGTAGCAGGACTCATTCCTGTGTAGTCTCGGCCTTCAAGTTCAGCATAACAAGCAGCTCTCATTGCCATATTTTTTACTGTTTCGCCTGTTTTCTGTTCTTCACGCAAAATCTTATCTGCTTTTCTTAAGCATTGTCTCCATTTCATTACTTCTTTCATCCTTGCAATCCCTTCTTGGTGAGCCGCCTCGTCGTGCTGTTTTGAAAACATTAGATTATTCCTCAATAATTACCAAAGGTTTAAGTCATTACCCAAACTATCATGATTTATCTCTTATTGTCAAGCCCATAGTCAATTGAATTGCGGCGAAGGCCGTCACGCAGTCGCACGGGCCATCTGCCACGGGCAGCGAGGTGAGATACGGAAACGGTATCGGGAGGGCCAGGAAGATCAACTTGGCGTACTGGGATTGGTAACCAACGCCCTGGCGCTGTGGAACACCATTTACATGCAGGCTGCCCTGGATCACTTACGACAACAGGGCGAGGACGTGAATGAAGAGGATGAAGCCAGATTGTCCCCCCTCAGCCATAAGCACGTGAACATGCTGGGCCATTACTCGTTTACCCTGGCGGAGCAGGTGCTGAATGGCCAGCTCAGACCATTAAAGCAGTCCTCGGAGCTGGACGAATGGCCTTAGCGTACGTTTTCGTTCCGCTGGACTTCAAACCCCGTTGACGGTTGGCATCATGTGATATATATCTTGATATATCCACTCGGATGATACATACTTTGATATGTATTCTGTTAATGGAGCCTAATCATGAACCAAGTTGCCAAAATATTTATCAACGGCCGCAGTCAAGCAGTACGTTTGCCTGTCGCATTTAGGTTTGATACTAAAGAAGTGTTCATTCGACAAGATCCTGAGTCCGGTGATGTTATTTTATCGCGTAAACCCCCAAATTGGGATGGCTTTTTTGCAGCATTAAAAGATGCTAATGTACCTACTGATTTTTTAAGTAATGATGAACGTAATCAAACCGCACAAAATCGTGACCCTTTCAAGGACTGGAGTGAATGAAACAATACATGCTTGATACCAATGTTGTGAGCTATTTAATCAAGCAACATCCCATTGTAACAAATCATATTATGGTGACACCAATGTCATCTTTGTGTATTTCAGCTATTACAGAAGGTGAGCTGTTATTTGGGCTGGCAAGGCGGCCAGAAGAAAAAAAACTGCACATTGCAGTGAAAGAGCTACTGCTACGTGTAGAGGTACTTCCTTGGAGTGGCGGTGCTATTGCTGAATGTTATGGAAAAGTACGAGCAGATATGGAGCAACGAGGAAAAATTTTAGCACCATTTGATATGCTTATTGCTGCTCACGCATTGAGTGTCAACGCAATATTGGTCACCAATGACAAAGCGTTTACTCTAGTTGAAGATCTGAATATTGAAGATTGGACCATTGGTCACTAACTTCACTGCAAAGCAGAGAGCTACCCGTGACCAAGCCACGGGAGCGAAGTGACAGCCTAAAAGAGCTCTACACCAATGCCTTCATTGGTTCTAAGTAGTTATATCCCAAATCACGCGCCACGGCTTCATAGGTCACCTGACCACGATGGATATTCAAACCATTTAACAAATGGTGATCATCTAACAATGCTTGACGATAGCCTTTGTTTGCTAATGCAATCACAAAAGGTAATGTTGCATTGTTTAATGCAAATGCAGCGGTTCTAGCGACACCACCGGGCATGTTAGCAACACAATAATGCACAATGCCTTCTTCAATGTATGTGGGTTCAGCATGGGTTGTCGCCCTACTGCTTTCAAAGCAACCGCCTTGATCAATAGCAACGTCTACAACCACAGAGCCATGACGCATGTGTTTTAATAATTCACGACTTACCAATTTTGGTGCCGCTGCACCAGGAACCAATACCGCGCCAATGACGAGATCTGCTTCGCAAACATATTTTTCAATGGCATGTTTGGTTGCAAAAATGGTATTGAGATTTGCGCCAAATTGACTGTCCAATTCTCTGAGGCGTATCAATGATTTGTCAATCACAGTGACATTGGCTTCCATACCCAAAGCCATACGCAATGCGTTGGTTCCAACAACACCACCACCAATAACCACAACATCGGCCGCTTCTACGCCAGGAACGCCACCCAATAATACACCACGACCGCCATGTGCTTTTTCTAAGCAATAAGCGCCGGCTTGTATGGACATGCGTCCTGCCACTTCACTCATGGGTGATAATAAAGGTAAGCCACCAAAATTATCCGTCACTGTTTCATAGGCAATGGCAATACAATCAGAGGCCAATAAACCTTTGGTTTGTTCTAGATCCGGCGCCAAATGCAAATAAGTGAATAAGATTTGTCCTGGGCGCAACATTTTACATTCTTGTGGTTGTGGTTCTTTCACTTTGACAATCATTTCTGCTTGTGCAAACACTTCTTCGGCAGTGGAAATAATTTTTGCGCCAGCAGAAACATATTGCTCATCATCAACGCCAATACCTAATCCCGCTTTGGTTTCTATCAATACTTCATGACCTTGACTAACCAGTTCATACACGCTAGACGGAACCAGGCCAACTCTTGATTCTAAAGTTTTAATTTCTTTTGGAACACCAATACGCATTATCCGAACTCCTGTGGTTTGCAAAGACAGTTAAAAAAACAATGCGCTATTTTAGCATGGATTATAAAGTAATCAATGGAAATAAATGTTGCTATACGTGCATATAAGCGATACAATTCAGCTTGCTAAATGTTTGAGGGCGTACAATGGGTATTAATTTTGTGCTCGCGCAAAAGATGGAAGGACGAACGCCCACCTTAGGTCGCATGACAGCTATAAAAGATCTGGTCGTCGATTATGGAATTGAGATTATTGGTGAAGTCCCTGCAGATCCCAGCCCTCAAATAATCAATGGTCAAATATTGATTGGTTTTACCACTCGGGGATTGCCTTTTCAAATGGCAGTGGACGGCCGTCATCAATTACAACCTACACAGATCCCTGCTTTATTTCGATTTGTTGAACGAAATATTACGCCGCTGATTTCAAACTATGCTCATCAACTTGAGCAAGAAGGAAGTCATACAACACGCATTGACATCATTAGTCGATTTCTTCATACCATTGAACACTTGCGTGTCACATGCGTTCCTGACATTAAATTCGATCTTGCCATGGCGATATCTTATCGGTGTAACGGACAATTACACTGTGCGGGATCCAATACCCTTAATACACGAGTCTTTATTCAAAGCAGTAACTGTTCGTATCATTCAGAGATCGATGTATTTGATACTCCAATCGCGCTCGATTCTCCACTATCGATCACAATATCAACCCGTCAGGCGCAACTTAATGGTTTCGTGATGATCCCATCTCTAGACACACAAAGACGTATCGCAAGTTATTTAAACAATAAACTGATTGCCGAACTCAAAGGCGCGGCAAATAGCTATATTAATTGGGTTGCGCAGAATGCGAGTGGCTTTAGAATGCGCCATTTAAATCATAATGAAGAGACCCTCGCGCAAGCACATCGTCTAAATGCGGTGCTTGACCAGGATCTCAGCAATCATAGCTATGAAAGTATCGTCAAAATGGTTCTTTCTTTTTATAACAATTCATTAGACACAAAACATGCACTCAGTCGCTACTTGCATCCTGTATTATATGACAATGAATCAACGATTGTTGATCATGAGAATTCTAGTAAAGTATTTAAAAAAACAATAAAAAGTCGTTTTAAATTAGTGTTTTGAACAAGCTGTTTTCTTAGTATATTTTCTGATCCAACAGACCATTGCGGTCACGATCACACCAAGCAGAAAACTAATCACCAATAATAAAGCCAAAGGCAACTCATATTCACCCATAACGGTATAGAACATGACTGGTTTTGCATTTAATAAAGCAAAAACAAAAACGGGAATGATGATAAATATCAAGATAAGATAGGAAAAAACGCGTTTCATTCTAGTCCGCATCCTCTTCTTCAGACATGCGTTTTAACGGTGTGCCATTTGCCAAGCTTTGGTTGACACGTTCACGCATTTCTTTGCCTGGTTTGAAGTGTGGGACGTATTTGCTGTCCAGTTGCACGCTGTCGCCAGTCTTAGGATTGCGACCTTTGCGCGGGGCGCGATAATGTAGGGAAAAACTACCAAAACCACGTACTTCAATACGATGCCCTGTTGCCATGGCTTGCGCCATATACTCAATCAACAACTTAACGGACTGTTCAACGTCTTTATACGGTAAATTCATAAATTTAGCCGCTAAACGCTCAATAAGTTCTGATTTCGTCATGCTTACATTTCCATATTGTTATAGCTGGGAGCATGGGCGGCTCGCCCGCATGGTTGCTTGATTTACTCAAACATCTCTGCGGACGGGTCCCAGACACGATTACTCTTTTTGGCGTCCTTCCATTTGTTCTTTCAACAAATCGCCTAAAGTAGTTGCGGCAGCTGCTTGTTCAACACCTGAGCCGCGTTGGTATTTTTGTACGCGAGCCGCTTCTTCTTGTGAGTCTTTTGCTTTAATCGACAGACTAACATTGCGGGTTTTGCGATCAACGCTGATGATTTTGGCTTCAACAGTGTCGCCCACTTTGTACAATGTACGTGCATCGTCAATGCGATCACGTGACATTTCGGCGGCACGTAAATAGCCTTCAATACCTTCAGACAATTGTATCGTTGCACCTTTGGCATCAACATCACTCACCTGACCGCTGACGATGCTGCCTTTGTCATTGTCATTAAAGAATGAGCCTGAAGGATCTTCGGACAATTGTTTAATACCCAAGGAAATTCTTTCACGTTCTGCATCCACGGATAACACAACGGCTTCAATTTCTTGACCTTTCTTGTAATCACGCACGGCTTCTTCACCGGTAGCGGTCCAAGAAATATCGGATAGATGCACTAAACCATCAATGCCGCCTTCCAATCCAACGAAAATGCCGAAGTCGGTAATGGATTTAATTTTACCCACGACGCGATCATTCTTGTTGTATTGACCTGCAAACGCTTCCCATGGATTAGAAATACATTGTTTCAAGCCCAAAGAAATACGACGACGTTCTTGATCGATATCCAAAATCATCACTTCAACTTCTTGTTCAAGCTGAACGACTTTACTTGGATGAATGTTCTTGTTGGTCCAATCCATTTCAGATACGTGTACCAAACCTTCCACACCAGATTCAATTTCAACAAAACAACCGTAATCGGTAATATTGGTGATTTTACCTTTGAGACGTGCGCCTTCTGGGTAACGATTCACAATATCCACCCATGGATCTTCGCCCAATTGTTTTAGGCCTAAAGAAACACGTGAACGTTCACGATCAAATTTCAGGATGCGCACGGTGATTTCATCACCCACAGCCACCACTTCACTTGGATGCTTAACACGTTTCCAAGCCATGTCGGTGATGTGCAACAGACCATCGATACCACCTAAGTCTACAAACGCGCCGTAATCGGTCAGGTTCTTCACCACGCCCTTGACGGTTTGACCTTCTTCTAAGGTGGTTAACAATGCTTCACGTTCGGCACTGCTTTCTGATTCCACAACGGAACGGCGGGAAACAACCACGTTATTACGTTTTTTGTCGAGTTTAATGACTTTAAACTCTAATTCTTTGCCTTCCAAATTCACGGTATCACGCACAGGACGTGTATCTACTAACGAACCGGGTAAAAATGCGCGGATGCTCTTATTGATGCTCACTGTAAAGCCACCTTTGACTTTACCGTCAATGATACCCATGACACTTTCATTGGCTTCATAAGCTCTAGCCAGCGATGTCCACGCTTCTGCACGTTTTGCTTTCTCTCTTGATAAGCGTGTGCGACCAAAACCATCTTCTATTGCATCCAATGCGACATCAACTTTGTCGCCCTCTGCAACTTCTAGTTCGCCTTTTTCATTGTGAAATTGTTCAATAGGAATATAGCCTTCCGACTTTAATCCCGCATTGATGATGACATAATCATTATCAATTTTAACAACGGTACCAATAATAATATCGTCATGACGCATCAAGGTCGTTGTAAGACTTTGTTCAAATAACTCCGCAAAGCTTTCGCTCATTATGTCCAATCCCAAACTGCAAAATATGCAGCTAATTCGTTAGTGTATAAAAAATATGACTCTATCTTAGTGAGA
>Ga0302315_10003503_pt1 | contig 14118 bp, 8 predicted proteins | sample III_Palsa_N3_1_FD_200532 | JGI IMG/M metagenome (GOLD analysis project Ga0302315, IMG submission 200532) | Peat permafrost microbial communities from Stordalen Mire near Abisko, Sweden - III_Palsa_N3_1 | ecosystem: Environmental > Terrestrial > Soil > Palsa > Peat permafrost | place: Sweden... | reverse complement strand
GATTGGGCGATAGCTTGTTCCAGATCGTCCTGATCTGTGCGATTGCCAGGGCTGAATTTTCGCCGCTTACCTTTACGCTTAGGTCGGCGTTGTTGGGCTCATATCGAAGTATCAGCGGGCCTATATCATCCCTGAGGGAGCTAAAATTAAAATCCCGCACCACCCCGATCACATGGTACGATTTAAATTGCCTGCCAAAATCATCCTGCGGGCGGTACAAGGGTTGATTCAACGGATTTGTAAGGCCCAATAAGCGCGCTGCCGATTCGTTAATGATCATCGCGGATGAATCGGTGGCCATTTTGTCGGAAAAATTCCGGCCAGAGATCACCGTCATTCCCATGGTGGGTATATAATCAGGATCCACATCCCACAGCTGGGTGAGCGTGCCCTGCCGGGCATTCATACTATGGTCCTTAAATACCGAACCATTGTTCCGCCAGCCGTTTACCGGCGTAAAGCCGGTTAGCGTTGCATTGCGCACACCGGCCAGTTGTTTTACCTCCTGTTTCAGGATTCGGGCCCCATCGCCCAGCGACGATACATTGTAAACCATTAATACCTGGTCGCGTTTGTAGCCGAGGTCTTTATTTTGAATGAATTTTAACTGGTTGTAGATCACCAGTGTGCCAATGATCAGGAATATCGATATCGCAAACTGGAAAACTACCAGGAAGCTGCGTAGATTGCTATTGCGAAAGCCCCCGGCGATTTTGCCTTTAAGCACCTGGATGGGCTGGAAAGCCGAGAGGTACAGGGCGGGATAAGCGCCTGCAAGACTACCGATAACCAATATAACCGCCAGTAAAGCCGGAGATATTACCAAAAGCAGGTGCGGCGTTGCTGCCAGCTGTTTACCCGAAATTTGGTTAAACAACGGCAGCAACAGGTAAGCGGCCATCACCGCGATCAACGTTGCGGCGAAGGTCACGATTATAGCTTCGGTTAAAAATTGATAAACCAGGTACTTGCGCGGTGAGCCAAGCACTTTTCGTACGCCCACTTCGCGGGCGCGGCCGGCAGACCGGGCGGTTGACAAATTGATAAAATTAACGCATGCGATCAGCAGGATGAATAGCGCAACTGCCGAGAAAATATAAACATACTGGATATTGCCATTTTGCCCCATTTCTGCATTCTTGTTTGATCGCAGGTGAATATCAGCCAGCGGCGTAAGCGACATGTTAAACCTGTTACCGCTTTTCTCAAAGTTTTCGATGCTGGTATGCAACGCGGCCTGCAACTGGGAGCCCACGTAATCATGAACTATTTTGGGCAATGCCGCAGCTATTTTTGCAGGCCCGGCACCTTGTTTTAACAACAGGTAAGTTTGGAAGTTACTGCTTAGCCAGGTGTTTTCCCGGCTCTCGTCAAGCGTCGGCATCGAAATAAAGAAATCGAAATGAAAGTGGGATTGCAAAGGGATGTCTTTAATAACAGCCGTTATTTTGAAGGGCTTGCCATCGTTGAACACCAGCGTTTCTCCAACAACATCAGGACGATTGAAATATTTGCGGGCCATGCTTTCCGTTAAAACTACTTCGTTGGGTTCGGTAAGGGCTATGCCGGCGTTTCCATATGCAAGCGGCAGCGTGAACACTTTAAATATCGAATTATCGCAGTAGGTGACGTAGTCTTCATGAATGTTCTGTGTTCCTTTTCTCACCTGGAAACTTCCTGCCTGGCGGAAACGAACAGTGTTTTCAATTTCAGGGAACTGACCGGCAAGCGTGGCTGCCAGCGGTGCAGGGCATACAGCTTCGTGCGACAGATCGCCATTATACTTCACTTCTTCGTCTACGCGGTAAATCCGGTGGAAATTTTTGTTAAACCTGTCAAATCCCAATTCATCCGCCACATAAAAAACGATAAGCAGGCAGGTTGCCAGGCCAACAGCCAGTCCCAGTACATTTAACAGGGTAAAGCCCCTGTTTTTTGAAAGGCTACGGTATGCTGTTTTAATATAGTTTCGTATCATGGTTGGTTCATTAGTTCATTGGTTCATTGGTTCATTGGTTCATTGGTTCATTGGTTCATTGGTTCATTGGTTCATTGGTGACTGAACTCGAATTCTTAGAATTTCGGGAATTATCAGAATGTCGGAATGTCGAAGCGGCTACCATTTCATTCATTCTGCACATTCTAAAAATTCATCAATCCCGATAGCTATCGGGACGGGTTCAGACTACTCCACCTTCAAACTGTTTACCGGGTTCGAAAGCGCCGCTTTTACCGATTGATAACCGATGGTAATAAAGGCGATCACTATGGCAACAAAGCCGGCCAGCGCCAAAACCCACCATTGTATATGTACCCGGTAAGCAAAATCCTGCAGCCATTTATTCATAAAATACCATCCGGCAGGCAATGCGATCAATATCGCAATGGCTACCAATTTTATAAAATCAAACGATAGCATGGCGGTAATAGCAGATACACTGGCGCCCAAAACCTTTCGAATGCCGATCTCTTTGGTACGCTGCTCGGCCGCATAAGCTGCCAGGCCAAACAGCCCAAGGCAGGCTATTATTATAGCCAGGGTGGTAAATACCACGAGCACAGTCCCGGCACGCTGCTCGGTGCGGTAGATTGCGTCAAAATCCTGGTCCATAAATGAAAAGCTCATCTGGACATTTGGCGACAACCCGCTCCATTTCTCCTTTATTTGTGTTAGCAGTGCAGGAATATCTCTCCCGTTCATCCTAATACTCAGAGCGCCGTTGTCTTGCCCCATTATCAACACCATAGGGCTAACTACATCCCGCAGCGAACTAAAATTAAAGTCCTTCACCACGCCGATGATGTGATAAGCTTTGGAGTTTGATAGTTCCTGCTTGCCGCCGTTCGACCGGTATAAGGGTTTATTTAAGGGATCGCCAAGACCTAAAAACCTGGCGGCAGCTTCGTTAATGATAATACCTGATGAATCGGAAAGCATTTGCCCCGAGAAACTTCGGCCTGCAACCATTTTCATGTCCAGGGTTTTTATGTAGTCTTCGTCAACGATCCAGGTTTGAGGGAACAGTGCTTTTTTCTGGTCAAAGGAAGCGTCTTTAAAAAATATGCTCGTGTTTTTGTTATTGCCGGTTGGCAGGAAACTTGTAAGCGTCGCGTCCGTTACGCCCGGTAATTGTTTTACTTCCTGCTTAAATGTTTGCGCCTGGTTATTCAGCTCAAATGCATTTTGAACAATTAGCACCTGGTTACGGTCGAAGCCAAGGTCCTTGCTTTGAATATAATTTAGCTGGTTATGAACAACCAAAGTACCTATGATAAGGAAAATAGATATGGTAAACTGCAGCACAACCAGGACACTCCGCAAACCACCGCCCTTAAACCCTCCCGACAGCTTCCCTTTAAGTACATTAATGGGTTGAAAAGCCGAAAGAAACAGGGCAGGGTATGCTCCGGCCAACGAACCTACCAATAAAATAATAAACGCCACCGCCGGAACAAGCCATCTCAGCATTTGGCCATTGATGACGATGTCTTTTCCCGACAACTGGTTAAATGCCGGCAGCAGGGCTACGGCGGCAATAACGGCGATTATGGCGGCAACAAGTGTTACCAATATCGATTCAGTAAGAAACTGGAACACCAGGTAGCTTCGGGGCGAGCCCAATACTTTGCGTACGCCAACCTCGCGGGCCCGGTTTGACGACCGCGCGGTGGACAGATTCATAAAGTTAACGCAGGCTATTAACAATATAAAAAGTGCAATTGCCGAAAAAATGTAAACGTATTGAATTGTGCTGTTTGGCCCGAGTTCGCCGGTACGGTTTGATTTGAGGTGAATATCGGTAAGTGGCGTTAAATTCAAACGGAAATAGCTGCCGCTTTTTTCAAATGCTGTAGTACTCATTTTTAATTCCGACTGCATTTGCGGCCCGCTGTACCTGGCCAGGAAGGCAGGCAATGCGGCTTCGAGCTTTTTATGGTCGGCTGCATTCCTAAACAACACGTAGGTATTGTAGTCACTCCTTAACCATTCGTCCGACCGGCTATCCGGTAAGGTCGACATCGATATAAAAAAGTCGAAGTTAAAATGCGAAGTCCGCGGTATGTCCTTTATTACGCCGGTAACTTTGTACAGGTCTTTATTGTCAGCAGTTAATATCCTGCCCACAACTGCAGTACTGTTAAAGTATTTTTCGGCCATCGTTTCCGTTAGCACCACGCTGTTTGGCTCGGCCAGCGCCGTTGACGGGCTGCCGCTGATCATCGGCAAGGTAAATATGCTAAAAAGTGAAGGGTCGGCAAAAGCAACCCTATTTTCAAGGATATTTGTTACACCCTTCCTAACGTGAAGCGAACCTGCATTTTTTATCCTCACCGTATTTTCAACATAGGGAAAGTCGTTTTTCAATGTTTGCGCCAGTGGCGGCATACATACGGCATAGAGCACATTATTTTCGCCAAGTTTCAGATCTTCGTTTACCCTATATATGCGGTTGGCGCTAACGTTGTAACGGTCGTAGCTTAATTCATCCACCACGTAAAATATGATCAGCAGGCTGCTGGCCAGGCCAAGCGAAAGCCCCAAAACATTTAAAATAGTGAAGCCTTTGTTTTTTACGAGGCTTCGGTATGCTGTTTTTATATAGTTGAGTATCATCGTTCACTTGTTTATTAGTTCATTGGTTCAATAGTTCATTGGTTCATTTGTTCATTTGTTCATTTGTTCATTGGTTCATTAGTTCATTTGTTCATTTGTTCATCGGTGCACTTGTTCATTACTTCACTTGCCCATTGGCGCACATGTTCATTGGTGCATCAAGTATGAATATTAAGCAATATTGACCAAGAAAATGCCAAAGAGATATTTTCCTGATTGTTAATTGTTTAAGTTAAATTTTAAGGTTTGAAACTGTTCGCTTTCGATACAAGCGATGTACGGTTATGGGGGTGGACACGATTTTGTGACCCGTCCGGAAATAGCTATACAGATTTGATTGATCCGTCCGGAAAGGCATTGGCGGTAATGTCGCGCGTATAACTACTCACCCGGAATGCGCTTCGCTGTTCCACCCTCTCTACCGCGGGGCGGTAAAGAGGGTAAAAAAAGACTTTTATAGATAATCCTCGATTTTATTTAAAACAGACGGTAATTCGTTCAGGATTTGATCATTTTCAAAACGAAGTACCGTTAAGTTTAACGACGCCATCACTTCATCACGGTTTTTATCATAGTCTTTCTTCAGCAAATGGATCGGACCGTCTGCTTCGATAACCAACTTGACTTTGTGACAATAAAAGTCGGGAATATAATACAGTTTTTTGCCGAATAAGGTGGTGACGCAAAGCGGGTGCTGTCGTAAGAACTTTTGGTTAAATAGTTGTCTATTCCTCAAATGCTCCCATAAAACTATTTCAGCAGTTGTTTGATTTTGTCTCAGTTCGCGGCATAACTCGATAATCGGTATCATGTCGAAATTTACAAAATTCCCCCGATTTTATGTACCGCAAGCCGGGCATAGTGTGGACGAGCGAAGCGATGTTCACATCAAACCTTTTCCAACCCTCGCTACTGACTATCGTACATACGTACAACGAGCGTAGCGACGTTCGCCAAAGAAAATCTTCAACCCTCTTTACCGCCCGCGGTAGAGAGGGTCGGCGAGCGAAGCAACGCCGGGGTGAGTCAACCCGCCATGCATTCAAACCATGCTATTCCAACTTTCCCACCCATTCACTACCTTAGGCAACCCAATATCCCGACCGATGAAATCAAAATTAACGATCTTCTTTCTATTCGTCACCTCCGCCTCCCTCGCCCAAACCGATGCAAAGCTCACCTCGCAATTACAGGATGCCATCAAAGGCTTTAACGGCCAGGTAGGTATCTACGTGCAAAATCTAAAAACAGGTAAAACAGCTGCGATCAACGCCGATACCCTCTTTCCTACCGCCAGCATGATAAAAGTTAGCATACAATGCGGCCTGATGGACAAAATTGAGAAAGGCGAAATCCAATACAACCAAAAACTGGCCTACAACGATTCTATATTATATAAAGGCGAGGATATTTTGGGGTCATTTAAGAACGGCGACACCATCGAAGTAAGCAAGGTTGCGCTGCTGATGATAACCATGAGCGATAATACAGCCAGTCTGTGGCTTCAAAAGCTGGTGGGCACGGATTACATCAACAACTGGCTGGCAACAAATGGTTTCAAAGTGATGCGCGATAACTCCCATGCCACGGGCCGTGATTCCATGCATACTAAATACGGCTGGGGCGTAACCACACCATACGAAATGTGCCGACTGTTTACGATGATCAGCCAGGGGACAGCAGTTAGCCCGGCGGCCAGCGAAAGAATGGTGCGGAATATGGGGCGAATTTTCTGGGATAATTACGCCTTGTCGCAAATTCCGCCGTACATACACACCATATCCAAGCAAGGGGCTTTAAACGAATCAAAATCAGAAACCGTACTGGTAAATGCGCTGCACGGCGATTATGTATTTTCCATTATCACCAACCACAATAAAGATCAGCGCTGGGTGCAGGATAACGAAGCGGACATGTTGATCCGTAAAGTATCGGCCCTGCTTTGGCATTATTATGAGCCAAAAAGCGACTGGAAACCGGCGGACGGGATGGATAAGTTTATGAAGGATGAGTGATGGAGAGATGTGCAGATGTGCGGATGTCGGGAAGATGATTATTCCGAAAAATAAATAATTGAACCGTTGAAAGATTTGGATAGAATGCATGTGGCGTAAATGAGTTATCTTTAATAATAGATATGAAGATCCCGGTTATAACAGGACTAATAGAAAGACGCATTTTGGTTAATTATGCCGTTGACCCAGATGTTGTGAGCGCAATTTTACCCGCACCGTTTAAGCCTAAATTGGTCAATGGTAAGGCGATAGCAGGTATATGTTTAATCAGGTTGAGTCAGGTGAGGCCGAAAGGTTTACCAGCTTTTCTGGGCGCCGGTTCCGAAAATGGTGCTCACCGGATTGCAGTAGAATGGGATGAAAACGGCAAAACCAAAGAAGGTGTTTATATACCCAGGAGGGATACATCGTCGGGATTCAATTCTTTGGTTGGCGGCAGGGTATTTCCCGGAAAACATTTCCATGCTAAGTTTGACGTGAAAGAAGATGCCGATAATTATCATGTAGCGTTTAAGAGCTCGGACGGAACACTCATTAGCGTGGATGCCAAACTGGCAAATACCCTTAATAAGGATTCTATATTTAAAGATTTGTCCATGGCATCGGCGTTCTTCAAAGCGGGTTCAACCGGCTATTCTCCTAATGGTAATTGTTTTGAGGGTTTATTGCTTAATACCTACACATGGGAAGTACAACCGCTGGAAGTAAGCAATGTGCAGTCAAGTTTTTTTGAAGATGAGGCCGTTTTTCCGAAAGGGTCTGTTTGTTTTGATAACGCCTTGCTGATGACCAACATTCAACATGATTGGTCATCTTTACCGAATAAATTCTCCTAATAATGCGAGTTACAGACGATGAAAAAACACTTTAGAATCTTGTCATTTTTAGTCGTGCTGATTCTTTCAACCACCGGTTTATTCGCTCAAACCACTCCCGAAGGCAGCTATTTCACGTCCTTCGATAGCACAAAGATCTATTACGAAGTAAAAGGTACCGGTTACCCGGTGCTACTCGTTCATGGTTTTTCCGGCACCGGCCAGGGCTGGAAAAACTGCGTCGTTTATAACGATTTGCTGAACGCCGGTTATAAAGTGATCATCCTGGATCAGCGGGGCAACGGCCGTTCGGACAAACCGCATACCGACTCCGCTTATGCCCATGATGCCGAAGCAAAGGATATCATCGGTTTGATGACCTTTCTGAATGTCGCAAATTATGATGCCGTTGGCTACTCCCGTGGTTCAATCATTACTTCGCGTCTTTTAATGCTCGATAAAAGGCTGCGCAAAGCCGTGATGGGTGGAATGGGCGATGCCTATACCAATCCAAACTGGCCGCGCAGGGTACACGCTTATCTTTCCCTGATGGGCGACACCACCCTGCACGATGTGGACGATATGATGAAATACATTCACAGTCAGCATTTCGATAACCTGGCTCTCGCCATGCAGCAAAAATACCAGCCTTCAACCAGCCCGGCTCAACTGGCTGCGGTTAAAATCCCTGTATTGATCATACGCGGAACAGAGGATAAAGAAAACGGATCGGAGACAGGCCTCAATAAGCTCATCGCCGGCTCAGCCCTGGTTTACGTACCTGGCAATCACAATACTGCTATCCGCACCCCGGAATTTAGCAAAGCCGTTTTAAATTTCATCAAAGACTAACGCTAATCGAACAGGCTGTTTCATTTTTTCGACGCGGGCGTTTTTCATTTCATCTTCAAACTCTCCGGGTAGCTTTATTTTTTTAACATCCAATGAGCAACGCCGGTAAATTGCTATTCTTATTTTGCTTCCCCTGTTTGGTGTATGGGCAAAGCCCAATTGATAAAACACACTTGAATATTGATACTACCGGGCAAAAAGATATCATCGACATCGGGAGAGCATTGCTGAAATCGAAAAAACCGCGCAACGATTCAATAGATGCGAAGAAGAAGATCTACTTTTCATTTTTACCGGTTTCAACTTCGGTCCCCGGCGGCGGTACGGCACTGGTAACCTCAACCACCGCAGGCTTTTATATGGGCGGACGGTCTACGACTTACATATCGTCCGTCAGCTTTACCCCATATTTTAACTTAAAAGGACGTTTTGGATTGCCTATCCGGTCAAATGTTTGGCTAAACAATAATAGCTGGCTTATACAGGGCGACACGCGATTTTTAGTTTATCCGCAATATACCTGGGGCCTTGGCGGGGACCAGCCCGAGGGCCATAAACTCTTAGTGGATTACAGCTACATCCGTTTCTACCAGGCCGTGTTAAAAAGGATCACATCGTATTTTTATGCCGGTCTGGGTTACAACCTGGATTACTACATTGACATTGAAAACGGTGATAACAACAATGTCGGCAATAATATAAGCAAATTCACCAATTACAAATACGGTACAGCAACTGATGTCAACTCATTTTCATCCGGCCCCAGCTTAGATTTGCTTTATGATTCGCGAAAAAACGACTTAAACCCTTTTCCGGGCGCTTATGTAAATTTTATTTACCGTTACAATATAGAGGCGGTAGGGAGCAATAATAATTGGCAGTCTCTATATGCCGATTTTAGGAAATACGTGTCGCTCTCCAATAATGGACCCAAAAACATACTGGCCTTCTGGGCTTATTACTGGACCGTTTTTGATAGCCCGGCGCCATATCTCGACTTGCCGGCAATTGGGATGGACCCCTATAACAGATCGGGCCGGGGAATTGAGCAAAACCGGTATCGCGGAAAGCGATTGATTTATTTTGAAACTGAATACCGGCGCGACATTACGCGCAACGGCGTGCTCGGCTTTGTGTTGTTTGCAAATATAAATTCTGCGGGGCAACCCATTACCAACGACTTTGCCTATTGGAATCCCGCTGCAGGAGCCGGCCTGCGCATAAAGTTTAACAAAAAATCGGATACGAATATTTGTATCGATTATGGTTTAAGTAAGGACTACTCAACATTGATCCTTGGCCTTGGCGAAGCTTTCTGACGAAGTTCTTAACGCACTAATTAACTTCGTTCGCCATGATAACCGTTCCTGCCTTATCTGATTCGACCAGTCATTTTCAAACAAAAAAGCGCGATTTCCCTTTTTAGGTTTAATGAATAAAATTTTGCTCCTATTCCTGCTGATCATATGCCCGGCTGCCTTATTGGCCCAGGCTCCTGTTGATAGCACGAATATCAATATTGATACGAGCGGCCAAAAAGACTTACTCGACATTGGCAACAAACTCTTAAAACTCAAGCCACGCACATACGCCAAAACAGATCGCAAACAAATATATTTTTCTATCCTGCCATTGGCAACCAATGTTCCGGGAACCAGCAATGCACTGGTTACATCCACAACGGCAGGTTTTTATCTCGGGCCACGGGAAACCACCTACCTTTCGACAGTAACCTTCGCACCATACTTTAACTTTAAGGGCAGGTACGGGCTGCCTATTCATTCCAGTGTTTGGATATTGGATAATAAATATAATGAACAGGGCGATACGCGCTTTTTAGTTTATCCTGAGGCAACATGGGGCCTCGGCGGCGGCCAAAGCCAGGGTGATAATATTTTAGTCAACAGCGAGTATATCCGTTTTTACCATAGTCTACTCAGACGGATAACCCCCTATTTGTATGCCGGCATAGGGTATGATCTGGACTATTACATTAACATTAACACCAGCGGGCCGGAGACATTGACTGACTTTACGCATTATCCGTATGCCACCAGCCAGCACGATTATTCCTTCTCGTCAGGATTAACATTTAATTTATTGTACGACTCGCGCCAAAATCTTTTTAACCCGATTCCCGGTGGTTACGTAAACGTGATCTACCGCGACAATACAGGGGTGCTCGGAAGCGACAACAACAGTCAGTCGGTTTATATCGACTTACGAAAATATGTAGCGCTGAGCGATATCGGCCCTAAAAACCAGTTTGCTTTCTGGGCATATTATTGGACCGTGCTGGGTTCGGGCACGCCTTATCTTGATCTCCCAAGCATCGGCAATGATCCTTACCAGCGCTCCGGCAGGGGGATTGAACTCGGCCGCTATCGCGGCGAGGCCCTGATCTATTTCGAAACCGAATACAGACGGGATATCACGGCGAACGGCTTGTTGGGTTTCGTAGTTTTTACCAATGTCAACTCTGCCAGCCAACCTAACACCCGCGACTTTGCTTACCTTAATCCGGCAGCGGGGGCAGGTTTACGCATTAAATTCAACAAAAAATCAGGTACCAACGTTTGCCTGGATTATGGCATAAGCAAAGGCTATTCTAATCTCACTATCGCTCTTGGCGAAGCTTTTTAGGTAATTGAAAATTTTTTATATAAAGGGTAAATCCATGCGAAGGTTCCGCCTTCGCAAGAATATTTTTTATCAAATTCCAAAAAATATAACGAATTATTAATAATCTTTTAAATGAAAAACGTGCGCTTTTGATTAAATTTGCATAGCTTGTGAAGGCATCCCCTATAGGTAAAGGCGTCCCCTATAAATATAATTTAGATGAAGACAAGTCCCGCTACTGAAGATAATATTGGTAACGAAAAGAAAATACACGTGTGTCCGCGGTGCAAAACAGCCTCCAGTTCAAGGCGCCCCAGGGGTTTTCTCGTCAAGGCTTTACTGTTTTGGTTACCCCTTCGAAAATATTTCTGCTACAGCTGCAAACGTAATTTTTTTGTATGGCGTTGAATTGAAGAACCAAGAACCAAGAGTCAAGAACCAAGAAAAAATGTCACCAGGGATAAGCGATCGATAAAAATGGAATAATTTAAACCGCTCGTTTCCCGCAAAGCTGTAAGGAAGCCGGTTTTTTTTCATCTTGACTCTAATATCTTGACTCTTGATTCGTATTAATAAATAACATTCATTAATTCCAAATTCAATTTTCTCCTCCAGTCAGCGCCCTTCTGAATTATTTGGATTAATTCAATAATTTGTTTTAGCTTAGCCAAGAAAAATTACTACGGCCTTGTCCCCTGAAGAGAAGAAAAGAACTCAATACTACTGCCAAAAATGTGGCTCTCCCTTTCATTTCCGGGTGCACCGGAGTTGGCTAATGAAGAAGTTTTCGGCCATTGTACCGGTAAGGCGATATTTTTGCGCCAAGTGTAAGAAATCGTCATATGTATTGGTAAAAAACCACGAAAGTTAGCGGTGTTCGTTATGAATTTAGCTTTCAGGTAAGAAAAAACAAAATTGACTTTCGCCGAAATGTTGCTACCCTGAAGCTATCTTTTGCCGTAAATTCCCTTTTTATAGCCTTCCAAAAATTCCTGGTAATCTTTTTTAACTTGTAAAAGATATTTTTCGGCATATCTCAGAACCCCGGCCCGCCAGTCGTTATTTTGGCCAAAAGCAATGAGTTCATCGGCAATGGCCGAGTTTTGTCTTCCGGAGCTCCTCAATTGGGCCGACGCGGTTAATACCCCCATTTCCTTTATAACCTTTTCAATGTCTTTTCCGCGACCCTTTAAAACATCGAAATTTATCTTGTCTTCCAAGGGCTGCAATTGCTTTATTACATAAGGTTGTTCTTTATAAAAAACAGGGCTTAACAAGGCCGGGCTTACATTCTGCATTCGTTTTTGTACCGCAATCACTCGCTCAGCCTCCGACGGCCATGCGGGCTGCCTTATCGATAGATAAGGCGCGAGTGACGAAGGCAGCGCCTGTTTCATGTCGATCAAAAGGTACTTCTTTTTGACGTCGAGATTTTTTAACAGGAACATATACCTTTTTACACCAACGCTTCCAGTACCAGCCAGCCTGAAGATAGCGTCCTGCACTTCGTAATGATAATGCAGGCAATCGATATGCTTTACCGCCGCTTCAACAAAAACCATCAATTCCGATTTAAGGCTCTTTTCCAGGTCAAAATGCCGGCTATCAGCTAACAGCAAAAGCTTGCCTTTTTTTAGATACGTCCGTTTCTTCAGCAACTCTCTTTGCTTCCGTTTTTCAACGTTTTCTAAGAACTCCCTTACTATCCCGTCAGCTGTCCGCGGATCAACGCCGATGGCTTTGCCATTTTTCAGCACAGATGAATACGTATTTAAAAACATGTCCACTGCCTGGGTCGCATTACTTTCCGGAAAGCCAAGATTTTCGTTTTCGACAAATATGCTGGTAGCCATTCGTGTAAGCTCCCAGGCTGCGGGTGACAGTACGGCTTCATCGAAATCGTTCAGATCGAAATACTCCATGTGGTTGTCGCCCTTAAAGCTGCCAAAATTCTCCAGGTGAAGATCCCCGCAAATCCAGGATAAAGGGGATGCCGGAAGCATATCATTGTTAGAAAGATCCTCATAAAACAAATGGCATGTCCCCCTAAAAAATGCGAACATACTAGCCGCCATCGCTTTGTATTTGAGTTGCAGCATCTCAGGCAGGCGGCCTTTGTTAAACTCAGTTATTCTATCGTAAATAGTTGGCATTCGTGTTTGAATTACTAATGTCGGTTTAGTGGCTAAAAATAGCAAATTAATCTGGGGAGCGGTGAATGGTGAGTAGTGAGTGTGTGAGTGGTGAGTGGTGAGTGTGTGAGTGTGTGAGCGGAGAGTGGTGAGCGGGAACAGTGAGTGGGAACAGTGAGTTGTATCTCAAATCCACTATATCTACTGCCATAAACCATGCTCACTGCTAAGTGCGTACAGCCAACTGCTACTGCCAACTTGCCTACTGCCAACTCCTTACTTACCCCTACCAACTGCCTACTTGCCCACTGCCCTTGCATACTGCTACTGCCCACTGCTACTGCTACTGCCAACTGCCTACTGCCAACTGCCAACTGCATACTGCCTACTCCCAACTGCCTGCTGCCTACATCCAACTGCTCAGCTCCTTATCTATCTTCTCATTCCACTCCTCCTGGGCAAACCGGTTCGCGCCATGGCGGGTCTCCTTGTCGTACTTCGTTTGCAGACTGTCCATTTCCCGGTAAGCGTCAAGGTAATCGACATTAATGGATCCATCATAGTTTGCCACCGGCAGCATTTCCGATTTTACTTTTTGTTTAAAATGCTCCGCTGCTATTTTTGCGATATCGAAATGCCGCTGTTCGTGGTTTAAGGTGTATTCATTGCTGCTGCCCTCCTTTACCCAACAGGCGCTTTTAGGCAAACAAACCTGCACATCGATACGGAGCTGAATAACCGCATTTTTTACGTCGGTATGCTCACTATAGCCAATAGTAGGATAAACTTCGGCATCAAACCGGCCCGAAGGGATGGTCGACTTAAAGTCGTCCCAGGTTAAAGGCCGTTTAGGCGAATAGTAAATCGTATCGCCCTCCGGAATTTCTGAATGATCCGTAAAAGCGACCGCGACAGCCCTGGCCAGTTTTATGTCAATGGTCGCATGCTGATCTATCCAGCTATTAAACCAGGTCAGCCCGGTCTCCAGCGCATGTCTCAGGGTAGGTTCAATTTCCTGCGCCGGCCCGGCGGTGCGCACATAATTGGCGCTCCCATTATACGTAACC
>Ga0302315_10003499_pt1 | contig 14126 bp, 14 predicted proteins | sample III_Palsa_N3_1_FD_200532 | JGI IMG/M metagenome (GOLD analysis project Ga0302315, IMG submission 200532) | Peat permafrost microbial communities from Stordalen Mire near Abisko, Sweden - III_Palsa_N3_1 | ecosystem: Environmental > Terrestrial > Soil > Palsa > Peat permafrost | place: Sweden... | reverse complement strand
CAGCGAGTGCGCGCATTTCGCCCTTGCTGCCGGCCCAGTTGGCATTACGCACGGCAGCGGCAAGCTGGCCGGAGAGCGCGTGGATATGTCGTGCGAGGTTGTCGGGTGGTGCGTCGCCGCTGAGCAGGGCGGTTTCGCTGGCCTGCAAGGTCTGCAACATGCGCTCGGCCTGCTGCGGCGGTTCGCCTTCGTCGAGCGCCTCGGCGATGGCGGCGAGCACGCGCGCAGCATCGTCGCGAAACATCGCGTGGATGGTGGCGTTGGCGCGCAGTTCGGCCATGGCGGTAAGTTCCAGCCGAATACGCTCGGCCAGTTCCAGTAGTACGCCGAACGCCTCCATCGCGCGACCGCGTGCATGATGGCGGCCGAGCAAGGTGTGCTGCAGCGTCGTCATGGCGCCGGTCAGTGCTGGCACGTCGGCATCGTCATAGGTCTGCTGGTGTGCCAGCGTAGCCAGGCCGCGATACACGGCAGCCAGCGCTAGTCGTTCCGGCCGGTAGCGTTGCAGCGGCCACGCGGCGATCGAAAACGCGGTGAGCAGTAGGCCGCCACTGAGCAGCAGTCCTGCGCCAATCAGCGCATGCGGCAGCGTGGTCGGTGTGTACGCGGTGACCACCAGCAGAATCATGCTGGTCATGCCGACGCGCGCAATGTCGACACCGAAGACGACCAGTAGTCCGCCAAAAAAGCCAAAGGCCATGGTGGCTACAAGCAGCGGCAGCAGCTGATCGCCGATCAGGAATCCGCAGAGTGACGCGATAGCGGCGGCCAGCGAAGCGAGCACCAGCTGCTGCATGCGCTGCCGGTACGGGCCAGGCTGATCGGAAAACATGGTGTTGAGTGCGCCAGCCGCAATGCCGATGCCCACTTCGGTGTAGCCGGTAGCCAGGCCGATGCCGAGTGGCACGATCACCGCCGCCGTATTACGCAGCAGTACCCACACCGGTACGTCCGGCCGCTTGGCCGTGGTCAGGCTCTCCAGCATTTTTCTGCTCAGCGAGTAGCCGGTTTTGGGCATGGTGCGTCGTTGACTCCGTTGGCCGAGCGCTAATTCTGCATCACAAGGGCTGAAGCTGGCGCGACGGCTTTCAAACTTGCGTCATGGTGCATCGCTATACAGGAAATGAAAAAGGCGCCTTGCGGAGCGCGGCGCCTTTTTCATCAGCAGCCTGAAACCATCAGGCGCGGCCGGCGAACTCACCGGTGATCGTATTGACCCAGACTTTCTCGTCGTTGCTGATGTACTCGGGTACTTGCAACTCGATGCCGGTGCTGAGTTTGGCCGGTTTGTTGCGCTTGGTGGCGCTGGAGCCCTTCATTTCCGGCGCGGTGTCGACCACGGTGAGGATGACGCTGCTCGGTACCTGCAAGCCAACCGGCGCGTCGTCGATCAACTGCACGTAGTAGCCCTCAATGCCTTCGACAATATAGCCGGCGCTGTCGCCGACCAATTCGGGCGAGAGGAGGTATTGGGTGTAATCCTCGGCGTCCATGAAGACGAAGGCGCCATCGTCCATGTAAGAGAAATTGGCGGCGCGACGGACCAGATCCATCTCGCGCAGTTCGTCCTCGGAGCGCAGGCTGAGTTCGAACTTGCGGCCACCTGGAATCGAATACAGGATGAAACGAAACGTGATGTTGCCGCCACGCGCACCCGGTGAGCTGCGCTCGAAGTCGCGTACCTGATAGACGATGCCATCGTGTTCGACCACGTTACCTTTCTTGACGTCGGAAGCTTTCATTGCAATGACTCGGGTTGGTGAAAGTTGAGAAGGGCGAGAACAGGAAATGTTGAGACGGGAATAGTCTGCATCGCGATGCGCTGACCGTTCCCCGTAATTACTTGGGCTGCATCCGCACCGCGCCATCCAGACGAATTGTTTCGCCGTTGATGTAGCCGTTGCCGAGGATAAAACCCACCGTGTTCGCGTATTCCTCCGGCTTGCCGAGACGGGAGGGGAATGGAATCGATGCGGACAGCGAGGCCTGCACCTGCGGCGGCATGCCGTCGACCATCGGCGTCCAGAAGATGCCGGGCGCGATGGTGTTGACGCGAATGCCGACGCGCGCCAGTTCGCGTGCCAGCGGCAGCGTCATTGCCACCACGCCACCCTTGGAGGCCGCGTAAGCCGCCTGGCCGATCTGGCCTTCATAGGCGGCAACGCTGGCGGTGTTGATGATGACGCCGCGCTCACCGTCCGCGCCGGCTTCGTTGGTCTGCATCAGTGCGGCGGCGGCCTTCGCCACATTGAAACTGCCGACGAGGTTCACCATCACTGTGGCGGAAAAATTGGCCAGCGGCATCGCCCCTTCCTTGCCCAGCATGCGGCCGGAGCCGAGGATGCCCGCACAGTTGATCACCACGTTCAAGCCACCCATGGATTCGTGCGCGGCTGCCACGTTGATCGCCACGCCATCTTCCGAGGTGACGTCGGTGCGGAAAAATCTTGCGGCACTGCCCAGCGCGCCCAGCGCGGCTTGTCCCTTGTCGTTGTCGACATCGAACAGCGCGACCTGGCCGCCGCATGCCACAAGGTACTGCGCTACCGCATGGCCGAGGCCTGACGCACCGCCGGTGATGATCGCCTTGACCTGATCGAGTTGCATGGGTACTCCCCTGATGAATCAAACCGGCATGGTAGCCGACTGGACTGGCGGGGCGAAGCTGGGGGTGCCTGAATGTGAATTCGTCTTCACTCGAATATTCATACGCTATTAGGTATTCAACCGCGAAGGTTTGAACGCGATGGTTAACCGGAAATTATGAAATTGCTGGTGTCCACGGAATGGCCGCGCAATAAAACTTGGGTGTCGATCCATTTCCACGTTCCATCATCTTTCCAACAAAGGAGTTGCGTCATGAAGAAGAAACTCGGCATATGGCTGGTCAGCGGTGCTTTGATGATGTGCTGCGCCGCCGGCGTGACGGCTCAACCTCAGGATCATCACGATCAGGATCATCAGACCATGTCCGCTCGTGGGCACAGCGAGGGCTGGTACAAGAAGGGCGGGCGTGTTCCTGCCGAGTACAACGGCGGTTCCTATGCCGTAGCCGATTGGCGCGGAAATCACCTGCGCCAGCCACCGCGCGGTTATCACTATGTGCGCAGCGATAACGGCGATTTTCTGCTGGTTGCGGTTACCACGGGTGTCATCGCGAGCATCATCGCCAGTCATTGACATGGTGCTTTCGCCACTCTCATCCATTTGGAGCGCTCCATGAAGAAATCTTCCATGAAAAAGACCCTGGGAACGCTGATGGTCTGCGGCGCCATGATGATGACCAGCGGATCGCTGCTGGCGCAGTCCTATGGCCAGGACCACTACGATCATCACGATGATCATGCGCACCACGATATGTATGATCGTGGCCACCGGGAAGGCTGGTATCGCGAAGGCGGCCGGGTACCTGATGACTACCGTCGCGGGAACTATGTCGTGGGCGACTGGCATCGTGAGCACTTGCGTCCACCACCGCGTGGTTATCACTACGTGCGCAGCGACAATGGTGATTTTCTGCTCGTCGCGGTAACGACCGGCGTCATTGCAAGCATCATCGCCAGCCATTGATGTTGGTAGCCTTGCAACAAGTGACTTAAAGAAAACCCCGCCACCGAGGCGGGGTTTTTTATGGGATGAACGAGGCAGAAGTAACGCCGCAGCGTCGTAGCGGCTCAGCTCTTTGTAAGCATTGCGCGAAACGCCTTGGATGCGGTGAGCTGCGAAAACGGAATGATCGGGCCGGGCGGATTTTCCGCCGCTTGCAGCTCTTTCTGCCAAACGCCAACGTCCCACCACCGTCCGAGTTTGTAACCGCACTGTCGCCAGACGCCCGCGCTGGCAAAACCCATGGCCTCGTGCATCGCCACGCTGGCGCTACCGGGGAGGGTGATCACGCCCACGGCCTGGTTGATACCTTGCAAGCGGATCACATCGAGTAGCGTGCCGTAGAGCCGGCGGGCGATGCCCCGACGCTGTGCCAGCGGATGCACATAGATCGATGTCTCCGCGATCCAGTCATAGGCGGCGCGATCGCGAAAGCGTCCCGCGGACGCATAGGCCAGTACCTCGCCATCTTCATCCCAGACCAGCCAGGGGTAAGCCTGCAATCGTGCGCCGATGCGTTCGCGCATGGTCGCCACGCTGGGAACCAACGTTTCGAAAGTGGCCGCGTCGTCGGTGATGAAGGGCGCGTAGATGGCGTGGATCGCCGCCGCATCATCGTCGCACGCCACGCGAATGTGCGGTGTCGTAGCGCTGCGGGTCATAGGTCAAGAATGAAAAAGCGGTCGCAACTGAAATGCCCGGTACCGCCCATCGGCGCGGCCAGCGGTTTGAAGCCGCTGCGCAGGTACAGCGCCTGCGCGCCATCCATGCCGGTAAGCGTTTCCAGGTAGCAGCGGCGAAAGCCACGCGCCCGCGCCGCATCCAGGCAACGTTGCATCATGGCGGCGCCCGCGCCGATGCCGCGCGCGTCGGGCAGAAAATACATCTTGCGCAGTTCGCATACATCCGGCTCGCCGTTTTCCAGCGGGGCCACGCCGCCACCGCCCAGAACCTCGCCGTCGCGTTCAACCACGAAATACACGCTGTGCGGCTGAGTGTAGGCCTCGTAAAGCCGATCCACTTCGGCGTCGTGGATGGCAAACCCCGGGCCATCGGCACCGAACTCCGGCATCACCGTGCGGATGATGTTGGCCATCGCGGCGTTGTCGCCGGGGCTGATCGGTCGGATCAAGAACGGTATGGGCATGGGCACGATCTTTGAGTGGAAGGTTGTGTCAGCTGGCCGTGCGTGCGCGGGTGACGCGGCTGGACGTTTCCTTGCCGAGTTGCCCGGCCAGCCATGCACCGGTGGCGACAAGTTGATCCAGATCGACGCCGGTACTCATGCCCATGCCGTGCAGCATGTAGATCACGTCTTCGCTGGCCACGTTGCCGGTGGCGCCCTTCGCATAGGGGCAGCCGCCGGTACCGGAGACGGCGCTGTCGATCACGCGCACGCCTTCCTCCAGGCAGGCGAGGATGTTGGCCAGCGCCTGGCCGTAGGTATCGTGGAAATGCACGGCGAGTGCTTCCATCGGCACTTCCTGCGCGACGGCGCGCAGCATGGCCCGCGCCTTCGCCGGCGTGCCCACGCCAATGGTGTCGCCCAGGGAAATTTCGCGACAACCCAATTGATAGAGACGCACGGCAACGCGCACCACGTCGCTCACTGGCACGTAGCCCTCGTACGGGCAGCCGAGCACGGTGGAGATATAGCCGCGGACGGTCACGTCATCGGCCTGCGCCTGTTCGATCACCGGGACAAAGCGCGCCAACGATTCATCTATCGAGGCGTTGGTATTTTTGCGGCTGAAGGTTTCCGAGGCGGCGGTGAAAATCGCCACTTCCCGTACGTTGACCTCGCGTGCGCGCTGGTAACCCTGCTCGTTGGGAACCAGCACCGGATAGCTCACGCCGTCGATCTTTCGGATCGCGGCAAAGACTTCCGCGGCATCGGCCAGCTGGGGTATCCACTTCGGGCTGACGAAGCTGGTGGCTTCAATCGTCTTCAGGCCCGTGGCAGAGAGTCGGTCGATCAGTTCGATCTTTACCGCTGCGGGCAGCAGGGCCTTTTCGTTCTGCAAGCCATCGCGGGGGCCGACTTCGACGATCTCGACGTGGTTGGAAGCATTCATGCGTGATCCGGATGGAGCTTGATGGCGTGGACAGCAGACAGGATCAGTCGGCGAAGCGCACCAGCACGGCATCGGCCTCGACGAACTCACCCTGGGTGGCGTTGATGCTGTCGATGATACCGGCGCGCGGGGCTTTCAAGGCGAGTTCCATCTTCATCGCCTCCATCACCAGCAGCTCGTCGCCCTGTTCGACGTTATCACCGGCTTTGGCCTTGACCAGCACGATGCGGCCGGGCATCGGCGCAATGATCTGGTTGCCACCGGCAGCGTCCTTCGCCGCCCACGCAAAAGCGATCGCACGCGTGAAGCTGTAGCGCTGGCCGTTGGTGTCGTGAACCAGCACGTGATCCTTGTCGGAGCGCAGCGGCACACGCCGTGATTCCCTGTCGAAGCGCGCGCTGAGAATATCGCCGTGCAGGCGAGCCCCTTTCACCTCACAGCGCGTTTCGCCACGGTGTAGCCGGTAGTTGCCCGTGTGGCCGTGGGCCTCGATATCGTAGCGTTGCTCGCGCACGGTCAGCGCGATCACACGCTTGCCGGCATGACCGATGCGCCATGCGTCCGCACGCGCCCAGGGCGAATGAGGATCAGCCGGCGATGCCGTGACATCCGATTCATCCTGCAGCAGCGCCGCCGTGGCCGCGGCAAACAACACCGCGTCGGTCGGTGCCACGTCGCCAACCAGAAACTCTTCCAGGTGGCGATCCAGATAACCCGTATCGATACGGCCCTCGACCACGATCGGATGACGTACCAGCCGTTCCAGAAAGCCGATATTCGATTTGGGGCCAATGATTTCGCAGTCGGCCAGCGCTTCGCGCAAACGCTGCAGTGCCTGCGTACGATCGCTGTCAAACACTATCAGCTTGGCGATCATCGGGTCGTAGAAGATCGTGACCGTATCGCCTTCGATCACGCCGCCATCGATGCGCACATGAGTCGACGGGGCAGGCAGACGCAGCGTTTGCAGTTTGCCGGAGCCGGGCAGGAAATTCTGGTCGGGATCTTCCGCGTACAACCGTACTTCGATCGCGTGGCCATGGGCGTGGATCTGCTCCTGCCGCAGCGGCAGCGGTTGACCCGCGGCGATGCGCAGCTGCCATTCAACCAGATCCAGCCCGAGCGTCATCTCGGTGACCGGATGCTCCACCTGCAGGCGCGTGTTCATTTCCATGAAAAAGAATTCGCCGCTGGTAGCGACGATGAATTCGATCGTGCCGGCGCCGACATAGTCGACGGCTTTCGCGGCTGCCACGGCGGCTTCGCCCATCGCGGTGCGGCGCGCGTCATCAAGGAACGGCGAGGGCGTTTCTTCCAGCACTTTCTGATAACGCCGCTGCGCTGAGCATTCGCGTTCGTTGAGGTGGATCACGTTGCCGAAGGTGTCGCCGAACACCTGGAATTCGATATGCCGCGGATGCTCAACGTAGCGCTCGAGAATCACCTGGGTGTCGCCAAAGGCGCTGGCTGCTTCGCGTTGTGCTGAAGCCAGTGCATCGGCAAATTCCTTTTCCGTGCGCACGATGCGCATACCCTTGCCACCGCCGCCCGATGCCGCCTTGATCATCAGCGGGAAGCCGGTCTTGCGCGCCTGCTCGGCGAGGTGGGCAGCGTCCTGGTTGTCGCCGTGATACCCCGGCACCAGCGGCACGGCGTGGTTTTCCATCAACGCCTTGGCGGCGGCCTTGGAGCCCATCGCGTCGATGCTTTCCGGTTTGGGGCCGATGAACACGATGCCGGCTTCGCTGCAGGCACGGGCGAAGGCGGTGTTCTCGGAGAGAAAGCCATAGCCCGGATGGATCGCCTGCGCGCCCGATTTTTTTGCCACGTCCAGAATCGCGTCGCCGCGCAGATACGAATCGGCCGGGCGCGGACCACCGATCGGCCACGCCTCATCGGCGAGCCGCACGTGCTGGGCATCGGCGTCTGCCTCGGAGTACACCGCAACAGTGTGGATGCCGAGGCGTCGGCAGGTGCGGATCACGCGGCAAGCGATCTCGCCGCGATTGGCTATCAGTACGCGCTCGAACATGCGAAATCCTTGGGGTGTGCGCGGTCCAGCAAAGCCGCTTAAGTTATCAGATGCGCAGACCACAGCCGATGCGCGGCGCAGCATCGCGCGTTAGACAGGGTCGGCATATTTACTGTCGTCGATGATCGAGCATGTTTGCCCCAGCCAGCAGCGTTCGTTAATGCTGGGCGACCCAGCGCGGCGCGCGTTTGTCCAGGAAGGCGTTAAGGCCGTGCTGGCCTTCCTCGGAGGCACGCAGGCGGGCGATCAGTTCGGCGTTGGCGCTATCGACAAGTTCGGCTTGCGCCGCATCACTGCCGCCGACACGCAGCGCCAGCTGCTTGGCTTCGCGCTGTGCCTGCGGGCCGGCCTTGGCCAGCAGGTAAAGCTGGCGTTCGATCGCCTCATCCAGTTCGTCGGGACTGACCACTGCGTGCAGCAGACCGATCCGCGCCGCGGTGTCCGCCTCGAACACTTCGCCGGTGATAAACAGCCGGCGCGCCTCGCGCAGGCCGATGGCAGCGATGACGTAAGGCGAAATCACCGCTGGTACCAGGCCCAGCTTGACCTCCGATAGCGCGAACTTCGCCGTGTTCACACCGACGGCGATATCGCAGCAGGCGACTAGCCCCACACCGCCGCCATAGGCCGAGCCATTGACGCGTGCCACGGTGGGCTTGGACAGAAATTGCAGCGTGCGCATCAGTCGAGCCAGCCGGAGCGAGTCCTCGCGGTTCTCCTGTTCGCTCGCGCTGGCCATGCCGCGCATCCAGTTCAGATCGGCGCCGGCGGAGAAGCAGCTGCCGTTGCCGCTAAGCACGATGGTGCGCACGGCCGGATCGGCATCTGCCTGTTCAAGCAAGCTGGTAAGCGTCGATATCAAGGCATCATCGAACGCGTTGTGTACGTGCGGACGATTCAGGGTCACCCAGGCGACGGTGTTGCGCTTCTCGTAAAGAACGGAATCGGTCATCGGTCATCCCCGTAAAGAGCGCCATCATAAACGCTGGCTATTTCGCCGTTACCGGCATGCTGCAGCAGAGCGAACAAAGGATTACAATGCGAACAATTCTTATTTGAGTAGTGCCCGTGCGTCTGTCCGATCTGCCCAAAGGTACGCTTGCTGTGGTCGATCGCGTTGACGATGCCCATGCGGCAGACCCGATTGCGCAGCGCTTGCGCGATCTGGGCTTTGTCGACGGTGAACCGGTACGCGTGGTGGCGATCGGCCCGCTCGGCGCTGATCCTCTATTGATCCAGATCGGTTCGACCCGGTTTGCGCTGCGCCGCACTGAAGCCAACCGCGTAACCGTACGCCAGGAAGCGGCATGAGCGCCGCGGCCCTGCGCATTGCCCTGGTGGGCAACCCCAACTGCGGCAAGACGGCGCTGTTCAACCTGCTGACCGGCGGTCGGCAAAAGGTCGCCAACTATGCCGGCGTGACGATTGAGCGCAAGGAAGGCCGTTTCACGGCGCCCTCCGGTCGCTTGTTGCAGATCCTCGATTTGCCCGGCACGTACAGCTTTGACGCCAACAGCCCGGACGAGCAGATCACTCGCGATGTGCTGCAGGGCAACTACCCGGGCGAAGCGGCGCCTGATCTGATCGTCTGCGTCGCCGATGCCACCAATCTGCGCCTGCATTTGCGCTTCGTGCTGGAGGTCAAGCGCCTCGGCCGGCCGGTGGTGCTGGCCCTGAACATGATGGACGCAGCGCGCCGGCGCGGCATCGTGATCGATGTGCCTGAGCTGCAGCGCCGGCTGGGCATTCCCGTTGTGGAGACGATCGCGGTCAAGCGCGGCGGCGCGGCGGCATTGGTCGAGCGTGTGGATGGCGAAATGCCGGTTGCCGCCGAGGCCGCCGACGACAGCGCGGCGGGTCGTGCTGATCTGCACGCGCAAGTGCGCGCCATACTTGCCGCCACGGTAACCATGCCCCGGCAGACGGCAGTGACGGATGACGCGCTCGACCGCTGGGCACTGCATCCGGTGTTTGGCCTGCTGATTCTCGGCGTCGTGATGTTCCTGGTATTCCAGGCCGTGTATGCGGCCGGCAAGCCAATGACGGATTTGATTGGCGACGGTTTCGGCTGGCTGGGCGATTATGCGGCAGGGAGCCTGCCGGTCGGCCCCATAAAAAGTCTGGTCGTCGATGGCCTGTTCGGTGGCCTGGGCACGGTGATCGGCTTTCTGCCGGAAATCCTGGTGCTGTTCTTTTTCATCCTGCTGCTGGAAGAGTCCGGCTATCTACCACGTGCGGCATTCCTGCTCGATCGCATGATGATGTCGGTGGGGTTGACCGGGCGTTCGTTCATTCCGTTGCTGTCGAGCTTCGCCTGCGCGATCCCCGGCATCATGGGCACGCGCAGCATCCAGGATCCACGCGATCGCCTGGCCACGATTTTGGTGGCGCCACTGATGACCTGCTCGGCACGATTGCCGGTATACGCTCTGCTGATCGGCGCGTTTATCCCGATGCATCATGTACTCGGCATCTTCAATCTGCAGGGGCTGGTGCTGTTTGCGCTTTACGCGGCCGGCATTCTCGGCGCGATGGCGGTGGGCTGGGTGATCAAGCGCATTCACCGCGACAAGAGCGAACATGCGCTGCTGATGGAGCTGCCGTCATACCGGATGCCGAAGCCCCGCGATATTGCCATCGGTCTGTGGGAGCGTTGCTCGATCTTCCTGAAGCGGCTGACCGGTGTGATCCTGGCGCTGACCATCATCATGTGGGCCATATCGACCTTCCCGGGACCACCGGCCGGCGCAACCGGGCCGGCTATCGATTACAGCATCGCCGGTTATCTGGGACATTACCTGCAATACATTTTTGCGCCGCTGGGGTTCAACTGGCAGATCAGCCTATCGCTGATTCCGGCCTTTGCAGCGCGTGAAACGGCGGTGGCGGCACTGGCCACGGTGTATGCCGTGGGTGGCGATTCCAATACGGTTGGATTGGCGCATGCCCTGGCGGCCAACTTTTCCGTGGCCAGTGCGTTGTCGCTGATGGTGTGGTTCGCCTTCGCGCCGCAGTGCATGTCGACGCTGGCGGTGATCCGCCGCGAAACGCATTCCTGGCGTAACGTGGCGATCTCCTTTGGCTACATGTTCGTCGTGGCTTACATAGCGTCGTTGCTGACCTATCAGATCGCGAGGTTCTTCGCATGAGTACCGGTCACATGAGCATGGGCCTGTTGCTGCAGTACGCGATCGTTGGGCTGATCGTGGTGATCAGTGTGCTGGCCGTTTTCCGCAAGCTGGCGCCGCAGGTCAGCAATCGCTGGCTGGCGGCAGCATCCATCCATTTCAGTCAGCCCGAACGGGCTGGTTGGCTGCGTGCATTGGGACGCCGGCTGCAGCCCAAGCAGGCTACCGGCGATTGCAGCGATGGCTGCAGCACCTGCGGGGCCTGCGGGACAAAGCCGCCGGCAGCGGCCAAAACAGCAGCGATGCCGCTGGAGTTTCGACCGCGGACCAACAAATAAGTAAGTCGCTCACCGACTCAGAACAAAATACTAGGAAAAAAAAGCCGGCTTGCGCCGGCTTTTTTGCATCACGCGTCGCGGAAAGGCTTACGCCAGTTCGTGGATCTTCGCGTTGAGGCGGCTCTTATGACGAGCGGCCTTGTTCTTGTGGATCAGGCCGCGAGCGGCGTAGCGATCCATCACCGGCTGGGCGACGGAGAACGCGGCGATTGCGCCTGCCTTGTCCTTGGCCTCGATGGCCTTGACGACCTTTTTCAGGGCGGTGCGGACCATGGAACGTGCGCTGATGTTGCGCAGACGGCGCTGCTCGGACTGGCGCGCGCGCTTCTTAGCGGACTTGATGTTGGCCAAGGTAGAACTCCGGAATCGGTGTAGAGGTGTGGAAAAAGACGCCAATTATGCGGTCGATTTGCCGATGCGTCAATCGTTTAGACGCTGTGGCACGCAAAAGCCGAGGGATAGGTTTCAAGGCTCGTCGGCGGTGCGCCAGCATTTTGCCATATCCAGGCTGTTGTAGCGCCTGCGGCGGCTGTCAGACTATGCGCTTGTGTCCGGCAAAGGCGGGGCATTCAATCCCGCTGATTCATAAGGTAACAGCTCACGTATGAAGTCCCCCAGCTTGTTCCGTGGGCTGCTCTCGTTCAGCAGCATGACGATGGTGTCGCGTGTATTCGGCCTGATCCGTGACATGTCGATCAGCGCGGTCTTTGGCGCCAATGCGGCCACGGATGCCTTCTGGGTGGCGTTTCGCATTCCCAATTTGATGCGTCGGCTGTTCGCCGAGGGTTCGTTTTCGACAGCCTTTGTGCCGGTATTCATTGCGGCGAAGCAGGGTGGTTCGCCGGATGACCTGAAGCGGCTGGTCTCGCGCGTATCCGGCACGCTTGGTGGCGTGCTGCTGGTGATCACCGCACTGGGCCTGATTTTCGCGCCGCAGGTGGCCACGTTGTTCGAGCCTGGTGCGCTGGATCAGCAACATAAGTTCGACCTCACCATTGATCTGCTGCGGCTGACGTTCCCGTTTCTCTTCTTCGTCTCGATGACTGCGCTGGTCGCCGGTGTGCTGAACAGCTTCAACCGCTTCGCGTTGCCCGCGCTGGCGCCGGTGATCCTCAATATCTGCATGATCGCCGGCGCGCTATGGCTGGCGCCGCGGCTGCACACGCCGATCATGGCGATGGGCTGGGCGGTGCTGATCGCCGGCATTCTGCAATTGCTGTTTCTGTTGCCGTCGATGCGTGATCTTGGTCTGTTGTCGTGGCCCCGCTGGGGTTGGCGTGATCCGCAGGTACGTCGGATTACGCATTTGATGGTGCCAACCTTGCTGAGCTCATCGGTGTCACAGGTGAACCTGCTGCTGGACACGATCGTCATCTCGCTGCTGATTACCGGTTCGCAGAGCTGGTTTTCGCTGTCCACGCGCTTTCTTGAATTGCCGCTCGGTGTGTTCGGCGTCGCGCTGGGCACGGTCACGTTGCCGGCGCTGGCGCGGCATCACTTCAGCAAGGACGTCGAGGGTTTTTCGAAACTGCTGGACTGGGGCCTGCGCATCACGTTGCTGATTTCCGTGCCGGCCATGTTCGCGCTGCTTTTTCTGAGCGAACCCATCGTGGCGACCTTGTTCGAGCATGGCCGGTTCACCGCGTTCGACGCGCGCATGTCCACCTTGTCGATCAGTGCACTCAGCTGCGGACTGCCTGCTTTTGCCTTGGTCAAGATTCTGCTGCCCGCCTTCTACGCCCGGCAGGACACGCGTACACCGATGAAGGCGGCGATCCTGACACTGGTGACCAACATGCTTTTCAACGCACTGTTCATCGCGCTGCTCTACCAGCAGTGGGCCTCGCCGGCGCTGCGGCAGGGCAGCTGGCTGGCGGGCATTGCGCAGGTGCCGGGGTTGCACATCGCCATCTGCATTGCCAGCGTGGTGTCCAGCTATTTTCAGTTTGCCCTGCTGTGGCGCTGGCTGAAACACGCCAAGGTCTATCAGCGTCAGCCGGGCTGGCCTAAACATTGGCTGCGGTTGGCGGTTTCCTGCGCAGCCATGGTGGTGGTGCTGATGCTGGGCCGGCTGTTATGGCCGGACTGGACCCATGCGCCGGTGTTTACCCGGGTGTGGCATCTGGCGGTGCTGGTTGTTGCCGGTGCGTCGGCGTACATCGTCGCGATGATGGCTGGCGGCTTTCGGATGCGCGAACTGCGCGGTGCCTGATGACGTATGCGAGCGGCCTGAAAGCATCGAGACGCGTCCGTGCAGCCGTTATACTCAGGCGATGATGAAACTTTCCAGGAATGTGGCGGGGCCTTGTCTGGCGCCGAACGGTAGCGTGATTGCGATAGGTGCCTTCGATGGCATTCATCGCGGGCATCAGGCGCTGCTGCTGCAGGTGCGTGAGCGGGCGAAAGCGCTCGGCTGCCGTCCGATTGTGGTGAGTTTCGAGCCGCTGCCGCGCGCGTATTTTTCGCGCGAGCCTTTGGCGCGGCTTTCGAGCGTGCGTGAAAAGTTGCGCGGCTTTGCAGCGGCAGGCATGTCTGACACTTTGCTGCTGCGATTCAATGCGGCGCTGGCGGCCATGTCGGCGGACGATTTTGTGCGGAAGGTGATCGTGGAGCGTCTGGCCGCGCGTGAAGTCTGGGTCGGTAACGATTTCCGCTTCGGCCACAAGCGCCAGGGCGACGTGGCGTTGCTCACGAGTCTTGGCGAACAACTGGGTTTTTCGGCCTGCATGATGCCGGCGGTGCAACTCGATGGCGCGCGCGTTTCGGCCAGTCGCGTGCGCACGCTGTTGGCGGCGGGCGAATTTGCCGGTGCCGAGCCACTGCTGGGCCGGCCGTTCGTGATCGATGGCAAGGTGGAATACGGTAACCAGCTCGGCCGTACCCTGGGTTATCCCACGGCCAATATCCATTTGCAGCAGCGTGTAAGCCCGGTGCACGGCATTTTTGC
>Ga0302315_10003496_pt1 | contig 14137 bp, 13 predicted proteins | sample III_Palsa_N3_1_FD_200532 | JGI IMG/M metagenome (GOLD analysis project Ga0302315, IMG submission 200532) | Peat permafrost microbial communities from Stordalen Mire near Abisko, Sweden - III_Palsa_N3_1 | ecosystem: Environmental > Terrestrial > Soil > Palsa > Peat permafrost | place: Sweden... | reverse complement strand
CCTCTTTTTATCTGGACGAATGAATAAGATGTCAGGCAACAAGAAATTATCCGCTGCCTGACGCCAGGTTTTATTGGTCGTTTTTTGGCTTGCTAGGAAAAGGTTCTATGTGATTCTCCTCTTTGTCGCTAGAATAAATGACTTGTTTACCTTGTATATCTACCTCATAGCTTCTAATGCCCGCTTGATAAATTCTATCAAGAAAGTCCACATAACTAATTTTCCCCCCTTGAATATCCAATATTGCTTGCGTTGTTTTTTCTTTTGAAAAAGGCGAATTATTTGCTTCAAAAGTACGATTTAGTGTGGCTTGATGTGTATCGTTATTAATATCATAGTAGGTAACAAAACCTCGCAGTAGATCGACTAAATACCCGATAACGCCAGCTTCCGAAACGGTTCTGACATGTTCCGGAAAAGTAGCTTTATTTTCAATTGATAATCGCAACGATTGATTAATTGCTGTAATATCCATTTTTTTTACCCCATTTTTGAACATCATAAACATAACTTTCTCCTCAAGTATTAACCATAACAAGGTTACTTTACAGCGCTTCAGGAGCTATTAATTGTAAAAATCCGACAAGATGAGCTTTGGACATTTTAAAAGCAACGGGGTGTTAGCCCTGAAAACTTTTTAAAATCTTTAATAAAATGAGCTTGGTCGTAATATCCAAGATTTTCTAAAATTCTTGGATTATCTAATGAGTGAAAAGCAGTTTGAAATCTAACGATAGCAGAGAATTGTTTAGGAGATAAACCAACTATTTCCTTAAAATACCTTTCAAGATTGCGTTCAGAGAAACCATGTTTATTCGCAATGAGATGAATTTTTTCAATACCAAGATGAGTAGTGATATCAGTAATAGCGGCAATAAAATTCCTTTTTAGTTCTTTTCGGGTATTCATTGACAATAGTTTTAGAAGGAAGTTTTGGATAATAGATCCTAGTTCTAAAGGATCTGGTTTTGATCCCCAAAGTTGCTCTTCAACTTGCATCATGAGTTGAGGGCTTAGGATATCGCTAAGACTTAAGGATTGATCTGAAAATAAATGGATTGATTCGTTGAAGAATGCGGCAGCTCCCCATGGTTTGAATTTAATTAAAATAGAGCGAGTTGTATTATCTCCTTGGAAGAGCCTATAACTAGTCTGTAATCCCGTAATGCCGGAAGCTTTAAGTGGTATCAACTTATTATCACGAAGAATATTTAGGTTACCTCTATATTGGAATCCCATGACTACAGCTGTAGAAGGCAAAATTTTATAAGGCAGTTTTGGAGAGGTGGAGTGGGCGACAGCGGAATCAATCGAGATGCTTTCTATGTAGGGGGTCAATTTAGGATGTAAAATAACTAAATAAAGACATGAGGGGAGCGTTGTATTTTCTGCCATTATCCAATGAAAATACCATGATTGGTTAACTAAGATAAACGGTAGTTATTCCCTTAAGCCGAATAAAGGGCTTAATGTGGTTAATTATCGTGTGGGCATTTTGTGGGCATGAGCCATGCATTGTTGAGCCCAGTTGTGCAAGTTGTAGCGAGCGGTGCGATATAATTTTTAATAAAATCAAATATATACATTCTACAATTTTCGTTGCTTCGGGCTTTTAATCCGTTGGTCGAAAGTTCGAATCTTTCACGGCCCACCAACTAAAATCCTTAAAATCATAGACTTATAACCGGCATTCCGCACCGAGATTCAAATTTTTTCTAATTTACAGCTATAAAAGGGTAAAAGATCACGTCAAGAATGGTCGCTGGATCACAACGGTAGGATAAACTTAGCGGTATGATAGCCTTATTTTTCTATCAGACAGGGCTAGTATGTCGGAAATATCTTCGGAAGTGCGTTTTCCGCACCAATTCGATCAGTAAATCCACTCAAAGTCGATCATAAAATCCACTGCAAATCGATCGGTCGATCCGCTCGAAATCGATCAATTTTTTAGCCTAGCGGAATTAAATCGTGCTATTCATGCATTATTAATAGATTTGAATAATCGGCGCTTTAAAAAGCTACCCGGAACAAGGCTCAGCCAATTCCAATTACTAGATCAACCCATTCTAAGACCACTACCAAAGGAACCTTATGTTTATGCAGAATTTAGAAAAGCACGTTTAGGGATTGATTATCACATTGAAGTAGAAGGTCATTATTATAGCGCTCCCTATCGATTAGCTAAGGAAGAAATACAGTTGCGAACTACTAAAAACACTATTGAAGTGTTTCATCAAAATAAACGTGTGGCCAGCCATATTCGAAGTTATAAGCGAGGGTTTCATACAACGTTAAAAGAACATATGCCAACCAGACATCAAAAACATCTAGATTGGACACCGGGTCGTTTTTTAAATTGGGCCAAAACGATTGGTCCTGAAACGCTTCATTTAACAAAACAGTTATTAGAAAAGAAAATACATCCTGAACAAGGATACCGTTCATGTTTAGGATTACTCAATTTAGCGAAAAACTATGGGCAATCTCGGCTGGAAGCAGCTTGCCAAAGAGCTATTCATTTCCATACACCTTCTCGCAAGAGCGTTGATGCTATTTTGAAGAAAAATTTAGATAAGCAGCCATTACCAGAGGATAGTCCAAAAACGAGTTCTGTTCTTCATGAAAATATTCGTGGGCCAAAATATTTTGCAACAACCTTTAAGGAGGAGATGACATGTTAATACAACCGACCATTGAAAGATTGAAAGTTTTAAAGTTTTAAAGTTATACGGAATGTTAAATGCACTTTAAGCATTGATGGATAATCCGGAGAGTAGCGCACTTTCATTTGAAGATAAATTGGGCATGATGGTGGATCAAGAATGCACTTATCGAGACAATAAGCGACAAGGACGTTTATTGAGGCTTGCTCATCTACGTTTTACTCAAGCTTATGTAGAAAATATTAACTATCAACATGCTAGAAGATTAGATAAAAATTTGATGTTGACTTTGACTCTGTGCGATTGGATTCGTCGTCAACAAAATTTGATCTTTTTAGGACCGACGGGTATTGGGAAATCTTATTTAGCTTGTGCTTTAGGCCATCAAGCTTGCCGGCAAGGGCTATCGGTACGATATTATAGGGTTCCTAGACTGTTCGAGATGTTTAGAGTTGCTCAAGGAGAAGGAAAATATACTAACTTCATGAGAGAATTATCAAAAACAGATTTATTGATCTTAGATGATTGGGGACTCGATCAATTAAATAAAGAAGCACGACACGATTTACTAGAAATACTGGAAGATAGGCATATGCTAACATCGACGGCCATTACGACTCAATTGCCGTTGCATCTTTGGCATGAATATATTGGAGAGGCCACTATGGCTGACGCTATTTTAGACCGCCTTTTAACAAATTCCCATAAAATTGAACTAGAAGGAGACTCTATGCGGCCTAAAGACACAAAAATTTGACTCAAATCGATCACCTGATATTAAATAGGAGCAAGATTTTTTAGAGAGAGAAACAGCTGATCGATTTCAGCGGATTGAGTGATCGATTTGAGCGGAATACGCACGGAAGGACTCAAGGTTATTCATTTGGGACATTTAGGCATCGTGGCTGCCATGATTAAGGAATTAGGGATTGTTGATAAAATTGACAAACGCTTACCGGTATCGAAAGAACATGGCGCTATTGTCACCATTGGCCAACGAGTATCAGCGATGATTTTAAATGGTTTAGGATTTTTAAACGATCGGCTCTATTTGCATCCGAAGTTTTTTGAGGATAAGCCAATGAGCCGATTATTTGGCGAAGGGATCACAGCAGAACATTTTAATGACGATGCGCTAGGTCGAGCTCTTGATAAAATCTATGAGTACGGAACGACTAAACTATATAGCGAAATAGGGTTTGAAATTGCACAGGAAAGAAATCTACTAGGCAAAACAGCCAAAATTGATACAACGAGTCTTTCATTAGAAGGTGATTATGAAATAGAGTTGGAGGAGACCGACTTGAATAAAAAACCGCCTTTGATTACGTATGGTCATTCTAAAGACCATCGGCAAGATTTAAAGCAAGTCATGCTCTCTTTAACTTGCACCGGTCCCACAGGATTCCCTCTGTGGATGGAGGCGCTGGATGGAAATTCTTCTGATAAACAAAATTTCCATGATAGCTTAGATAAAATGACCACTTTTCAAAAAGCACTTAAGGATGCGCCTGATTTTATTTTTGTGGCAGATTCGGCTTTATACACCGTCGACAAATTGTTGAGCGCTCCACATTTAAGATGGTTAACTCGAGTTCCAGAACGTTTGACTGAAGTTAAAACGCTGTGTGAAAGCCCTCGTGACGCCTTCGAATGGGTAGAGCTAGGCGCTGGCTACCAAAGCGTCCTAATGAATTCAGAATATGGCGGCATTAAGCAACGCTGGCAATTGATTTATTCAGAGCAGGCACATGTTCGAGAAAAAAAGAGTTTCTTAAAACGAATTGATAAGGAAGCAGAAGCGCTAAAAAAATCGTTATGGCATTTAGGCAATCAGGTTTTTGGTTGTGAGAAGGATGCAGAACGTGCGATTAAACCCATTATTAAAAAGTTAAAATATCACCAAATTAACTATCAACTTGAAAATATTGAGAAGCATAGTCAACGTGGGAGACCTGGAAAAGATTCAGTACTAGAAAAAATTGGCTGCCGAATCAATAGTACTTTTACAAAAGATGACTCAGCGATACAAACGGCTGAGAATCGATTAGGTCGATTTGTTTTAGCGACCAATGAATTAGATATTGAACGATTGCCAGATAAAGATATTCTGACAGAATATAAGGGGTTAAGCCAAAACGAGAGTGGATTTAGATTTATTAAAGATACACGATTTTGTATTGATTCTGTTTTTTTAAAGACACCTGCCCGCATTGAGGCTTTAATGATGGTCATGACATTATGTCTGATGGTTTATAATGTTGGTCAGCACAAGCTTAGAAATATTTTGACAGAAAAACAGGAAACTGTTCCGAATCAAGCTAAAAAATCGATTAATAATCCGACCTTACAATGGATATTTAGGATATTGGATACGATATCGGTGGTTAGGATAATCGTTGACAAGCCCAATAATATTATCAAAGAATTGACTGGAAATTTAACGGAATTATCGCGGAGGATCATCGGATATTTTGGTGAGGCTGCTTTAAAAATATATGGGATTGTCTAAAAAATGCTGATGAAAACGCCACAAAACCCTTTCTGGCTGGATTTGATTGTTATTAATCAGCTGGTATTAAGGAAAAACCACCAACATTGCGTCATAAAAGACCCCGATCTTTCACCATAAAGTCGTTTTTAATATTTGGGTCAAGATTAAAGGCTTAAAAGATATTTGTTTAGAAAAATGGTGCGAAATCTCGGATTTAATGGAAGTTTTCGTGATGAATGTTTAAGTGTCAGTTGGTTTATGTCACTTGAAGATGCTAAGGAAAAAATTGAGGCATGGCGTTGCGATTATAACGAGTTTAGGCCTCACAGTGCTTTAGGGAATTTGACACCCAACAGGTTTGCTGTCTATGATGGGACAATCCCAATCGAGCTGAATTACAGCCAGATTTTCTAATTCGCGGTGGCATACTTTTTGGGGATGGATCAAAGAAAATTAATTTTACAATCAAAATTGGCTTCATTTAAGGGCGCATTATTGATAAACTTAAATCTGTGCGTTGTTCTACTGTCATCGATGACTTCTTCATGTTCAAATAAAAATCGGTGATCCCCAGGCTTTACACCTAGAATATAGCTGCAATTTAAAGCCTTTAGTGTTTCAATGTGAGGAGCATTGGAAGATAGGCCGTCTTCAGTGATGATCACTTTCAAATGGGGATGTTCTCTTCTAAAATTTTCTAATAAACGCCTGGCAGCATTACGTTCGCAATCATTTTTATTCTGTCCATCCTGTTTCATAATGGGCTCTGGGGCAAACGGTATCACAACCTTCTGATTGGGATGTACCATAACCACTCCCAACATTTGGTGATAATAGGTTGTGCTGCCATCTTTATGATGCTTTTCGCAACAATTCTCACAATGGATTTCTTGCGAGGAAAAGTAACCTGTTCCATCCAGGGAGAGAAGGTAACCGCCTAGATATTCATATGGCTTTAACATTTTTCTGCGCTGTAAGTAAGCAAAGATTGTTTTAAATGACTGACGTATACCCGATGGTTCTACCTCATTCAGACGTTCTCGCAATTGTGTATCACAAGGGGCTTGGTTAACTTGAAAGAGCATTTTTAAATTATGGCGTAAGGTTTTCTTTACTTTTTTGTCTTCTTCAAATTCTAACAGCGATGGATATTTGAGGCTAAAGATAGCAAGCCCTGACATTAAACAATCCACTAAAGAAATACTCGGTTCACGCTCTCTTTGAGGGGTTTTGATTTTTTTGGGGTTGCCGATCACTGCAAATCTTTTATAAACCAGGTCAAATAACCCATGGGCTGTTAGTTGCGACATTTGTTTCACTCCATGAAGTCAATCAGGCAACTCAAAATAAAAAGTCTGCGAAAACTATTTTTTTCGCAGCCTCAGACACCTAGATTATACTGGGGTTTTCTTATTCCGGGAATTGCTGTAAACAATCCCATAATTCGATATGCTTTTCAAAGATCTTTTTAGCTTCTGATGTTTTCATTTCTAATGTCCCTATGAGTTTTGTATTAAATCATAGGATTTCACAATGAAAATTTATTTAAAATATGTGGTTAATACACCGCTTACGATTAAACAATAAAATTAAAGTTTTAAAACGTCGTTGCTATGGAATTTACGACTTAAAACACCTCTTTCAACGGCTATTTTTGGATCTTTCTGGATATGAATTATATGCTGTAAAAATAGGGGTTTGAGCTTCCACGGAAACTACGGGAGAGCCAATTTATAACATACTCCTCAACAAAGCCACAAAGAGTCATAATTTTCTTTTTTGACCTCTTTGACCTCTTGATGGAAGACTAGGTGCTCTTGCTAACATTTTCGGCTGATTTTTTTCAGTGTTTTCATATGAAGCCACAGACTGCGCTGATAAGCTCGCTCGAGCTGTTTGAGTGAGACGGTGAACGAATCCATAACTCCCATAAAAATCGACTTCTGCTTCCGAACGATACCACACTTTTTTATTTCTTCCATATTCTTGAGTGCTTAAGTTAAAGGTATTAGCAGCATATTCTCCTTTTGACTCCTCTAGTGCTTTATCCGAGACTTTAATACTGCCCGTTTTTTCATCAAAAATATAGCAAGGCTCTTGTCCTGACTTTCTCAACTTTTCACCAATTTGTACGATTTCGGCAAGCAGAATATTTTCTGCATCTCCGCTTTTTACGATTTTCGATATTTCTTTTTGCGTTTGTTTTGGAAAACTGTAAAGCAATAATTTTCCATGAATTTCTGCAGGCAGCTCTTTAGCTGTCCCCGTCGAAATATGTGCAGCGATTGATATAGTGGAAGCGATAGTATTATGGTGCTCGCGACAAATACGACGTAATTTTTCCTTTCTTATTTCATCGCGCTTATTAAGCATAAAATTATCTATAATAATTTGAGTAAGATTTTTACATTGTGACAAGAAAGAACAGAAGTTGTCAGAATCCCCGTCAGACCTTACAGTAAAGATATTACCTAAATAAATCTTTTTTAAATTTTTACATTGTACCAGAGCCTCTCCTAAAATCTTAAGTCTTCCTGCATCTAATGCAGCTAGATTGTTGCAGTTTGGATTACTGTCGCCGCCTAAATGAAGCTGCTGCAATTGAGGAATTTTTGCTAAAGCCTCTCCTAAAATCTTAAGTCTTTCTGCATCGAATGCAGCTAGATTGTTGTTGACTAAATGAAGCTGCTGCAATTGAGGAATTTTTGCTAAAGCCTCTCCTAAAATCTTAAGTCTTTCTGCATCGAATGCAGCTAGATTGTGGTGTTCTAAATGAAGCTGCTGCAATTGAGGAATTTTTGCTAAAGCCTCTCCTAAAATCTTAAGTCTTTCTGCATCGAATGCAGCTAGATTGTCGCGGTTTAAATGAAGCTGCTGCAATTGAAGGCATTGTGCTAAAGCCTCTCCTAAAATCTTAAGTCTTTTTGTATCGAATGCAGCTAGCCTGTTGTGGTTTAAATGAAGCTGCTGCAATTGAGGAATTTTTGCTAAAGCCTCTCCTAAAATCTTAAGTCTTTCTGCATCTAATGCAGCTAGAGCGCTGACGTTTAAATGAAGCTGCTGCAATTGAGGAATTTTTGCTAAAGCCTCTCCTAAAATCTTAAGTCTTTCTGTATCGAATGCAGCTAGATTGTGGTGGTTTAAATGAAGCTGCTGCAATTGAAGGCATTGTGCTAAAGCCTCTCCTAAAATCTTAAGTCTTTCTGTATCGAATGCAGCCAGTATGTTGCGGTTTAAATGAAGCTGCTGCAATTGAGGAATTTTTGCTAAAGCCTCTCCTAAAATCTTAAGTCTTTCTGTATCGAATGCAGCTAGATTGTCGTGCTCTAAATCAAGCTGCTGCAATTGAGGGCATTGTGCTAAAGTCTCTCCTAAAAAAATCTTAAGCCCTCCTACATCTAATGCAGCTAGCCTATTTAAATTTAAATTTATAAATTTAACACTTTTTATTGACAGAGGACTTCTAAGCATAAATAAAATCGGCTCTCCCGTAGTTTCCGTTTAATTGCCAATGAATAGGCTTCCATTAATTCTGGCGAATAGGAGAATAGTAATTTTACAATTCTCTTTTCATCCTCAGTTAAGTACTCGCTAGCTTTACGTAAAATCCTCGTAGCGCCAATCATCTGATCATACTGTTTCGCTGTCAACTCGCGCTTCAATTGTTTTAATGTTTTTTGTCGAAACTTGTCTAACTCATGCCTGTATAGCTTTGCTACGTGGTAACGATCGACTACCACCATCACTTTATCCTTAAAGACTTCCTTAACTGCATTGATATAACCATCGTACATATCAACGCACACTGATATTATTGTCTTTCTTAGCTTAACGTAAGGTGGACCCCATAGTCAAGACAACTTTTCCTGGAGCAGCAATTCCCGGAATAAGAAAACCCCAGTATAATCTAGGTGTCTGAGGCTGCGAAAAAAATAGGTTCTGGTGCAAATTTTTCTTTTTTTAAAAGAACATGCTTGAGTTTTTAGAGAAAATTTAAGCAGCAATTCCGAATAATTTATTAATGAATTTAATTTGCCCCGCTATATCTGTCTGAGCAAGATTTTTTACTTGTCCTTTTCGGATCATATGCATTGTTTCATAACCATCGATCGTATGCTTTGCTGTATAAAAAGATTGAAACCATTGACTCTGTCTTACTCGTCTTTTAGTAAATCTGTGGTCTTGTTCCTGAATATTATTCAGATATTTTTGCCGACGCAACTTGGTTTTTTCAGGGATCACATTTTCTTCCTTGCTTTCCTGAAAAGCAGGTGGAAACGATTTTGCTTTGTCGACATTGATAACTCTTGGCGTTTTACAATGTTTGTTTCCAAGTAGTTTTTTAAAAAATCGTTTGGCAGCATCTTTATCTCGATTAGGGCTCAGCATCCAGTCTAAAGTGTTTCCATTAGAATCAACTGCTCGGTATAAATATTGCCATTTCCCTTTTATTTTAATATAGGTTTCATCAATTCTGTAAGAATTATTGCTTGTTTTAAGGTATTGCATCAATTTTTTCTTGAGCTGAGGTGCGTACTCATGTACCCAGCGCATGATAGTGGTATGAACTAGAGAAAGTCCTCTTTCGATAGCCATCATGACTAGGTCTCGATAGCTAAGAGCAAACTTTGAATACCAACGAACTGTCCAAAGAATAACTTCCCCTTGGAAATGCTTCCATTTGAAGGCTTTTGGCTTGATATCCATAGGTTCCCTCACCCAAAATCTATCCAATACAGCATCCTACAAGATCTGGATAATTTTTGCACCAGAACCCTTTAGAAAAAATAAGGACTGCACAGCAATCAGAAAAGGTTCCTGGAATGCCTTCTTTGCAGCCAGAAAAAACGAAAATAGATCTTGAGCGATAACCTAAAATCATCAGTAGCTTAATCATTTTTGAATGATATTGAAAGAGTGGATTCATCACATGAGTATTCGGTTTCAGTCATTGAATTTGGATGACCTACACTATTTGACTGCGTGTACTGTACTGCATTGGCTGTTTTTTTTGTGACACTGCCTGGGTATCACCCAAGTCACGAATACGTGGCGTAAATCGAAACCCCAGCAGGTGCATCAGTACAATGACGTGATCGTTAAATCCCGCGGCACGTGATGTTAATATTTAAATATGTTATAATTTAAACGAAGGGTTTAAGGGGTAGGCAAACATGCAAACAAGTGATGAGGTGAAAAAGAGTCTTCAAGTAATAGAAAGACCAGCTAAACGTGTAAAATTTTCGGAAGATACTAAGGATAATCCGGTTTTTACTCCTTTAGCACAGTCAAAAAGGACTGCTAAAAAGCAGGATATGAATGAGGTTATCTTAGGAGTGTGGACTCGGTTGAGTGCGGCTGGTGAATATGAACTTCTAGAACAAAGGTTGAAAGAGTTCAAGTTATGGCATAATCAAGCCATGAATGATTTCTTTAGGAAAGAAGGTCCGTATCTTTTAAGGTGTAGTACTCTCCATTGGAGAAATCCTAAACATCTCAACTTTATCTGTGAGCATGTCCCAGAATATTTATTGAGGGAGATATTAATCGCTGATCATTATTCTAATATGAGGGGATTTTTGCTGGGCCATACAGGTATGGAGAAAAAGGGTTTAATTAACGAAGATATGATTAATGAAAGATGCGAAAAATTAAAGTTATTAGTAAAGATAGACCCAAAAGGACTAGAAGAATATACGGAAAGTGAGTACTTTGAAACCCACTTCTCAGCAGAAGTTAAAAAAAATTTTCGCGAAGAGATAGAAAAATACAAAGCAAGTAAAGCATTATGTATCTAATTTAACCTTTAAGAGTTATTAGCCTTGGAATCTAAAACAAATATTACAACAGAACTAAAAGTAGATTCTAATAATAGAAGGTTAGACTCTTTTTCAAGATTACTAGCAAAAGGCAGTGGCAGTACCTGCGTTGCAGTTGCAATTTCAGATGGAAAACTTATAGTTGCAGCAAATGAATTTCATTTAGGAACAGAAACCGAAGAAGGTGAAAATAAAAAGTTAAGTGATATTCGAAAAATTTTAGAATATTTTAAAAAGGTGTCTGAAAAAGAAGCCATTCCATCAAAAGACAGAATAGATATTTTTAAACTTATTTGTAGTTCAGAAAAATCGTCGATATCAGCAGCCTCATATTATTCAAAATTAGGTGAAAATGCTTTTTTAGAAATCATTAATGACTTAGTATCTGAGAAGATCATAACAATAAAAGATTATAAAAAAAGATTTGGAGCATTGCATAAAATCGCTTGGGATGCATATGGTCATTTTGAGTCGTTATTTCAAGATTTTAGTAAAGTTGAGTCTTTATTAAAAGATGAAGATGTTAAAGTCAACATTGATCTCGAAAATTGTATTTTGAGAAAAGAACTTGAGTCTGGCGTACATGCAGAAATGCAAATATTAGTTGAATTGATGAAGCAAAATAAAAAAGATATATATATTGGGATCTCAAAGTTATGTTGTCTAGATTGTTGTTGCATGTTAAAGGCAATTAATGAATTGGGTTATTCCAAGGTTTTATATAGGGGAGAGCATAAGTTAGAATTTGAAAAGAATTGGAAAATTCCCTTGGGATTTTTTACAGAATCCGAGAAAGAAGGATGGGTTGGTGTAAGCTGGGAAGGCCATTGGATTTTTGAAGAATCAAAAAAAATTATAGATGAGAAAAATAGAATTAAAAAAGCAGAGCTTGAAGAGATTAAAAATTCAAGTGAAAAGAAAGCAATTCTGAAACTAATTGAAGAACTTGAAACAGAGTGTGATGAAAAAAAACAAGAATTGAAAGAAGAAATTGAAAAGCTAGAAGATAATGAAGATTCAGAATCAAAAGAAAGATTGGGAAAAGAAATTGAAGAGATAGAAGAAGAAACTGAATATTTAAAGAACATTGAAAAGGGAAGTGAAAAAATCGAAGAAATAGAAGAAGAGGTTGAAAGGGAAATTAAAGATATTAAAAAAGGAATTAAAGGCATTAAAAAACATAAAGAAGGTGAAAATGTTGAAAAACAAGAATTATCTTTAAAAGAAAAAAAATTAACAGATTTAGAAAAACAATTGAGATGTTTAAAAAATATAAAAAAAATGAAAGAAAAAGAATACGTTCATCAATCGCCAACGCCTAGTTTTAATAGCAGCTATAGTCCGGGTTCATTTGGGATTGAAATTCATGAGGACTCTATATCTAATTTTTTGTTGAATATTCGAGAACAGCTTAACTCGGAAAAAAAATTGGAAGAGTCAGATATAGATAAAGCAATGCAAGTAATACTTAATTTAATTAGGATAAATATATTTCGTGATCTTTTAAAAATGGACTTGAAAGAAGCAGAAAATAATCAAAAAGAAAGCTTTCTTTTTGGTTTTTACTCGATTCTTGAGGAGCTGAATGATCTGGAAAGAAAAAGTGGATTGGTGGGTACTTCTGAAAAAGAACTTTTAGATATTTTTAAAAATGAGAAGCTAGTTGGAAAAAAAATAGCAGGGATTTTTTCTGATGAAAGCCTGGAGGATGAGTTATCGTCTGTTCCAGAAGATGAAAGGAGAAAAGAAGAATCCATCCGTCAATCAAAGGTTAGAAGTAAAGCTTCAATGACTATTCAAAAGAACAATCAAGAGCAGAAGAAAAACTTTAATGCTGTCTGTAAGACAGCAAAAAATTATTGGGAAAAGAAAGGATTTGAATACGATGATGAGTTACAACTGGCCTTAGCAATAAGTGCTTCTCTTGAAGAAGGTGAGATAAGCTTGAAAGAACAAAAAGAATATCTTAATAAACTAGGTTTTGGAGAAGTTAAAGATGTTACTGGAGATGGATTTTGTTTATTTCATGCTATAGCAGATCAAATTAGAGAAAGAAATATAAAAATTAATGGAATAGAAAAAGAAGCTAGTTTAATTACCACTCAAGATATTGTTGGTTTTATGGGCAAGTGTCTCGAAGAAAATTGGGGCAAGTATGCTGATTTCTTAGAGTTAAACAATGATGACTCAGGGTATGCACTTTTTCTGGATGAATTACAACGGTATTTAGAACTTGGAAATTATGCTCAAAAAATTGGGGATACAATGCCTCTCATGCTGTCTGATGCTCTTGGTATTAGTATTATTATAAATGATGCAATTAAAAAGCAAGAATATAAAATTGGTGAAACCAATGATAGCCAACATTCGATAATATTGGGTAGAGTGAATGATAATCATTATGTGGTTATTACCGATAAACCTCAGGAAAAAGAAAAAAGAAAAATTGAAGGTAATATTGGCGACAAAAAATATTTTAAAAAACAGAAAATTGACTCCAATGCGAGCGGTGGACATTTTTCAAGTGAAACGACTCCAAAAGAAGATGAATTTAAAAAGACAAGAGAAAAGTCAGCGTCAGGAATAGAATTCTTAGATACATCATCTGAACTTGGCGTCAAGTTAGGTGAAGATGAGGAGATGGCGATAGCAATGGCTGAAGCTGCAATGGGATTCAAAGTGTTGACAAGCTCTGAAAAACCAAAAAGTAGTTTGGTATCTTCAGTGACGTCAGGTTCAGTTGTTTCACCACCCCAACCAGCAACAAACACTACAAGCACTTCTGTTTTGGATGGTAGGCTTTTAAAAGCACGAGGAGCTTTAGGTCAGCTAGGTCAAGATACAGGTAGATTAAGGGGTTCAGGGCAGACAATACTTCCCGAAAGAGAGGAGGAAGAACGAAAGACAAGAGAAGAACTCAGAAGGCAGAGGAAAGAAGATGATATGAAAGATAGTCAGCAACAACAACATAGTAATGGTGACGATTACGGCCCTTCCGTTTAGTTTTTGAGGTATGCCGATAGTGATCTGTAGAGTCTGTCCATCTAAGTGTGATGGAATGGACGCCTACCTCTTAACTTACGGCCTTGGGTAGGCCAAAATGATAATTCATTAATCATTTAGAAGGGGAGGCATCCAACATGAATGTTACTACTATA
>Ga0302315_10003495_pt1 | contig 14138 bp, 13 predicted proteins | sample III_Palsa_N3_1_FD_200532 | JGI IMG/M metagenome (GOLD analysis project Ga0302315, IMG submission 200532) | Peat permafrost microbial communities from Stordalen Mire near Abisko, Sweden - III_Palsa_N3_1 | ecosystem: Environmental > Terrestrial > Soil > Palsa > Peat permafrost | place: Sweden... | reverse complement strand
CAAGCGGTGCTTGGCCTGGGCGGAAGCCCTTGAGCTTTGCATCTTTCTGAACTTCAGCGAGGCCGCGATTGAATCGGCTAGAGACCATCGAAGCAGGCACCTTGATGTGAAGTTTGCGGACGATAGCGGACGGGCTTTCAACTTTTACTTGGAGTTCAGAAGTGTTCATATTTACGGAACGTTGTAGCGGAAATGGGCTTGCGCTGTCAATTTTGATCTCAAAATTGACACTGAGCGTCTGTAAACAGGTACGGCCCACCTTGCAAAAAGGTACGGCCTACCTTTTACCTTTTAGTTCTTCTGTAAACAGGTACGGCCCACCTTTTACCTTTTAGTTCTTCAGCCCATACTTCTCAGGATACCAAACCCGCTCAAGCCAGAGCGCCCGTGCTGGCGCAGTCGGCCCGACTTCATTGCGATCGAGCGTCTTCAGAAGCTCTGCAAAGACCTCTGGGTCGCGTCTCAACTCACCTACTTGAAGAAGCGTTCCGACAATGCTGCGGACCATCTGCTTTAAAAACCCCGTTCCTATCAGTCGCACGCGGATAAACTGAATCTCCGAGCCCCCCGGAAACATCGGTACGTTGCCTGGAAACTGAACAGGATGGACACTCACCTCAGCCTCAAGGATCTGCCGCACGGTCGGCCCAGGCTTCGATCCGGAGGCCTGAAACGCTTTGAAGTCATGCTCGCCAATCAGGTGGTTCAGACCCTTTTGCATCGCTTCGAGATCCAGACGCTTATGAATCCACCAACTGAAGGGCTCGAGGTGCGGGATCGCGCAAGGTCCCTGCTGAAAGTAGTAACTGTATTGTTTCTTCTGCGCGGAGTGCTGAGCATGAAAGTCGATTTCAACTTCCTTTACCTCCAGCGCCCGAATCGACATGGGGAGAATCGAGTTCAGGCCTTTTTGAAGAATCGCGGGATCCCACACTTTGTTTCTCAAAACGAAGTGCCCGATCTGTCCCGCGGCATGCACGCCTGAGTCCGTGCGACCGCTTCCGACCACGGTCAACTCTTCGCCCGTCATCTGTTGAAGCGCGAGCTCGATCGTTTTCTGAATGCTCGGAGCACCATCAGCCGCAGAGCCCTTTTGCTTCTGCCAGCCGCAGTAGTGACTGCCGCGATAAGAGAGAAGAACTGCGTACTTTTTCATGAAAGGATTAAAATTCGTCTAAAACTCAAATGTCACGCCGAGGGCCGGGCCACTGACGTTCATGTCCACTGGACTTCCGACTGTCGCAAACTGACTATAATCAAGTGTAAGATAGGTATGCTTGATCGTGTACTCGGCATAACGATCAAAGTCTTCGGTCTTACTAAACCAATCCATCTGAAACGCGACACCCGCGTTCCAATAATAGCCGTATGAAAGAGCTTGATGCCCGCCGAAGCCGTCATTTCGTTGCTCAACAAACCCCGCACCCGACGGACCTGCCATCGCAAAAGGCTGCACATACTTGGAAAGCTGAAAGCGGTAGGTTAAGCCCACAACTCCGGGCACTTCGATAAAATGAAAGAGGGTTGTCGATTGGTTTCCGCCCGCGAAACTTTGGCCTGTCGAAGGATCCGTCGGTGCAACTTGGAACGTTCCAAATCCCTGAAAGATCCCGACTTCCGCCATCCCAAATACACTCAAGGTTCCCCACTCTTTGCGAAGCAAATTGTGTTCAAAAAAGAGCGCAAAATCAGGCGCGTAGTTGCCTCCGTAAACAGAGTTGAAGGGCCGACCCGTTCCGATAGTGGGCGCCGTTGCAGTGCGAGTCAGTCCCACACCGTAAATTATCCCAAAGGAGTTCTGAACTGCTCCACGCTTTTCGTATTTCAACTGAGAGCGGCCTTCGTTGACTTGCGCAATCGCACTGTCCTGATCGCCAGGTCCGAGTTTTCCTTTTTCGTCCGCAGTATAGGAGTCCGTTTTTCCGGTGCCTTCCGGGCCAAGCTTTTCTTTTAGTTGTTGCGTGTAACCGTCAGAAGACTCTGCTGGAGGGATTTTTTCTTTAAGCGAGTCGATGTAAGGAGAAACCGATCCAGTACCTGACTCAGAATTTGGCGGCGAAGGATCTTTCATCTGACTTTTGATTGAATCGATGTACGGTTGCACGGATTCGTCGGCATACGATACCGAGACTCCGAACACCGAAACCAAAATCAAAAGTGAGAGACAGATCTGCTTCACTTAAAGTGCTCCCTCTTTTGATGGACGAGAAACAAATCCTCTCAAATACAAACCAGCGCCCAGTGCGAATGTCAGAAGAGCAAGGAGACCGAGCACCATCGGATGAAGAATCATCCACGCGATCAACTGCAGCGGAATCAGCGCGAGCAAAACTGGGAAACGAAACACCGGATGATCAATCAACCAATCCGCTGCGTCCGGTGACCACCCATAATACCAATGAACAAAACTCTGCCCTAATCCAAACTTCTCAAGGAACTGATCGCGAAACTCGCGCAACAATCGGATCGGTCCGTCATTACCCATTCGGAATGCGGCGGTCGCGATGAAGCATTTATTCGCATTCAAAAAACCTTGAATCTGGGAGGTGTTATAAAAATCGGGGAAGGTACAAGTGCCTGTGTCTCCCCCACTGTGATCATCAAAAACAAATCCTGAGTAGTCTCGAACGAGAAAACCAATTCTGTAGTTAAAAGTTTGCCCGGGAGGTGGGGAGCTGTCTTGTAGTCCGCCGAAAACAAAGAGATTCCCCGGCACAAAGTAACCGGTGGGTACGCTATTTCCGTTTGTGTAGTTTATCCCCTGACCGTTCATTGCCGCCTGATCATTCACAGTGCTATCGGCGAGATTATTATCGAGGCTCAAATTCGCGACTGCGATAATCGCTCCCGGTCCAGTCACTCCCGGCTCTCCTGCAACACTAAAGCGCGTCGAATCGATTTGAATCCCAGAGTCTTCAGGCGTTGCAACTCCATCGCCTAAGTTGCAAATCGCGGTAGGCGTCGGAGTCGGCGAAGGTACTGGACTCGGTGCTGGAGTAATCGGAGCACCTGACAGGGTATTAAAAATCAAACTTGCCTGGACAGGGGTATCCTGAGTTGCCGGGACAGGAGTCGTCGCGAGCCCATTGCCCAAGTTGATGATGTCTTGCGCATTGAAGATCGCAAAGTTAATCAGAAAAGGAGTGGTCGCAGTCACAGTCGCCGTGCCATTGATCATTTGTGAATTACAGATCGGCGGTACATCGGCGCCGCCGGCGCGAAAGCTTCGGCAAGCGGCTTGGACATCGATACCGATGGTGACGGTTTGGCCGGCAAGGTAGTTCACGCCATAGAAATAGTTATTGCCGGATAAGCCGCCTCGAATGAACCCAGCGAGACAATTTCCGTTATCACCGTTCCCGCACATGTTCTGCTGATAGCTCGAGATCGGAAGAAGTTGGGTTGCCGTGCCGGCTTGGGTGCCTCCGGTGTAAACACCGATTGCTGCAGGGTTAGGGAAGGAAGTGTTCGAAGAAATCACATTGAAATAAACGACACCGGGATTCCCACCACCATATCCATTGGTCGGAATCGAATCCGCCGCGAGATCGACAAAGTTGAATCCATTGAGAGTGTCAATGACCCCGAACTGACCAACGACCGTTCCGGTTGATCCATCGATACCCGAAGAGAAGGCGGGATAATAATAAGTGTTATTAAAAAAATTCGAAAGTGAGGTGACTGCGGAAGTTACCGGAGTGACCGTAATCGTCGCTGAACTCAGAACCGGGACCAGCGCAACGGCGCTGAGTGCCGCACCCGACAAAACTTTACTGAAGGTGCTGGACCAAAATTTTCCCGATTTGAAATGCATTCAGCGCGACTCCCAATCCGTGATTAACCAACTAATCTTTAACGGATTCTATCCACATATACCGCATCTCGTCCAGTAACGCCTTCAAGAGAACTGCATTCTCGAAGCGGTACCTGCTTACCCTTAAAAGGATAAGCCTTTTGGGCTGGATCGTCCCCCAAAATGACACCAAACTTGGTTTTTAGGCGTGCCGATCTGGGCGGTATTAAAAGGTTTTAATTCGAAGTAATAGCCATAGAGCTAGCGAAGGGCTTTGTCTACTGCTCAGAGAACAAAGTGTTCCATGATGTTCTCGGCTCTATTGCCGGACCTATTGAAGGTGCTGAACTAACATTTCACCAATCTGAATTGCATTGAGGGCAGCGCCCTTCCTAAGGTTGTCTGAGACAATCCAGAGGTTTAACCCATTAGCCGCTGACGGATCTTTCCGAAGTCTTCCGACGTATACGGCGTCTCGCCCAGTGGCACCCTCCACAGAACTATTTTCTCCTGGCGCACCCATTGGATAGTGCTTTTGAGCGGGATCGTCCTGCAAAATAACTCCAGGCTGTTTTTTGAGAGCAGTGTGAATCTGGGAGATTTCGAACGGCTTTTTCAATTCCACATTCACGGACTCTGCATGGCAGGAGAACGTCGGCACGCGAATCGCGGTTGCCGAGATACGGAGATCAGGAAGGCCCAAGATCTTGCGGGTTTCGGCCATGAGCTTTTGCTCTTCGCTGGTATAGCCATCCTCTTTGAAGGTGCCGATGTGGGGAATGCAATTAAAGGCAATCTGATGAGGAAAGGCCTTTGGAGCGACTTCTTTGCTATTTAAAATTCCAGCGGTTTGAAACGAAAGTTCTTCCATCGCCGCGGTTCCCGCGCCACTCGTACTCTGGTAGGTCGAGACAACGACACGCTCAAGGCCCCACTGATCATGAATCGGTTTCAAGGCCATCACCATCTGCACAGTCGAGCAGTTCGGACCAGCGATCACGCGAGTTTTGTAACCGCCTTGTTGGTAGTCTTTTTCTTTCAATCGGCTTTCAAGCAAGTGTCCATTCACTTCGGGCACCAAAAGAAGAACGTCTTGATCCATTCGGTAAGTCGCTGAATTGTCGACAACCCAGGTCCCGGCCTTTGCAGCTTCTGGAACCCACTCGAGCGAAACCGCATCGGAGGCATCGAAGAACGCGATATCCACACCCTCAAAACAGCCCTTTTTAAGACCTTTGATCGTGTAGGAGCGACCCTGAAATTCGAGAGTTTTGCCCTCGGAACGTCCTGAAGCGAAGGGAACCAAGTCACCGACTGGGAACTTGCGTTCTTCCAAAATCGAGAGAACTTCCCGTCCAACCGCCCCAGTAGCACCCACAATCGCGACTCTAAGGTTCTTCATAACTGGGCTTAATACGCGGATTCAGAGGGGAAAGCAAGATACCCGCCAATGAACGCCGACACATGGGATGTGTGTCGAACTCGACGCATTGTAAGGCGGCTCAGTTGATTCTACACTGTAGATGAAGGAAATTTTATGAACCATTCAGTCAAGTTAAAATCACTGCTCATCTTGGCCGTAGCCACGATGCTTCCAATGGTCGCGATGGCGGATTCGGACGATCTGACCAAAGCTATAAATCTCCTGAAGGCTCCCACGAATTGTGAGGTAGGCGGCAAACCAGGAAGTGACGTTGACTCGACCAAATGCATTACCGACTATAGCAATGCGATTGCCCCCTTGCTCGACAACGCCGCCGCGAGCAATGATGACGTCGCCAAGATCCAGTACCGGCTTAAGAACATGACTAAGTGGAAAGACGAATGCGTTCGCAATGAATATTCCACCGCGGCTAGCTGTTTTGAAGCATTCAAAGCCAGCGCCATCAATGCCATCCAAAGCCAGGTAGAAGATAATAAAGTAAGCTCTGCATCTGGCTGGTACGGTCGCTCCATCAAAGAACTTACTTCCGCCAAACAACTCATGAATCAAGTCTCCGCATGCCAAGACCAACATAATTCCAACTTTATGGATGTTCAGTGTCTGCAAGGTTACGGAAGAAAAATCGGAGCGAAGCTCAGTAATTCGATCGGCAACGATGCCTACAAAAAAGATCTCGCCGATCTCAAAGGGAAGATCGAGGGAATGGCTGCCAATTGTTCAAGAGGACTCTTCGAAGCCACTACAAGTTGCGTGAGCGATTTGCTATGGCAAGCCGGCGGTAAAGTTCAAGCAGATATTCAAGACATGACTGCCAAGAAACTTGCGCTTGATAAAAATCCGTCGCAAGTTGCAGGTTCCTCAACGGCAAACGCGAGCCAATCCGTCGCGAGTCCGGCAAAGCCTGCTAGTCCGAACACGCCAAAACCTGCGAGCGCTGCTCCAACGACTGCGAGTGTAGGTCATGTCAGTGTAAGTTCAGCAGCTCCAAAAGGGAGGCTCCACTATAAAGACATGAACAACGAACAGAAAAAGGCATTTCTGACTGCGAAAAATGCGGCTGACAAAAGGGAGATTAGTCACCTCAACCTCCAGCTCATTCAATTGAATGGCAAGAGCTGCGGACCCGCAGCAATGGCCCATATGGCGCCTATGGATATGATGTCCAGTATTAGTAAAATCACTGCGCTAATGGCTCCCACGGCGCCACAAAATATCCATGCAGCGCCTGATCTTGGAAATTACCAATACGGCCAAGATTACGACCAAAATTACGACGAAGACGGCGAAAAATAAACAAAGGAACTCATTATGAAATATCTAATCGGCCTTACCGTAGTTTGCGTGTGGATGAGTTCTTTGGTTACTGGAGCGCCCGCTTTAGCTGACCCAGCCCCGGAGGCTCCAGATCCGGCTGTGACTGCCCTTCACGACACTTTTAGAGATAATCAGAAACAGATCAAGGACCTCAATCGACAAATCGCTCAGGTCAAACAGGAAAATCAAGATAATCAATGCGCTTCTGCTCAGCAGGCATCACTAGGCAGCAGCAAACCCGAAACCAACGCGGTAGGTTCAAACTCTGCGGCACCGGCGGGTCTTGGTATCGGGGCGGGTGTTATTACTATCCCCGCTTATAGACCGACCTATAATACTTCTGTACCTACGAACTAAGGATCAAGAAGGTATCTTTGTACTCTAGTGGTGTTCTAGCGCGCTCTAGTGCTTGTTCAACACTTCAGCGTGAGTGTGCTCGGATTTCACTTCGTCTTTGAAGAGGTGAAATACGTTCCACACCAAACTGATGACGATGTAAGCGCTGAGTAACGCGAAGAGCGTGACCTCAGGCTTCACCGCAATCAAGATCATCGAAAGCACACCTACCATTAAGAAACCGAAGCTGGCGCGAGAGCGCCAGTTGAGTTCCTTGAAAGAGGGAAACTTGACCGTGCTGATCATCAGGCTTGCGAGACCGAACGTGAGAATCAAAACCAAAATATTGAGCGAAACGAAAGAGCCTGGTTCAGGCCAGCCAACTGTCTGATTAAAAATAATAAAAGTCGCGACTAATCCTGCTGCCATCGGGATCGGAAGACCTTGGAAATATTTTTTGGAAATAGTTCCGGTCATGACATTAAATCGAGCGAGTCTCAAGGCACCACAGGCGAGGTACAAAAATGCCGCAAGCCAGCCTAAGCGCTCGAAAGGCTGAAGCGTCCATTGATAAAGAAGAATAGCCGGCGCCACGCCGAAAGAAATCAAGTCCGAGAGACTGTCGTACTCGACACCGAACTGACTCGTAGCTTTTGCAAGTCGAGCGATACGTCCATCGAGCATATCAAAAACCGAAGCTGCGAGAATCGCCCAAGCTGCCGGGATATAATCCCCATGAATCGAAGCAATCATGGAATAGAACCCGCAAAACATATTGCCGGTCGTGACGATGTTGGGAACGATATAGATTTTTCTCATAGCTTTCTCCGTCTCTTCTCGGGGCCCATCCTAGCCGATAGGAGCGCCGCCTCCCACCAAAAAACAAATGCCAACGACCACCAAACAGATTCCAATCGTTCTGGGGAGAGAAAATTTCTCGAGTTTCAACGCCAGAGCCACCGGCACGGCAATGACCGGAGCAAGCCCAGTCAAGGCAGGTCCAATAGCAAGCGGCGCGTGAACTAAACCGTACATGTAAAAATACGATCCCCCGAACACTTCCAAAAAGAAGGCCCACGAAAAAGTCGCAACTTGCTGAAACGGAACGGTCATCCGTCCTCGATATCCCAAAACCCTGCTGATCCCGAAAACGAGAAATGGCGCGATCGACATACGAATCGCATTTCCAACCGCAGCAGACATCCCTTGAGCACCGCGATTGACAGCATAGCTATTCAACGCCCACATGAACGAGGTGACCACAGCAAGGAATACTCCTTTGACGAGAGTCTTCTTTGCCGGTGAAGTGAGTGGATCGATCACCGGAAGAATTTCGCCGATCTCTCCGGTAATCACGAGTTTGGGACCATTTAAAATCACGACAATGACTCCGCTGACGGCCATCAAGAGCCCACAGATTTGAAAAATGGCGAGTGTTTGTCCTAAAAGAAAATATCCGGCGATCGCAGTCCAGACAGGAAAAATCGATCCGATCGCAAGAGTTGCAGGAACACCTAAATCGCGCGCAGCCCAAAGAAACACCGAATCTCCGAAGGCATAACTGGCAAACATCGAAAGACAAAACCAGCCGAGTTGATAAAGATGCACCGAACGAAACGCGTGATAGAGCTGAGCAACTCCCCCGGTTTCGATCAATGCAACGGTAAAGAAACAAGGGAGCGCAAAAATCCCGCGAGTGAAGTTCACCGCAAACGCGCTGTTATTTCGTGCAAGTTTTGAGTAGGCGTTGGATCCCACGGCCCAGGTGACCGAGGACATCAATGCGCATAACGGCGCAATCCAGTAAGCCGGAGAATCACCCACTGGAGCTTGCGCCTCGAGTCGGTCCTGGAGGAAGAAGCCCTTGCTTGAGCTTCATTTCAGCATCGGCGACACGCAAGTAATGCGGATGCACATTCAATGCTTTGCGAACAACGCCAGCTTGATAAGCTTCCCACGCGAGTTGTCCCAAGAAGCGGCCTTGGATGTGCTCGGTGAAAGAACTCGGTACTTCAATTCGCTTTGATGCTGGAAGTTTCTTCCAGAGATCCGGATAGCGATTTGCGGCTTCTCCAACGACACTCCAAAATGTTCCGCTCGAACCGCCTTCCGACATCTTGCGCTTAATCAGTCGAATCAGTTCGTCCGGCGGGAGAACTTCCTCATCTACTCCGCGTTTCCAAAGTCCAGGAGAGTCCCCGTCGGCTTTGATCACGCAATCGACGATTGATTTTGAGTTTCCCCAGAGACTGAAAATCTCGCCCTTGGCCGCATCAGTTGCTGCGATGATAACTGTTTTCTTATTCTTCGCGAGAGTGGCTTGGGCTTTCGAAATCCAAAGCGCCGCCGGTCTCGCAAGGGCCGCGAGACTGGAAACTGGGATTAAAGGCTTATTCAAAGTATGAGCAAGAGTTCTCGCGGTCGTCACGCCGATCCGAAGACCCGTAAAACTACCAGGGCCTACGCCGACTCCAAAAAGATCGATGTCTTCGAGTTTCCATCGCGAGGCTTGGAGGATTTCATGAATGCCCCAAAGGAGACGTTCTGTATGTTGTGAATCGACATTGAGTGTCCACTCACCCACCAAGCGAACGCTGTCCCAACCCGATCTCGCTCCCTCATCCCACTCAAGCGCCGCAATTGCGCCTACTTTAGCTGATGTGTCCCAGACCAGAAGCTTCATGTCGGTTTCATTACGTTCAATGTTTTAGTTAAAAATCGGTAAACGTGTCAGATCGTTTTTGAGAACAATAACCATAAGAAGTAAGATCGCAGATAGACCTACACCCTGGATGATTTCCATCGTCCGAATCGCAAGTGGTTTTCCGCGAATCGTTTCAATCGCCAAGAGCACCAAATGTCCGCCGTCCAGCACTGGAATCGGAAGCACGTTCAACACGCCCAAGCCGATTGAAAGAACGGCCATGGTGGTGAGAAACGCTACCAGTCCACGAGCAAGAGATTCGCCAGCGATCTTTCCGATCATGATTGGTCCGCCCAAGGTCGCGACTGAAACGTCGCCTGAGAACATCTTTCCGATGGAGACGAGATTTCTCCAAGAGAAGACGACCATGCGTTCCGTTCCCTTCCAAACGAGGGTGAAAGGATTCCAAATTCGATCGGTAACCATCGCGGGTTCCGTCATCACCAACATCGGCATGATGCCGATTGTGTACTGCTTCGTAACTTTCAAAACGGCGTTTCGTTGTTGAGTCGTTGTCGGGCTGATGAACGCGGTTTGATTCTTCCCGTCGCGCTCCCATTGCATCTGAACCTTGCCGTCTTTTTCTCCAGCAGCTTGAACTTCGTCTTTCAAATCAAAAAAACTTTCAACGCGTTTAGCCGGGCGTCCACCCACTGCTCCACCGACCGCAATCACGCGATCGCCCGCAAGCAATCCTGCTTCAGCAGCAGGAGACTTTGGAACGACTTTTTCGATGAAGAGTTCGGACGAGAACAGACCCCAAGCCGAACCGAAGGTTCCGCTCGTGTCATTACTATTAGCCAATGGCTTAGCCACTGGTTTAATAAGATCAATCAGAGCGGTCGAACCTTTACCCGTTCCAGTTGCAGGAGCGCCGTTAATACTTTTTTCGACTTTAAAATGAAAAGCAGTTCCTGGAGTCGTGTGCGCGTATGCGGCCTCGAGGTCTTCCCAGCTTTTCACCGGGCTGCCATTCACTTCTGTGATGAGATCTCCAGTTTTGAATCCGGCCTTAGCTGCTGCGGAGTTAGGATCCGAAACGCCGACTTCTGCCGCACGCGCCGAAGGAATCAGCCCTTCGATGTCACCCACCTGAGTGGACTCGCCATACATGCTATAGCCATCTTCAGAAGAAGGCGTAACTTTTAGATCAACCAGCTGAGAGCTTCCAGGATGTTCGACCTGAACCTGGAGAGACTTACCTGGGTTGTCGTTCACAACCTGCATGAAGTCGTCGAAGTGACGAACCGGTTTGCCTTCGAGAGTAATAATCTTATCACCGCTCACAAAACCTGCATGAGCCGCTGCGGAATCTTTCACCACACGACCGACAACGTTGCCGACCTGAGGTTCACCGATCGCAAGGATCGCCATGAAAACGAGAATTGCCCACAAGAAATTAAAGAGTGGGCCGCCGAAGAAAATAAAAAATCTTTTCCAAGGAGCTTGGCGATGAAGCGCACGCTTTTGTTCTTCGGGAGAAAGCGGACTATCGCGATCCTCGCCTAAGAGCTTCACGTATCCGCCGAGCGGAATCAGAGAAACACGAAGCTCGGTTTCGCCGAGCTGTTTATTCCAAAGTCGTGGACCGAATCCGATCGAGAAAATCTCAGCCCTCACATTGAAGATTCGAGCAAAGATGTAATGACCAAACTCATGAACGATCACGAGTGGTGCTAACGTGATGAGAAACCCTAAAATGGAAAGCATTCGCCTATTCCTCCGGTGTCTCGAGCCACGGAATCAAAACCCGATTTTAAGAGAACACACGAGTGCAAGCATACATGATCGGAAGACTAAATACGACACCGTCAAAGCGGTCGAGAAATCCGCCGTGACCCGGCAAAATTGACCCAGAGTCTTTCTTGTCAAAAGCTCGCTTGAGAAAGCTTTCGCAAAGGTCGCCGATTTGAGAGGCCGCACCAACCAGCAGCGGCACAATTATGACGGCGCCCCAGCTCATCGCGCCAAACAAAAGCACCTTATAAAGAAGAATGACTACCCAAGCGCATACCATTCCGCCAAGCGCGCCTTCGCGCGTCTTCTTTGGGCTGATCAACGGATAGAGCTTAGTCTTGCCGTATTTCTTACCTGCGAAGTAAGCCCCGGTGTCACTTGCCCAGTTGATGAACAGAAATACCATCGTCCAGTGAACGCCTGATACCGAGCCATGAACTTTCAAAAAAAAGGTCGGTAAGAACCCCAAGTAAAAGAGACCAAAGATGCTGTACATCAATTCTTTAAAATGCGCGCCAAAGTCCGCTTGCTCTAAAATCGTGCCCGCCTGATCCCCGTAGCGACGTGCACTCACCAGGAAATAGACAAAGAGCGAAAGAAAGGTAAACACGAGAAGTTCATACTCGGAGCGAGCTAAGATCAAACTCCCCAGCGAGATGAACCAGGTCGCAAAAAGTAGGACGTAACGCTTTTCCTTTTGATCAGGCAGCGAATACGCCATGTGGCCAAACTCGTGGATCATTGCGAGGGACAAAACGACCTGAACTAAAAACATCCCGAACATGCCGCCGAAAATAATAAGCAGAAGAAGAGCGGCAACACCGAGAACAGCAGTCAGGATTCGTTTCTTCAACTCGGGAGAAATATTGTTCAACACAGAATCCTTTGTCATTAGCGTGCTCAAACTACGGTGCTCAACTCAGAATACTCTGGCTTCGGTGCAGGGGAAAGGCCCCCAAAACGTCGCTCGCGTGTTGAAAACTCTTCGACTGCTTCTCTTAAGTGCCCGGCAGTAAAATCTGGCCAATTCAATTCACTGAAGTAGAACTCAGCGTAGGCGGCCTGCCAAAGCATGAAATTACTCACCCGTTTTTCGCCACTCGTCCGAATCACAAGATCAACGTTCGCGAGATCACCGAGAACATCCGTCCAAAGGTAGCGGCGCATGAACTCTTCATTCATCTGCTCCGGTTTCGCCAAGCCCTTCACGCAATCTTCTGCAAAGAGTTTTGCAGCGCGAGCAAGCTCACGTCTCGAACCGTAGGAAATTGCAAAAGTGAGTTGAAGTCCGGTATTTCCAGAAAGACGATCGACCGCTGAAAGAACGACCTCACGAACCTCAGGACTCAGGCGTTCGATCTCACCGATCACGTGCATACGAACATTGTTGCGATCAAGCTCATCAACTTCACGCCGCAGGTATTTGACGAGAAGTTTCCAAAGAACTCGAAGCTCCCCTTCGGGGCGATTCCAGTTTTCGGTCGAGAACGCATAAAGCGTAAGCGCTTTTACGCCCAGTCGATCCGCTTCGCGGACGACAGCTTTGATCCGAGTCGAGCCACGTATGTGTCCGAATACTCGTTGATGCCCACGTCGATCCGCCCAGCGTCCGTTGCCGTCCATGATAAGGGCGATGTGTTGAGGTGTCTTAAATGCGGGCACTAATAAACCTAGATGGTCAAAATCTCTTTTTCTTTTGCAGCGATGACCTTATCAACTTCTGCGGTCTTTTCATCAGTCTTTTTCTGAACCAACTCGCCCGCTTTCTTCGCGTCGTCTTCGGTCAGGGTCTTCGCTTTTTCGAGCGCCTTCACTTTTTCGTTAGCATCGCGGCGGTGAGCGCGGACAGCAACTTTCGTTTCTTCCGCCATCTTCTTAATCAACTTCACCATGTCCTTGCGGCGTTCTTCAGTCAAAGGAGGAAGTGGAATGCGAACGACTTTGCCGTCGTTCTGAGGAGTGAGGCCGATGTTCGACGCGAGAATAGCTTTCTCGATCGCACCGATCATGCCCGCTTCCCAAGGAGCGACTTGAATCGTACGAGCGTCTGGAGTTGTGACGTTCGCTATCTGATTCAAGGGAACGCTTGAACCGTAATAATCGACATGCACCGGCTCGACTAAAGCGGTGGAAGCGCGGCCCGTGCGAACTTTCACGAGATCACCCTTCAAAGATTGAATGCTCTTATCCATATCCTGCGACATTGCGTCGACGACTTCTTTAGCAGCCATTTGAGTCTCCTTTGGCGAACTAACGTTTAGTGAACTAAAGTTCCCACGGCCTCGCCGTTCACAATACGGCTGAGATTTCCATGGGTGTGCAGATCAAAAACAATAATTGGAAGACGGTTATCCATGCAGAGTGAGATTGCGGTCGAATCCATCACCTTCAAGCCACGCTGAAGAACTTCGATGTAAGGCAAGCTATCAAAGCGCTTCGCGTTCTTGTCGAGTTTAGGATCAGCATCGTAGACGCCGTCGACCTTCGTGGCTTTCAACACCACTTCAGAGCCGACTTCCATCGCACGAAGTGCAGCGGTCGTATCGGTAGTGAAATACGGATTACCGGTTCCACCACCAAAGATCACCACACGCTGCTTCTCGAGATGTCTCACTGCCCGACGGCGAATGTAAGGTTCAGCGAGTTCCCGCATTTCGATCGCGGATTGAACACGGGTATGAACACCTTCGTGCTCCAAAGCGTCTTGCAGAGCAAGACAGTTTAGAACCGTTGCGAGCATCCCCATATAATCCGCGGAAGCGCGATCCATTCCTTCAGTCGCGCCTTTAATCCCACGGAAAATATTTCCG
>Ga0302315_10003494_pt1 | contig 14140 bp, 20 predicted proteins | sample III_Palsa_N3_1_FD_200532 | JGI IMG/M metagenome (GOLD analysis project Ga0302315, IMG submission 200532) | Peat permafrost microbial communities from Stordalen Mire near Abisko, Sweden - III_Palsa_N3_1 | ecosystem: Environmental > Terrestrial > Soil > Palsa > Peat permafrost | place: Sweden... | reverse complement strand
CCCTCACTCCGCTCAACACCGTCCTCAATGCGACGATCGGTGTCGGTATCGCTCTCGGCTAAATAAAAAGGACTTAGTCCTTTTTTGTGACGGTCCAGCGTCATATTTCAAAATGTAGGCTGTACCATTTTACAAAAAAAATCCCGGGCTGCTCACGCAGTCCGGGATTTTTGTTTATAGGATTTTCGGCGTTAAGCGCCGCCGCCACCCTTCACGGGAACGAAGGTTTTATCGTTCGGGCCGTGCTGGACATAGAAGACTAAGGCGTCGGTGTTCTTAAGCTTCGAGGTGGTCTGAGTGAAGTCTTTGGCGCCGTGAACGTCCTTTTGATCAACATTGAGAATGACGTCGCCAGGACTTAATCCTGCATCGAACCCTGGGCTCCCCGGACGAACGGAAGTAACGATCGCTCCCATTTTTGGCGGAACTTTTAAGAACTCAGCAAGCTCAGCTGGAATGTCTTCTACCGCAAGGCCCAGAGTCGGATCTTTGCGTCCGAGCTGACCAGCGAGTTGACCTTTGTCGACGGTTTTCGATCCCGGTTGTTCTTCGATCTTCACGGTCAAAGTCTGTGGTCCGCCATCTCGAGAAACGTCCACAGGGATTGTTGATCCGACTTTCGTCTTTCCAACGAGGCTTTTAAATTGGGCCGCTGATGCGACTGCTTGGTGATTGTAATTGAGGACAATATCACCTGTTTTGAACTTGGCTTCGCGAGCTGGGCCGTCTTGGCCGACTTCGCTGATCAAAGCTCCTTGTTGCGAGGGCGCGCGAAAATGTTTTGCGAGGTCTTTGTCGAGATCTTGTGCAGAAAGTCCGATCCAGCCGCGAATCATTCGACCGTGATTGATGAGTTGTTCACTGACTTCTTTGGCAATCTTTGAAGGCACCGCAAAACCGATTCCTGAAAAGCCGCCGCCCTGTGAAAAGATCGCGGTGTTGACGCCGACGATCTGACCGCTCGAGTCCAGAAGCGGCCCACCGGAACTCCCGGGATTGATTGCCGCATCTGTCTGAATGAAATCTTCCGTGTCGAGGATTCCCATTTGTGCACGGCCCGTTGCACTGATGATCCCAAACGTCACCGAGTGACGAAGTCCATAAGGACTTCCGACGGCGATCGCCCAATCCCCGACTCTTAACTGATCAGAGTCAGCGAAGGTGAGGGTGGGAAGATTTTTTGGACCTTCATCCATTTGAATCACGGCGAGATCGGTCTTTGGATCGATACCCACGAGATGTGCCGGATATTTATTTTTGTCATCTTTATCGGCGAGCGAAACTTGAATTCTCTCCGCGTGATCGACGACGTGACTGTTCGTCAGAATCAGTCCATCGGGACGAAGTACAATTCCGGAGCCTAAGCCCACGACATGTTGTTCGCTCTTCTCAGATTTTGGACCACCATGAGGTCCCAATCCACCGGGACCACCAGGGCCGCCTGGGCCGGTAGGACCTTCAAAAGGATTTGCGCCGGGACTCATCCCACCACCGCCTTCGGCCATCGCTTCTTCAGGAGAGAGCAGTTTTACAGTCGTGATGCTCACAACTGCAGGGGTTGCTTTTTCAGCAAGCGCGTTGAAAACATGTGAGGCTTTGATGAGAAGCTCGGTGTCCGGTGTCGGCGAGGCGTGGGGAAAGGTGAGCGCAAAGGCTTGCCGGCTCTGCACCATTGATAACGGGGCGAGAGCAATACTCGCAAAGAGAGCGGCGCTAACGAACTTCCACTGTGACTTTTCGGCCGAGTTTTTCATGGGCCATGAGGAGTGCAGCTCTGATGCCGTGACGCGTTTCCGAGCGGCTGATATTTCGGGGGCCGCTAGCTCAAGCGAGGGGCAAGCGCGTTGATGAAGAACTCAGAGCATCAAGCCGCGCAGCATTTCTTAAATTTCTTGCCGCTTCCACAAGCACATGGATCGTTACGACCCACTTTAGGCTCTGCGCGTTTATAAGGGCCGAACTGGACACCCTTAGCGTCGAGAAATTTCCAGGTGGTGCCTTCTTTTTCAAAGAAGCTCTGCTCCCAATGTTCCTGAACCTTGCCGTCTGCCTTGTAGCCTGCGCAAAACACGATCGTTCCCGTGGAGTCTGACGCTTCGCCAGCTTCCTTTTGGACGACGCGGAGGCCAAGCCATTCCGAACTCTTGGACCACTCTTCAATCTCTTCACGCTTCACATCAGCCTTGGTCTTGCTGTGGTGTGTATCGAGAATGTAATCGACATCGCCGCGTGTAAAAGCCGTGTAACGAGAGCGAAGAAGATCTTCAGCAGTCGTTGCCTTTTTCTTCCCTTGAATCATAGGAAGACAGCAGTTTTCGAGTTGGGTTTCGGAGCCGCAAGGGCATTGTGTTTGAGCCATTTCAATAATCCTTTTTCAAACCCTAACATGTGTTGTAGAGGTTGTGAATGAACGAAGCGGATTATCGTCGAAAAGTCCTGGAATCCATGGTGCGAATTGAAAAGGCTTTTTCGGACGTCGATCCTGATGTCGCAGAGTGTGAACAGTCCCTCGGATCTTTGACGATCACTTCAGCGGACCGCTCGCGATTGATCTTGAGTACGCAGCCTTCCGTACGTCAAATTTGGCTCGCTTTGGCGGCTAAAGGAATTGCCCACCACTTTAATTATTCAGACGAAAAAGATCAGTGGATCGATGACAAAGGAAAGAACATCGAACTGCTCAGCTTTCTTAAGCAGCATTTCAAAGACTCAGGCGACCTAGACCTCCAGTTCTAAGGCTTCCAATTTTAAGACCTTCAATTCTAGATCTTAATATTTACTTTTGGGCGCGAGCAGCAATCGGCGGATGATAGATCATCTGGATAGCGATGCCGTTGAGGTCTTGCATATAGAATGAGCGAGCACCGTCACGGTGCGTTTTGATTTCCCGCAAAATTTTGACATTCTGGGATTGAACCCATTTGTACCACTCGTCTACGTCTTCCATTGAGGGAAGAGCAAAACCGAGATGATCGAGAAGCTGAGTGGATGCCGCAGACTCGGTACTAGAACTGCCGGCACCTTTATGGATGGCAAGATTGTCGTGGCCGCCAGAAGTGAGGTAAACGTTCTCGGCGTCGGGCTCCCACTCAAGATCCATTTTAAGCACCCGCATGTACCACTCCTTGGACTTCTGGGGGTCCGCGACCTGAATGGCAACATGTCTTAAGCCTAGCGTTCTCATAGCCTCTCCTTCAAATCTCAGGGCGTTTGGTATATAATGAGCCTATGTCCAAAGTCACCGTTTATACCAGTGAGAGCTGTCCCTATTGCGTCCGCGCCAAGGCGCTGTTGAAAGAACGTGGGGTCGCCTTCTCTGAGGTTAAAATCGGTTATGACGACGACGCCCAATGGGATGCGCTCTTTAAGCGCTCCAAGATGAAGACCGTTCCACAGATCTTCAACGAAGACCGCCTTGTGGGCGGGTTTAGCGAGCTTTCTGATCTCGATAAGAAGGATAAGCTCAGCTCCCTGAAATAGAGTTAACGCATCGCACCATAAACGATTAGCAGTTGCTTTATGCTGCCCCGTGCAAGTAAGCTCGGCCCGTTCATGAGACAACTTTCGATTTTAGCTTTAGCGGTGTTTTCTCTCGTCTTTTTTGTCGGCTCGAAATGTAATTCGGGCGACTTCACGGACTCGTACATTTTCTGTACGCCAAACTGCACTGATCCAGCAACCGGTGGGTGCGCCCTGGATAATTCGAACTGTGCTACCGGGGAGTGCACGACGGGTTTGCAGCAGTTTCTCAACGGCCAAAACGAGTGCAATACTCTCGAAGACGACGGCGCGAATCTGGGTTGCGGCAACTCGACGTCGGGCATCGGAAACCTTGCACCGCCTTACGATATTTTAAATCAACGCATCAATTGGTTTAACAGCATCGGCTGCACCGGTGGATTCTTAGAAACCAACCCAGTGCCAACACCGTCTGCTAGCCCAAGCTGATCCAGCGATTAAGCGCTCATGGCGACCACTCTTACAGCGACCAATCAAGAATTTAAACCGAAAGCCTGGGAAGAAGTGCCTTGTCCTCTTTGCGGAGAACAACAGAGCCGACTTTTCGAACGCTACGGTTACCAACATCGCTACTCGTATCGTCGCTGCGCGAAGTGCAGTCTTGCGTTTCAAAACCCGAGACCCGTGTACGACAATGAGTTTGTCGAAACCGCGTACGAAGTTTATTCGACGGACACCGACAGTCATTGGCAAAAAGGTCAGCTGACCGAAAAAGGCAAAGTCGTTTACGCTGAGTACAAATTCAACATGCAGGAGATCGAAGATCTCGTCGGACATAAAGGCAGACTTCTCGAAGTAGGCTGCAACACCGGCTTCTTTGTCAAAGTTGCAAAAGACATGGGCTGGTATCCGGTCGGAGTCGAAATCTCGAGGACGATGGCGGAGATCGCTCATCGCCAATTTGAAGTTGAAACGATTGCTGGAGACTGGGTCGCTCAAAAGTATAGCGAACCTTTCGATGCTGTTTACTGCAGCCATGTGATCGAACACGTACCGGATCCTTCAAGCTGGATGCGTCGGTTCCGTGAAGTGATGAAGCCTGGAGCAGTGCTTTGTCTTTCTGTTCCGAACATGAACAGCATCGATCGGCGCTTTAAGAGGACTTTGAAGCGCTTGGGTCTTAAAAAAGATAAGTGGCAGCCTTGGCGCACACCCGATCATCTTTACGAGCCTTGCGAAAAAAGCATGAGACCCTTCTTTGAAAAAGAAGGCTTCGAACTCGTCCGGACTTATAGTTATCCAAGTGAATGGTTAGGCGATGTTTCTCTCTGGCATCGCATCTTTCACTTCTGGCTCCGCTGGGGTGCGAAGCAGCGCTACTATCTGAAAGCGCGTTAGCCTCTCGCTTAATCGGTTCGATAAATCTTTGCGCGGAAAACCGTTTCAAATCCCAGGCGCTCAAGCACTGGAGCGGAAGTAGAATCTCTCGCCTGAGTCACGGCAAAGGGAAGTCCTCGCTTCTGCAAGTCGACGAGCCGTCTTTGGACAAGAGCTCGGTAAGCGCCGCTGCCTCGATGTTCTTTCAAGACTACGGCGCTGATTAAAAATCCGTGTTTCTGTTTGAAGACCGTTCCGCCTGCTCCAATGGCTTGGCCGCTTCTTCGAGCAAGATAATATTCGCAACTCGGATGGGTGATCGACTTCATCAATCGGTCGCGCGTTTGCTCGCGAAAATTTTCGAAATTCCATCCCGCGATGTAGGTCTCGAGAAATTCTTCAAAGTTGGACGAGCCAACGGACTCAACCGTAATCCCCTCTGGAAGATCGAGCGTCGTGTCTGTGTCAATCGCCATCCCCCGAAAAATCCAAGACTCAGAAGCTCTTTTTGCGACTTCTTGTTCAAGGCGGTCCGGAGAAGACATTGGGCCAATCGACCATTTAAACGGAAGGTCGTCTTTGCGGTAAAGCGCAAAGGTCTCTTCAACGCGCTTTTCAATTTCTTCGTCTTTGACATGCGAAACAAAAACTTCGTTGGCAGAAATTTCTTTGAAAGTGGGCGTGACGATTTGATACCAGCCATCCCGTTGAATAATTTGAGCATCCTCGGGATAAGTCGGAAGATCGATCGCCGCATATGTCGTGGCCATCGAGCGATCTTTAGGTTCTTTAGATTTAATTTCTTTCGGTGGCGCGACCAAGTTATTTGGTGGCGGAGGCTTGAGCCAACGCGCTCTCAATGGCTGCAGTCAGGGTTTTATCGGTTGGGCCGATGCCAGACTTGAAACGTTGCAGGACTTTGCCATCTCGGCCGATCAGAAATTTTTCAAAATTCCACGCAACCGCGTCTTGAGTTGCGGCGTGATCAAGTAACCAGGAGAAGACCGGTTGAATCTGACTGCCGGTCACGGGAGCTTTGTCGAAAAGAGGAAAGTCGACGTGATATTTGGATTCGCAAAAGAATCGAATTTCTTTGTTCGTGCCGGGTTCTTGTTTGCCAAAGTCGTTACTTGGAAACCCGAGAACGACGAGGCCACTACTTCGATACTGTTTGGCGAGTGCTTCGAGACCTTCATATTGAGGCGTGTAGCCACACCGAGAAGCGGTGTTCACGATGAGGAGAACTTTGCCGTCGTAAGATTTAAGAGTCGTGCTTTCCCCGTCGAGCGTCTTGACGGGGATCGAGTCCAAAGAAGTTGGAGATGAAGCTGCCGGGCTTGCCCACGAAGCGTGGCTGATAGTGAGGAACGAAAGAGCGACTGAAGCGGCTAGGAGGGTCTTCATAAGATCATCGTAACATAACTTTAGAATAAACCCGGAGTCGGTTTCCACAATTGCAAATCAGTTGCACTTAGGAACTCAATCCGCATATCATTTGGTCATGTCGGTGCAAAAGTTCAGGATTCTCATGCTGATTGCCGCGACAGTTTCGGCTTCGGCTTTATTTTTGCCGGTGGCTTACACCTGGGCAGAAACTGCCGTATTGGCTGAGCCTGCGCCCATAGCGATCTGGAACCAGTTAACGGCGTTGGGCGCCAAGAACAACAACAAGAACAATAAGAAAAAGAGTGCGGACGCCGGCGAGGTTCTGGGGCCCGAAGTTCAGGTCGCGGGTTTCATCACCGCTAATGAATTTAACGAAGGTGAGATCTCCGAATTCTTGCTGGCGAGATATCCTGGGGGTTGTGTTCACGTCCCATTGCCACCGCCGAGCAGTATGATTCACGTCACGATGACTCAAGGAAAGACGACTCCGATCTTTTTTGGAAAGCGTGTGATCGTCATGGGAACTCTTCAGGCCGGAGGGAGAGTCGACTCCACATTGGAGATGACTGCTTCAACGGTTAAGGAATATCCCTGGTAAGCCTTCCGCTGTTGCAAGTAAGTTGCATTTAGTTCAGTCTTCCAGTTAGAGTAGTTTTCATGGTCGGAAGAAAGCCATTTCCAAAAAAAATAAAAATAGCATTGGGTTTCTTACTGCTTTTGACCAGTGGATCTCTCGCTCGACAAGCTCCCGACGAGGAATACGGGGGCGCTGTTTCTCAATCGAATGTTTCAGCACCCGCACCAACTCCGACGCAGTCTCGACCGCCGCGACCTCCATTACATCCTTCGGTGGCCATTTGGAGAACGTTGAGAGAGCTCAAGCCTGGATCTGATGAGATTCCACCCGAGGTTAAGAAATTGCTGGGAAAAACGACGGAAGTCGCGGGCTTCGCCATCATGAATGAACTCGCCTATGATCCAAGCGGCGCTCCAAAGATGAGCGAGTTCTTGATCACACCGGTACCTGGTGGTTGCATTCACGTACCGCCTCCTCCTCCCAACTTTATACTTCATGTAAAACTCCCGCCCGGAAAGAGTACCGCGTTGTCCTTTGCTCCTCTTTGGTTAAAGGGAAAAATTACCCTTCCGAAAGGCCTGAGCAATCGAAAGTACTATTCTTACGAAATGGTTCCCGTCGAGATCGAAGACTACTATCAGCATATTGGTAAAAAATAATGAGGAAAAATATGAATAGCATTCCGTGTTTAATTTGTTTGGTCGGCATTTTGTTTTCGTCACAAGCATCGGCGAAGACACTCAAGGCTCATGTTCACGGCAACGCTAAGATTACGATCGCTCTGGAGTCTCCGACCAAGGCCAATATTGCTTTGGATGCGCCCGGTGATAGCATCTTTGGATTTGAGCACCCGGCGAGAAGTGCTGCCGAGAAGAAAGCTTTCGACGCTGCCTTGAATACTCTGCGCACGCAAGGGGCGACTCTTGTCCAGTTTGACCCTTCTTTAACTTGCACTTTCACCGTCAAGGATGCGGGTTTAGAAAAAGAGGAGCATGATGCTGCCGCGCCTGCAGAAAAGGAAAGTGGGCAACATCAGGATGTGAACGCTTCCTATGAGGTCAATTGCCAAAAGCCGATCACAGGAACTGTCGGAAAAGTAGGGATCATGGGCCTATTTCCGCGCGTTAAAAAAGTAACGGTTGAGGTTCTCTCGGAAGGCAACCAGTTTGAGAAGACCTTCGCTCTCGGGGATGGTCAAAGTGTTCAATTCTGAGAAGCAGCCGATAGTCGAAATCCGAGATCTCGAGTTCTCTTATCCTGGGAGTGCTCCCGTATTGAGAATTCCGGAACTCAAAGTACAACGAGGCGAAAAAGTATTTATTTACGGGCCGAGCGGAACCGGCAAGACGACCTTACTAGGGCTTCTCGCTGGAGTTCTCCTTTGCAAGAAGGGATCAGTTCGTCTTCTCGGAGAGGATCTTTCGAAAATGCCTGCTTCCGATCGAGATCATTTCCGCGGGAATCATATCGGATACGTTTTTCAGATGTTCAATCTCATTCCTTATCTCAATGTACGGGACAATATTATGCTTTCGGCGCAACTGAATGCAGTGAGAAGGCAGAAACTAGAGAAGTTTTCGATCCGATCCGAAGCGGAGAGGTTAGCACGTGAGCTCGGACTGGAGACATTGCTAGAAAAACCAGTTACCGAACTCAGTGTTGGTCAGCAACAACGTGTCGCAGTAGCGAGAGCGCTTCTCGGTTCGCCAGAAATGATTATTGCGGACGAACCGACATCGGCTCTCGATTACGATCACCGTGAGAAATTCTTACAATTGCTTTTTAAGGAGTGCTCTCAAACGCAGTCGACGGTTCTATTTGTCAGTCATGACCGTCAGCTGGAGCCTTTGTTCGACAGATGTATTTCACTTCAAGAGATTAACCGCCTATGACCCTCATCCGACTCGCTTTTAAATCTTTGAAAAACCGGGCCTTTACTACGGGACTCACGGTCATTTCGATCGCTATAAGCGTTGCGCTTCTTCTCGGCGTTGAGAAAGTCCGAGTGGGCGCGCGGGACAGCTTTAGCAATACGATCAGCCAGACGGATTTGATTGTCGGAGCGAGGACAGGACCGATTCAGCTTTTGCTTTACGCGGTCTTTCATATGGGGGATGCGACCAATAACATCACTTATAAAAGCTATCTCCACTTCAAGAATCATGAAGCGGTCGAATGGACGATTCCTTATTCGCTCGGCGACAGTCATCGCGGTTACCGCGTCGTTGCGACGGACGAAAATTTCTACGAGCACTATCATTACCGTCAGGATCACAGTTTGAAGCTCGAGCAAGGCCGTGCGGCCTCGGATGTCTTTGAAGTCGTTTTGGGCTCCGAGGTGGCGAAGCAACTTGGATACACGCTGGGGCAGGAAGTGGTGCTCAGTCATGGAGTCTCTGAGGGAGGGCCGCAGCACGACGATAAGCCTTTTCACGTCGTTGGGATCTTAGATAAGACGGCGACTCCAATCGATCGTTCGCTTTACATTACGCTCTGGGGGATGGAAGCGATTCATATCGACTGGCAGAGTGGTGCGCCGCCGGAGCCTGGCTCAGAAACCCCCGCAAGTCAGATTAAGAAAGAAAATATTAAGATCGGACAGATCACCGCGTTTCTATTGAGAACGAAAAGTCGCGTGCAGGCGGTTTATCTTCAACGTGAGATCGACGAATACGAAGGAGAACCTCTGCTTGGGATTATTCCAGGTGTTGCCCTTTCACAACTCTGGCAGGGCATCAGCTATGCCGAAGATGGGTTGCGACTCATTTCTATATTTGTCGTGATTAGCGGGCTTTTGGGGATGCTGATCGCGCTCTATACTTCTTTGAACGAACGGAGAAGAGAGATGGCGATTTTGAGGGCCCTGGGTGCGAGCCCGAGAAAGGTGCTATCTCTGCTCGTTTTAGAGTCATCGGTGCTTTCTCTCGCCGGACTTATTCTGGGGGTCGTTCTCGTTTATGGGGCTTTATGGGTTTTTCAGCCGATCATCGAACGCCAGTTCGGCTTGTTTGTACCCATCCATGCGCCATCCTCTGCTGAGCTGTCTTATCTGGGCGCAGTTTTGGGAGGCGGTATCCTCATGGGCTTAATACCAGCCTGGAAGGCTTTTCGGAACACTCTGGCTGACGGTCTTACGATCCGAGTTTAGATGCAAATCGTTTGCATTTGGATTGACGCGGCATCACGGTCGCGCTAAGGTGCGGTTCGCTTGAAGCAGTCGACAAAGGGTGTTGGGAATCCGTTATGAGTCTTCTATTACAGACAGTTTTAATCTCGACGTTGATGTCGCTCTGCTTTGCGGCACCTCGGTTCTCGACGAAAGTCGCCGCCCATTCAAAAATCTTGCTCCTCATCGGAACTGGCGGTTTGGTGAGCTTGTATTTTGCTGACCTTCTTCCGGATGTCCTTCAGCTCGGAGGATATTCGAGTCTGGCAATTATCATCGCAGTTTGGCTGACGTACTCTTATTTTCACAGCTCGCATGTTCATTATCATGAAGATCATGATGTGCACGAGAGCCACGTTCACGGATCTCCTGACGATCATGGTTCCCCGAAGTTCCTGATGATCTCGATGGTGTCTCATTGTTTTTCGAGCGGAATGCTTTTGTACGTGTCCCACGAACTCTCGTCACGAATTGCTGCCTCCGTCTTTTTCGCGCTGATTGGGCATAAAGGCTATGAGGCTCTTTCGGTTTCGGTCCTTTTAAGTCAGAAAATTAAAGAAGGCCGGAAATTCCTTGCTTGCGCAGTAGCGTACTCGCTCGCGTTCCCTATCGGTGTGATCACCACTGCGGCGCTCGCACATTTCCTCGGAGCAGGAATGTCGCCGGTCGTGATCAAGACCACCGCGATGGTTGTCGCAAGTGTTGCGGTTGGAAGTCTCGCAGGATGTATGATTCATGACTTCCTGCTACCCAGTATTCGGCACGTCAAAACTCGTCGACTCGAAGCGGGATGGATGCTCGTCGGAGTCGCTCTGACAATGTTCTTTGTTGTTGGGGCGCCAGGATAGTTTCAGTTAGGGCCGCTTGTTTGTCGTGGTCTTCATACGCGCATGGCATTTGCACGATTGGAAGGCTATGGCAAATTTAGAAAATGAAAAAGTGGTTCGTCGTTTTTATGATGCGTTCAATAAGAAAGATCCCAACATCATCAAAGAAGTGATTAGTACAGAATACGTCGACTTCGGACATCAACCATCCGGTCGCGGAGTTCAGGGTGCTCTTGATGATTATCAATCCATCACGAAGTCCATCGGGGATCTCGTTTTTAATATTGATGAAATGATCTCAGTCGACGATCGAGTGATCGTTCGATGGACCTCTAGCGGAAAGCACGTAGGGGATTTTCTGGGTATTCCCGCCACCCAAAAGTCGATTGGCCTACCGGGAATGAGCATTTACCGTGTGCGGGACGGAAAAATCTTAGAAACCCGTAACTCGCCGAACCTCTTGCTGCCGATCATTCAACTCGGACTATTTGTTCCGGGTGGTGCTAAGGCCGCCTAAATCACTGCTTCTATAGAATACTTGGAAAATACTTGAATCGTCACCGTGCGCAGAAAGAGCGAAACTGTGCTATGTTCTATGCATGGTGACGATCAAATCCGAGCGTGAAATCGAGGCAATGAGAAAAGCGGGAAAGCTCGCTGGAGAATGCCTCACTGCGATGTTGAAGCTCGTTAAGCCAGGCGTCACACCTTTAGAGATCGATCGAGCTTGTAGCAAATGGACGCTCGCCCAAGGCGCGATCCCCGCACCATTAAATTATAACGGTTTTCCAGCTAACCTTTGCATCTCCGTGAACGATGTTGTTTGTCACGGTATTCCGAATAAACGTCCCTTCAAGAAGGGCGATGTAGTGAATCTCGATGTCACGCCGATCGTCGATGGATTTCACGGTGATACGAATGCGACGATCGTCGTTGGGGCTAAAGCAGAAGCGGATATTGAGAAAGAAGTTTTTCGTCTGATCGAGACAACACGTCTTTCGATGTGGGACGGAATTCGCCAAGTTCGCCCGGGTGCGACCCTAGGGGATATCGGGCATGCAATTCAGACCCGGGTCGAGGCGGCAGGGTACTCGGTCGTTCTTGAATATTGCGGACATGGAATAGGGCGAGTCTTTCACGAAGATCCGATGGTTGTTCATGCAGGTAAGCCCGGCCAGGGAATGAAGATCCGCGAAGGAATGACGTTTACAATTGAACCCATGGTGAACATGGGCGCACGTCATGTGTTTGTTGAGGACGACGATTGGACTGTGCGCACCAAGGACGGCTCTCTTTCAGCTCAGTTTGAGCACACGATCCTAGTCACGCCTACCGGCTTTGAGGTCCTAACCCTGCGAGAAGGCGAAGTAATTCCGCAGTAAATGCAAATTGATTGCATTTGTATTCAGTAACTGCTATAGTTACTCAATAGGAGCTCAATATGAAACAAGCAACTCATCCAGTATATCAAGAAGTGGTTATTAAGGACGTATCCAGCAACTATTCCTTCTTAACTCGTTCTACAAAAACAAGCAGCGAAACGGTTCGATGGGAAGATGGTAAGGAATACCCGTTGATCAAGACCGAGATTTCAAGCGCATCTCATCCGTTTTTCACGGGCCAGGAAAAATTGATTGATACAGCAGGAAGAATCGATCGATTCAATCGCCGTTATCAAAAATGATTTTAAATGATTTAAGAAAATCTAAAGATTTTGCGGCGCTATGCCGCCGGTTGACATCGGCGGCATACGCCGAAAAATTCTAAGCGATGATTGACGTCTTTATATCCCATTTTTTTAACCCAGGACTCGATCGCGTTTAAACCGCATTGATCGATAGGTTTCACGTCTTTGCAGATTTTACAGACGACGTGATGATGGTGATGTTCACTCTTGAGTTCGTAGCGGGTGACGCCGTCGCCAAGATTCGTTGAGACGGCAAGACCAGACTCTTCGAACTTCAGTAAGCAACGGTAAACAGTAGTGTAGTCCGAGTCGTCCGACCCCAGAAACTTCTTAGAGCGAATTTCGGCGATCACTTCTTCGATGCTCAGGAGTTCATGTCTTCCAATTAAGCATCGCAAAATCGCTTCTCGAGTGGGCGTGAGCTTTAGTCCAGCATCTCTCATCTTCTGAACCCAAGTCTCCAAAGACTCAGAAGGGTGCTCGGAGTGTGCCGCGTGCTTCTTGCTCGGAGATTTTCCTCGAATTCGTTCGCTCTTCATTGCCCTTATCCATGACAAATCTTCAGCTTCGGTGCAACCAAATTGCACCCAGGTGTTCTATACTTAGCCTAAGGCTTTTGGACCGTAAACCCATACAGGATAGCGGTGATCTCGGATGATTTCGCGTGTGACGACGCCTGACGCAAAGGGCGGGGATTCTTCGGTCACAAAACCCATCGCGATCAACTCAGATTTTTCGTTACGGGCGCCTTCGAGGATGGATTCGCCGATGACGGAGCCGACGCCGTCGTTACTCACAATCAGTCGCGCGGTAACCCCCATGGATTGGGCAAGCTTGATCCACTCTTCTCCGACCCGATTGGCCCAAGTCGTCTGCTTTGCGAAGTATTCTTCTGGAATTGTGAGGGGTATTCCAAAATCGGCCACTAAAGCCCCAGTCGGAAGTGAGATGGAGTGAAACAGAGTTAGTTCGAAACCGAGGCTCTTTGCTTGAGGAAGAAACTGTCGAAATGCTTCTCGAGAAGAATTCGAAAAGTCCGTCGGAAATAGGACACTGGTTCGTCTGCCTTCATTTGCTGCAACCGCCGTGAGTTCAGGAAAATAGTTCTGACTTAAAAACAGAACCGGTAACTTGGCCTGGCCGAGAAGATGTTCTGAGAAGCTTCCAAATAAGAATTTCTGTATGCTAGATCTGCCATGAGAGGAAACGGCGATACAGACACCTTCCATCTTTTGAGAAAAGTCGGCCAGAGTCCGAACTGCGTTGTCGCGAGAATTGGTTTCGTCGAGGAGCACTTGAACCGGGCGAGCATTTTTCACACCCAGCTCTTCCAAGAACTCCTCCGTGGCTTTCTCAGCAGCGGCGATGTAACGAATCGGGCCCCCATCCTCCATGTAGGCCGTGGTTTCGTGTTTTGGAACGGTGAGGATGTGAACGGGCTGTAGTTCCAGATCGGACGATTGCAGCCAACTCATGAACTTTTGAATGGTCGGCTGATCGGGTACTGTTTCTTTGTCAAAGGGATCGATCGCCCAGATGATCACGTTTTTAGAGTCCATGAACTTCATTCAGCAAGAGCTAAACCAGTTTCTGCCCATCTACCGAACAACTAATCCAGAAACGTTTCTTTTTTGGTCGACTTGGACCTAAATCAGCCACGT
>Ga0302315_10003492_pt1 | contig 14142 bp, 7 predicted proteins | sample III_Palsa_N3_1_FD_200532 | JGI IMG/M metagenome (GOLD analysis project Ga0302315, IMG submission 200532) | Peat permafrost microbial communities from Stordalen Mire near Abisko, Sweden - III_Palsa_N3_1 | ecosystem: Environmental > Terrestrial > Soil > Palsa > Peat permafrost | place: Sweden... | reverse complement strand
CGGCATGGGTGCGTTGCTGGCGCTGATGATGTTCCATTCCGATCTCGGCATTATCTCGATCATCGGCATCATCCTGCTGATCGGTATCGTCAAAAAGAATGCGATCATGATGATCGACTTTGCGCTGGAAGCCGAACGCCATGAAGGCATGAGCGCACGCGATGCCATCTATCAAGCCTGCCTGCTGCGCTTCCGGCCGATCCTGATGACCACGATGGCGGCATTGTTGGGTGCCCTGCCTTTGATGCTGGGTACCGGTGTCGGCTCCGAATTGCGTCACCCACTGGGTATCAGCATCGTCGGCGGCTTGATCGTGAGCCAGGTGCTGACGCTGTTTACGACGCCGGTCATTTATCTTGCCTTTGATCGCCTCGGCAAACGCTTCGGCAAGCCGCGCGAAGAAGTCGTTGAAGAGATCGTCGAAGAGGATTTTGACTTGCCTCAACCGGAGCAGCCATGATCCCATCTACACCAATCGTATTAACCAACAAGGTATTCCCATGAGTTTGTCACGCCCGTTCATCCTGCGGCCGGTCGCGACCTCCCTGTTGATGGTCGCCATCTTGATGGCCGGAACCCTGGCTTACCGGCTGCTGCCGAAATCGGCGCTGCCGGAAGTCGACTATCCGACCATCCAGGTGGTTACCCAATATCCCGGCGCCAGTCCGGACGTCATGACTTCGTCGGTCACCGCGCCATTGGAGCGGCAGTTCGGGCAAATGCCTGGCCTCAATCAAATGTCGTCCACCAGCTCCGGCGGCGCTTCGGTGATTACGCTGCAATTCACGCTGGCGCTCAATCTGGATGTGGCGGAACAGGAAGTGCAAGCGGCAATCAATGCTGCGCAAAATCTCTTGCCGGCCGGCCTGCCGGCGCCGCCGATCTACAGCAAGGTCAATCCAGCAGATACGCCTATCCTGACCTTGGCGTTGACCTCGAAATCCTTGCCGCTGACGCAAGTAGAATCGTTTGCCGATACCCGTTTAGCGCCGAAGATATCGCAGGTGACCGGTGTCGGCCTGGTTAGTCTCAGCGGTGGCCAGCGCCCGGCAGTGCGGATTCAAGCCAATCCAACAGCCCTGGCAGCTTACGGATTGAATATTACCGATGTGCAAAACGGCATCGCTGCTGCCAACGTCGATCAACCGAAAGGCAATTTCGACGGCACGGCGCAAGCGTTTACCATTAACGCCAACGACCAATTGATGTCGGCAAAGGAATATAAATCGGTCGTCATTTCGTATAAAAATAACGCGCCCGTATTCTTGTCCGACGTCGCCAACGTGATCGACGGCGCGGAAAACGTGAAACAAGCCGCATGGGTCAACGAAACCCCGGCCATCATCGTCAACATTCAGCGCCAACCGGGCGCGAACGTGATTGAAGTAGTGGACGGGGTCAAGAAACTTTTGCCGATGCTGCAAGCATCGGCACCGGCAGCGGTGCAGGTCAGCGTTCTGAGCGATCGCACCAACACGATTCGCGCTTCGGTCAAGGATGTCGAATTCGAATTGATGCTGTCGGTGGCACTGGTGGTGATGGTGATCTTCCTGTTCCTGCGCAATCTGGCAGCGACCATTATTCCAAGCGTTGCAGTGCCGCTATCGCTGATTGGCACCTTCGGCTTCATGTATATGGCAGGCTTCAGTCTGAACAATCTGACCTTGATGGCATTGACCATTTCGACAGGGTTTGTGGTCGACGATGCGATTGTGATGATTGAGAATATCGCGCGCTATATCGAGCAAGGTGAAACGCCGCTGAAGGCTGCATTGAAAGGCTCGGCGCAAATCGGCTTCACCATCCTATCCTTGACGATTTCGCTGATTGCCGTGCTGATCCCGCTGCTGTTCATGGGCGATATCGTCGGGCGACTGTTCCGCGAATTCGCCATCACGCTGGCGGTGACCATCATTATTTCCGCCATCGTCTCGCTGACCCTGACGCCGATGATGTGCGCAAAACTGCTGCATCACACGCCTGAAGAAAAACAGGGCCGTTTTTATCATGCCTCAGGCGCATTCTTCGATCGCGTCATCGCCCGCTACGGCGTCTGGCTGACTTGGGTCCTGGAGCGGCAAACCGCCACTCTGATAGTCGCCATCGGCACCATGATCTTGACGGTGATCTTGTACATTTTCATCGGCAAAGGCTTTTTCCCGGCACAAGATACCGGCGTCATCCAGGGAATTACCGAAGCGGGGCAATCGATTTCCTTTTCCGCAATGGGGGAACGGCAGCAGGCGCTCGGCAAGGTTATCTTGCAGGATCCGGCAGTGGAAAGCATCTCGTCGTTCATCGGCATCGACGGTGTCAACACCACGTTGAACAGCGGCCGTATCCAGATCAACTTGAAATCCGAAGATGAGCGCACCGATAGTGCCCAGGAAGTCATCAATCGGCTGCAGCAAAAAGTGAAGCAAGTCCCAGGTATTGAGTTGTATATGCAAGCGGTGCAGGACCTCACGATCGAAACGCGGGTCAGCCGCACGCAATATCAGTTCACCGTCGAAGACGCCGACTCTACCATGGTCAGCAAATGGACGCCAAAACTGGTCGAACGCTTGAGCCATTTGCCGGAACTGCGCGATGTCGCCAGCGACTTGCAAGATCAAGGGCTGCAGGCGATGATGAAGATCGACCGCCAGACTGCCGGCCGGCTTGGCATCACGCCGAGCGGCATCGACAATACGCTGTATAGCGCCTTCGGTCAGCGCCAGGTGTCGACCATGTATACGCAAACCAATCAATATCGCGTGATTCTGGAAGTCGACCCGAAATATCAAAAGAACCCGCGAGATTTGCAGGATATTTATATTTCCACCGTGGTTCCGGGTGCCGTGACCGCCGTAGCAGGTGCGCCGCAAGTCGCGCTCAGCACGATCACTACAATCGTCGAACAGCCGTCGCCGCTGGTAATCAGCCATATCGCCCAGTTCCCGGCATCCACGGTATCGTTCAACCTGGCCCCCGGCGTATCGCTGGGCGATGCGGTCAAGGCGATCGAAGCAGCAGAAAAAGACATCAACCTGCCGGGTAGCACCCAGATCAACTTCCAGGGCGCCGCGTTGGCGTTCCAGCAATCGTTGAGCAACACCTTGCTGCTGATTCTGGCGGCCATCATTACCGTCTACATCGTGCTGGGCGTCTTGTACGAGAGCTATATTCATCCGATCACGATCCTGTCGACCCTGCCTTCCGCAGGCATGGGGGCGCTGCTGGCGCTGATGCTGTTCCATACTGAGCTTGGCATCATTTCAGTGATCGGTATCATCCTGCTGATCGGCATCGTCAAAAAGAATGCGATCATGATGATCGACTTTGCGCTCGAAGCCGAACGCCAGGAAGGCATGAATGCGCGCGATGCCATCTATCAAGCCTGCCTGCTGCGCTTCCGGCCGATCCTGATGACCACGATGGCGGCATTGCTAGGCGCGTTGCCGCTGATGCTGGGCACCGGCGTCGGCTCCGAATTGCGTCACCCGCTGGGTATCAGCATCGTTGGCGGCTTGATCTTGAGCCAGGTATTGACGCTGTTTACCACACCGGTCATCTATCTTGCCTTCGATCGTCTCGGCAAACGCTTTGATAAGCGCTTCGGTAACGCAAACAAGGAAGTTGCAATAGAAGATTTGGGCCTGCCGCAGCCAGAACAGTCATGAATCTCTCCACCCCGTTCATCAAACGCTCGATCGCCACGACGCTCTTGACGGTCGGGGTGGCGCTAGCCGGCATGGTGGCCTTCAGCCTGTTGCCGGTGTCGCCGATGCCGCGAGTCGACGTGCCGACCATTTCGGTGTCCGCCAGCATGGCGGGGGCCGACCCGGAAACCATGGCAACCAGCGTTTCGACGCCACTGGAAAGACAGTTCGGGCGAATTGCCGGAATCAGCGAAATGACGTCGAATAGCGCTGCCGGGGCGTCCCGCGTGACGATGCAATTCGATCTTGACCGCGACATCGATGGCGCAGCGCGCGACGTGCAAGCAGCAATCAATGCCGCCCGCATCGATTTGCCGGCCAACCTGCGCAGCAATCCGACCTATCGCAAAATCAATCCGGCCGATGCGCCGATCCTGCAACTGGCGCTGACTTCGGACACCATGACGCAAGGGCAGATGTACGATTCGGCGTCCACCATATTGCAACAGAAACTGTCGCAAGTTAGCGGAGTCGGCAATGTCGGGGTCAATGGCAGCTCGCTTCCGGCGGTGCGCATCGAACTCAATCCCGATGCCTTGAATCGTTACGGCGTAGCCTTGGAAGACGTGCGCACGGCGATTTCCAACACCAACGCCAATCGCCCCAAAGGTTTTATCGAACTAGGCGAGCGCCAATGGCAGGTCGGCACCAACGATCAAGCCAAGACCGCCGCCGAATACAAGGACCTGGTGGTCGCCTATCGCAATGGCGCGCCGGTGTTGATCGGCAATCTCGGCATCGTGGTCGATTCGGTGGAAGATTTACGTAATGCCGGTCGGGTCGACGGCAAGCCGGCAATTCTGATTTCGGTCACCAAACAGCCGGATGCCAACATCATCGAAACGGTGGACAGCATACGCGCCATGCTGCCGCAACTGAAGGCATCGATTCCGGCGGCAATCCAGATGACTGTGACACAAGATAAAACCACCACCATACGGGCATCGCTGCACGACGTCGAGCGGACCTTATGCATTTCAGTAGCGTTGGTGATCATGGTGGTATTCCTGTTTTTGCGCAATGGCAGGGCGACGTTCATCCCGAGCGTGGCAGTGCCGATTTCCCTGATCGGCACGTTCGGCATCATGTATTTATGCGGTTACAGCCTGGACAACTTCTCGTTGATGGCATTGACGATCTCGACTGGATTCGTGGTCGACGATGCCATCGTGGTGCTGGAAAACGTCTCGCGCCACATGGAAGAAGGCATGGCGCCGATGCAAGCCGCATTGCGCGGGGCGCGCGAAGTCGGGTTTACCGTGCTGTCCATGAGTATTTCGCTGGTGGCGGTGTTCATCCCCCTGTTATTCATGGGCGGCCTGATCGGGCGCCTGTTCCATGAATTCGCGGTGACATTATCGGCCGCCGTGCTGGTATCGATGGTGGTATCGCTGACCACCAGCCCGATGATGTGCGCCCGCCTGCTCAAGCACGAACCAAACCGCCAGCAAGGGCGCTTTTTCGTCGCCAGCGAACGCTTTTTCAATCGCATGCTACACCTTTACGAAAGCAGCCTTGAAACAGTACTACGGCACCCCAGAATGACGATGTTGGTCATGTTCGCGGTGATTGGCCTGAATATCTTCATGTATGTCGTCATTCCCAAGGGCTTTGTCCCGCAGCAGGACACCGGCGTGATTCAAGGCTCCATCGTCGCCGATCAATCGACCTCGTTCCAGGCCATGCTACCCAAGCTGAATGGCTACCTCGACATCATCCGCAAAGACCCCGCGGTGCTGACCGTAACCGGATCGGTCGGCGGCGGTTCCGGCGGCGGCAGTCAACGCAATACCGGCAGCGTCAATATTGCACTCAAGCCATTGGGTGAGCGCAATGTCAGCGCCGACGACGTGATCAATCGCTTGCGCCCCAAGCTGACCAGGATTGCCGGCGCCACGCTTTTCCTGCAAGCAGCCCAAGACATCAAGGCCGGGGCCAGGGGGTCGAATTCACAATATCAATACGCCTTGCAAGGCGACAGTTTTACCGAATTGAACACCTGGTCGCCGCGCATCATGAAAATCCTGCAAGGCTTGCCGCAACTGGTCGACGTCAATAGCAATCAGCAAGACCGCGGCCTGCAACTGACGTTGATCATAGACCGCAATACCGCTGCCCGATTGGGGGTCACTGAAACCGCAATTGACGCGGCGCTGTACGATGCCTTCGGCCAACGCCTGGTGTCGACCATCTATGAAGCAAAGAACCAGTATCACGTGGTCATGGAAGTGGCGCCGCAATATTGGCAACGGCCTGAAACGCTCAAGGGCGTCTACGTTGCCAACCAGAACGACCAACTGGTCCCGCTCGCCGCGTTCTCGCATTTTGAGCCGACCAATACCACCTTGAGCGTCAACCATCAAGGCTTGTTCCCGGCCATGACGATTTCGTTCAACCTGCCGCCCAACGTATCCTTGAGCGAAGCGGCGGAGGCGGTCGAAAATGCGGTGGCGCACAGCGGCATGCCGAGCACCATCCATGGCAGCTTCCAGGGCACTGCACAAACCTTCCAGCAATCGCTCAGCAGCATGCCGTTCCTGTTGATGGGTGCGCTGCTGACGATTTATATCGTGCTGGGCGTGCTGTATGAAAGCTATGTGCATCCGATCACGATTCTTTCCACCCTGCCGTCGGCCGGCATTGGCGCGCTGCTGGCCCTGCGGCTATGCGGAATGCCGCTGGATGTCATGGCCGATATCGGCATTATCCTGCTGGTCGGCATCGTCAAAAAGAATGCAATCATGATGATCGATTTTGCGCTGGTGGCGCAACGCCAGGAAGGCAAGGCGCCGTTCGATGCAATCCGCCAGGCCTGCTCGCTGCGTTTTCGCCCGATCATGATGACGACCATGGCGGCATTGCTGGGCGCCCTGCCGCTGGCGCTGGGCACCGGCACCGGCTCGGAACTGAGGCGGCCATTGGGCATCACTATCGTCGGCGGCTTGATCGTCAGCCAAATGCTGACGCTCTACACAACGCCGGTCGTGTATTTGTACCTCGATCGATTTGGCGCGTGGTGGAAAACCGCCATGTCCAACTTTCGCGGTATGCACCATCAACCGGAACCAAGCATATGAAGCCCGACGCATCGCATCGATTTGCGCCGCTGTGCAAGGCCGGCACGAATAACTTGAAACTGCTGCAAGCGAAATAACAATGAATCTCTCGACCCCTTTTATTAAACGCTCGATCGCCACCACACTATTGACAATCGGTGTGGCAATGGCCGGCATGGTCGCCTTCAACTTGCTGCCGGTTTCGCCGATGCCGCGGGTGGACATCCCGACCATTTCCGCAGCTGCAACCATGCCCGGCGCCGATCCGGAAACCATGGCAACCAGCGTAACGACACCGCTGGAACGGCAATTCGGCCGGATTGCCGGCATCACCGAGATGACCTCGACCAGCGCGTTGTCGTCGTCCGGCATCACCATGCAATTCGACCTCGATCGCGACATTGACGGCGCCGCGCGTGACGTACAGGCGGCCATCAACGCTGCACGCATCGACTTGCCGGTCAACTTGCGCAGCAATCCGACCTATCGCAAAGTCAACCCCGCCGACGCCCCGATCATGATCATGGCGCTGACCTCGGATACGCTGACGCAAGGACAGATGTACGATTCGGCCTCGACCATCCTGGCCCAGAAAATTTCGCAAGTCACCGGGGTCGGCAATGTCATCGTCGGCGGCAGCTCGCTGCCCGGCGTGCGCGTCGAACTCAACCCGGATTCTCTGAATCACTATGGCATCGCGCTGGAAGACGTGCGCACCGCGCTTGCCTACACCAATGCCAACCGGCCCAAAGGTTATGTCGAAGCCGGCGACCATCAATGGCAAGTTTCCACCAATGATCAGGCAAAAACCGCCGATGAATATAAATCACTGGTGGTTGCCTACCGCAATGGCGCACCGGTCTTGCTCAGCAATCTCGGCAGCGTGGTCGATTCGGTCGAAGACTTGCGCAACGCCGGCATGGCGAACGGCAAACCGGCGATCTTGCTGATCATTTTCAAACAACCCGACGCCAATATCATTGAAACGGTTGACCGTATCCACGCACTGCTGCCGCAGCTAAAGGCATCGATTCCGGCGGCGATCAACACCTCGATCGCATCGGATCGGACCATCACCATCCGCGCCTCGCTGCACGATGTCGAACGCACGCTGTTGATTTCAGTGGCGCTGGTGATCATGGTGGTGTTCTTGTTCTTGCGCAATGTCCGCGCCACCTTCATTCCGAGCATTGCAGTGCCTATTTCGTTGATCGGCACCTTCGGCATCATGTATTTGTGCGGCTATAGCCTGGATAATTTTTCGCTGATGGCGATCACCATATCGACCGGCTTCGTGGTCGACGACGCTATTGTGGTGCTGGAAAATGTGTCGCGCCATATCGAAGAAGGCATGACGCCGATCCAGGCGGCCTTGCGCGGCGCCCGCGAGGTCGGATTTACGGTCATGTCGATGAGCATCTCGCTGGTCGCTGTGTTCCTGCCGCTGTTGCTGATGGGTGGCGTGATCGGCCGCATATTCCACGAATTTGCGGTCACCTTGTCGTCCGCCGTGCTGGTTTCCTTGGTGGTGTCGCTGACCACCACGCCGATGATGTGCGCCAGATTGCTCAAGCATGAGCCGGAAGGCGAACGCAGCCGTTTCTATCGGGTCAGCGAACGCTTTTTCGTCTGGTTGTTGAGTTGTTATGAAAGCAGCCTCAATCGCGTGCTCAAGCACCCGAGAACCACGATGATCGTCATGTTTGCCGTGATCGCCCTGAATATCTATTTGTATACCGTCGTGTCCAAGGGCTTTTTCCCGCAGCAGGACACCGGCGTGATCCGCGGCTCCATCGTGGCCGACCAGTCGACTTCGTTCCAGGCAATGCGCCCCAAATTGACCGGATACATCAACATCATCGGAGCCGATCCAGCGGTAGCCAGCGTGGTCGGCTTTACCGGCGGCAGCCAGCGCAATACCGGCATGATGTTTATCTCGCTCAAACCGTTGGAGGACCGCAAGATCAGCGCGGACGATGTCATCAACCGCCTGCGCGGTAAACTGGCCAAGGTTCCCGGCGCCACCCTGTTCCTGCAAGCAGCGCAAGACATCAGTGTCGGCGCCAGAGGCTCGAATTCGCAATACCAGTATGCCTTGCAAGGCGACAATTTGAGCGATTTGAATATCTGGTCACCGCGCGTCCTGAAAATTTTGCAGGACTTGCCGCAATTGGTTGACGTTAATACCAATCAGCAAGACCGCGGTTTGCAGGTAACGCTGATGATAGACCGCCCAACCGCAGCCAGGCTCGGCGTCACCGAAAACGCGATTGACCAGGCCTTGTACGATGCCTTCGGTCAGCGCCTGGTGTCCGTCATTTATGAGGCGAGCAATCAATATCATGTAGTCATGGAAGTGGCTCCGGAATATTGGCAGCGCCCGGATACGCTGAAAGGCATATACGTCGCCAACCAGCTCGACCAGTTGGTTCCGCTGTCGGCGTTCTCGCATTTTGAACCGACCAACACGACGTTGAGTGTCAACCATCAGGGCCTGTTCCCGGCAATGACGATATCATTCAACCTGCCGCCCAACGTGGCGCTAAGCGATGCCACCAAAGCAATCGACAATGCCATGGCGCATAGCGGCATGCCAAGTTCCATCCATGCAAGTTTCCAGGGTACTGCACAAACCTTCCAGCAATCCTTGAGCAGCCTGCCGTTGCTGATACTGGCGGCGCTGTTTACCATTTATATCGTCTTGGGTGTACTGTACGAAAGTTACGTGCATCCGATCACGATTCTTTCCACCCTGCCATCAGCCGGTGTCGGCGCATTGTTGGCACTATTGCTGTGCGGAATGGATTTGAGCGTGATGGCATTCATCGGCATCATCCTGTTGATCGGCCTGGTGAAGAAAAATGCGATCATGATGATCGATTTCGCCCTGGTGGCCCAGCGTACGGAAGGCAAGGCCCCTATTGATGCCATCCGGCAAGCTTGTTTGCTGCGTTTCCGTCCGATCATGATGACCACGATGGCGGCTCTATTGGGTGCCCTGCCGTTGGCATTAGGCACCGGTACCGGCTCCGAATTGCGGCGTCCGCTCGGCGTCACCATTGTCGGCGGCTTGATTTTCAGCCAAATGCTGACACTTTATACAACCCCGGTTGTCTATCTGTACATGGACAAGTTCCGAGCATGGTGGAAAAGGGTCTGGGCCAATGTGCGTGGCAAACGGCCGGAAACGACGATGAGTCCAGGACACGTTTAGAATTTGCAACAATAATTGATACGTCACCGTGACTCCCGCTGTGGCTTCCGGTTAATAAGTTTATGGAGATGGCATGAAATTACCCTTGAGAAACATCACACGCCTGGCGCAGGCTGCCCCCTTGGTACTATTGAGTGCATGCGCAGTCGGCCCCGACTATGTGAGACCAAGTGCCGAAACGCCACCGGCTTTTAAAGAGCAAGCAGGCTGGAAGATTGCACAGCCTTCCGATACGGCAATTCCGGCAAAGTGGTGGGAGGTATACAACGACCCCGTATTGAACTCGCTGGAAGAGCAGGTCAATATCTCGAACCAGACCTTGATCCAGGCGGAAGCGCAATATCGCGAAGCCAAGGCCTTGGTGCGAGGCGCCCAGGCCAACTTCTATCCGACTGTGGGTGCCACGGTTTCAAGTACACGTTCAGGCGGCCCGTCTTCGGCCAGTCGAGTAGGTTCTGCGAGTAGTACCACGACGAGTAATGCTGCTGCCAATACTACTGTACCGCCAACCACCAGCGATTTGCTCAGTGTCAGCGCAAGTTGGGAGCCGGATCTCTGGGGTCACGTAAGACGCCTGGTGGAAGCCAGCCGCGCCAGCGCGCAAGCCAGCGCGGCCGAATTGCAAGCGATGCGCCTGAGCACGCAGGCAACCCTGGCGCAGGATTATTTTCAATTGCGCGACCAGGACGCGGACCGCCAGCTTTACGACAAAACAGTGATCGATTATAAGAAATCACTGGTGCTGACGCAAAACCAATATGACTCCGGCATTGTGCCTCGGGACAACGTGGTGGTGGCAGACACGTTGGTCAAGACCACCGAGGCGCAAGCCATCGATTTCGACGTTGCGCGAGCGACAATGGAACACGCGATCGCCACATTGGTCGGCAAACCAGCGGCCACTTTCTCGATCGCTCCGCTGGATAAATTCATCGACACACCGGTTCCGACCGTGCCGCTGGGACTGCCATCTGCGCTGCTGGAACGCCGCCCGGACATCGCCAACGCCGAACGCCTGGTGGCATCGGCAAATGCACAAATCGGTGTCGCCAAATCGGCGTATTTCCCGGATCTAACCCTGGCAGCAAGCGGCGGCTACGAAAGCAGTGGCTTGGCGAAATGGATTTCACTTCCCAACCGCTTGTGGTCCGTTGGACCGTCGCTGGCCGAAACCTTGTTCGATGGCGGCGCCCGTGCAGCGACGACCGATCAGGCAATCGCCACGTATGATGCGAACGTCGCCAGCTACCGCCAAACCGTGTTGACTGGATTCCAGCAAGTTGAGGACGAAATCGCAACGCTGCGCATTCTTGAAACGGAATCAAAGAAACAATTGGAAGCCGTCACGCTGTCACGGCGCGCAGTTGAATTGACGCTCAACCAATATAAGGCGGGTATCATCCCGTTCCTGGAAGTCATCCCGGTCGAGACCACGGCCCTGAGCAACGAACGCACTTACGTTGACTTGCTCAGCAGGCGCTTGATTGCCAACGTTCAGTTGATTGCGGCATTGGGCGGCGGATGGGATGTGTCTAAATTACCGGACAACGACGCAGTCAGCAAAAAAGACTAATTAGTGAGTAGTGCAGCATCTGCGAAAGTTCGCTTCATTCGGCGGAACATGGTGAACCATGTTCCGCCGCAATCCGATAACGTTCAAACCAGCTTGCGCTTGACCAACTCGTATTTCAAGTACGCATAAAACACTGGCGCAGCGACCACGCCAGGCAATCCGAATATCGACTCCATCACCAGCATCGCCACCAGCAATTCCCAAGCCCGCGCGTGAATTTGCGAACCGATGATTTTCGCGTTCAGGAAATATTCCATCTTGTGAATTACCACCAGGAATACCAGCGATGCCACCGCTGTATGGAAGGAGACCGACAAGGCGATCACCACCAGGATCGAGTTCGACATCAAGTTGCCGATGATGGGCAATAAACCGGCAAAGAAAGTGATGGCGACCAGGCTCTTGGATAAGGGCAGATGAATGCCCGCCAGCGGAAGCACGATCAGGATATACACTCCAGTAAGCAGCGTATTGATCGCCGCGATGCGGACCTGCGCAAAGACGATGCGCTCAAAAGCAATACTCAAATTTGCGACTCGGCTGCTCAAAGCCGCCGCCAGGGGCAGACTTGATCTTTCGTCGGTCGTCTCACTCAGCGCCACCATCGCGCCGATGATCATCCCGATCAATACGTGGGCGGCGGTCCGACCCGCCGCCTCGCCCATCACTTGCGCTTCCAATGCGTGACCACGCAACCAGGTCGTGATCATTCCCTTTAAACTTTCGACATCCGAAGGAACATATGCGCTAATCCAGGCAGGCAACTGATTACGCGACGAATCGAGCATGTCCGCCATTCTCTGCAACAGCACCTGTGCGTTGCCAGCGTCACTGCGAAAAAATGCAATCATTGCCCATATCGCAATGGTCAGTGCGGTAACGGTGACAATCGCCAGCGTTGCGACAGCGACCACGCGCGCGCGCTCCCCGCTGATTTTACGCCCCAACAAAGGCGCCATGAAATGAACGACCGAATACACCACCAAACCGGAAAAAAGCGCGGCCAGCAAGTTTTTTTCCAACACCGTCCACAATGCAATAAGCACCAGCACGTAAGAGGAAGCTTCAACTAAGCCAATTTGATTTTTTTCTTGCATACCCGCCTGTCAAATTCATTCGTTAGCGATTCAATCGTCGGTCAACCGCCACTTATTGCCGGCATTCGCCGAATTTTGCCTCAATTCAATCGTACAATGTGAATCTCAATATGATGCTAGATGGGGCGAACAAGCAATGAAACAAGACGACGGCAATCCAAAATTCGGGCGTTTGCTGGTTATCCTGCTATTAGTTGTCCTCTTTTGCGGCGTGCTGACCTGGTTTGCCGAAAAATACCTGGGCGGGCAGTAGAAATCCCGCTCTCCGTCAATTTACGTATGTTGCCATACCAGCAAGCGATTATGAGCCGGCATTGCATGATCCGCAAGTAGTCGCAACCCATTGCGCTCGGCCAGCGCCTGCATCGCCTCGATATCGCGGATACCCATGTGCGCAGCTTGAGCATGTAATGAGGCGTCAAACGCGGCATTGCTGGCGCTGGTATATTCCCCTGCGTAATTGAAGGGGCCATAGATGCAAGCCAGGCCACCGCTACGCACTACCCTTTGAAAGCCGGCAAACATCTTTTCGACCTGGCGCCAGGCCATGATATGACAGGTATTGGCGCTGAATACCGCATCATAGCTATCGCCCGGCCAATCCGGCGCACTCATGTCCAAGACCAAAGGCGGCAGCACGTTGGGCAAACGCACCGCTTCTTGCCACGCGATGATACTTGGGTGATTGCCGGGCAAATCACTGGTTTGCCAGATTACGTGCGGCAAGTGTTGTCCAAAATGGACGGCATGCTGGCCGGTTCCACTGCCGATCTCCAATACCCGCATCGGCGCGACAAACAGATCACGCAGGATCGCCAATATCGGATCACGGTTGCGCTCGCATGCAGCGGAAAATTGCCCGCTCATCAGGCGTTCTTACCGGTTGTATCTTTCGGTTCCAGGCTGCTCCCCAGCCGATAAGCGTCAACCATTCCCAACACCCAGCAGAGCATGAATACCCAAAACGCCACATCCGCTACCGGTGTTTGCGGCACGCTATCGAGCAGCGCGGCAATCGATATGGGATCCGGAGGAATTGCACCGCTCTCAAGCTTGTCCCACACAAATTTGACCTGCTCATACCTGCCATCCAAATACAAACCCATGCTGATCATCGCAGGGACAAATACGATCAAGCCGCGTTGATAGGACTTCAAAATAAAATGCCCAGTTCCGGGGAACACCAACCCCGACCACAATGCGGCTTTTACCGATTTTTTCATTCCTACTCCTGGTCAAACAAACATGGACAAAATATTTCCCTGATCGGGAATGCTTCTTCCTTCGACCATGTCCAGGTAGACACGTTCAATGTCCGCCTCGCCTTTACCGTGAATCACCTGCATCCAACCATCCAGCGGCGTGAGGAATTCGCACCAGGCGACACTGAAACGCTCCATCACACCAGTCGGCCCCCACTCTGCGCTGCGTTTCTTGATTTGTGCCGGGGCAAAGAACAGGGTCGGACGCGGACCGGGTAATTTATCCTCGCCCTTACGCT
>Ga0302315_10003491_pt1 | contig 14144 bp, 12 predicted proteins | sample III_Palsa_N3_1_FD_200532 | JGI IMG/M metagenome (GOLD analysis project Ga0302315, IMG submission 200532) | Peat permafrost microbial communities from Stordalen Mire near Abisko, Sweden - III_Palsa_N3_1 | ecosystem: Environmental > Terrestrial > Soil > Palsa > Peat permafrost | place: Sweden... | reverse complement strand
TGGTTAAACAGTTTGAGATAAATTACCAGATGAGCCAGGATGAGGACAATGTTATTCATCTGTTAGGGTCGATGGATTTGAACTTTACGGACTTCAAACTCGTTCCTCCACGTAAACTTGGGGGCATGATAAAAACCAAAGATCGGTTAACGGTTGCCTTTCATCTTAAAATGAAAACGATATGATAAATGCATTCAGATTAATACTTATAATAGTATTACTTGCTCCCTTTCAATCAAGGGCGGCCGGCGATACAACTATTGCTATCGCCATAAAACATAACGGGGCGCATTTATATTACCCGCACGAAGTTGCCCGGTTTTATAAGCAAAATGGATACCAATTGGCCTGGATTGCGCCTGATACCCTGAAAACCCATGTATGGGACGCCATGCTGCTATTGGATTGTGTAAGGCAATATGGGTTAAATCATGAAGACTATCACCCTAATCTGTTATTGTACCCTGAATTACACCAACTAATAGACCAAAAAGGAACTCATGAAGCAGCGGCTGCTTATGATATTCTTTTAACCGATGCCATGATACGTTTTATAAATAATCTGCATTACGGCAAACTAAACCCGGTTTATACAATGCGAAGAATTGATAAGGGGGTTAAATACAAAGCTGAACTTGAATTATTCACCGCTTTGCAAGGCAATGATTTTTCAGGGGCTATTGATGCCGCACAGCCAAAATCAAAATTATACATCAACTTGAAGGATCATATGCGCTTGCTGGTGGGCCAGCGGAGTGGGGATTGCTATGTGATACCGCCATCCCTCATCCGTAAAATGGCCATCAATATGGAACGGTTGCGATGGATAAGCACAACGGGCAAAAATACTCACCTTACTTGTATTGTGCGGGAAGGAGTGGTTATCAATTATAAAGACATCCATCACCCGGATAAACAACTGGAAAGCGCATTATATAACGAAAATCAGACGCTAAATAATCGCCTGGTGCTTCCTGAAATAATAATTCAAAAACAATAAAAAACAAATGCGGCAATGGGTAGTTACCTAAACACAATCCACAGATTGGTATAAATCAGAAAACCTATTTAACATCTTCCATCCTTAGGTATTGCCAATATTCTTTTTGCGACAATAATTAAGCTACTCAACATACATACCAGCATTCGCCATGAAAAAAAAATAACTATACCAGGTACTTCCGTTTTAGTAGTGTCGGAAACCAAAGAGGTTGAGTTGGCAGCTAACACGGTCATGCCTGAAAACAAAATGGCTATAGCCATCAGGGTTACTTTTTTTATGAGTTTTAGAAAATTAAAAATGGATAAATAGCATAAGGCAAGCCCTATACGGTGAATTATAAATTAAGATGATGAATTGAAAATTACAGGTTTGCCGGTACAGGATGTACAGCTAATAAGAAATTGCGGATCAGATCCGGTAAGCGCAGTTAAGGGTATAGACAGCAATAGCTGAATGTCCGGGTGGAGCATTCCCTTATAAACTATTTTAGCAGGTAATATGCTGGTAACAGGTTCGGCAGTAATGCTGATAAACGATGGGATAATCGTAGGTAAGGGATGGTTCAAAAAAAGAGAAGCAGCGCTAAAATGGCTGTCCTTAACCTTGAAATTTTGTTTTTCATGCCCGCAGCATTTATCCTTATTTCCCGATGTGCTACCGGAACTGTCGCCTGCGCTGTAACTGAAGCTTACCGATGTTAATTTACCGCAGCAATACTAACGGTTAACACTCATACCCATGCAGGACACGATGTAAATAGCCGTTAATAAGATGAGCGCGGTGCGTTCGTTTTTATATAATTCCGTTAAAAATTTATATCCTGTTGCGGTCATAACTCCGATGATCAGATTTTATCTATCGCTTTCCTGCCCTTTTTTTCCGATGCTTTGAACTGGCTGGGTGTAATACCGGTAACGCTTTTAAACTGCGTTGATAAATGTGCGCTGCTGCTGTAACCCATTTGGTAAGCAATTTCATTCAGGTTTAATTCACCGTACTCTATCAGCTCTTTGATCTTTTCAACTTTTTGTTCGATGATGAACCGCTCAATGGTGGTATCCTGTGAGCTAGAGAATAAACGGCTCAGGTGCGCATAATCCTTACCCACACGCTTCGCGATCAGATCAGAATAGGACATATTAATTTCGGACAGATCAGAATGATGGACCAGGTCGATCACCGCATTTTTTATGGCCTCTACGGTCTTGTCCGTTTCCTTATTGATCAGTTCAAAACCGGGAACTTTTAGCGCTGCCGAAATAAGCTGCATTTGTTCCTCGTCCGGATCAGGCGTTATTTCTGCATAGCCCAGCGCCACATTCTTAACTGTAAAGCCCAGGTTTTCGATCTGCTGCCGGACGATCATCTGGCAGCGGTCGCAAACCATGTTTTTAATATATAGCAGCATATAAACTTCTTAAAAGGAATTCAATTTATATATGTTCGGGATGTAGCGTTTTGGAATCACTTAACGTAACCATATAAAGTTAACATGAAAACATTAATTCTTATGCTTTGTCTAAGTTTTATAATGGTTAGCTGTAAAAAAACGGGTGAAAACCCTTATCAAAGCGAGGGGGTTATTACTGGTTATGATATGAGGACGTGTGCCATGTGCGGAGGGCTTGAAATAACAATTAAAAATGATACCATCAAAAACCCGCCAGCGTTTTACGAAATTAATTCTGATCTACAACAATTAGGCATTAACTCCAATGCAAAGTTCCCGATCAATGTGAGCTTGAATTGGAAACGCGATCCCTCTCCATTGGGCGCTTATAATTATATCATTGTTTCCCGGCTAAAAGTGAACTAATCATCTATTTCATGCTTTTTCTGCCCCAATAAAAATAGGTCAGGGATACGGGTATAAAGATCAGGTTCAGCCATGTTTGATAATTCCAGCTAAAATGTTCGTTTGCCATTTGCATTCCGCCGGTGTGTGCTTTCGGTATCCAATGCAGGGCTGCAAAAGCGTAATCTAAAAACAAGGAAGTAAAGAAAATGCTAACTACCAAAATGATCAGTAAATACCACATGGTTTTGTTACCGTAATATTTACGGAATACCATCAGCATAGGAATAGTTACCAGATCGGAAAGAATAAAAGCGATCACACCGCCGAACGAGATGCCGCCCCGCCATAATACGGCAGCCATTACAATGTTGCCTACCGAACATACAAATGCGATAATGGCAATAAAAATTCCTATGACGGCATTCCAGCTTAACACCACGAAATGGGGCAAACTACTGTCTCCCGATAAGAATAAGCCTTTCCAAAATCCGTCAGGAACCACAACCATTAAAATAGCCGATACGGCCAACCCGATCAAAATATCCTTACCCACCATCGTTACATCCATATAATAATGGCCGCTGGCTTCATTTAATTTAGTAAATAAATTTACCTTCTCTTTACCCACTTCTTTGGTATCCATCTTCATATCATGATGGCAGCAAGCGCTTTCCATGTGATGATGCGCATGAGGGTCATTTAATTTGCTGCCTTCAGAGGCTTCAATATGTGCTGCCGCCTCATCTTTTACTTTGGCCGGAAAAAACCGGCTGATGATTATTGCCGAAATGATGATAAAAAATAAACCCCCGATCACTTCGCCGCCAAAAAATGCCCAGCCTAATAGAGTTACTATCACTATAAATATTTCAAATACCAGGTTGGTACTGGCTACCATAAATGCAACCGCGTTTGACCAGGTAGAGCCCTTGATCATTAATGTTCTTGCCATAGAAGCTGCTGCATAAGAACACGATGAAGATATAGCTCCAAAAAGTGTAGAAAAACTGATGGCGGTTATAGAATCTTTACCCAACCTTGCAGATATACTTTCCGTAGATACAAAAGCCCGGATCAGTGATGACAGGATAAAACCTAAAGCCAGGCCCCAGTAAATGTCCCATATCATATGGGCAAGTTGTGATAAGATATTTGTTATTACGTTCATGACGGATCAATTAATGTAATACAAATTTACCTCAGCTTTGATTTTGAAGTTTACAGTTTAGCGTATTTAATTTATAGGATTACGATGATAAAGGAGGAAGCAAAAAGAATAATACTATAAAGGGCTATGTGAGAATTAATAATTATATAGATACCGAAGTGGTGAAATTGCGTACTAAAGTCTTAGATGTCGAAATCAAAAATACCTGGCTATACAAGAAGATATAATCTCAACTGATACAAATCCCTTCCGAAAATAAAATTTAAATGGCAGAGTACTAAAGGCATTCCATTTCAACAGTTAAGCATAACATCTTTTTTTAAACCTTTAGCATTTCAACTAAAGGATTAGGGTAATTATCACTTTGATCTTCAGCAACATTATCTATACACTTAAAATCCTTTTCAACTAATAAATAAAAATCGTTTTTATTATTTTCAAAGCCTACCCGTTCGCTATTAGTCCACTCATTCGCCATTGATGCAGGCATGTAAAGGGTTATTTTATTGTCCTTAAAATTAGCGGTTAAGTGATCCCCAACAAACCGTTGCAAGGCGTATACCAAAGTTTGGGTACCGAAATCTGTAATTTCTTCCAGATAACCTGTTTCTGCAAATTGTCCAACATCAGATTTTGTTAACCTGTATCGTAAAGAATTTCCTTTAATTCTGATTTTCATTTGAGTATTGCATTTTTTAATAAGTTAGGCTAATCAATTAATCGAATTTTATTGATAAATCAGTACCTTTTCATTTAGTGTTATTGCGTTCACTGACAAATCCTTAGTTCCTAAATTAACCACCTCGCCAATAATTATAATAGCCGGATAAGTTAATTTATGCTCTTCTGCCAATGTTACCAGATCCTCCACCCGGCCTTTAGCAGACTTTTGATTTGGCAGCGAAGCATGTTGTATTATAGCCGCAGGCGTATGCCCAAATCCGGAAGTGACGTATGTTTGGGCTATTTCTGCCAATTTTTTCATGCCCATATAAATAACAACAGTGGCGTTGCTTTGCATGGCCATTTTTAAATCTGCAGAAAGCCTACCGTCTTTTTTTGTGCCGGTAATCATCCAAACGCTTTCACTTACGGCACGGTGAGTTAGCGGTATATCTTCAAAACCTGATGCCTGCATACTTGTTATGCCCGGAATAAAGTGCGTTTTAATCCCTTGCTCCCGCGCATAAATGATTTCTTCAAACCCTCTGCCAAAAATAAAAGGATCGCCGCCCTTTAAACGAACCACTTTTCCCCTGGTAAAAGCGTAGTGTTTTATTAATTCATGAATCTCTTCCTGGGGGGTATACGCTCCGTATGGCTTTTTACCAACATATATCTTTTCACAGCTTTCTGGCGTAATGTCCAAAAGCTCTTTGTTCGCCAGGTTATCATATAACAAAACATCGGCTTGCTGCAATGTCTTGTATCCTTTAACTGTAATTAGTTCAGGATCGCCGGGACCAGCTCCGAGTACAAATAGTTCAGGAATTATGGTTTCGTTTTTCATTTTTTTTACTGTTTGTTAAAAAACACCTGTTTTATTTTGTCAAATTGATTAATTATTTGATAAAAATTTATTTTCATTAAGAGATTCAAAGCAAAATATGATTTAAATCATGTTAAAATAAAATATAAACTAAAAATATTATAAATTATATGACCAAATTAATAATATTTATTTGATTTATCAATATTTTTATTTAAAATTGCTATTGTAAATACAAATCAGGTCGCTCTAATTGTATTTGCCGGTTTAAAAGCTTTAACATTTAAAAAGATCAGTATGAAAAAACCAACAATTATAGTAGTTGGCAATGGTATGGTTGGTTATAAGTTTTGCGAAAAACTTGTAACCCGTTCATCAGATTTTAATATCATTGTATTTGGAGAAGAACCCCGTCACGCTTATGACCGGGTGCACCTTAGCGAATACTTTAACGGGAAATCAGCAGACGATCTATCACTGTCCGCCTTTTCGTGGTACGAAGAAAATGGCATTAAACTTCACCTGGGCGATCCGATCCAGGAGATAAACCGACTTGATAAAACGGTTCATTCCTTAGCAGGTATTACTTTTAAATATGATTACCTGTTATTGGCTACCGGATCGGCCCCCTTTGTTCCTAATATTCCGGGTGTTGAAAAAGACGGCGTATTTGTTTACCGCACTATAGAAGACCTGGAACTCATGAAGTCATATGCGTCAACAGTTAAAACAGGGGCGGTAATGGGTGGCGGACTTTTAGGACTGGAAGCCGCGAAAGCCCTAATGGATTTAGGCATTACCAATACACACGTAATTGAATTTGCACCGCGGTTAATGCCGAGGCAAATTGATTCTGCTGGTAGCATCATGTTACAGTCAAAGCTGAAGGAATTAGGCTTAACTATCCATTTAAATAAGAGTACATCGCACATAGGAGGCGAACATAAAATAGATGCCCTGCACTTTAACGATGAAAGTGTGCTTGCTATTGATATGCTGGTGATCTCCGCAGGTATAAGGCCCCGCGATGAACTGGCAAAACTGTCGGGTCTGCAAGTGGGCACAAGAGGCGGCATAATGGTTAATGAGAAAATGCAAACCAGTGATGAAGATATTTACGCTATTGGCGAGTGCGCATTATATGAAGGGATGATATATGGGCTGGTAGCCCCCGGCTATGAAATGGCCGATATCGTTGTTAATCAGCTAACAAACGGCAGTAAAATGTTTTATGGTTATGATATGAGCACCAAGCTAAAGTTGATTGGCGTGGATGTTGCCAGCTTTGGCGATGCATTTATTACGGAGCCGGATTGCCGTACTATAGTTTTTGAAGATACCCATAAAGGCGTATATAAACGTATTAATATCAGTACCGATGGCAAGCAACTATTGGGCGGTATTTTAATTGGCGATGCCGATGCTTACAACATGCTGTTGCAAACCGTTAATAATAAAATAGTGTTGCCACCAAATCCCGAGGATTTAATATTAGGCTCAAGGGGTGGTGCTGAAAGTGAAGGAGCAGGTGTGATGAGTTTGCCTGACGAAGCGTTGATTTGCTCATGTGAAGCAGTTAACAAGGGGGCGATTTGCGCGTCTGTTACTGACCTGGGAATTACCACTATCGATGGGATGAAAAAATGCACTAAAGCCGGTACTGGCTGCGGTGGGTGCGTACCGTTAGTTAAAGATTTGATTGCGGGTACGATGAAGGCCAATGGACAGTACATTAAAAATATCATTTGTGAGCATTTTGACTATTCGAGACAGGAACTGTTCGATCTTGTAAAAATCGGGCAGATAAAAAATTACGATGTAGTGCTTGATCATTTCGGTAAAGGCGATGGTTGCGAAGTTTGCAAGCCTGTTGTTGCCAGTATACTTTCTGGCCTGTGGAATGAGCTAATAGTTAAGCAGGACACGATACAGGATAGCAACGACCGTTTTTTGGCCAATATACAAAAGGGAGGAAGCTATTCGGTTGTGCCGCGCATACCCGGCGGTGAGATTACACCCGATAAACTGATTGTTATAGGCACTGTGGCGAAAAAGTATAAATTATATACTAAAATTACCGGCGGCCAGCGGATAGATATGTTTGGTGCCCACGTTAATGACCTGCCTGCTATATGGGAAGAATTGATTGAAGCTGGTTTTGAAAGCGGACATGCATATGGCAAATCGTTACGCACAGTAAAAAGCTGTGTAGGGAGTACATGGTGTCGCTTCGGATTGCATGACAGTGTGACCTTTGCTATTGAAATTGAAGAAAGATATAAAGGGATCCGCTCGCCGCACAAACTAAAAGGTGGCGTAAGCGGCTGTGTACGTGAATGTGCCGAAGCGCAGGCAAAAGATTTCGGCATTATAGCTACCGAAAAAGGCTGGAACCTTTATGTATGCGGTAATGGCGGATCAAAGCCTCAGCATGCGCAATTGCTGGCAACTGATATTGACAATAATACCCTTATTAAATACCTTGACAGATTCCTGATGTTTTATATTAAAACAGCCGATCCGTTAACACGTACTGCAACCTGGCTCAATAAAATGGATGGCGGAATGAGCTATCTGAAAAACGTGGTTGTTAACGATAGCCTCGGTATATGTACTCAATTAGAGGAAGAGATGCAGACATTGATCAATACTTATCATTGCGAGTGGAAGGAAGTAATTGACAGCCCGGCTTTGCGTAAACGGTTTACGCATTTCGTTAATGCACCTGAAGAAAAAGATCCGGCAATGCAATTTGAAACTATGCGTGAACAGCTAAAGGCTAAATGGTAATTTAAATAGATACGACAATGGAAATCACAACAACACAAATAGATTGGATTTTAGCTTGCTATACAGATGATGTTCCTGTAAATGGCGGGGCCTGCGTAAAATTAAAAGATGAACAGATTGCAATTTTTAATTTCACCAGAAGAGGCGAATGGTATGCAACCCAAAACCTTTGCCCGCACAAACAGCAGATGGTGCTTTCACGAGGTATGATCGGCAGCACAGGCGAAAACTGTGAGCCAAAGGTTGCTTGTCCGTTTCACAAAAACACCTTTTCATTGTCTAATGGAAACTGCCTCACAAACGACGAATTATTCATTAAAACATATCCAGTCAAGGCAATTGATGGTAAAATCTATATCGGTTTTAATCATTAAAGCCACCAAAAATACTTATAGGTTATATAAACCTGTTGGCTGTTTAGTTTGAGAAGAATGCATAAGTCTCCCTGTGCCTCACCAGGGAGCTTTTGCTTTTAAGCTTGCTCCGCTGTTAATTCTAAAAGTTTTTCAGGATCATTTACGGTAATCTTTTTACCAGACGCAGTGATAATCGATTCTTTTAACAGTTCAGTTAAAACACGGAAAACAGTTTCATAAGTAGCGCCAGCAAATGAAGCCAGGTCCTGGCGCGAAAGTTCGATATTTATTGAATTGTCTTCACTAACCCCAAACTGTTCCTGTAAGGAAATCAAAGCTTGGGCAATTCTTCCTTTGACAGACATGTGTGCCAGGTTGCGCATTTTTTTTTCTGAGTCCTGCAACTCGCTTGCAAAAAAAAGCATCAGGTTATAAGTGAACGCTGTATTAACTTTTAACGTTGATTCAAAAAAGTCAATGTCTATATAGCATACTATTCCATCTTCAAGAGCAGTTGCCGACACAGGGTAAACATTATTGCCACCCAAACCCCTATGACCAAAAATTGCCCCTTTTGAAGCAAATCGTATGATCAATTCCTTTTCAGGTCCCCACTTTTTGTGAACTTTAACAATTCCTTCATACACAAAATATATGCCTTTAACCTCATCGCCTTCATTGAAAATTATCTCGCCTCTTTTTACCTTAAAATTCTGTTTGTTAGCAGCTATAGCGGGATGCCACTCATTTATGCAGCATTGGCACATAAAGCAGTTGGTTACATCGCATTCATTTTTACTCTTCTTCATCTACCCTGAATTTTTGACGTTTATCTCAGTTAAAATTATACTTTTTCAGCTATTAATGCAATAGTCGTTGATTTTTACGTGATTTTTATGATATATATCATGTAATTATTAATAAAATTCAATCATTTTCTATTTTTAGTTGAAAATATGACCTCTTTTATGAAAATTGATTTATAAAATTTCCAAACCACTATAAATAATAGGTTACTTATTTAGGCTTTTAGCAATAAAAGATGTTTTATATAATTCAAATCATAAAAATATATAATTTACTGTATAATAATTGTTAAATTCCATTAAATGTAATATATTTATGAGAGTAAAATTAGATATCAATAAATTCTAAAAAGAGTAGCCTATGATGCCAGATAAAAAATAGATTCCATAAAAAAGCCCTGCCGGGAGGTCGCATTCCCAGGCAGGGTTAAATAGTTTTTAATCGCTTTAACAAATAAAAAACCAAATCAAATGTACAAAAATGTATTAAAACAACACATTATTGCTCTAATTCTATTATTTACATCATGTTTTATCGCAATACAGGCTTCAGCGCAAGCTTCTTCCCCTGCAGGTCAACCCGCTAATACACTAATTGCCCACTCAACACAAGCACACGCTGAAACAAGCAGGAAACCTGTTAAAAGATTTCAGGGTTATTCCTTTAATGATTTCTATTATACAGCTCATGCCAAAGCAAATACCTTAGCGGCCATAAGCGCGCCAGCAGCAACAAGCCGAGGTAGCGAAACAAATTATAATAGTGTTCCAACTTACCGAAATTTCCAGTTCTGGCGTATTTATTTAGGATACGACTACGAAAAAAAATTCAGCGCCGAGGCTCTATTGGCATCTGAACCAAACACAAACCCTGCTACAGCAACAGGTACGCCCCTGGCAATTTTATCAACATGTATTTGGGAAATAATTTAAAAAGGAGAAAAAATCATGAAAAATCAACTTACTAAACTCAATATATTTTCGCTTAAAGGTGTGCAGATGCGCACATTTCATACTACCTGGCTTATGTTTTTTGTGTGCTTTTTTGGCTGGTTTGGCCTTGCACCATTAATGCCAACCATAAGGGCCGAACTGCATTTAACAAAAGGTCAGGTAGGCAACACAATTATAGCTTCCGTAGCGGCAACCATAATTGCACGTTTAATTATAGGTAAGCTTTGTGATACCTGGGGGCCGCGCAAAACCGCAGTACGGCTGCTCATCATTGGCTCAATTCCTGTCTTTTTTGTGGGATTAGCGCATACTTATATCACCTTTCTTTTGTTCAGACTGGCGATAGGTGTTATTGGCGCCTCTTTTGTTATTACACAATTCCACACTTCTATGATGTTTGCGCCAAAAATAAAAGGGACTGCTAACGCAGTCACCGGAGGTTGGGGGAATTTGGGCGGCGGCGTAACTAATATGGTAATGCCCTTGATTTTTGCCGCAATAGTGGGTTTTGGTTTTACTAAAGGCGAGGCCTGGCGCTATGCAATGATTGTGCCGGGCGTAATGATGCTGGTAATAGCTTACCTGTATCAGAAATATACAAAGGATACTCCTGAAGGTAACTATGACGAAATAGGATATACAAAAAAACAAACCAAAACAGACTGGTCCATTTTAGCGGACTGGCGCATATGGGCATTAACTATGGCCTATGCTATGTGCTTCGGCATGGAAATTACTTTTGATAACGTTGCTTCCCTTCATTTTGTTGATTCCTTTCATTTAACTCAAAGTATAGCAGGGTTTTGGGCCGGTATCTTCGGGTTTATGAATTTGTTTGCCAGGGCTTTAGGCGGTTTTGTATCTGATAAAGTCGGTGGTAGGTTTGGAATGCGTGGCAAAGGTTTATTGCTGGCGGGTGTTTTACTGCTCGAAGGAATTGGGATCATCCTGTTTGCGCAAGCGGGTAGTTTAATGGTAGCTATAATCACCATGCTTTCTTTTGCCTTGTTTCTAAAAATGTCAAATGGCGCTACTTTTGGAATAGTCCCATTTGTAAACACCAAAAATGTAGGTATGGTTAGCGGCATTGTTGGAGCTGGCGGCAATCTCGGCGGTATGCTTTTTGGCTTTCTGTTTAAGTCGCAATCCATTACTTATGTTCAGGCTTTTACCTATATCGGTTATGGCGTAATTGCAGTAGCTGTAATTGTGTTTATCACCAGGTTTACGAGGCAGGCAGCTGTAAGTGAAACAATTGAAGGTGAAGTTGCATTGTCGGCTGGCTTGATTTGATAATGTTTAAGTAAATGTCAACAAAAAAGCCACCATTAAACACATTCACCTCAACCTGCTGTTATTGCGGGGTTGGATGCGGTGTGCTTGTTCATAAAGACAAAAACGATAATATTTTAGTTGAGGGCGACAAAAACCATCCGGCAAGCAAGGGCATGCTTTGCAGTAAAGGGCTTAATCTGCATTATACCGTTAACGATAAGAGCGACAGGCTGCTTTATCCGCAAATGCGTTATAATAAAAGTATGCCAATGCAGCGTGTAAGCTGGGATGAAGCACTTGACCGGACAGTTGCTGTTTTTAAAACATTCATAAATAAATACGGGCCCGATTCGGTAGCTTTTTATGCTTCGGGGCAATGCCTTACAGAAGAGTATTATGTTGTCAATAAACTCATGAAAGGGTTTATTGGCAGCAATAATATCGATACCAACTCCCGGCTGTGTATGAGCAGTGCGGTTGCAGCTTATAAAATGTCGTTAGGGGAAGACAGTGTCCCCGTTTGTTATGATGATATTGAACTTGCCGATTGTTTTTATGTAACCGGCGCAAACCCCGCGTGGTGCCACCCCATTTTATGGCGAAGGGTTGAAGCGCATAAGGCCGCCAATCCGGGTATCAAAATAATCGTTGTTGATCCGCGTGTTACCGATAGTTGCGGCCTTGCCGATTTGCATCTCCAATTAAATCCGGGAACAGATATTACGCTAAATCATGCCATCGGTAGGGTGCTTATTGAGAATGGAGATATTGATATTGATTTCATCACTAATCATGCTGAAGGGTTTGAAGTTTACAGTGTTAAAGTCTTTCAAAAAACTTTGGCCGAATCCGTGTTAATATGCGGAGTAGCCGAAGATAAAATCAGGCTTGCAGCAAAATACATCGCCGAAGCAAAGGGCTTCATTTCGATGTGGACGATGGGACTTAACCAAAGCGCTGTCGGTACAAATAAAAATCTTAGTTTGATCAACCTTAACCTTATAACCGGGCACGTCGGAAAGCCCGGTTCAGGGCCACTGTCGCTAACTGGGCAACCAAATGCGATGGGGGGCCGGGAGGTTGGGGGTTTATCCAATTTACTACCTGCTCACAGGGATTTAAGTAATCCGGTACACCGCGAAGAGGTGCGAAAGTTTTGGGGTGGTACAGTTATCAATCCAAAACCCGGATTGACGGCTACCGAAATGTTTGAGGCGCTGAATGATGGCAGGCTAAAAGCCATCTGGATACTTTGCACCAATCCCTTAACCAGTTTGCCAAACGTTCGCCTGGCGGAAGAGGCATTAAAAAAAGCCAAATTTGTTGTTGTGCAAGAAATCAGTAATAAGCCTGAAAGCCTGGCTTATGCTGATGTAATATTACCTGCCGCCACCTGGGCGGAGAAAGAAGGCACAATGACTAACTCTGAAAGACGCATAAGCTATTTAAATAAGATTGTTAATGCACCCGGCGAAGCATTACCGGATGCAGAGATTATTTGCAGGTTTGCTCAAAAAATGGGTTATAAGGGGTTCGACTTTAAAGATTCATCGTCCATTTTTGACGAGCATGTAAAACTCACCGCGAAAACCAATGTGGATATGAGTGGCCTAAGCTACGCTGTTTTGAAAGAGCAGGGCACGGTGCAATGGCCGTATAAAAAGAAAGGGCCAGTTAAAGGGATACCACGCTTATTTACCGACAAAGAGTTTTATACACCCTCGCGAAAAGCCAATATTCACCCGGTTTCTGATGAACTAACGAGCGAGAAGCCTGATGCAGATTTTCCGTTTATCCTTACCACAGGCCGCATTCGCGACCAATGGCATACCATGAGCAAAACAGGCAAAGTGAATAAGCTTAACCAACATTACAGCCAGTCGTTCATGGAAATTCATCCCAATGATGCTAACACTTTACAAATTGGTGAAGGAGATGTTTCTATAATTACCTCACGACGCGGGCAAGTGCAGGTAAAAGCAAAAATATCTGCCCAGATAAAACAGGGCGTTATTTTTTTACCCATGCATTGGGGAAAAATATTAGGAAGCGATCTTAACAGGGTCAATAATCTTACTTCAGATAGGGTTGATCCTATTTCAAAAGAACCCGACTTCAAATATTGTGCGGTAAATGTAGTCAAATATAAAAAGCCTTATCAAAAGATTGTAGTGATTGGGGCAGGTGCAGGCGCTTATGGCTTTGTGAAATCATACAGGGAATTAAACCCCGATGACGAAATAATCATTTTCAGTAAAGAAAGCCATCCTTTTTACAATAGGGTAATGTTGCCGGATTATATCAGTGGCGAACAACAATGGGAGCAACTGGTAAAGATGAAAGACAATGAAGAACCTGCCTATAACATCAGATTGCTGAGAGGCGTAAGCGTTGAAAAAATTGACCGGAACAATAAACAGGTTACCGATTCACGAGGAATAAAAACAGAGTATGATGTTTTGTTAATGGCTACAGGTAGCCGCGCATCGATCCCCAAAAACACCC
>Ga0302315_10003489_pt1 | contig 14145 bp, 12 predicted proteins | sample III_Palsa_N3_1_FD_200532 | JGI IMG/M metagenome (GOLD analysis project Ga0302315, IMG submission 200532) | Peat permafrost microbial communities from Stordalen Mire near Abisko, Sweden - III_Palsa_N3_1 | ecosystem: Environmental > Terrestrial > Soil > Palsa > Peat permafrost | place: Sweden... | reverse complement strand
GAATCTTATGAGCACATGCCCCCGAAAGATTCGCCCTCACCCGCGCTTCGCATCTGTTCGTAACTCATATACGTCGTCGCCTCTCCCGCTGGGAGAGGTGAAGTTTTACCTGCGTATGGTAGTCGTCGTAAGATTAGGACACTCCGCTGCAAAGCCACCGAAGTGGCACCAGGACTCATCCCTACAAGTCTACACTTCCCGAACCAGCGAGTACTCCGCAAGAGCGCTCAGCGAGTCCCGATAAATCGAAGCCGGAACCCCGACAAGAGCCTTCTGCGCCTCCGCAACATACCCCGCGGCCACAGTACTCGTCCTGCGGAACCCATCGTAGCGCTTGATCAAATCGTGCACCTTCTGAATGTCCGCACCGCTCAGAGCTTCTGGATCTTCCAAAACACTAAGATACTCGCGGCGTTCGGCCTCTCCCGTATCACGCAGCGCCAAAATCAGCGGAAGGGTCATCTTTCCCTCACGCAGATCCCCATCCAGGGCCTTCCCCGTAATCTCAGGATTTCCAACATAATCGAGAAGATCGTCCGCAATCTGAAACGCCAGACCGCAGTTCAACCCGAAAAGCGACAGGCTCTCCAGAGTCTGTTCACTCGCACCGGCCAGCATCCCACCGATGCGGCAGCACCCCGAAATGAACCCGGCCGTCTTCTTTTCAATGATCCGGCGATACGTCTCCTCCGACGTGTCCGCGTCGCCCTTGGCCGTAATCTGCAGGACCTCGCCCTCGCTCAACCCCACGGTAACATCGGAAAAGACCCGGATAACATCCATCGTGCCTTCCGTCGCCGCAAGATAGATGCTCTTAGCCAGTAGATAGTCTCCAACAAGAACGCTAATCTGATTGCCAAACGCCGCGTTAGCCGTAGGGCGACCGCGCCGCTCCTCCGCATTGTCCACCACGTCATCGTGAATAAGCGACGCCATATGAATCAGCTCGGCAGCGGCAGCACACGACTGTATGGTCCGCGCAGGATATTGAACGAGGGAAGCGTGAGCCGACAACATGACCAGAGCCGGACGAAGGCGTTTCCCCCCCGCAGACAAAGTATGGCCCGAAATGGCGTAAGCAGCCCGGACATCCGACCGTATCTGGTGCTTGAGTATTTCCTCAACAGCGCCAAGGTCCTCACGTATGGGTTCAAGGAAGCTGGATGGACCAGCGCCGGTGACCGCGGCCGGTTCCGGTTCCATCGTTGTAGTGCCTGCCGGGACTGAAGTCATGGTAAGCTTACCTTCTTCACCCCAACGTGGATGCAAACCAATCCGAACATCAAATCGACCATTCTAACCGGTGACAACCCGGCCTCTCTCATGATCTCGGCCAGCTCCTCGCGTGTCTTAAAGCGCGCCACCGATTCCGGAAGGTACGCATAAGCCGTAGGGTGACCGCTGACCAACTTTCCAATGACCGGCATAATCCATTTTGAATGGACGGAGTATAGAGACCGAAAAACAGGATTTTTAACCTGGGAAAACTCCAGGCACACCACCCGGCCTCCCGGCCGCAGAACACGCGCCATTTCGCGGAATGCCTCCGCCTGGTCCACAACGTTTCGTATCCCAAAAGCAATGGTCACCGCGTGAAACAAACCGCTCTTAAAAGGCAGTCGAGACGCGTCTCCCTGAAGCGCCTCGGATTGAACGCTTGCAAATCGCTCCGCTCCGCTACGCAGCATGGGAAAAGAAAAGTCCAGTCCGACAACCGTTCCGCTGGACCCGACCACATTTCTAAGCGGTACAGTCCACTCTCCCGTCCCGGAACACACGTCAAGGACCCAGTCTCCGGACTGAAGAGCTGCACAACGGGTGGCAAACGTGCGCCATGAAGAATGTATGCCTGCTGAGAGCACACTATTCAGCACATCGTAAGAAGGAGCAATGTCGTCAAACATGGTCTGGACATAAGTCGCCTTTTCCGGAACCGATTCAAAAACCGGTCCGCCCTCCGCCCTGTGCTGATTATCCGCCTCCGCAATATACATTGTGAAAAACTCCGCAAACTTTAGCACAAAAATTATACCTAGCCTCAGGTCACGAGTCAACGAACTTTAAGGCAGGTATCAATACAGACTTATACAAAATAATAATTGGCCCGCAAGAGTTCCCAACAAAGGGTATCTCACGAGCCTTCCAAATTATGCCGCGCAGCGGCCTCCTGCCTCTTCTCCCCATTCTTATGTGGGAGAAGATTGAGATGAGGGGGCGGCCTAGCGTAGTCGTACTGCTTAACTGGTCACATCAACCGTCTATCTTTGTCATATTATTATAATGCGCTGGGGTATCTGTTATGCCGCCCCCCTCATCTCAATCTTCTCCCACCATCGGAATGGGGGAGAAGAGGCAGGAAGCGCCGCAACCCCTACCCCTTCTGCCCATAATAAGCCTTAGCCCCGTGCTTCCTCTGAAAATGCTTATCCAGCATCTTCTGAGGAATAAGCTCTGCCGTCGCCTTAAGCGACTCCGTCCTCATCGCAAGCCCTGCGACCTCTTCCAAAATAATCGCATGCTCCACAGCCTTCGACGGAGTCTTCCCCCAGGCAAACGGAGCATGGAACGACAGCAGCGCCCCCGGCACATGCACGGGATCCAACTGATTGCTTAAAAAGTGCTCGACAATCGCAACCCCTGTATTGATCTCATATCCATTGTCAATCTCATCCGCTGTCAGCGGACGTACCAGCGGAACCGCTCCATAAAACGTATCCGCATGGGTCGTTCCATAACACGGAATAGACCGGCACGCCTGCGCCCAGCTCGTAGCCAGGCGCGAATGCGTGTGCGCTATCCCACCAATGCTCGCAAACTTCTGATACAGATAGACATGCGTGGGCGTATCCGACGACGGCCTCAAATGTTCCCCCGGCAACGGAGCCCCCGTTTCAAGCGACACAAGCACGATATCTTCCGGACGAAGAGAATCATACGCAACACCGCTTGGCTTAATCGCAACCACGCCCCTATCCCGATCCACCCCGCTCGCATTGCCCCACGTCAGCACAACAAGCCCCGCCTTCACAAGATCGAGGTTTGCTGTCCAGACCGCCTCTTTAAGATCCTTAAACGTCTGATCAGACATGCCGAACCTCCTCACGCAAGGTCAGCAGATCCTTCATTACGTCGTATAACTCTCCGCTGGCTCCCTTGACGCCAAATGCGTCGTGGACCTTCCTATAAAGCTCAAAGAGCCGGTCGTAGCGCGCTCGACGTTCGGGATCGGGCACAAAGGTCCTCGGCTGCAAACTCGTCATCTCAGCCGTAGCCACGTCGAACGACTTGTAAGCCTCAGCAGCGACGGCCCCGCAAATAGCAGCCCCAAGGGCGCAAGTCTGGTTGCTCGACGAAATGTAGATCGGACGCCCCATAATGTCCGCATAGATCTGCATGACCATCGGGTTCTTGGCCGCAATGCCCCCGCAGTTAATGATGCGCTCTACGGACTGGCCGTACTCCTCAAGCCGCTCCATAATGACCCGCGCGCCAAAGGCCGTGGCTTCAACCCAGGCCCGATAGAGCTCCTCAGGCGTCGTCTGCAAGGTCAATCCCAGCACCCCCCCGGTAAGCCTCTGATCCACCAGCACCGTGCGGTTGCCGTTGTGCCAGTCCAGGGCAAGCAAACCGCTCTCCCCAGGCTGCAGACGCGCCGCACCCTCCGTCAACTGCTCGTGGTCCAACTTTCCGGGCTGAATCGATTTAACATACCAGTTGAAAATATCCCCGACCGCCGACTGCCCGGCCTCAAGTCCATAATAATTCGGCAGAATCGACTCAGGAACGATCCCGCACAACCCCGGAATATCGCCAAGATCTTCCGACAACGGCGAAACCATCAAATCGCAGGTGGAGGTCCCGATAATCTTGACCAGCGTTCCAGGAGTAATCCCCGCGCCGATCGCCCCAAGGTGCGCATCGAAGGCGCCAATGGAGACCGGAATGCCGGCCGAAAGTCCGGTGAGCTTCGCCCACTCTTCACCCAGAGTCCCTGCGGCCTCACCGACATGGTATGTCTTCGTCGGCAAACTCTCCCCAACGCGAACCAGTTTAGGATCCAGAGCAGCTAAGAACTCCGAATCAGGAAATCCACCCCACCACGTACCGTACAGGCCCTTGTGTCCCGCCGCGCAGATCCCGCGCTTCAACCGATCCGGATGGGTCGTCCCGCAAAGCAGAGCAGGCAGCCAGTCGGCATGCTCAACCCAGGTATAGGCCTTCTCATAGACATCGGGTGCTGCCCGCAGGTTGCGCAAGATCTTGGCCCAGAACCACTCCGCGCTGTAGATCCCGCCGCACTTCTTGAGATACTCCGGACGAATCTGCGCCGCAAGTGCCGTAATCTCAGCGGCTTCCGCATAACCCGTATGGTCTTTCCACAGAACCGCCATCGCGTTCAGATTGTCTGCAAACTCCGGCAAGAAAGCAAGCGGCGTCCCTTCTCCATCGACAGGAATAGGTGTGGATCCCGTGGTATCGACACCGATTCCAACAACCTGATCCGGAGAAAATCCGGCGTGCGACGCCGCTGCTGCAAGAACGCCCGTAATAACCGCGACAGCCCCGTCGATATAGTCCTGCGGATGCTGCCGCGCGATATGCGGATCGCGGCTGTCCGTTAGTATGCCCGCGCCGCCATGAGGGTATTCAAAGACGCTGCTTGAAACTTCAACCCCGGTCCCAATCTCCACCAGAAGACCGCGCACCGAGTTTGTGCCATAGTCGAGACCAATTGTATAAGATGACATTCAGTAACTCCTGCTCAATATTCACTTACTTATTATTCCGTCAAAATTCGATCATCGCTTTAACAACGCCGTCGCGATAGTTGGAAACCAGGTCGAAGGCCTCACCGGTCTTTGCAAAAGGAAAACGATGCGTAATCATCGATTTCGCACGGACACGGCCGTCCGCAATCATCTCCAGCGCAAGCCCCATGCAATCGTTCTGCCGGCGCACATTTTGTATCCTTATCTCCTTGCGCCGAAGAAGATTTATGTCGAAGGAAACCCGATTTGGCTCCGGAATGCCAATGATCGATAATTCCCCTCCCGGCTTTAGGACCGGAAGAGTCGCATCCATGGCGTCCTGCTGGCCGCAGCACTCGAACACAACGTCGAGCTGCACGCCTGCGCTCTTAGCCATATCCTGCACAATATCCTGCCGATCCGGATTTCCCGTCCAATCCGCACCACAGGCCCTAGCAATTTCGAGACGCGCATCAATCTTATCCGTCACATAGACCCTGCCCGCACCCATCGATTTCACCGCCTGCAGCAAACAGAGCCCGATCGGGCCGCAGCCGAAGATTCCGACAGTTGCCCCGTTCAATCCAGAATACAGCGACGCCCCATACACGGCAATAGAAAGCGGCTCAACCATAGCCGCCTCCTCCATGGTCATGGCCTCTGGAATGGGAAGACAACTGCGCTCCGGCAGCACCAGGTACTCGGCCAAACAGCCTTCCACCTGCTGCGGACACCCAAGGAATTTCAGATTAAGACAGGTATGCGGACGACCAATCAAACACTGCTCGCACGCCCCGCAAGGCATTGCTGGGTCAAACGCGATTCGGTCTCCAATCTTGACCTTGCCTACCGCAGACCCAACCTCCGCAACAACCCCCGCCCCCTCATGCCCAATGGTCCAAGGATACTCCACGATCTGGCTGCCAATACGCCCATCGCTGTAATAATGCACATCGGAACCGCACACCCCAACCCGCTCCACGCGAATCAGAACATCCGAGTCCGTACGCAAAGATGGAACCGGAACATCTATGATCTCCATAGCACGCAACCCGACCAGCTTACAACTCTTCATATCATTACCCTAAGAACGACGAGGACCCATCTTCTCCTCTCCCCCATTCCGATGGCGGGAGAGGGTTGGGTGAGGGGGTTATCCTGGTAAATTTTCAGCTTAAATCTTGTTAACGCCACGTCCCAGAAGGACCCCTCATCTCAATCTTCTCCCACAGGATGGGGAGAAGAGGCCGGATCCGGACACGGCCCCATATTCATTACTACATGCCGGTCCTTCGCTAGGCTATTCTCTTACTCTAGCCCTACTTCCACGCAACGCTATTCCAGCGCAGCATATTACGGAACTCAAACGGCCGTGTCTCATTGTCGATCACAACACACTCTATCTTAGCCATCTCAGCCCAGTCGATAAGCTGCGAAGCAGTAAGCGCCAGCGAGAATCCAGTATGATGCGCTCCACCCGCCTGTATCCACGTCTCCGCCGCAACACGCAGCGAAGGCTCCGGCTTCCACAGCACGCGAGCCACCGGAAGATTAGGCATGGCGTGCGGCGAAGGAACAGTCTCCACATTATTAACAATCAATCGGAACCGGTTCCCCATATCGACCACGGAAGCGCAGATCGCAGGTCCCGTCAACCCATCAAACACAAGCCGCGCAGGATCTGCCTTGCCGCCAATAGACAGCGGATGGACTTCAATACGAGGCCGGTTGACGGCGATAGACGGGCAGATCTCAAGCATATGCGAACCAAGCACCAGCTCATTGCCCGGCTCCAGATGATACGTGTAGTCTTCCATAAACGAGGTCTGCTTGCCGCCCGCCATGGTCTTCATAATTCGCACCAGCCCAGCCGTCTTCCAATCCCCCTCGCCGGCGAAGCCATATCCATCGCCCATCAGGCGCTGCACGGCAAGACCCGGAAGCTGGTCCAGTCCATGCAGGTCTTCAAACGTGGTCGTAAACGCCCCAAAGTTTCCTGCTTCCAAAATCGCTCTAAGACCAAGTTCGATGCGAGCCTGAACCTTTACCGAATCGCGGCCGGGTCCAGGATTGCGCAAACCGTCCGCGAAATCGTAGACTTCCGCGTACTCTTTCAGAAGCTCTTCAACCTGAGAATCAGAAAAACAATTGACCGCCTGAACCAGATCCCCCACTCCGTAGCCATTGGTCGACCAGCCAAACTTTATTTGCGCCTCAACCTTGTCGCCCTCGGTCACAGCCACTTCGCGCATATTGTCGCCGAATCGCGCAATCTTTAACCGCTGGCTCTCTGCATAGCCCAGGGTAACCCCGGCCCACTGTGCGATGTCATGGACAACATCCGCCGCCTGCCAGTGCCCCACAACCACCTTGCGGGAAATTCCAAGACGCGCCCCGATAAAACCGTACTCACGGTCGCCGTGAGCCGCCTGATTCAGGTTCATAAAGTCCATATCGATTGTGGACCACGGGATGTCCCGATTAAATTGCGTGTGCAGATGCAGCAGAGGCTTCCGAAGCTCGGTCAGTCCCCCGATCCACATCTTGGCCGGAGAAAAAGTATGCATCCAAGTAATAAGCCCGACACAGTCGTCATCGACATTAGCCTCCCGGCAAAGCGAGCGAATCTCGTCCGGCCCGGTCAATACAGGCTTAAATACAATCCGAACCGGACACTCTCCAACGCTGTCCAGCGCCTGAGCAATCTGCCTGGAATGCTCCGCAACCTGCGCCAGAGTCTCCGGCCCATAAAGATGCTGGCTCCCCGTAACAAACCAAACCGAACGCAACTTATTCGACGTCGACATAAACTTTTCTCCTACAAACCAAATTATTTTACCGGTTAGTCCGATGGTAAAGACCAAACACAAGACGACAAATTACATCGGCCCAACAAATTCTGGTCCCACCTCATAATACCATATGACCGTTGACGATGAAAAGGCCCCTTACCGATTTAACTCGGAAGGGGCCAATTTCATATCTTTGATCGTAAAACTCAGGCAGACTACTCGAGTCCCGTCCCCCACTGTCCTACAAAAACAATCTCCGACAACGCCTTGCGTGTCCTCGGCGCAGCCTCCCGCTCGCGGAGTTGGTCAGGCAGGTTTTCCGGGTCGCCCGGATAGCCCAGCGCAATCGCGGTTACCGGCTCGCTGCCCTCTGGAATACCGAGAAGCTCACGGGCCTTGTCCGCGTCGAACCCGCCCATCTGACGCAAGTACAGCCCCTCTTCCAACGCCTGGACAGACAGATGAGCAACAGCCTGGCCCACATCATAAAAGGCATGGCGGTTTTCACGTCCATCGGCGCGGACTTTGCTGGCCACTGTAATGATCAGAACCGGCGCATGCTTTGCCCAGGTCTGATTCCCTTCCTTGATCGCGCTCAAAACAAGCGCGTGCTCTTCAGGATTGTCCTTTGTGGCGACGATAAAGTGCCAGGGCTGTTCGTTTGACGCCGACGGAGCCCATCGCGCTGCTTCGAAAATCCGTCGGAGCTTATCGGATTCCACATTCTTGTCCGCATAAGCTCGCAGACTCTTTCGGTGTTTTAGCAGGTCGTGTATGCCCGGTTCATCAACCTGGGGGCGTTCACTAAGTATTACCGACATAATTAAGGATCCTCTCTTAAGGCAACGTACATAAATAACCGCGTCACAATTATCGCTATGCAATGTTGGGTAGCACGACTAAACGTAACGCGTTAATTGCTGCGTGCAGCTAACCAGGTCCGCCTAGGTCGGCCTGAAGTCTGCGCAGTGAATTGCGGTCGATCCGTGCGGAGTTGGGGATCCGTCCTGGACCGATCCCCCAGTTCTCACGAAAGCCGCCGAGCAATCCGGTGGCGATCAGATCTGCTTCATTTACCGTAACGCGGCGATCGGGCTGCGGCGCTACGTATAGGGCATCAACCGGACAATTCGCCTCGCACATAAAGCAGGTCTGGCAGTCATCGCCGCGGGCAATGACCGGAATGCCTCCGTCGACTTTGTCGAAGACATTGGTTGGGCACACCTTAACACACAAATTGCACTCGATACAGCGTGTCTCGCTCACTAATTCAATCATACTGCGATTGCCTCCTTGATAGGCGTCGAGAAGCTCTCGGGCAGTGGATCGTTCCGATCGAACTCGGTCCAGACCTCGTCGAGCCCACCCGAAAGGAGACGCCGCTGCTGGCTCGGATCTTTATCCGGACGATCGATGCGCTTGTGCATCCCTCGACTCTCTGTGCGGTGCAGCGCGGAACGATAGGCCCAGCGCGCGTTTGCAACAAGAGACACAGACTCACGGTGCTTTATAATATCGCGGGTCTTCAGGTTCGGCTCTCCCTGAACGTGCTCCCAGAGCCGATCTAGCTTGTCGAGCGAATCCGTAAGGACAGCTTCTGACCGGAAGTAGTTTTTATCGTAGGGGAAGACTTCTTTCTGGACACCCTTAATAACCTCGTCCGCTTCGACATTATGCGAAGACGTCGGCCTGAGCGCAGCTCGCCCAGCTCCCTTAAGGTTCCGACTCCTGGCCCTGTCGCCAAGAGAAGTCGCGTAGCCCGCCGCACCGGCTCCGGCCCAGGTTCCGGAAGACATCGCCCATGCCGAATTATGGCTGCCGCCGCCGGTAAAGCCGCCGCAGATCAGTTCGCGAGTGGCCGCATCCCCAGCGGCATACAGACCTGCCACAGCGGTGGAGCAGTCGAAATCCGTAAGCTGTATGCCGCCCGTGCCCCGCATCGTGCCTTCAAGTCGCAGCGTAACGGGAAATTTATCCTTAAAGGGGTTGATTCCCAGACGGTCGAACACGGTGTGGAAATCGACTTGAGACACCCGAAGATGCTGCTGGATTTCCTCCGGCGCCTGATCGAAGCTAGCGTAGACCTGCCCCTTAAGCAAAGCCTTTGCAATAGGCGTTCTGGCATGCATATTGGCGCCCTGCACTACCGAACCGTCTTCATGATAGAACGTGGCGTATCGGTAGTGCGCGCCCCTGGTGCTGGACGAATGCAGCGGAGAAAGTGCGTAGGCGTTCGAGAACTCCATACCGGAGAGCACCCCGCCCGCCTCAGCGGCAAGCAGAGCGCCGTCACCCGTAAGCACATTGGTGCCTACCGCATTGCTCAAAAATGCGACGCCTCCCGTAGCTATCACGACGGCCCCCGCCCGCACTGTATACGACCGGTTTTCCTGACGCTGGTACCCCGCGACACCGCCCACCCCATGCTCGTCCACGAGCAGTTCAAGGGCCGGACTGTGATCGAGAATAGTGACACCCGCCTTCTTGACTATGGAGCGCATCAGCTTCATATAATGAGGACCGATGAGTCCGCCGCGCTGCGGTTTTCCACCTCCGTCACTGGAGAAAGGGTAACCCCATTCGCTAAGAAGATGCATATTGGTATAGGTCTGGTCCAGGACACGGTCCTGCCAGTCGCCCTCCGCCAGAAATCCGCCAAGAGCCTCCCGCGAGGCCTTGGCTTCGGCGCGCTTCTCCGGATCCGGCGCAACAAACCAGACCCCAGTTCCAGCAGATGCCGTAGCTCCGCTGGTTCCGCAGTACCCCTTGTCCGCAAGGACTACTTTGGCGCCGCTGCTCGCTGCGCTCCACGCAGCCCACGTTGCCGCGGGACCGCCTCCTAGAACCACAACATCCGCATCAAGAACCAGAGTCTCATTTTCGGTAAAGCTCATCTATATGTTCCTTTCGACTTCGGAAGTCCCGACTAAAGATTAACTGTTGGGCGACTGCAGGAAGTACGCAGTGGCATTCGGATAAGATGCCTGACTATAGACAACACCATTGGTGCTGATAGTTGGAGTAGTCTGAGCCGCATCCTGATAGTTGGGGCTTGGCGCTCTGAACCACTTAACATGACCGTCGAAAAGCAGGTAGTTCGAGCCGCCGGTGTGACGTCCGCGCACCGAGACGTAATTGCCCCAGTCGTGGAAAATTTCAATGTCTCCCCCGGCATAAGTGAGTTCGCTCGGAGTATCGTTGCCCGACGTGTAAAGCACATCGCCGCGGCCTTCGCAGAGCAGAACAAGCTGCGACGGCGAATTAAGCACGGACAAAGTAGCGGAAGGCTTAAAGAACGGGTCTGACGGGGACGTTGTCTGCGCCAGCGACCCCAGATAGTTCAGGTTCACTTCGTAACTCTTGAACGGCTGTCCGGTCGTAAGCGGGTCTGTAAATTGTGCAGACGTTACCCCGGTAGGCGCATCGCCATTGAAATCTGGGCAGTAATAGACGCTCTTCGTCGTTGTGCCATTAGCTTGCTGGTTTTCCTGTACGCCTCCCTTAACATACGGATCGATCAGGAAATCCCAGGACCCGTTGGGATACAGACCGCTTGCCTGAATCGGTTGCGACGTGTCCTCATAGTTGGCGGGCGGAAACTGTTCGTCATAATCGTTGACGTACTGCAGAAATGCCAATCCAAGCTGCTTTTCGTTCGAAGCGCAGCTCGTCTGGCGCGCCTTCTCACGCACAGTAGCAAACACCGGGAAAAGAATAGCCGCGAGAATCGCTATAATGGCTATCACGACGAGTAACTCTATGAGAGTAAATCCAATCCGCTCGATACGTTTCATTTGTTCAACACCCTTTGCTCTCTACACAAAAACGAAAAGAGACCCATGAGCGCTAGCCCAGGGCCTCCAAAATGTATGGTCAGCAGATCTATAATTACTAGTTACTTACTAGTAAAACTGTTATTAAGAGTATACCCACCACTTTGTGGGTTGTCAAGGCCTTTTTTCACTAGCCCTCCGAATCAACTCATTCTGCTCCCGATCGATCAACGGCGTCGTATCCGTCTCCGCCAGCGAAACCCTCCCAGGCCCCCACCCGAGCGTCTTCCTCCAGCTGCCAAGCTCCCCTTTAGCAATCAACTCCCCCTCATCCACATCACTCGGATAAGCATAAGGCGCAACATAAAGAGCATCCACCGGACAATAAGCCTCGCAGATAAAGCAAGTCTGGCAGTCCTTCTGCCGAGCAATAATCGGAGCAGCGCCCGCAACTTCGTCAAAAACGTTCGTCGGGCATACCTTCACGCAAAGGTTGCATTCAATACACCGGTTGGTGCTGACCAGTTCGATCATTTTTGAGACACCTTTCTCTCACTTTCGGCAAAGAGATTCCCCGGCTCCAGCGTCACGGTAATATCGTCGATGCCGCTCAAAATCAGCCGATGTGTCTGCCCAGGATCCTGCTCCGGATGATCGGCGAAGACATGCATGCCGCGGCTTTCCTTTCTGGCAAGCGCCGCCGTGTACATCCACCGAGCCGTTGCCGCCATGGCCGCGGCCTCCCGCGCGCGGACCGCATCTTGTACTGTATTGCCCGGAATGCCGCCCGCCTCCGGCCACAGCGCGTTAAGACGCTCCAGCGATGCTGTCAACCCAGCCACAGTTCGGAAATAGTTGATATCCAGCGGCTGCACCTCATTCTGAACCGCGTTCACCAATTCGTCGGCTTGGATTGGCTTTGCTCCCTCGTGGGTAGGACGAATCCCCGCCCGGCCTGCCGGCTTGAGCGTACCGGCGCGTCCCGACGCCTTGGTTGGCTGTGCAAGCGCATACTCAGCCGCGGAACGTCCGGACCATGTCCCCGATGTGATCGCCCACGCCGCATTAAACGCACCCCCGCCCGAGGCGGCCCCGCAAACCCTTTCCCGCGTCGCCGCGTCTCCCGCAGCATAGAGGCCTGCAACGTCCGTCGAACAATCGTCGCTCGCGACCCGAATGCCTCCCGTTCCCCGTACGGTACCCTCGAAGCGCAGGGTAATCGGGAATCGGTCCTTAAAAGGATCGAGGCCAACTCGATCGTAGGGCAAAAAGAAAATCGCATGCCCGCCCCGCAGCAGCGCCTGCTGCTCCGGCGTATCCGCACGGTCGAGCGTCGCATACACCGGTCCTTCAAGCAAGGCGCGCGGTAAAAGATCCGGTTGGCGCCGCGATCGTCCACCATGGATCAGCGTTCCATCCTCGCGATAGAAGCTCGCCCACCCCAGCATGCGCCCTCGGGTAACAGTCCCAAACGCAGGGCTTGGCGCATATTGCCGCGAAAACTCCATCCCGGAAAGCTTGGACCCTGCCTCCACAGCCATCAGCGGCCCTTCGCCGGTCAAAACGTTACATCCCAGTCCATTGCTCAAAAAGGCGCAGCCCCCGGTTGCAATCACCACGGCGTTGGCCCGAACTTCCCAGGGCTTTCCATCCAGTCGGGAGATACCCCGCGCTCCGCCAACCCCGTCGCCGTCCACAAGCAATTCAAGAGCCGGGCTCTGGTCGAGCAGACGAACTCCGGCCTTCTTGATGACATTGCGCATCAGCCGCATATATTCCGGGCCCTGGACATGTGTGCGCATGGCTTCTCCACGTTCGTCAATCCGGAAAGGATAACCCCAGCCCTCCACTTTTTTCAGGCCTTCGTACACTGTATCGAGCACGCGATGTATCCAGGCGCGCTCCGACAAAAAGCCGCCCTGCACCATGCGCTGCTCCACGGCAGCCTCCCGAAGATCGTCGTCCGGCGGCAGATACAGGATATTCGTCCCCCCGGGCGCTGTCGCACCGCTGCTGCCGCAATAGCCCTTATCGGCCAGAACGACCTTTGCTCCCGCATTAGCCGCACTCCAGGCCGCCCATGCACCGGCTGGCCCGCCGCCAAGAACCAATACATCCACATCATGCCGAATAGGATCGGCGTCCGCCTCATACGGCTTATAGTGAAACTCCGACATAATTGCTTCGCTCCTTCGTCTACTGCGCCGGCATCTGCGTAACTTCCCAGTCGGCAATCTTAAAATCGGCCTTCGCCAAATGCTGCTGCAGCAAAAACGCCTTCGTTCCGGTCAGCAGCTCGATGCCCGGCTTGGTAAACGGCTCCTTCGCGTACACCGTCAACGGGTACGACGCCTTCTCTATGGCAATCGGCAAACTGGAGGCCTGAGCGGCGAAGGAATAGTACGCGTCCGAGTGCGCCCGAAGATCGTCGATCGACTTTGCGCGCGTGTCGTTCCATACTTTGGGAAAACCTGGATGATTGGCGAGATAACTCGCGCTGATCACCGTAATCCCGCTCCCCGACAATCCCTTATGCAAAATCGCCTGATCCAGGATGGGATATCCGTGAGAAACCAGCAAAGGCCCGATCCCAGTCGGAGCCGCATATGCCGCGATATCCCCGCGAGACAGCGCCGGCTCAGCATCCGTCGGCAAAAGGTGCACGAACTTGACGCTCTTCGAAAGCCCCTCTTCCTGCAGCAATCTCAGCAGGTAGCGGCTCATATAGGAGCCCTTCGCCGTGGCAACCGTCTGTCCGGCGAGCGCCGCAAGAGTGCGCGGCCCATTCTTCTTCGTGATAAGCCAGGCGTTCGTGCCGACAGCGCTCTGGTT
>Ga0302315_10003488_pt1 | contig 14146 bp, 15 predicted proteins | sample III_Palsa_N3_1_FD_200532 | JGI IMG/M metagenome (GOLD analysis project Ga0302315, IMG submission 200532) | Peat permafrost microbial communities from Stordalen Mire near Abisko, Sweden - III_Palsa_N3_1 | ecosystem: Environmental > Terrestrial > Soil > Palsa > Peat permafrost | place: Sweden... | reverse complement strand
TAGTTTCGATTGCGGCGGCGGCGGGTCGATAAACTTGACGCGAAATGCGATGTCGTCTGACTGTGCCAGATCGGTGATGCTGCCTGGGGCCATGCTGTCCGACAGGCCGGTCCTGCCGGAATTGGCATCGTTCGGCAGCCCCCACAGCGGTCCTTCGATGCGCGGGAATAAAATAAATAGCACCAGCGTGAGCGGAATCGATAGCGCAAAAATCAACGCTCCCAGGCGCAGGCGTTTTGCAAACGGCGGTATGGCATTGGTATATTGAAAGGATAGCTGAGTGGTCAGCATGGAAATCAATGCCGCCGCCATTAATACCGCAGTGCCTATCGATTGCGAGTAAAAGAAATTGGTCAGCATGACAAAGAAACTGACCAATACAACGACAAACAAATCCCGCTTGGCGCGCATTTCGAGCAATTTCAAGGTCAGTAGCAAGACCACCATCGCAACACCAGGGTCGCGCCCGAAGAATTGATGAAAGGAAAAATACGCGCCCGTCATCGTGATGGCGGAAATCGGCAGCAGCAACCACTGCGGCGGCATGCGATTGCCGCGAAACGTGATCCAGCCGCGCCACAGCAGCAAGGCCGCACAAATCAAGGAAATCCAGAGCGGTAGATGCGCGGTGTGCGGCGCCAGCACCAGCGCGCAGGAACTCAGCAGCAACAGCGTGTCCGCTTTGTCGCGCGACATCGGCCGCGAGGTACTGCGCCGGATCGTCGACATTGCTGAGGAGAGCGAGGCGGCCATCAGTTACCCTCGTATAGCGCGAGTGCGCGCAGGCACGCGCTTTGATGCGCTGGCCCCAGCGAAGCGGTGAAGTTGTGCTCGCCCAGTCGAAAGGAATACGCCAAACCTTGTTGTTCAGCTTCTAATACCCAGCGCGTCATGCGCGACAGGCGCATTTCAACATCCATTGCTCGCGGTAGCTGGGAGAAATCAAGACATAGCTCGCTTTTCGCGCCACCTTCGAAATGCTTGGTGACCAGCGCGCCGCCGTCTCGCACGTCGATCCGGGCAATTTGACGCCACGCCAGATGTTTCATCGAATCTCCGGCCTGGTAGGCGCGCACGCCGGCAAAGTCGTCGTGTCCGGCCGAACCTTGGCCATCTTCGGATGCGATCCCCAACATCGGCAGTGGCGGCCCTTGTTCTTCCGGGTAGGGGTAGACCAGTGCCTTCGAGTCAGGCAGCCAATAGCTCCAGGAGCGTAACAAGCCCAGCGGAAAACGGGTTTGCAGCCGCACGCGCGGCGCCGCAAGCCAGCCGCGCTCGCTGGAGGTCACATGCAAGTTGACGGTGCAAGATTCATTGGGCGCAATATCGGCGGCCTGTTCCAGCGCCGGTATGCCGTCACCGAGAAAGCCCAGCCAGATCGCATAGCGCCCATATTTGTAGCGATTGATCAAATGCAATTCGAATTGCGCTTCTTCGCCGGCAAATACCGGCTGTGTCTTGCCCGCGCGCAAATATAGGTGCGCCATATTGCGGAAGGTGAGATGCATGTCAATCACGCCGCAACTGGCAACCAGGAAGGTCAGCACAAAGCCGAGGCTCAGTTCGTAATTGACGGAACCGATGAAAAGCACGACCAGCGTGGCGCTAAAGGCCAAGCCGGCCTGGGTCGGCATGATGAAGACCCGGCGCTGTTTTAAAAACACCTCGCCCGGCTCTGCTTCGCGCAACTGGAATAACCATTGGTTGGTCCATTTACGAGAGAGGTTTTTTGCTGCAGAAAACATGATCGGCTTTTTCAGGGGGGGCTTAGACGGCGACCGATTTCATCCATTGCAGCACCAGGTCGCGGCTGCTCATCGCAGTGCCGGCAGTCGATTTTAAAGGCCGCAGGCGGTGTGCAGTGACCGGTATCAGGATCGCCTGGATATCTTCCGGGATGACATGATCGCGGCCTTCCAGCGCCGCCCAGGCGCGACCTGCCTGCAACAATGCAATGGCTGCGCGCGGGCTCAAGCCTTCCGCAAACAGGCCATTGGTGCGCGAGGCTTGGGCCAGGGCTTGCACATAATCGATCAACGCCGCTGAAGTGTGTATTTTCTTCAGCGATTCCTGCGCAGCCAGCAATTCCTCCGGCCGCATCGCCGCTTTCATGACCTTCAGCAATAGGCGCCTATCCTCTCCCAATAGCAAGGCGCGCTCAGCCGCCGCATCGGGATAACCGAGCGACAGGCACATCAGGAAGCGATCCAGTTGCGATTCCGGCAATTGAAAGGTGCCGATCTGATGCGTTGGATTTTGCGTGGCGATGACAAAGAACGGTTGCGGCAATTCACGCGTAATGCCATCGGCCGTGGTTTGCCGTTCTTCCATCGCCTCCAGCAGCGCGGATTGCGTTTTCGGCGTGGCGCGATTGATTTCGTCAGCCAGCAGCACCTGGGTAAAAATCGGGCCGGGATGAAAAATAAAGCCATTCTTTTCGCGGTCGAAAATCGAAATGCCGACGATATCGGCGGGCAATAAATCGCTGGTGAACTGGACCCGGTTGAATTTCAAGCCCAGAGATACTGCCAGTGCGTGGGCCAGGGTAGTTTTGCCGACGCCCGGCACGTCCTCAATCAGCAAATGCCCACCCGCCAACAGGCAAACCAGGGCTTGCCGAACCTGCACTTCCTTGCCGACCACGATTTGATTGACTTGCTGAGCGACTGCGTGGACTTTGGCAAACATTGAATTTTCCGTGGCGAGATAAAAAGGGTGTTGAAAAGGCGATAAAAACGGTGATCAATCAGCCGGCTTTTTCAGCTAATCCGACATAGCTAATGGTGCAATTTGTTGTCATTTTGTATCAGCTTTGCAGAATTTCAAAGAAAAGTTCGAAATTTTGCATCAAAATGGGTCGAGCAAAACTGTTTTCATAGTGCTACTCTTATTCCGATATCCGATTCTATGCGAGAACCGGTGTTTTAGCAGTGCATCGCTTGATTGAATACCCATGACCACAGCTATTTTTACGCATCCCGATTGCAAACTCCATGAAATGGGCGCCTGGCATCCGGAATCGCCGGGACGCTTGCAGGCAATCGAAGATCAATTGATCGCCAGTCGCATCAGCGGCCTGCTGGATTATCGCGAGGCGCCGCTGGTAGACGTTGCGGAACTCCGGCGCGTCCATAGTGCCGACGCGATCGCACTGGTGCACGATAATCTGCCACCGCCGGACAGCAAGCCCGGGAGTTATTATCCGCTGGATGGCGACACCTCGATCAATCCCCACAGTTGGAAGGCGGCGCTACGCGCGGCCGGGGCGGCTATCGCCGCCACCGATGCGGTGATCGATGGCGAGCTGGACAATGCGTTTTGCGCGATCCGTCCGCCCGGCCACCATGCACGCCCTTCCGAGTCGATGGGGTTTTGCCTGTTCAACAACGTGGCGGTAGCGGCACGGCATGCGATGGCGGTGCGCGGCTTGCAGCGGGTCGCGATTGTCGATTTCGACGTCCATCACGGTAACGGTACCGAAGACGCCTTTATCGACGAACCTCGGGTCCTGATGGTGAGTTTCTTCCAGCATCCGTTCTATCCCTATTGCGGCGCCGGGCCGGAGTGGAAGACCCCTACCAATATGGTCAATGTGCCAGTACCGGCCTATACCAAAGGCGATGTTGTGCGCCAATTGGTCACGGAAAAATGGTTACCGGCCTTACACGCGCACAAACCCGAGATGATCTTCATTTCAGCCGGGTTCGATGCCCATAAGGAAGACGATCTTGGTCAAATGGGCCTGATCGAGGCGGATTACACCTGGATCACCGAGCAAGTCATGGAAGTGGCCAAGCTCTACGCGCGCGGGCGTATCGTCAGTTGCCTGGAAGGCGGATATAACCTTTCGGCGCTTGGGCGTAGCGTGGTTGCGCACGTAAAAGCCTTGGCCAGCCTTGATTAAAGGCTGATGGAGCCCTATAGGCAGCTGCAACAGGTAAAATAGCGGATTGAATCCGCAATGTTAGCCAAGCATGTCCATACAATGGTTCCCCGGTCACATGAACGCCGCCCGCAAGAAGGCGGCGGAAGCCATGGAGAAGGTCGACATGGTGATCGAGGTGCTCGATGCCCGGTTACCTGAAGCAAGCTGTAATCCCATGATCGAGCAATTGCGCGTGCATCGCCAGCGTCCTTGCCTGAAAATCTTGAACAAGAGCGATCTCGCCGACCCGCAGGCGACCCAAGCCTGGCTGGAGTACTACAACGCGCAGAAAAACGTGCATGCGGTGGCTCTCAGTTGCAAGAAGCCGGCCGATGTTGCCAAAATCCCCGGACAGTGCCTGAAAATCGCGCCACATCGCGGCACGGCCTTGAAGCCGTTGCGCATGATGATCATGGGGATTCCCAATGTCGGTAAATCGACACTGATGAATGCCTTGCTGAAAAAGCGGGTCGCCAAGGTTGGCGACGAGCCAGCGGTAACCAAGATGCAACAGCGGCTGTATCTTGGCAATAACATGGTGCTAACCGATACCCCCGGCATGTTATGGCCGAAGATCGCCCATCCCAGCGATGGTTTGATGCTGGCTGCCAGCCATGCGATCGGCACCAATGCCGTGATCGAAGAAGAAGTTGCCACATTCCTGGCAGACATGTTGCTGATGCGCTATGCGCCGCTGATCAGCGCGCGCTACGGCTTTCCGACTGAAGGTATCGATGGCGTCAGTGTGGTCGAAGGCGTAGCCCTGCGACGCGGTTTCCGACTCAAGGGTGGCGATGTGGATTTGGAGAAGGCCGCGCATGTGCTGCTGCAGGATTACCGCAGCGGCGCGCTCGGACGGATCAGCCTGGAGACGCCGTCAAGCCGGGTTGCGCTGTTGGCTTCGTATCAGCCGCCGCCTTCGCTGGCCTTGTCCAGCGAAGTTGTCATCGAAGAATCGGATGAAGACGACTGACATGAGTGAAATAAGCCAAGCGGAAGCACAACCGTTGGTTCTGGTCACGCGCGCCGGCTTGGTTACCACGCTCACACTCAATCGCGGCGAGCAATTGAACGCATTGTCGGAGCAAATGATCGCTGCCTTGCAAGAACAGTTCAACAGCCTGAGCCGGGATAGCGCCACTCGCGTGATTATTCTGGCGGCAGCAGGCAAAGCCTTTTGCGCCGGCCACGATTTGAAGCAAATGCGCGCAGCGCCTTCAGAGCAATACTACAAAACCCTGTTTGATCGCTGCAGCAAACTGATGCTTGCCATTCAACGTTTGCCGCAGCCGGTGATTGCGCGCGTCCAGGGCATCGCCACTGCAGCCGGCTGCCAATTGGTCTCCATGTGTGATCTGGCGGTTGCATCGGATAACGCCAAATTTGCGGTGTCCGGCATTAATTTCGGCTTGTTTTGCTCGACGCCGGCGGTCGGCCTGTCACGCAACGTGTCACGCAAACAGGCAATGGAAATGCTGTTGACCGGTGAATTCATTGACGCGCAAACAGCCTTGCAACGTGGCTTGGTAAATCGGGTCGTTACCCTTGAATTGCTGGATAGCGAAATCGAAAAACTGGCAGCCAGCATTGTCTCGAAACCACCGAAAGCGGTTGCCATCGGCAAGCAGCTCTTCTACAAACAACTGGAAACCGGGATAGATGCCGCTTATCAATTGGCGGGCCAGACGATGGCTTGCAATATGATGGATGAGGTCGCGCTGGAAGGGGTGCAGGCGTTTATAGAAAAGCGCGCACCCGACTGGAAGTAATCATCCCGCGCATGTCACCTAGGTGACGACGATCACGCCATGCATATCCTTGTGGCCGCTGCCAAAGACAATATCGCAAAAGAATGTAAATTCACCGGCCTTGTCCGGGGTAAATTGCACCTGGGCCGGCATATCGGGAAGGATGTTGGCTCTTGCCTTGAATGCCGGCGCATTGAAGCCCATCGGTGTATCGGTGCCGGTGAATTCCAATATCACCGCTTCACCTTTCTTCAATTGAATTCTATCGGGCGTGAAATGGTAGCGCTCGGCCGTTACCTTGATCACTCGCGGTTGCGATTGTGCCGCTGCTAAACCGGTCAAACCGGCGATACCCGCGCTTAGCGCCCCGACTAGAAAATTGCGTCGTTTCCGACTTGGATCAAGTGTCATCATCTCTTTTCCGGTAAGGAACATTGTTGGAGGCGTGAGCCTGCCGCGGTCGCATTCCCGGCTGGGAGCGCGCTTTGGCGCAACTGGTTGAAAGTCGGGTTAGAAGCGGAGGCTTAATCAAAGAAAAAGCGTGAGAATTTGCCTCGTCAGGTGAACCTCGACCCTTACTGCATTCAGCAAGGGCCGGCACGGTCATTTGGTGACGATGTCGTGCTCCATCGGCGCCAATTTGGCCAATAATTTGTTTTGTGCGCGAGACGGCACGCCATTCTTGTCCATCGCATGTTGCAGGTCTTCCGCCAAGGCGTTGAAGTCGGCGTTGTGCAAGCCCATTGCCTGATGCGCGGTTTTCATGTCCTTGCCGCTATACACGGCGGGCCCGCCGGTCAATTGCGTGATTTGCTCTTTCAGCAGAAAACCCAGGCGCTCCACGTCGGCATCTTTCAGCTTGTCGCTGATGCGTGGGTCGGCTTGCCAGATGCCGAGAAAATCGTCGATCACTTTGCCGATGCCGGCCTTACCGCCGAAGTCCTGGAATACGGCGTCGCTGACGGTTTCGTTGGCGGCGGCAGGGGTGTTCGTTTGGGCGTTCACTGTACCAGAAAAAGTAGCGGCAAAGGTCGCGGCAAAAACCAGGACCATCATCATTTGAAGCATACGTTTCATGTTATTTCCTTTTAATTCATTGAATTTTGCGCATCGCGGCCAAGCTTAGAAGCCGGCTTGCAGAGACAGGTACACGCCTTTTTGATCGCTGTTATTGCCAGTCACCGGAGCGACGATGCTGCCCAGGTCTGCATAGGCCAAGGTGAGTGACACATTTTTGTTCGGGAGCCACGCCACAAACGCGTCATAGTAGGCGGCTTCTTTATCAGCCGACAAATTGCGGGGCTTTTCACGATATTCGGTGCCGATCACCCAGTTCTTGGTCAGCAGATAGGCCAATGAACCTTCAAACTCGGCCTGGTAGTTGTCATGCAAGTCGCCGCCGAACCCGAGCAAGCCCATTTGATTGGCTTCGGTTTCGCGGATTGTGATGTTGGCCAACAAACTCTGCTCCAGATACAGTTTTGTCGCCGACACGTAATAGTCGGTGCCGGTGGTTTTCTTTGCGCCTAATGCAGTCACTGGCGCATTCAGCAAGCCGCTCAAGCCGGTATTGCGCTTGTATTCCGCGCCAACCGCAATTTGCGGAATCCAGGAGTCTTGATCGTAGACCGCGTCACCGGCGACCTTGACCTTAACGCCATAAATGTCCTGGCCGATTTTCAAGCCGTTGAGCGGGCCGCTATTGGCGCTGAAGTCTTGCCGCGCTGCCGAGAATTCGACACGGTCCTTGATGCCGACTGCAATACCAAAAGTGTCCAGCGTAAAATCCTGGGTATTCAAGTACGTGTAATGGGCGTTGCCGCCAAAGCTGTCGCGCGTGCCGTAACCGGCGATCAAGGCCCATGGCGTGATACCGCCGCCAGCGCTGCCTTCCACCGAGCTGACGCCGCCGGTTGCCAGCAATTTGCCCATGTCGGGCATGTAGGACGGAGTGCTGGTCTCGTCGGCAAACGCGATGGACGAAGTTTGCGACAAGCCGATCATTGCCACCATCAATGCCAAAGTTTTGACTTGAGTTAGCTTCATTGAATATCCCGTAAATGTAAGTTGAGCTACAAAGTAAATTGAGCTGCATATATTGTTTTTCTGACTGGCTTGACTACGCCAGTGTGAACCCCAGAGGTTTGTACGACTGTAATCAATGAACGGATTCAACAATTTCGAGGGGTTTTTAATAGAATGCGCCGACAAGGCGGTAGTGGCTAGCATTTCCAACAACACGACGCGATACAGTGACGCAATTTACCAACGGTATTGAAGCGCAGGACGCAAAAATGCAAAAACGCCCCGGCAAGCCGAGGCGTTTTTTGTGCTGGAAACAAGAAGATGCGTTATCTTCCCGCGCCCCGCGATTTCTGTTTACACCAATTCGGCATGGCAGTGCCACGCCGAACCGACAACATTACATCATGCCGTCCATACCACCCATACCGCCCATGCCGCCCATACCACCCATGCCGCCGCCGGCTGGCTTGTCTTCAGCCAATTCAGCAACCATGCAATCGGTAGTCAGCATCAAGGAAGCGATCGATGCAGCATTTTGCAATGCCGAACGAGTTACCTTGGTTGGATCCAGAACGCCCATTTCAACCAGGTCACCATACGTGCCGTTGGCAGCGTTGTAACCGAAGTTGATGTCTTTGCTTGCCAATACCTTGGCAACCACGACCGAAGCTTCGTCGCCAGCGTTTTGAACGATCATGCGCAGCGGTTCTTCCATTGCACGCAGAACGATTTTGATACCGGCGTCTTGATCAGCGTTGTCGCCTTTGATGCTGATGTTGGCACGTGCGCGCAACAACGCAACGCCGCCGCCAGGAACGATACCTTCTTCAACCGCAGCGCGAGTAGCATGCAGAGCATCTTCCACGCGTGCTTTTTTCTCTTTCATTTCAACTTCAGTAGCAGCACCGACCTTGATCACTGCAACGCCGCCAGCGAGTTTTGCAACGCGCTCTTGGAGTTTTTCGCGATCGTAGTCCGAGCTTGCTTCTTCGATTTGCGCGCGAACTTGCTTGACGCGTGCTTCGATACTGGCAGCTGCACCGGCGCCGTCGATCAAGGTAGTGTTTTCCTTGCCGACTTCGATACGCTTGGCTTGACCGAGGTCAGCCAAAGTAACTTTTTCCAGAGTCAGGCCGACTTCTTCAGCAATCACTTGACCGCCGGTCAGAATAGCGATGTCTTCCAACATGGCTTTGCGGCGATCACCGAAACCAGGCGCCTTGACAGCGCAAGTCTTCAAGATGCCACGAATGTTGTTGACGACCAGAGTTGCCAGTGCTTCGCCTTCGATATCTTCAGCGATGATCAGCAGTGGGCGGCCAGCCTTGGCGACTTGTTCCAATACCGGCAGCAGGTCACGAATGTTGGAGATCTTTTTGTCGAACAACAGGACAAACGGATTTTCCAGAATCGCAACTTGCTTTTCAGGATTGTTGATGAAGTATGGGGACAGGTAGCCACGGTCGAATTGCATACCTTCAACGATATCCAACTCATCGTTCAAGGATTTGCCATCTTCAACAGTGATAACGCCTTCCTTGCCGACTTTTTCCATCGCTTCAGCGATACGATCGCCGATCGATGTGTCGCTGTTGGCCGAGATCGAACCGACTTGAGCGATTTCTTTAGTGGTGGTGCATGGCTTGGAGATCTTGGCCAGTTCTGCAACAGTTGCAGCAACTGCCTTGTCGATACCGCGCTTCAAATCCATTGGGTTCATGCCGGCAGCAACGAACTTCATGCCTTCACGAACGATAGCTTGAGCCAACACGGTCGCGGTAGTTGTACCGTCACCGGCGTTGTCGCTGGTACGGGAAGCAACTTCCTTAACCATTTGCGCGCCCATGTTCATGAGCTTGTCTTTGAGTTCGATTTCCTTGGCAACCGAAACACCGTCCTTGGTAACGGTCGGGGCGCCAAACGAACGCTCCAGCACGACGTTACGGCCTTTAGGGCCCAGGGTGACTTTCACTGCATTGGCGAGAATGTTGACGCCTTCGACCATCTTGGCCCGGGCGGCATCGCCGAAAATAACTTCTTTAGCTGCCATGTTAATAACTCCTTAGTATTCGATGGATTTGCAGATTATTTCTCGACGATTGCCATGATGTCTTCTTCGCGCATCACCAGCACTTCATCACCGTCAACTTTGACGGTTTGGCCGGAGTATTTGCCGAACAGAACGCGATCGCCAACTTTGACGTCGAGTGGGCGAACTTTACCGTCTTCCAAGACCTTGCCGTTGCCTACGGCCAATACTTGGCCTTGATCCGGCTTTTCAGCAGCTGCATCAGGGATAATGAGGCCGGACGCAGTTTTAGTTTCCTGGTCGAGGCGCTTGACGATGACGCGATCGTGCAAAGGACGAAGGTTCATACAAACTCCTTTAAATTCAATTGGTTAGATTTTTTTGCGGCAACTTGCTGCAAAGCTAACTTAACAGTGCAGCAACATTGCACAAGAAAAGTTGGTAGGCCGAGGAAGTTGTTAGCACTCTCCCTCAACGAGTGCTAAGTATATGGCCGCTTGTGTGTTTTTTCAAGGGATGGTGTCGATCGCAGCCCAAATAAAGATTTTCGCGGTTTAACTTGAGATTGTTGTCGACCGACATCTTTGCCGGACGCGATCGCCATCAATCCCGATCGATTATCGTCAGTCAGCGGGCAATGCCTAATTTCTTAACCCATGTCTGCTACACCCTCTATGCGGCCATCAATGATTTCTCCATAGTTGGATCAATACCTTGTCGAGCTTGCAATTAGCGAATTTTCATTGACACCTTTTTTAAAGTCACCTATATTACATCAATCGGTTAATTAACCAATTGATGTAATAAATATGCATACTGATTCACTCAGCATTACCTTCGCCGCGCTCGCTGACCCAACCCGCCGTGCCATTCTTGCGCGGCTAGCACTTGGCGAGACATCGGTCACCGAGCTTGCCAAGCCATTCTCGATTAGCCCGTCTGCCGTAACGAAGCACCTCAAGGTGTTGCAGCACGCCAAACTGATCACACAAGGTCGCCAGGCGCAATGGCGCCCCTGCCAGCTCAATGCCGCGCCGTTGCACGAGGCTGCCGATTTTATCGGCCAATATCGCCAGCATTGGGAGCAGAGCCTTGATCGCCTCGAGGCGTATCTTAAAAACCTTCAATCCGTGGAGACGAAAAGTGCAGGAAACAAAGAATAACGCCGGCAACAATTCTGATACGAACGACCGCCAAATCATCATCTCGCGTTTGATAGACGCGCCGCGCGAATTGGTATGGGAGGCGATGAGCAAACCTGAAAATGTCGTGCATTGGTGGGGCCCGAATGGTTTTACCAACACGCTGGAGAAACTGGATTTTCGCGTGGGAGGCGAGTGGCACCATGTCATGCATGGACCCGATGGGAGAGACTATCCCAGCCGCAGCGTCTATACCGCAATCGACAAACCTCGCCGCATCGAGTTTTGCACCGGCGGCACATACAAGGGCGACCCGAAGGCCATGTTTGAGGCGATGTGGACGTTCGAGGCGGTGGATGGGCAAACCAAAGTGACGATCCATCTACTTTTTCCTACTGCGCAAGCACGCAACATGGCGGTGGAGATGATTGGTGCGATTGAAGGCGGCAACCAAACCCTGGCGCGCCTTGCCAGCTATGTAATCAAAAATTGATCAAGGAAAAATCATGAGAAAAATCGTTTCGTTTGTACATGTGTCACTGGACGGTTTTGTTGCTTCCACCGCCAAGGGGCCGGCCGGCCTGGGCTGGATAAGTATAAGCGCCGACTTGTTTGAATACGTGGAGCAGCGGATTCAGCAGACCGACACCGCTTTATACGGGCGCACCACCTTCGAGATGATGGAGTCGTACTGGCCAACCGCTGCCGATAAGCCTGACGCCAGCCCGCATGATCATAATCATTCACGCTGGTATAAAACCGCCCGCAAAGTGGTGCTGTCGAAAACCTTGCTGGAAAAAAATCACGTTAATACACAAATCATCAGTAGCAATTTAAGCGATGAAATCAACAAGCTCAAGCACGGCGCAGGCAGCGACATATTGATGTTTGGAAGCCCCTCTGCCACGCACGCGCTGATGGCGGAAAACCTCATCGATGAGTACTGGCTATTCGTCAATCCGATTCTGCTGGGGCAAGGTATTCCCTTGTTCAAAAACATCAAGGACAAGACCGCACTCATGCTGGTCAACAGTAAAATTTTCCCGTCGGGCGTCGCGTGCCTGCAATACGAGGTGAAACGAAATTAATCATGCAAAGTTGCGATATTCCGCGACGGTGAAACGGCAATTCTGTTGAACTTTCGTTTAATTGCCACCACGATTACCACCACGATTGGTACTCAACTTCGGCTCTTTCGATACCCGCCGATACTACGCCGGCGCGGTAAAACGAGCGTCGTGACCGTTTAACTCGCCTTCGGGGGCACCGGCGGTAAATGCCTTGCTTGCACACTTTGCCACGGCGGCCAAGGTTTGCCTTATGCCTGCTGAATAAGGCGTCTTGCGAAGCGGACCGATCAGCTTTTGCAACGGACGATCGTCTCCCTGATTTCAGATTTGCATAATCGCCAGTCGAGAACACGGAGCGACTGGCGGTTTACCGTCAGTCAGCGGGCAATCCCGAATTTCTTAACCCGTGTCCGCTATACCGCTCAAAGCCGCCCTTACCGACGTTCTGCAACAAGCAAAAAAATTTGACAATTGGCTGATCGTGCTCAAAAGAATCGACAATCCTTTAATCCAAACCCGCCATGACAGAGTTCGAATATCGGCCACCGTACGTCGATTTTGGAGTGGGGCAATCGTGCTAGCATCACAAGGTTCAACTTAACCAAACGCAATTAAGGAGTCTCTAGTGGCAAATTTTAATCCGGTGCGACAAAGAGAAATTTACTTGGCAAACGATAAAAATTTAGTGCGGTATGACTTGAGCACTGAGTATGATCCCGATAGTCCGATCGGTAATATTGCAATATCGAAATTGAACAATGCGATTTCCGGCTTTCTGGTTGGGTTAGGCAGTGAGCTGGCACCGATTATTCCGCTATCTGCGGATTGGATAAGCAAGGCGATTGAAAAAAACGAGCAATTCGGTCCAAACCACGAGTTTCACATTCATCGGCTTTTTCAATCGCTGGCTTTGTCCATCTGGATGCGCGACGGCACAAATGCGGTTAAGGACTGGGACGCATCGAGGCTGGCACTCAAGGCGTCCTTGGCGCAGGGAAACGGATATTCGCGCGCGGCCATGGCGACTGACTATCTGGATTTGTATCTTTCTCTATGTTACCAAGCCGAGCAATACGAGGATGGCATTGCAGAATATGAAAAATATCATGGCACCAAAGAAGTTTCGCTGAAAAAAGCCACGCCTCCGCGTAAATTGGCTTATGCCATGTGCCTGCACAAGGCGCGCGGGCAATTCGAGGTGGAAGACCTGTTCTCAGCGGGGCGCAAGACACTGCAAGCTTATTTGCAAGAAGCTTGGCTAGGTAAAGCTCAATTTCGCAATGCCGCGATTTGGCTGAAAATCGTTTATTGGCATCACACGCCGGCGCTGACACCTTTGCGGACCATATTAAGTGCTTATGACAATATGCCTGACGTGCAGCGCCCGGATTTTGTGTAATTCACGATAAATTAATGGCTATGCCATATTAGGAAGGATTTTAATTCTATGAGTGATCTTTCAATTCTGGAAATCCAGTATGCGGATGAATCGATTGATGTGGATGAACATGCGGAACGCATCTACGCCATTCTGAAAGAGTGCGGCTATGGCCGTGAAGCGCTGAACGACTTGCGCGATGCTTTTACGGACGGAGAAGCAGAATTAGGTGGGCGTGTAGAGACATTGCTATACATAACCGAAGAGATTGCGAAGCTAGTGCCCGACATAAAATTTTCGGCGCGTGGCACCGGCGAGGAATTTCGCGATACCTGGGTCAGAGAGTTTGAAAATGGCAAGGTCACGTTCGCCGCAGGTCCTTGGCAATACGGACACTCATCGGAGTGAATGCTAATTTGGCGCAACCCAAGCATCTGTCGCGATTTGAACGACGGCTTTGAAGAAGGCCGGGCGAGCGCAACCGGTCGATGCCCACCGGTCACGATCCGCGACAGCGGTCAGTCTATTGTCAAATATTTGTTGTCACCAACTTTGTATCCGCAGCGGCCGCCTCGAGGGTGAAGCGCCCATTCGCGGCGCGCAATAGCGGACAGTTGGCCGGCCGCTATCTGAAGTCTAGCGGACAAACACTGTTAATTTGCGGACATTGATATGACAAGCGTCGCACACTCATCACATCATCGGCATCGAAAAGTTTCAATCGCGCATCAAAAATGGCGATTGACCATTGCTCATCGGCAACTGCGCGAAAAAGACAACTGGATCATATTAGCTAGAAAAAATGAGCGACAAAAATTCACCCGAATGT
>Ga0302315_10003486_pt1 | contig 14150 bp, 12 predicted proteins | sample III_Palsa_N3_1_FD_200532 | JGI IMG/M metagenome (GOLD analysis project Ga0302315, IMG submission 200532) | Peat permafrost microbial communities from Stordalen Mire near Abisko, Sweden - III_Palsa_N3_1 | ecosystem: Environmental > Terrestrial > Soil > Palsa > Peat permafrost | place: Sweden... | reverse complement strand
CTGACTTAAGTTTATTATGCTCATTTCAAATCTACTATTCTTAAAATGATGTTAGTCAGTGAAGCTAGCGGTACACAGTCACAATTACTAGTTCTAGGCGCTGGTGTTGATAGCAGTTGCACTGCCGGCAACTCTCAAGTACTCAGAGATATCCTTCAGCTAACTCAGACTACTGTCAACATTGATAGCGTTACTAACAATGGTCAAGTTGTTAACAGTACTACTAGTAGTGGTGTGATGATTGAGTTACCACCCAATTTCACAGCAGCTGTAGTCGGGCGCTACAAACAGTTTGTCAGTAACAACTCTCAGTACTGCACACCTGTCGGTAGTTGGTCAACGCTGTCGGGTTCCTTACAACTGGCTCACTTTCTGCAGGACGATAGTTACTTCGAGCACTGTCTCCAACAGCTGTTCAACAACTGGTTTCGCTTCTCCGTGGACGCCTACAACAGCAAGCTCAGTCAAGATCTACTAGATAGACTTGTCATTCGACTCCCGTTCCACCTGCTACCAGCTAGCCGGCATCATGATAAACGATTTCTTCAGCGGTGGTTGGTCGTTAGTCCAACACACCCAGCCAACACCGTCATCTTCGACGGGGATAGCCAGTACCATCTCAACTGTCCATCTGAGGCCACACCAGCTATAGTTAAAGCAGCGGCTGTTGATGTCACCACTAGTGATGATAACTGTTGTAGCATTAATAGGAAGCTGTACACTTACTGTGTAATTAAGGGTTACCAAGCTGAGTATGTGGCTAGCTTCCGCATTAACGATAAGTTTGAGTTGACCAACATTCAAGTTGGTCAACGACGAGAAGGGATGTGGTATACCTACCATAGCAATGGAAAGTTGAATTCTGTTGTTATATATTGTAATGGTAAGAGACAAGGGTTATGGACAGAATATCATTATGATGGCAGTTTGTGTGCTACCGGTCAATATGTCGATGACTTAGCTCAAGGTCTCTGGAGTTACTATCATGGTAACGGTAATCTACGAAGGCAAGGTTGTTATGCAAATGGAAAGGAGACTGGAGAGTGGCTAGACTACTGCTACGACGGTACGATAGCAGCTAGGGGTTGTTATCTTGATGGTTTGGAGCACGGAGTGTGGCGTTACTATGGTAAAAACGGTGTAGTCACAAAGCAGGGTCGCTACAAGCACGGGAAGAGGAGTGGAATCTGGTCTTTGTATCAAGATAACGGTAACTTCTCTACGTATCTTGACTACTGATACCACTACCACCACCATCATCAAACTGACACTACTTCAAGTAGTGACTTAAGTCTACTTTGTGTTAATCTTGCAATATCTGATAATAAACGAGAGTTTTTATCGTTAGTTACATATAGCACAACATCAGAGATGTTAGATGGTTACAGCTAGTAGCTACCAAAATTTCAACCTCTACAATGATAGATAGCTTCTCAGAAGCTATTACTTATCTTATTTACATTACTTATCTTACTTATCTTAGTCCCGAGATCGTCAATAGATGGTGTGATGAGTAGAGGGATCAAAGGTTTCTCATTCGATAAAGATATTGGGAGATGAGTTTTTGGCTTGTGCCATGGACTAAGACCCCGTCTCTCCGTATGTATTAGCTACATTATCTAGTGATTGGTGGCACCTTCAGTTATGAAGGCTAATCAGCTACTTTCACCTTCGCTCTCTTTTTCGATCTTCACTCCTCCTCTCCTCAACCCTCCCCTCTTTACCTCTCACCCCTACCTGACCCTAACGACGATGATAACAAAGAACATGATTCATTAATAAAATTAAATCCAAAGAAAGAAAAGGGTAAAATGTCGTTCCCGTCACCAACCTCGACATCAAACTCGTTGGTAAGCACCATCACTGCACCAGAAGAGATTGATGATTGGAGTCTTAAACGATTAATAGAGTACGCGGTTGATAATCCTTACATGTTCAGAACTAGAATGGACAGTTACGGTCTAACTACTCCCAATAACCCCAAAGCATCACCTCTGGCCAAGTACGAAATGTCCATGAAACAACGACAGTACCAGCTACTAGCCAAGTACCCTACTATCAAACTGGTTGAAGTTAAAAGTGGGAGGACTGTACTGTTTGTGCCAGTACTTTTGGCGACAAAGATATCTGGCGTAATGAGTAATATACTGGAAGATATGGCTACTGTGGCTCAAGTCACCAGCATAAAAACCGGATATGATCAAGTCTTTGAGTTACCCATCAGTGATAACTACTCTACCACACTTATCGATTACGGCCACTATCTACTGTCCAAACAAACGTTGAAGTTCCTACTGGAGATTGGCAAACCACTTCAACTGATCATTACAGAGTTTCTTTTTGATCAGAGGGAGATTCTTGCTGACTACAGTCAACCTCCTGGGTCTCTGAATTCGAGAGTTAAAAATCTCTATTTGCAATTTCAGTTGGCTTCCTACTTAGAAGATACTAGTTACTCTAACTATGTTATGGACAAAGTAATGACAGACTGGGAGAACCTGTGGCCTAAGCTCGTTAACGGACCTATTCCCGAAGTCAACTATGACATCTATACTCGTACTCCTTGGCCCTATCTACCAGCAGACTTGATTACTAGCCCTAACTTCATTGAAGCTTGGACCAGAGAAAGTACATATGATTTTAATTTTGAAGGAGTTAGAAGCTCGCGCTATATCAACAACATACAGTACTCGGCTCTTAGTGGGATATTACGGTCTGTGGGTGAAGACTCAATTCCCAGTGAGTTTTGTATTTCAGCATCTGTAGACTATGATAACAAACCAGAAACTGATCGGTGGGATAACACGAGAATGTTTAATCAGGTTGGAGTGAGACCACAGCCAAACCATTCATTTCTTGAAGACATAAGAGTTATTTTCTATCCTGATAGCTTTCGTATCAGATACGAAGAGGTAAAGTTTCGGAGACCATTCTCTTACATCAATCAGAGGTTGTCTGGTGAGTTACCAGACAGGATTACAGACATGGTTAAGCGTCAACTAGCTACTGAAGAAGGCGAGAAGGTCTTCAAAGTTATCACCTACTGGAAGCCTGACGGCAAACTCGACAAGCGTGAATACCATCTATCTAATAGATATCGTGAACTCGATGGTCTTATAAATAGTTGGAACTTCATAAACTCTGACAGTCGTCAAATCATAACCAAGGTTTTCTAGTTGCAGCTTCCCAGCTATAGTTTCTAACTGTGAACTCATCTACGTATCACCATTTGAGATGGTGATTCAGCCTATAAAAGTAACATTACTGTTAGACACATTATCAACGTCTTCTTTGCTACCGACCTCAGTATCATGGTGATCTCTATCATCAGAGAGAGTTTTACTATTAAAGACGCCAGCTAGCTTATTAGCAATCACAAAAACAATAGCTGACGGCGGGAACGGAGCCAAGTTCACATCAATTAAGGGTTAATTGAGAGCAAGCAGCCTAGTTAGTGGTAGCTTACTACTAGACGAGTAGTCAAAGGTCGGTTGCTGATCTTAATGTAGCCATTAACTGTTACAGCCTGGGTTTATTTTATAGTTATCACCATATCTTTGGCTGTTGAACAGCCAAAGCACCTATCACCGTCTACGACCATCACTATCGCTGCTGCGATTGTCGTTGATCATCACCGTCACAACACTACTACTATCACCATCATCACCGCTACCACAACCACTACTACTATCACCATCATCACCGCTACCACAACCACTACTATCACCATCATCATCGGCACAACTACTACTATCACCATCATCACCGCTACCACTGTCATCTTGAGCGTTTAATAGAAAAGACCTCGTCTCTTACCTGTGAGGATGCTACCAACCGGAACAGTGGTTGGTACTGGGATAGTTGAGCTGTCAAAACCTACTTTGTTGACATCTATAGCGAACTCGTAATGTCGACTGTCAATATAGAAACCATACCTAACATAGAGTTGAGGGTTAAGTAGCAAAGTGTGGAAGTATTTTTCAACGCTGACACCGAGCAAGTCCGCTGCCTGTAGTTCGAGTGCTAGCATATCGGCTGCTGCGGCTGAGTCGTTAGCCTCATAATAAAGCTTATCAGCTTGACGAACATCAGCTACGAAGTCATCATAAACCGTAGCCATGTACTGATCAACATCAAAATAGTATTCAGAGTTCAACTCTCTGTCTATGACTTCTCTAGTAGGTTTCGATATAAGCTTGGTATCAGACAAATTTTGTTTGTACAGATCATCACCAAAGATAGCTTGTAGCCACAACCATTGTCTATAAAGACCAAAAGCAGAACTCAGCTTCTCATGCAAACTTTCAATGACTAGGTCCAAGTTAAACTCTTGTCTAATCCAAGTACCGAAAACACGATCAGCTACAGTCTTCTTGAGCCCCTTAGCATTCCACACTAGTATAGCTGTCAGCTTCTCACTGTTATTACTAGCCTGGCTAGTCTCGGTCTGCTTAAAAGCTTCAATGATAGACGCCATGATGTCTGTATCTGCTTTTTCGCCTCGATCTGCAATCACTTTTTAGCATTGCTCATTGACGGCAGACTAATAGCTGCAAGATACTGACTACTACTATTATCACTATTACCAGTACTTGTTGTTTGTAAGATGTTGACTACTGCTTGCTGCTTACTGCTCGCAAAGGGGTTGCTGTCGCTAATTTCCAGACATCGCTAGTGTTAACAATAACAATAGTAGGAAGCTGTAGTTATGTTATAGTAACATTAAACTCTAGTGTTACTTACGTATTAGGTTTGAAATTAGTACAGTCTAACTCAAGTCAGACACATTCAGGCTACTAAGAGACGATAAGATGACGACTGAGTCGTCATTGTACTACAAACTTACTATAGAAGTGTTGTTATAAGTTAAGTCAGTACTCTTACTAGAGCTGTAACTTTAAGCTGTGATCTTAAGCTAAAATATATCTACTCTCTTTCACTATAGTCTTTGATTTACTCACACACTCTGCTTCTGACTCAAATCTTCGACAGTAAAGCTATAGGCAGACTTGAGGACAGGACCACTACCGTTCTCGCTGTTAGAGTTGGGTTGTGTGGTACCACTATTGTCCTGGCGCTTGTAGACGGTACGTAGGATGTCACTATAGGAAAGTACCAATATCAGCTCGAAGAACGTATACTGGATGTAGAATAGGTAATACAAGCCGATAGACAGCAAGCTTGGTGTTATCACTGCCATAACGACATCAATACAGATAGCGGTAATACACACCTTATTAGTCTTGTGAAGGTTCTGACAGAAGGCATCAATCTTAGAGGTATCCACTAACTTCCTTTCATTCTGTACGTTCCTTACATTCTTCTGGTCATCATAGGTGCGTTGGCAGATGCGGATCAGAATATTGCCTGTGGTAATCATAATGATATCACCAGTCAGAAAAGTCACACACATGATAGTAGTCCAGGCTGCATAGAATCTGTCGAAGACCACGAGATTGGTATCGTGATAGATCATAGCGGCGGTGAAGAAGATGATCAGGTTGACGGTTAGGATGATGTTCATGACCACTAGCCAAGTACGGAAGCGAAATCTATACTTGTTATACTCATCATACTTAAGCTGTCTGCTAGCCTCGAACCATGCATCCATGATGAGAGTCATATAAGTTTGTTGACAGACATAGGGGACGGCGAATAGCACAAACTTAGCCTTGTCAGTGACACCGTTCATGAACGTGATGTGGATACAGAGTGAGGCTAAACTACCTAACCATACTGTCATATAGCTCTTCTTACGCAGACTACTGCCAGTCTCTTTGTTAAGGAAGTCTAGCACCAGCAACACGGTACTAACTGCAAAAACAATAGTATAGACTATAATAAAGAAGCTAAATATAGCTAACTTGGCTACATTAGGAATACATTGGTTGGAGAGAAACATCTCTGTGACATGACTACTCTCGTTCAACTGATAAACTGAAAAGTGTGGGTTGCAGACCTCCTCGACGTACGACGGTGTTGACATCTCCTATTAATCTGATACAGTAAGTTCTTTTTTGATAGTGTTCGATAATCAGTATGTTATAGATACGTATGACTATGCTTAGTCTGCCACGACTACTACTACTACTACTACTACTACTACTACTACTACTACTACTACTACTACTACTACTACTACTACTACTACTACTACTACTACTACTACTACTTTCTAATTCTCTCTTTCTCTCTATAGAGAGAACTTAATGTGGGTCTATGATATAGTTTATAACTATTCCATCACTAAACTTGTAAAAAGTAGTATTAGGATAGTTATAAACTATATCCTAACTTAGCTTACGTCTATCAGTACCGCTTGTCAACCTTGTATCACCAAGTTACTTGGTAATAACAGTGAATGTAGCTTATAGTTATCGCCAGTTGTGGCCCTTGTCAATACTAAGTATGTTATCAGCAGACAGATCACCAACATGTACTTGTACTGTGGTAACTCCTTAATAGAGTCTATGGTCAATATCACGAATGGCGTCACAGTTACGCATCACCTGAGCCTGATGTTCCGCTAGCTCCTTAGTCGAGAAGAAGCTGTCATAGTCTACCCTGCCAGACTTCCGTGAAACTAGTACGGCCCAGGCATGAGTAACAGTTGGATCCAACATACTTCTTGCTTTGGTCTGTATTTGCTGCTTTTGTTCACGTAGCTCTGCAATTTTCTTGTTAGCCGTCCTTTCGACAGTCCCAATTTCATGATCTATGTTGTGCATCTTAAGTGTTAGCTGACCAATCTCCCACTCTGTATCAGTGCACCAAGCAGGACGTCCGGTTGTACTTAACGTCGTGTCTTTCTTGTACTATTAATAAACCAAGTTTTAACAATAACAGTAGCAGTAACTGTTATTGTGCTTAAGTTATAGTGTAGAGTTAGTTAATAACAATATATCTGCATTACGATATGTTAGTGTGGTAATTGCTGTAAGCAACTTACCTAGTACTATTATTACTACTACAGTAGCAAAGAGACTTACAAACTCACTAGCTACTATGCTTCTTATATATCCAAACTTTGATTACGAACAATATTACAATCTGCTTACATTTATCATCGAAAGTTAGTAATGGTTGAGATATCTAACCTCCTCACAGTATCGAAGTCGCAAGTTATTAGTGGCAACTATAACTTGGCTATACTAAAAACTATTACTAGTCGTGTCGTCTTAGAAGACACTTTGTTTATTGTTAGTTGAGTTATCAGTGGGCAGTAATCTTCTTCTCACGTTCAGTCACAACCCAATATCCAACCTTATTTCCGTTATGATCGTAATGACCAGAGATTATTGGAATAGCTGACTCTAAACTCCACTGTCGGTAGTCACCCACCAACTTACCTTTCTGATAGTGGGCTAATAGTTTAGACTGTGCATTTTCGAAGAACTCTTGGCAGTCGCCATGGCGTTTGCCATCAAGGTGGCCAATAGAAGTTCGGAGCTGACCATTGCTAAACCAGTAACGGTGCAAGCCATTATACGCGTACTCACGGTAGTGGCAACTTTCATCAATATAGAAGTCGTTAGAGTAACTAGCCTCTTCCCTCATGATACCGTTCTCATACCAGGATCTGTGAGTTCCAAGATACTTGAAGCTCTCTTCAGTCTCTTTGTCATCATCTCCGCTGTCTTCAGGTTCAATGTACTCCTCGTAATCCACATAGTAGCCTTCAGACTTAACTTGCTTATTACTATAATGACGGACATCAAAATAAAAGGAGTGTCGATAGTTAACAGCGTTATGCATATAGATTATAGTCTTGAAATCTGGACATGACAGCTGTTGAAGTTGACAGCTGTCTTGGTAGTCAGCTAGAGTATTTGACAGTTCAGCTCCAACATAATCATTAACAATGTAAGTGATGATCTGACAACCTTCAGGCCAGATGTTGACATCAGTCTGATAGCTAACTTTGTTAATACTGATACTACAGCACAATTTTGCGTCCAACCCCCTATGTTTAGGGGTTACAGTCCAACAGACTTCATGATGTTTGATATTACAGTTACTGATAACCGGCAGCTTGCAAGAGCAAGTTTGATCAGTGTGACTTTGTTTATGTGCAAGCCAGTTAGTCATGAAAGCAGGATCGTGGCGATATCGATCAGGTAAAAAGTTATGCGGAACCAGCAAGTAAACCTGACGATGAACATCATCATTAACTGTGATTAGTACTGCCATAGCAAACTCGTTCCAGTTATCCAGTAGTTGCTTGGTGACATAGTGCCAGAAGTCTGTATCTTCCAGATAGTTGGCTAACAACAAACACTGACTGAATAGCTCAGTATCAGTGATAACTGATAACTCTTCGCTACCACCACCGCCATCAATACTATCAACACTATCACTGTGGTTATACTGCTGGGACTTAAGCCAGAGAGTGTAGTACGGTGCAGCTAGACTATAGCGATCAGTCGGTAGTAGTGACAGCAGTCTTGAGTTAATATTGTCATTAGCTGTAACTGGCTTGTCTTGCTGTGTGCTACTCAACACCTGTTTAAACAGTTGTGAGCTAACACTGTTTTCGGACCTCGTCGTAGTTAACATTGAGATGTTGGCAACTTTGTCACGGTGACAAAGTTAATATTCCCTTGAAAATTTCAATTTGATGATAGTAGTTAAGTTAATGCTATCTCTGTCTAGCAGCTGAAGTTTGAACTGAATAAAGTGTGAAAAGTAACAGCTTTAATCTGCAAGCCTTAAAATACCTCTCTGTCATGACCAAACCACAGAAGATTTTCTTCGATCTAGGTGATAGCAGAGATATGTCTGCATTCCAGCTAGACATGCTGCTGTATAATCTCAAGTCACACAGCCTGCCGCTGGTGAATAACGTTAAGTCGTTGTCATAGTTAATGATGAGTGTGACCGTGATTTGGCCATTGACCATCTCAGTCTTGTCACTGTCATCAGTGATGATGACAACAACAACAACAAGACAGACTGTCACTATCAACAACTTTGATGCAGCTATCGTCTTCGATATCTGGTCTTTTGGCTTTGCTTTGATGTCAGTGTTGTTAGCGCGTCTGGTCCATTCATGGTTGGATGAGTGCATTTTCGGTCTGATGCATGTCATGGCTGCTGTTGGTGGCAACTCGGTGTCAGCTGACAAGCAAAGTGTTGCTATTCAGGGTTTTGATCATCAAGTGGCCTATCCTACGTGACGCATGCGTCGTGGTGTCGTCATCAGCTACCACCTTAGCAACTTCTGTAGTCTACTAGCAGTCGAGTTCTTCATTATGTCTTTGGGTTACGGTTTGGTGACCACTGATACCGTGGCCGGACCGATCAACAACGCTATCTTAGCTGCTATTGGACTAGCAGTGGTGGTTAGCTTGGTCTTGTGGGTGCTACCCGAAGTGCTCACTGACCGCATCTTCGGTCGCAATCAAGCTCACACCGAAAACGTCATGTTTACTCCCATTAACTAATAGCACTATTACAACACCTACCCAGTAGGTGTTATTATTAGAGATGTCCTAGTAGAGTAGTAGATTAGAGAGTAGTAGATTAGAGAGTAGTAGATTAGAGAGTAGTAGAGTAGAGAGTAGTAGAGTAGAGAGTAGTAGAGTAGAGAGTAGTAGAGTAGAGAGTAGTAGAGTAGAGAGTAGTAGATTAGAGATATAAGATTTAGAAGAACTACAAGAGTTACAAGTTAGAACTCTACTAACTTAGTGGAGATATAAGAGTTGTAACTCCGAGTTATAACTAGAGACTTTGAAGTTACTACTTCAACAAAAATCATAGGATATTAGAGTTGTAACTCCAAGTTATAACTAGAAACTGTGTGACTGATATCTACGGAGAAAGTTTTATAACTACTAACCGCTAACTACAACAAAAGTCTTGTAAGAGATAAGGGTGTATAACTTAGAGTTATAACTAAACTTTGTTATAAGTACTAATTACACAACTTTGTAACTGCTAACTGCAGTGAAGTCTCGTAAGATGTTGGAGGATACGACTTGTAGTTATAGAACAAGAGTGTGTAGGGAATAGAGTTACGATCTGTAGTCATAACAAAATCCTGTTCTATATTAGAACTATAACAACCTTCTTAGTCAGTAAGTGTAATAACTCTTATAAGTAGGGAGTATAACTTAGAGTTATATTCAGCCTTTGTAACCAGTACTTATACCAAACCTTATAACCAAGAGTTGTACTAGATGTTATAAGTGAGTGTTGTATTAAACATTGTAAGACATAAGAGTTACAACCTAGACTTACCACCAAACTTGCTAGCACAACACCCACTGTAAAGTCTTACAGTAGTAGCTGCTGCTGTTGCTGTTGTTGCTGTTGTTGCTGTTGTTGCGCTACACAGTAGCAGCTACACAGTAGCAGTAACACATCTACTACATAAAACTTTGTAAATGAGCTTGGTGTCAACGGACTGTGCTAACAGCATCAATCACGATAATGTACAACATCTCCAACATATAAATTTTATACTCACAGAGTTACCAGGCTACCCGTCGACTACTCAGTAACAAGTCTAGTGTATAAAATATGTAGTTTATGGTACTTGTCATTGTTATCATCAAGCCAGGCCTGGTTGGCTAGAGAGTAAAGTTATCACCAAACAAAGGCTGCTGTCATCAAGTAGACTAACTACTATTGTTAACAATCTACTATATACTAGTAGTTGTAATATATCAACGCAGTGTCACCGCTTAACTAGTCTGTCAACAGTGACAACTATGGGGTACTATAGTAATTGTTAAAATTTGAAGCTTTAGACTTCACTCAATTAAACGTGTAATAAGCTTAGGTTTGGTAACTATGACATCAACATCAACTGCTAGTAGTGGTCTTACGGTTGCAACATCTCAAACAGTAACAACATTGAACCCACTGTCACAGTTGCAGAACTCAACTAGTTCAGAGCCGTTTCGTTTACCGACACGAACAACAGTACTCTCTCCACCACCATCAGTGCCGGCCGATGATCACTCTGTAAGCGTTACAACGACAACTATGTCACTACCACCTGACTATAACACAATTGTTGCATCACCAGAGCGTACACATAGCATGGTTACCAACAGTCACCATGCTATGGTTACCAACAGTCACCATGCTATGGTTACCAACAGTCACCCAGCTATAGTGGCCTTAACAAACAGTTCACAGACGTCACTACCAACTTACGAAGTAGTAGCGTTGTCATCGTCAATGGTAGTGATCAACATTGACGTGGAGACAGATGAGCAGTCGTCAAGACCGCCAGCCTACGAAATGGGTAATATCGTTAGGCTCAATAAGATTATCAATGTTCTCCATGAACACTTAGTTATTAGGATTATCAACGTTGTAATCTCAATACTGCTTTACTGTTTTTTCGCTGGCTGTATTGTAGTTGCTGTTTTTTACATCAACCAACAGTGTGATGCACCTTTGACAGTATGGTTGACTGGTTATGCGGTTCTGGGTTGGAACATCCTGATGCTTAAAGATGTGTACTTGATGCTGAAACACGACAGTGAGAAGTACTATATTCTACGGCGTATCGTTAAACTTTTTGCTATTACCTGTGTTCTGGCAACTGGCTGGAATATACTGGGAGCCACATGGATTTACGAGATGATGTTACAGACAAGCTATGTCTGTCCCGCCATTACACTACAGCTGAGCTTCTGGACTATCACCACTTCGTTAACTTTTGCAGCTGTGTTTACAATCTTCATACTTGGCGCTGCTTGCTGTTGTAGCTACTACAAGTGTTATCACTAAGCAGTTGAGGTAGAACTTCGTTTAATGTCTTCTGATATGACAACTGGTTGTCTTCCGATATGACAACCAGTTGTCATATCATAAAGTCTTTGTCAAGACTACCATAGTTGTACAATTAATGTCTGAGTAACATAGTTACTCACAAAGTCAGTTGAGGTGAGAAGTTAATTGCACAAAGTTTGTTGTGACTTGAAGTCACAACAACAACAACAACCACTAGCTGTAGTGTTACATTGATTACAACTGTTAGTTACAAGATTTTCTGTACTCTATGTATCTATCTAGATTATGGTTGGTTATCCACTACAAGCCTCGCGTTGATAACATTTTTGAATATTATCTGGTCTAGTTAAAACAGTAAAGCTATTATGTCGTCAGCTCACAAGCCTGAACTTGGCCAGAAGCAGCTGACCATCAACATTGATGTTGGTCATGATATAGTCATACCAGTTACAATCAATGACAAGTCTGGTGTACTGTATGATCTACATCATGATATAGAAATAAAGACACCCTTCCAGTTAATGAAATATCTGACAACCAGTTCTCGATGGTCATCGGTCATAGATGAGACTAGTATCACATTCTATGTGGCTTTTCTGTCGGGTAAGCAACTAACAATTATTGACAGAGGTATTATGACGGCTTGTCTGCTGATCTACAGTCTGTTAGATGATAAAAACTTCTTCAACTTACTGCTGGAGCAACTGCTCCAGCGTTGGACTTTGTTGTCATCAGTATTGTACAGTGTTGAGGACTATCAACTACCTGAGGAGGTCAAGTATGATATCTTTCTACTTTGTCCTGAGATGCTGCTGCCTAAGCGTTATCTTAATGACAAGATTTTTATGGAATCTTGGACTAAGCTCAACACTGAACGTATGATAACCCTCAATAGATCCGAAGAGTTTGAAACCAACATTCGAGAGGATATTAGTCTAGCATTCGATATTGAACTCAACACTAGCGAAAGAATTGTTAGTTATGGGCAGACAAAGGAAACTTTTGCAGATCGTGCCTTCTACGTATCGGAGAATGCGGTGTATAAACAGTTCGACACTTATGAGGAAGTAGCTGAACGAGTGACAGAAGTTAGACATAGTAACTATAAGAGGTATAAAGGTAAAGAAGAAGGGGTACGTATAGTAATACAGGATAAGAACGGTAAAGAAAGCAAGACAGTTACTACTTTTGTACGAGGACTTCAGGAAGGTCCCACAACGATCTATGATAATAGTATTAAGCGTGGGATCTTCAGAGAGCAGTATTACATTGATGGTGTACTGTTCGATGAGAAAGCTTACTTCAAAAACGGTAACTTAGACACATGGTTTCACATGAATCAAGATCGTAGCTACGTCAGAAGAGCACACTATGCTAATGGAGAAGAAGACTATGTCATTAAGACGGACATAGGCGGCAATAAGCATGCCATCAAATATCTGGAAAATGGAGCCTATGTCGAAGCTGACCAAAATGCCGCTCTCTTCTACGATTCAAATGCGCACTTGGTGCGTAAGATAACCTCCCCTTTCTCCAGAGACGTTACTATGTCTGAAATTGAGTACAATCAAGCTGGACAAGAGATATCATGGACTGAATTACCACCAAAAACAATCTTTGACATCACCTTAGACCGTGAGCATTATCCCTTCATCTACACACGAGATTACTAACTCTTACTTTTGATCCTGCTTATCGTGACGTCGATGTTGGCTTCAGTCCAAGGTGGTAATAGTTAGCTAGAATCGACAGGTGGTAGCTGATGCCAAATAGACAGACTCACCACTACTAGCACACAGTCTTACTAAGTAAGACTAATTGCTACATACATATGTATATATACGTATTACAATCTCTACGATAATTTTGGGTATTGCTAACTACGAGGAAAGTTGTAAAAACTGTAGAGTTGTTATAACTTAGAGTTGTTATAACTTAGAGTTATAACCAAACTCTGTGATCAAGGTTTATAACTTCAAGTTATAACCGGAAACTTTACAATTACTACTTACAACAAACTTTGTAGGACGCTAGACTTATAACTCCAGGTTATAACCAGAAAACTTTACAATTACTACTTACAACAAAACTTTGTAAGAGATTAGAGTTATAACTCCAGGTTATAACTGGAAACTGTATAACCGGTATTTGCGGCAAAGTTTTATAATTACTAACAACAACAACAACAACAACAACAATAAAATCTTGTAAGAGACAAAGATTATAAGTTAGGAATGTTGTTAGTACTTATAAAATTCGTTATAAGTACTAATTACAAAGCGTTATAACTGCAAACTACAACAAAGTCTTGTTCTGTGCTAGAGCTGTAACAATCTTCTTAGTCAATCAGTGTAATAACTCTTATAAGAAGTAAAGAGTTATATTCAGTCCCCACAACCAGT
>Ga0302315_10003485_pt1 | contig 14150 bp, 13 predicted proteins | sample III_Palsa_N3_1_FD_200532 | JGI IMG/M metagenome (GOLD analysis project Ga0302315, IMG submission 200532) | Peat permafrost microbial communities from Stordalen Mire near Abisko, Sweden - III_Palsa_N3_1 | ecosystem: Environmental > Terrestrial > Soil > Palsa > Peat permafrost | place: Sweden... | reverse complement strand
TTGGGCCGGCACGGAGGACATGGATTCGGGAAAGGGCGCCAGGACTTCACCGGCTGCTCGCGGTATGAAATCGAGTTCACCGCCCGCCGTGACGCGCTCATGCCGCCCGAGCACTTGTTCGATGAGAGTCGAGCCCGAGCGGAACATGCCGCAGATGAAAATCGGCGATGGCTTCGCGGCACGTGGCGCGACCGGGCTCGACGCAGTGGGAAACGCGGCGATGATTCTGTCAAGGGAACGTTCTTCGAACGATCGATCGTAAGCGCCGAGACCGGGAGCAGCGCTTTCTTTACTGGCTCGATTGGCCGCGGAGTACGCCTCGAACGCTGAGGGGTACGAGCCTGCGGCGTCCAGCAGCCGACCCAAGGCGAATCCGAGCGCCGCGCGGTCCGGCGCGCCGGCCGCCGGATTCTGCAGCGCTTGGCGCAGGCGCTCGATCAAGGATTCACTGATACCGGTGGTGGGCATGACATTGGCGTAGCGCGCGAGTGCCGCGAAGGAGTTGGGCTCGACCGCCAGCGCGCTCTCATAAGCGGCCAAGGCCGCCTCGCGACGACCGAGATCTTCGTGCAAGGTGCCGAGATTGAGCAGCGCCGGAACGTAGCGCGGATTCAAAATCAGCGCCTGAGTCAGCTCACGTTCTGCCGCGCCGTATTCCCGCAAATGATCGGAGAATATGACGCCGCGATTGAGGTGAACTTCCTCGGGCTGCTTGACGCCGCGGTCGAGGGCCTGCTGATAGCTCGCCAGGGCTTCTTGAAACGCGCCTGCCCGGCGCTGTTGTACGGCGAGGTTGTACCAGCTGTTGGGCAAATCTGGCCGCTGACGAAGGAGTCGCGAATACGCCTCGATCGCCTCGATCACCCGACCCTGGCGGGCGAGTGCAGAAGCCTCTCGAACCATCATGTCGACCGGTACGCTCACGCGCGTCATCCTAGTGACGGGATGAGCCAAGGTCAAACTCATGTGACCCTATTGATTCAGCGGCGAGTCGTTCAGCGTCCAGGCAGTCCCGGGAAGAACGCGTTGGTTCGCCGGCGATACTCGGCGTACTCCGGACGGCGATCCCCGATGTCGTTCTCCAAGAGCGTTACGCCCGAGACACGCAATAGCAGAAAAGACATGAGCATCGGACCCACGATGCTCCACCAGGCGCCGGCCGCCACGGCGATCACGTAAAGCCCCCACCACATACAAAACTCGCCGAAATAATTCGGGTGTCGCGTCAGGCCCCAAAGCCCTCGATCCATCACGCGCCCGCGATTCGCATCGTCAGCCTTGAAACGGGCAAGCTGCCAGTCGCCCACCGCTTCGAAATAAAAGCCCACTACCCACAGTGCAACACCCGCCATATCGATTGCGCCGAGCGCACCGTCGCCCACCACGGCACCGAGCAGAGGCAATGAAATAGTCCACGCCATGACTGCCTGCAGCCCGAACACCAGGTACAAACTTTTCAACGGGAAATGTGGCTGATTCCGTGCACGTATGGCCCGGTAGCGATGGTCCTCGGGTTGTCCACGGTGTCGCCAGGTGATGTACGTCGACAGTCGAAGTGCCCACACGGTTACGAGGCCCAGCGTCAATTGCGATCGCGGCCCCCAATGTCCCGACGCCACCGCGAAACACCACGCCAGGAGCATGAAGAGAACAGACCAGAGGCCATCGGCTATGGTCACATCACGCAGTTTTAAACTGAGCAGCCACACCAGCGCCGCAGCCGAGAGCGCGAGCCACAAACCTTCGAAATAATGGGCGAGGAAAACATGGATTAGCTGCGAACCTTCAACGGCAGGGCTCGAGCCGAGCCTGCAACGCGGATGTTAGATCATGCTCATCGGCGGCGCGGCGATCGGCAACGCCGAATCTGATGTCCACGCGAATATTATCGCCCGTGGCATCCAGCAGATCCGATAAGCCCACATAGCGTTTCAAAAGGTGGTCCTGCGTGCTGTAATACACGTCGATTCCCGGCACCAACCACCCGAATACGCTTGAGAGCGTCAGGCGAAACACGTCCACGGGCACTCCATCGATTCGATCAGCGCGCAGATGTTGCACTTTGAATCCCATGTCGGACAAATGGCTGGGGAGGAGAAAACGCATGGTGAGGTCGTCTCCTTCCACCAGCGCTTGCCAGCGGTCGCGAACGAAGAAATCGAAGCCCGTATCGACCACCAAGCCCGAAGGCTCATGCAGCGTGCTGCTTCTTTCGCGATCACTGAGCGCGGCACGGAAAAACACTTGGCGACCGCCGCCCTCGCTGCGTACACCCTCACGCATTCCGTTCGACGAGTCCTCCAAGAGAAAGTCCGGTGATTCAGCCCTGACGTACGAACTCGTCTTGCGAGCAAAGGCCGACCCGTCCTTACAGGTGTACAGCACCACCCGTTCGGCCAAGGCGTCCCCACGAAAGACGAGTATGTGCTTCTCTCCGTACAAGAACCGGCGCCCCTGCGGCGCCTCGGCGATGCCGGTGTAAGTCAGGTACCTTTCTCCGGACACAGGCTGCCCATGACATGGTGACGATACCCCTAGGACGGCAGCAAGAAAGATCGCAGCAAGGCAGCCAGCTAGCGCACGCATGGTCATGAATAGGGATTCGAGGCGATGGCACCTTTGGATTCAGGCCGCCACCCGAGACATAATCCAGCCGAATGAATCGCAGGCGTAGCCACGCGGGTAGCTACGCCTGATATTCGACCGACGCGCAGGATTTAGAGCAAATTACCCTCGTCGCCCATCATTTCCTTGCGCACCAACGGAATCGGCGGACCGCCATAGGATAGGAAGGCATCGTGGAAATCATGCCAGCGCGACATATCGTCCGCGGCAGGCGCGGTGCCCCCCGCCGTCTTCGCCAACCAGTCCGTGCGCAGTTTCCGAATCATGAGTTTGCCCAGCGTGTAATTCAGGTACGCCGGGTCGTAGGTGCCCCGAGCCGCCTGCTGACGCGCATTGCCCGGATCTTGGAACGCCTGCTCCTTGAACATTTTCTCGGACTGCGCAACGGTCATGCCTTCCGTGTGCATGCCAATCGCGGACAACAACCGCACGTCGCGCAGCAGCGCGTCCATGAGCTGTCCGATATGCTTCTCCGGATCACCCTTGCCCAAGCCCTCCTCGTACATCATTTCCTCGCAGTAGTGCGCCCACCCTTCCGCGAACGCGTATCCCACCCACGTGCCCTCGAGCTTATTGGGGTTGGCATTCGAATGCAGGAACTGCAGGAAGTGTCCCGGCCACACTTCGTGGACCGAGGTGAATAACAGGGTGGCTTCACCAGGAATGTACGCATCCTGTTCCGCCTTGGACCATTTCGGATCCGGCGGCGCAATGTTGTATATGGACGCGACGCCCTTGTCATACGGGCCGGGCACCTGAATGAAGGCCGCGTTCGAACGATTGTACGCCGGAGCCTCGGCAACCAAGACCTCGTCGTTGCTCGGAATGCTGACGACATTGTGGTCCTGCACGAATTTCTTGAGCTCCACCAACTGCCCGCGCGCGGCTTCGACCGGGCCACCCTTGGGTTTATTGGCCGAGACCTTGGCCGTACAGGCCGCGAGCGTCCCCTTCGGCAAATACGTGGCGCATTCCGCTTTCAACGCCTCGGTATTGCGCTGTAAATCTGCGCGTCCCGCCGCCTCGATTTGCTCGACGGGGATATCCACCCGCTCGGTGTCCTTGACCATCTCGGCGAACAAATCCTTGCCCAGCGGGAATTTGTCGGTCGCCGTTTTGCGCAGGCCGATCAAATAATCCTTCAAATTGGTCATGGCCGTCGCGGCATTCTTGTCGGCATCGGCCAGTTGCTTCTGCAAGTCCGGATCGGTCACGGAAGCGAACACCGGTGTCACATCCTTGGCATAGAAATCGGCAAAGCCGCCGAAATCCGCGATACCCAATTCCACGTATGTCTTCGGCAGAGGCCCCTGCAGATTCGCCTGGATATCCGTCACCATTTTCGGAATGCCCTGCGCATACCTGATATAAGCCTTCAGGCGCTTATCCAGCGGCGCGTAGTTGCGGCTCAGGTACATGTCGGGATCGATATTGCCCAGGTAAAAGTACGGATTGGTCGAGCCGTACTGCGCCTTCTCCAACCAAAAAAGATCCCTATCCACGATGGCCAGCAGATACTCACGGTCGAAACGCTCTCTCGGTTCCAACGGTGCAGGATCTACGCTGGACAGCCGCACTCGCGCTTCGTGCAGCCGGGCAATTTCACGCTTGATGCCATGAGCACTCAGATCCGGCAACTGTCCGTCGAACTCATGCCGGCCTACCTGCGCCGCGAAGAACGGCTGGGCTTGCATGTAGTCCTCGACGAAACCGTTCGCCACGGAGGCCCACTGTTGACTGGCCTGCGATATGGGCTTCTTGGCGGGTGCCGATGATTGCGGCGCCTGATTACAGGCCACCATCCCCAGCAACAGTAAACCCGACACGGCCGTTCTCAATCTCAATGATAAAGACATGACTCCATTCCCCTTCTTTAGTATTCGCCATTCGACGTAATCAGCCAGCTCAAGAGTCGATTCTGTTGTAAACCTCAGCGATTTTGGGATGCCATCTAGAAGCTATAGGGGCCTCCGCGCTCCAAAGCTCGCTTGTAGGCCTCTCGCGCTTGGAGGCGATTCAATAGGTCGAATAGTTTCGGCCTGCTCGCATCGAGACCGGCCCTTGCGCGGGCAGCCTCCAACGGAAAGCTCATTTGCACATCCGCCGCGGTGAACTCCTCGCCCGTAAAAAAGGATCGCGAAGCGAGTTCTGCTTCCATGAAATCCAAGTGCCGCTTGAGCTGCGGCGCGATGAAGGCTCCGCGCACGCTGCCCGCAATGCGCCGCGCCATGGCGCTGAAGGGCCAGGGCATGGGGGTAGTCTCCACCCGGTCGAATATCAATTTGAGCAGCAACGGCGGCATGGCGGAACCTTCGGCATAGTGCAGCCAATAGGTGTAACGCAGGCGCGCCGGGGTCCCCGCCGGTGGAATCAAGCGGCCGCCCCCGTACTTATCCACCAGGTACTCGACGATCGCCCCCGACTCCGCCACCGTGACCCCGGCATCCGTAATGACCGGCGACTTGCCGAGCGGATGCACGGCCAGCAGGGCAGGCGGCGCAAGCATGGTCTTGGCGTCCCGTTCATAGCGGATTACGTCGTATGGCACGCCTAATTCCTCGAGCAGCCATAGAACTCGCTGCGACCGCGAGTTATTCAGGTGATGCACGGTTACCATTGCGTATTATAGCCCATCGTTTAATGTAAGCGGCTTGCATATTTAAACGCCATCCTCTTCCTCAACGGCAGCATCCTCGCAGAATGGACACCCCCGCAAAGCTCAAAATCAAAGGCGCCCGCGACGACGTGCGCATCATGACCCTGCAGGCCCATATCCTGGAACACCAGGCAAAGCACCCCCAGGCGTCTGGCACCTTCTCGTGGATTCTCTCCGCGATATCGATTTCCGCCAAAATCATCGCCGACAAGGTGCGTCGCGCCCGCCTGGAAAACGTCCTGGGTAGTGTAGGCACCGAAAACGTGCAGGGCGAAACCCAGCAGATGTTGGACGTGATTGCCAACGAGGTTCTATTGGCAACGCTGGGGGGCCGGGAAGGCGTCGCCATCGTGGCGTCTGAGGAGAACGAAGAGCCCGTGATCCTCCGGGAAGACAGCGCCGGCGTTCCGCGCTACTGCGTGCTGTTCGATCCCCTGGACGGCTCGTCGAACCTGGATGTCTGCGGCGGCGTCGGCACTATTTTCAGCATTTTGGAATACAACGGGAAGGCCGCGCGGGCACAAGACTCTCTGCTCCAGCCTGGAACGCGACAAGTTGCCGCGGGGTACGTCCTGTACGGCTCATCGACGGTATTCGTACTGACCATCGGTCAGGGCGTGGACATGTTCGTGCTCGACCCCGGCATTGGCGCCTTCATGCGGGTGGAGCGGAATCTCATGATTCCCGCCGGCAACAAAACGTATTCTGTCAACGAAGGTAACCGCAAGACCTTCCCCGAGGGCTACCAGCGCTACCTCGACTGGGCTCAGGGCAATGGCTATTCCGCTCGCTACGCCGGTGCCATGGTGGCCGACGTGCATCGCATTCTGTTGAAGGGCGGGGTATTCCTGTACCCACCCACCAAAAAGGCGCCCGAAGGCAAGCTACGCCTCATGTACGAAGCCAACCCCATGGCCATGATCATAGAGCAAGCCGGCGGCAAAGCCTTTGCCGCGCCCGGGCAGCCGGTAATGGACATTCATCCGAACGCCATACATCAACGCACGGCGGTGATTCTAGGCGCCACCGACCAAGTGGCGCTGGTGCTGGCGCATTTGGAGAAGCAATAAAGAAGGGATTTTTTCCGTTGCAAATTGCAACCTCAGAGCCACGGTGACCGCCTCGCCACTTGCGGCCGCCTCGCCACTTGCGGCCGCCTCGCCACTTGCGGCCGTCCCGTCACTTTGCGACCATCCCGCCACACGCGCCCGTAACCTTAGTGGCCGCCTTTCACCACGGTTACCACAGGCGCCAGCGCCTCCGCGAGTTCTCCTTCTATTCGCTCGGCCTCCGCTCGCTTGATGAATTGCAGGTGCAGCGTCGGCCCGGTAAGCACCTCGAGGCCGCGCTTCAACACACTGCCGGCTGCCCGAATCCCCGCCTTGTGCTGATCGAAGCGCTGCGCCGGTGCGTACTTACTCATGCCCACATACACGCCGTAGGGCTCAGCAAGATTCTCGCTGTAGTCGAGCAAGACCAAGTAAATATTCGTGCGACCTTTGGTGCCGGCATTGAACTTGAGCGCGATGTCGTACACCGCCGGCAGCCAATGAACATAGCGCATGGGCAGCCATTCCGGAATCGAGTCGGCCGCTTTCGCCCACAGCCGTTCCAGCGCCGCCTCGATATGCACCGCCATATCGCCGCGCATCCATAGTTCGTGCACGCAATGAGCGCCATTGAGACCGTCTGCGGTACTAAGGGCTTGCTCGAAACGCTTGCCGATCTCCGCATGCGTCAGCGATTGCAAAGGCCTGGCGGCGGGCGACGTTTTTTTTATTCCTATACGCACCTCTTCGAATTCGTCAGAGGGACATCACCGAATTTTACTCAGGCGCTCCGCCATTCGAGTCTGCCAACCGGGTCCGGTCGCCTTCCACTTTGCAATAACATCGGCCGGAAGTCGCAACGAGATCAACTTTCGCGGATTGGCAGAGACCGGCCTGCCGCCCTTCTTTATCTGGCCCCGCTTGAGCATCTCCTCAGTAAGTTCGGGCAATTCATCGTACTCGTCGGCTTTAATGACATGCGCATCGACTCGGTCCAGATCAGATTTTAAGGAGCGGCGCGATGCGCGCTTGTTCACGTTCATTGGCCTTTCTCATACTAAATATGCGGCGATCAGCGCCGCGGAGCGTGTATCCGACAACCACCATACGGCTTGCCAATACTCCGTAACAGAGAATCCGTGGCTCACCATAATCTTTGCGGGTATCTAGAGTCTCGAAAGTGGCACCAGCGAAGACTACGGCGCTATCGGCAAAATCAAGTCCACGAATAGCGAGCTTTTTCTCCCGTTTCGCCGTATCGAACGAGATTGCCACAGAGTTATTGTAGCTACGAAAACTCAGCCGAACAAGGCTGAGCAAACGCAGATCCTACGGCGTGGGTCTGCACGCGAATTTTGCTAAGGAGTCCTAAACGCATCGCCCGCCCTCCACCTGATTTCCCCTACGCAAGGGGCTAGTAGTCGGTCGACTTTCTGTCCTAGCCCCATGGTCCGCAGCAGTGCAAACGCCCGGATATCACTCGTCGGAAAAGCCTCGTGCAGCCGCGTCGCAGCAGCCAATAGCGTCCTACCCTTCGTCACCACGTCGTCCACCAGAATGATCCGGCCGGGCGCCGCGACCCCGCGTTCCACTGAGAAAGACGCGTAATGTTCCGCCACCGTGGGACGCGATCCCGGCGGCGCAGTTGCGGATTTGCGTACCCGGCACACTCGACGCACCCCACGCCACATAGCCTTCCCCAATCCTTCCGCGATGAACGCCGCCGCCAAACGCTCGGCAATTAAGCAATCATCCGCACAACTCGGGGCGCTGCCCGGCACGGGCACTAAAACACTGCTTGGGCCCAGGAAGGTGGCAAGCGACGCATTGGCATCCAACTCACGTCGAACACGATCGGCGTAATAGAACAAAAACCGTGTCTCGCCGGCCTTGATCAATTCCCGGAGCACGCGCGAGCGCTCTGATTCCGCGCCCGTCCCGTTTGGCGAGTACACATAGCAAGAGGCAAAGGCCACACCGCGAATGGTGTTGTTAGGCATCGTGGCCGGCGCAACCTCAGAGCGACAAATCGTCGTCACGCGAACGTTCTCCGCCGGCCCGGGATTGCTCCCGCATTTCCTCTCTCATTTTCAGCCAGTCTTCACGCGCTTGTCGCCGCACCTCCTCCAAGGATGGGGGTTTTCGTTGCCGGTCCTGACTCACGTCGCGAGCATTGTCCGTATCGCGCTCACGCCCGAAATCGCGCTCCAGCCCGGAATCACGTTCTCGTCGCGCATCAAGTCGCTCTTGATACTCTTTGCGAAGTTTCTCTCCCTGCGCGCTCAGGAAACCATGACGCTCCATCTGGAAGGCGGCGTGAGGTATGTAAGGATAGGGCTCACGATCGATCCCCTGCGCCGCCAGCGTCCTGTGATCAATTCGGGCGTCGATGCCGGCTTCGCGGAGTGACTCGTTGGCCACAGCAGCCCAACGCTCGCGCACGTGAAACAATTCACTGACACCAGGCGGCAAACCCAGATCGCGGCGCCTGACATCGTGCATCTCGAGCGCGGTCTTGCGTGTAAGGCCTTCGACGCCGACCTCGCGCGTAGTGGCCAACAAGTGGGCATGAAAATTCCGGGGGTCGCTGCCGGGATAATCGCGCGGCGCGTGCACGGACAGATCGACCGCGAATTGATAGCGGTCGGTCAATTCCCGAGAAAAGCCCCGGGCCAGGGCGATACGCTGATCGGGGTTGAGTTCGACGGGCAAGGCGACGAGATACTCGCGCGCTACCCGGGCGTTCTTGCGTGACTCGGCCCGCTCCGCTGAATTCCATAAATTGGAGCGGTCCTGCGCCCAGTCCATGCTCGCGTCGGCCAAATGGCTGGGCACCAGAATTTCCTTGTGCAACACATCTTGGCGGTCCGTATGATCGTAGGTACGCCCGGTCCGCTCATCGAGGATTCGCTCGCCCGATCGGTACGCAGCAGCACTGACCGCGCCGCTTCCCCCGGAACGTCCAAAAGTTTTGAGATTGAGAAAGTAGGTCGCCATACGCGCCTCATTCCAAGCTCATGTCATGAAAAAAATTCGGGTCGAAGGAATAGCCACCGGCCGCCGCCTCGAGAGGCTCTTCAATCGGCAACAGTCGGATGGCGGCGGCCCCGGCTTCGCTGGTTGGAAAGAATGCTTCTCCGGGTTCGCAAAACAATTCTTCGTCGTCGAATGGCGAGCCGCATGCCTCGCAGTGATTTGTCCATGACGGCTCCGCCGCGGAGTCCCTCTGGTCGATGCGAAACGAGCGCGTGAGCAAAGCCAAACGGGCTGCGGCCTCAGGGCTCATGAATTCGACGTGAAATATCAGAGCGGGGTCCTTGGCGAGGATCCAAGCGTCCGCCCGGTTTGCGTCCCCTGGGCTGGCGTTCTCTACGCCCTCGTCGACATCCAAAGTCTCATGGTCCGAGGGCAGCGCCAGCGCGAATAGCTCGGTCTGCTCCTTGCAATGCCGGCAGCCACGTCGAGTGCGCGCGATGAAGTACCGCGGCGCTCTGACGTTGATCTCGACCAAGGGTTGAGGATCATTCATAGGAAAACTCCACACGCCGCCAGGCCGGCGATGATGCCAATTTGAGATATCCACTGAGATCTGGAAGCTGCTCTAGTTGGGACGGCATGATCGCCGGCTCCATTACATGGTTGTCGCTGATGTTTTTGGAGCGGCGCATTCCCCGTGCCGAAAAGGCACCTTCCCGGTCGCTGCCGCGCGTGGTCTGGCGGCGGACAATCTCGCGGTCGCCAATCAACCGTGACGCGAATTGCGCTGTGCCGCCACTCTCACTGCCGGAGCATCGAAGCAACAAGGTATTACCGCAATTCTCCGTGATGGTTTGTCCCGCGGAAGCCCCGTAGGTGCCAGAGACTTGGGCGGCAGATTGGAACCCGAGAACACATCTGCCCCCAAATTTGCGCAGCCGAGCAAGCGCATCTTTCAACCCTTCAATTGCCCCCAAGGCATCCAGTTCGTCGACCACGAACCAAAGATGCTGGTCTTGATTTTCCGGACCGTTCATCGCCTCGACAATAGCGAGTCGTACCCACATCGCGATCATGGAACGGAGCGCCGCGATCTGAGCTGCCTTATAGGTGATGAATAGAGCCCCCGGAGCCCGACCCGCTCTTACCCACTCGCGCACGGAAAACGGGGTGGCACGCTGCGCTTGGACGTGTTCCAACGCTGCAATGGCGGATATGGCCACCGATCGAATCGATCCGAACATGCGAGCGTTGTCCGGCTCGAGAAACGGTTGTGCCGGCGTACCCGCAACCAATCCGCGTAGCTCATCCGTCGACGCGACTGACAATAGACGCCATAGCTCGGCAAGCGGCCGTCGCTCGGCGCGGCTACGCCGAATGACGGCCGTCATAAATGTCCGCGCATAGGAACGCCATTCGTTGGACGAAGCATCCTCGCTGGAGGGAATCAAACCCGACGTCAATTGATCCACGTCGTAAGCCTGACTGATCTCGGCATAGGGATCCCATTGAACAGACAGAGGGTCAAAAGGATTGAGAACAATATCGCCCCGATAACGGTTGAAGAATCGCTGCTGATAGCCGGCGTCCGGATCGGCAAATACCACCCGATCACCGCGCGCCAGCGCTCCAGCGAGCAATTGACGAATGGCAGACGACTTTCCCGTCCCCGTCGTGCCGATCATCTTGAAATGCTTGGTTTCATCGAGAAATGGCACACAGACGCCGGCCAGCCTGAGGCCGTCCCAACCCGTGCTCGGGACTCGCCGGCTCCGAGTGGAAAGCCGGCCATGGTCGATGAGCACCACACCTCTTTTGTGAGACTCGCGCGATGGCTTCCGCAGCAACCGTGAGCCCAGCGCCGCGGCCAACGTCAACCCGACGACCATGAACAAGGTCGGAGTTCCCATCCAGGGTCCCAGCGATGGAGATGTCATGGCTTCAATACCCCTTGGCAACGTAATAGTCGGCCTTCTCGCCATACACCGGCGCCTTACGATCAATGCGCACGCACAGCCGTGCGGGATCGCCGCAACTCTTCCAGTCGACCTTGCCGCCGCGCTGTTCGAGACTCGCGACGTTTTGCGCCAGCGCATCTCGCTGTGAGCGCAAGGCGTTGATGTCCGCCGGTGTCGGTAATACGTAGTGAGCAATGGCGGCGGGTGTGACGGCGCAAATGAGGGCTATGCCGATGTTCCATGCCAATCCACGCATGTTCGCCGCATGCTTCATGGCCCGCAGCGCCCGAGCTGCGCGTTCGATCTCCGCCGTCACCGACTGAAGCTCGTCGACCAGGGTCCGGCGGATTTCGTCCCGCACCACCCCGTCAAGATCCTGCGTGTGCGCACGGAGCTTCTCCAGATGAGCCTCCGCCAGCTTCTGATGCGCCTGAGCACTCTCCATCAAGAGCCCGAATTTCATCGTGTGCTCGTCCACGGCTTCGCGCTCACTCACGCCCATACCCGCGCTCCTGTGCGGCGGTCGAATCCCGCCCGGTGCCGGCTTCACGCTCCGGCCGCACAGACTCCCACCGGCGTACGGCGTTCAAACGCACCCGCTGCCACTCAGGACTAGAGGCATGCTTGAGGTAGCCCGAGAGGTCGGGCAGCTGCTCGATCTGCGACGGCAGAACGGCCGGCTCGAGCGCATAATGTTCGCTGTGCGAGACCGAACCCACCAACTCCGTTGCACGGCTACTCCGAGAGACGGTCGTGCGCTTGATTTCGCGATCGCCGATGAGTTGCGAGGCAAAGCGCGCGGTGCCCCCGCCCTCGCTCGATGAGCAACGCAAAATGAGGGTGTTCGCACAATTTTCTATAATTGTGTTTGCCTCCTGCTTACCGTAAGTGCTGTCCACTTGCGAAATCGCCTGGAAGCCGAGCACGCATCGGCCCCCGAACTTACGCAGACGCGCCAGCGCGTCCTTGAGTCCGTCAATCTGTCCCAAGGCGTCAAGCTCATCGACCACGAACCACAGCCGCCTCGCTCCCTGCCCCTCGCGCTCGTCGGGGGTCTCGTCCTGGTCCATGGTTTCGAAAATCGCGAGACGCATCCACGCCGATATGGTCGATCTCAGCGACGCGATTTGACCCGCCTTATAAGGGATGAATAGGACTCCCGGCGACTCGTCCCTTACCCACTGCTTGACAGAAAAGCGGGCCGCTTCCTGCTGAGAGATGTAATCGAGCGCCCCCACCGCCGAACTGGTCACCGAACGAATCGAATCGAACATCCGGCCATTCTGTTCGTCGAGAAAAGGTTGCGCCGGCGTGCCCTTGACCAGTGCGCGAAGCTCCTTGGGCTCCGCGACCACCAGCAAACGGTATAACTCTGCCATGTCATCGATTCCGCTCTCATGCGCCTGACGAGTCACCGCACTGAAGAACGTGCGAGCGTAGCTGCGCCAACTTCGATCCGAGCCCTCGTGATCAGGAATCAGAGATCGTGCCAGCTGCTCCACGTCATAGGAGTTCTTGATCTCGGCGAACAAGTCCCATTTCACCGAACGCTTGTCGAAGGGGTTGAGCACGATGTCGCCGCGCTTTTCATCGTAGAACCGCCTTAGGTAGCCGCCGTCCGGGTCGGCAATCACCGCACGATCTCCACGTTTCAGCGCTACGTTGAGGATCTCCTCGATGGCGGTGCTTTTTCCGGTTCCGGTAGTGCCGATCAGTTTGAAATGCTTGGTCTCATCGGCAATCGGGATGGCGGTTCCGGCCAAGGTGATCTGAGGGACATCCCCTGTGCGGCTCGAACGTCTAGCCTCGAGGGCATTCTGCGAGACGTACTCGGCCTCTCGGAAAGGGCGGGCTTCACCCGTGGCGCGCGATTGACTCTCATCCCTCACGATAGCGCCTCGCTGATGGGGTCGGCCCCCGTTACTATAATTGGCGGCAGCGAGGCCGCCGGTATAACCCAGCACGGTGCTGATAACCGCGCCAACTCCAAATCGCAAGAGGCCGTGGGATTCGATGCCCGATAACAGCGACAGGGCACCCATACCGAGTCCGGCCGCGGTGGCCAGAGTCCCCGCAATGATTGGAGACGTGAAATATTCACCTAACCGGGCGCGTCCACGCACCAATCCCACGAGCAGCGGAACTTCCATCGTGGCAAAGTCCAGAGCTAGGCCGGTCAACCCGTGCGTGAACGCGAGATCCATCAGACAGCTCCGGAAATGGAGGTGGCCGCATGCTTGCGGCGAGGATCGAACCAAACCTCCTTGATGAAGCGTTCGTGGTTCTCGACGCCAAACTGAATGACGACGTCAATCAGCAGGTACAACAAACTTTTGATGTCGGCTCTTGCAAGGTCGCGGCCGCCCTGATTCTGCTTAACCAAAAGAACCAGCTGCTCAAAGGCCAATTCCGCGCTCGCGGCGTGAACACTGGTGATGGATCCAGGGTGTCCCGAATTCACGTTCCGCAGATAGTCGAATGCCTCTTCTGCCCGTAGCTCCGCGAGCAGAATTCGATCAGGTTTCATGCGAAGACACGACTCCAGCAATTGCTTCGGAGTAACACGGGCGACACCTTGATCGTCCTTGGAATAGAACAGCCGCACGGCGTTGGGGTGACGATCCAACACCAGCTCCTGAGCGTCTTCAATGGTCACCAGCCGCTCATGGTTCGGAATTTCGCGTATCAGCGCCTTGGTCCATGTGGTCTTTCCGGATCCGGTGGGTCCCGAAACCAAGATGTTCTTTCGACTCACCACGGCCAGGCGCATAAAGCTTGGATAATCACCAGTATCCAATAGCCTCTGCAGTTCTAGTTCCGTCGCATCGAGTTGCTTATCCGCGCGGCGCGTACGGCGAAAAATCCCCCTCGCTGCCAGATCCTCTA
>Ga0302315_10003484_pt1 | contig 14154 bp, 8 predicted proteins | sample III_Palsa_N3_1_FD_200532 | JGI IMG/M metagenome (GOLD analysis project Ga0302315, IMG submission 200532) | Peat permafrost microbial communities from Stordalen Mire near Abisko, Sweden - III_Palsa_N3_1 | ecosystem: Environmental > Terrestrial > Soil > Palsa > Peat permafrost | place: Sweden... | reverse complement strand
CTTACTACTACAACTACTTACTACTACAACTACTTACTACTACAACTACTTACTACTACAACTACTTACTACTACAACTACTTACTACTACAACTACTTACTACTACAACTACTTACTACTACAACTACTTACTACTACAACTTTGTTGTGTGTTCCTTGTAGTGTAGCCTGTGATGATAAGACTTACCTGACTCAAGACTACTATAACAAAGTTGAATATGGTAACTACTCTGTAGCACTAGTGATATAGTACAGATAAAGTTGTCATTTGACAACATCATTATCATTGTCGCTGTCATTACCATTGACATTATGGACTCACATGCCGTAGTACAGGCCGTGGAACGAGGTGATATTACCTATCTACAAACTAGACAGTTTGACCCTAACTTACGTGATGACTATGGTAATGCCCTGATACATGTTGCCGCTGAGGGAGGTGACAGGCATATGGTTGAATACCTGATCAGTCAGCCGGGTGTCAATCTAACATTACTAGATGAAGTTGGTGATACAGTGCTGCTAGTGGCTACTAAGTATGGTGTAAAACACAATAACTTCGACATCCTCTGGTTACTCTTGACACATCAATTGTCACAACTACAGGTGGTTGGTACGCTATCCCATCTCAACACATCTCACTGTGATGTTGTTTATACTTTAGCCAGCTGTAGTAACAACTGCAGCACAGTTGTTAAGTATCCATATAATAGCATAATTAAACGGTTATACCAGAAATTTGCTGCCCACCTGGATGTTCGCTATAATCTTATAGACACTATTAAGTGGGTCTATGACAATTATGAAATTATCGACTTTCTCCTCTACAAGATATCACCCTCGGAGTTCCATGATGGTCGGGTGTTGAGAGAACTATGCCAGATCAAGTTTGAACGTGAGGTCAATGGTGGCTATAAGTTCGTCACTGAAGTCATTGAGGGTTATGACCTTGATCATATTCTCAAGATCTTTGACTATGTTTTCAGTCAAACTCCAAACATCGAGACTAGTGATGACCAGTGGTTAACTGCCGCTGAGTACTGCATTAAAGTTGGTAATGTCACACTACTCAAGAAACTGTTGTTAACTGGTAAGGTTACCACATCTCGATCTTTCATGTTAGGTATAGCTGGGTCAAACAGTGTAGAGTTTGTCATCCGCCAGTACTTTCGTAACCCTGAGCATACTACTCACCGCTGGTCTAAAGAGCTAGATCGAACGCGAGGTGCTGCCGCCGATCTCTACTGTCTGTACCTACAGCACTGCTGTCAATTAGTCATCGATAACTATGAGGACTTCAACGACGTTGACGGCCATAAGTGTTATGGTACTGATAGTAGTAGTGAGCTTGATGACAGTGAAGACAACAACAGTGAACTTGAAAGCAAGGAAGGTGCTAATTATAGCGATGATAGTAGTGATGATGAAAGCACCTTTGGTGTAGATGAGAACGAAAACATCTTTGGTCGCGACTTCAACCCCGACGAAGATTTTGGGGCTAATGATAGTGACGATGATGCTAATAATAGCAAAAAGTATGAGTGTACTAACATAGGTAATGTTGTACGCTTCTTCGGCATTCTCAACAAGCTCAACGATGATTGTGTACAGATCGTATGTCTGAGATGTTGTGGTAACATTACCTCAAACACCATACCAAACCTCTACATCAAAGTTGCATGGTCAGACACGATGAGGAGGCAAAGGCTATAAATAGTACATTTTACTGTTTCACAAGTTTAGCTTGTGAAGTTGTAACTATAACCCTTCTAAACTAACAAATTACTATCATAGTACCGCAGATTTATTGAATATGCTCTATCACTAAACATTACAGTAGTATAGACATTACATGCTCTCTTGTAATAATTAGAGTATTACAGTATAGATTATAATAGTTAGAGTATTACAGTATAGATTATAATAGTTAGAGTATTACAGTATAGATTATAATAGTTAGAGTATTACAGTATAGATTATAATAATTAGAGTACTACAGTAGAAGTTGTAGTACCTGGAATAGTGTGGTAAAGGTTATAGTACTCTAAGTATTACAGTAAAGGTTATAGTACTCTAAGTATTACAGTAAAGGTTATAGTACTCTAAGTATTACAGTAAAGGTTATAGTACTCTAAGTATTACAGTAAAGGTTATAGTACCCTAAGTACTATACCAGACCTATACAGTTTGTAGCTTACAACTACTATTACCACAATTAGTAGACGGCACCTAAGTAGATGTCCCGCAGCATCAGGGCGTCGCGATAGTTGTGGATAGACAGCTCGTGTCGCTCAAAAGCCAACATGTCATGGAAGAAGGAGTACAGGTTGTCCATCAGAGTGGGGTTTTCCAGGTAGGCCAAACGACTATGTTCCAGCAGCGGCTGGTACTCAGCCTCGTTACCGAACATCTTACTGGTGTTAGCCATCAACAGAATGTAGTTAGTCAGCAACTTCTCAGTGACGGCAGTACGACCACTGCTCTTAGGGTCATATCCAAGTGAGATGTCAGGTGAGGACAAGATGTTGAAGGTTAGATTATGATCAGACCAGTGAGCTAGAGTCTGGAAGATGTGGATAGTCATAACCTCCTTGAGCTGATCTCTAGTCACGTTAAGCAGCTTACCCTCAAAACCCTTGTAGATACCGGAGCTAAGATGCTGACACCAGCTTTGAACGTAGACGTCCTCGTCCAACATAGTCTGGCTGGTGTAGATCTCATCGATGTACGTACTAACATACTTACTGGCTACATCCCACAACTTATGCAGCCTCGTCACCTCTGTCAGAGTTGCCTTCTTGTTATCAGAAGTTTTCTCATCGCTTTTGTTTGATGCTGATACTGTAGGGATGGTAGGAAGAATAGTACTAGAAGTAGGATCAGTATCAGAAGTAGAAGTAGGAACAGTATCAGAAGTAGAAGTAGGATCAGTATCAGAAGTAGAAGTAGGATCAGTATCAGAAGTAGAAGTAGGATCAGTATCAGAAGTAGAAGTAGGAACAGTATCAGAAGTAGAAGTAGGATCAGTATCAGAAGTAGAAGTAGGATCAGTGTTAGAAGTAGTAGAGCTGAAGCCATATTTAGAGCAGTAGGAATTGAAGCACATGTCGTCGTAGGTGAAGTTGTCATAGAGAACATCTATGATCTGGTTGTAGGTGTCAGTTGTGAATGGCAGGAAGATTGTGCTGGTCGCACAGCGGTTGTAGACGCCAGAGGCGATGGCACCACTGCTAAAGGGTGCGTAGAGATGGTACAAGGGGTGAGAGGCTGGAATATGACGCTTGAACATCACCGACAGGAATTCACAGAACTCGTGGATCAGAGCAATGTGATAGAAGAACAGCAGAGTAATGTGGGTATCGAAGTAGCGTTTCATAGCCACCAACCAGGCACTATTAGTTGGGGTGTAGACGACTTCGTTGTCAGACTTCTTGATGTTAGGCTCGTTGATGGGATCGAAAACACCAGTAGCGTTATCACTATTGTTGATATCAACATTATCACCAGAAGTTGTCTTTGGTAATGTCACCGAAGGCAACACAATGACCACTGGTCTCAAGAGACCATCACTACAGGTAGCCAAGATAACCTTACCCCAAAATAGCTGGTTCTGGTAGCCGGGTGCATTGACAACCTTAACATGCTTGAAAGCGCTGAGATCTCCAATGTACAACTTACCATGAAGGTTAGGATCAATCAGGTCCAAGTACTGGCTACCATGGTAGGGCACAACAGAGGTCTTACCTGCCTGCCAGATGTAGACCATGGCCTTGCCGAACAAGACTTCGAAGTCTGCCACCAAGCTGTAGGGGGTAGGAAGAGCTCGATAGATATCACGCTTATACTCTGCATCCTTAGTAACCACACTTTTACGACCTTCACCAATAATCTTGTTGTAGACAGTCCCAATAGGATGCATGATAGAGTACAGGAAGTTGAGCAACAGCACACCAAGGAACTGCAGTGCATAACGGATGTTGTCAATGTAACCGAAACTACTAAACTCATACCACGGTGCCAACAGTGTCACCGGCTTGCTCTTACCATCATTGACAGCCACAGCCTGATATTTGCTGTTGGCTACTGTCGCTTTGCTTAGACTAGCGCCAGCATCAGCTTCGCTCAGGTCAGAGGTAGATAAGAGATCCGAAAGGGTGTTGTCTCTGGACAGGGTAGAGGCTAACTTAACAGGTATAGGGATGTGATGACTGTTATAACGCTCAACTGTGACAACCTGACCTCTATCAACAGTGTCAAAGATGGGGTACAAGTAGTTGTTGGCTCTGCTATTATGACCGCTGTCATCGTTGGTTGAGTCCTCAACCGCAGAGCCGTCGACAGGAGCAATACTTACCCACTCGATGTACAGCTGAGTGTTAGTTGTGACGGTAACACGGGCGATATCTATCGGTGTGTCAGTAGTGAAGTAGTCGTAGAGGTGTCTCTGACCCCTAGCATAACCGTTAGTCACAGCAACGGTAGTAGTGGAGTCAGTATTATGGTCACTGGCTTTGCCAGCAGAGGTCATAGTAACAGTAAACTTGGTCTGGTTGAAGATGGTGAAGGGCAGCAGTAGGTCCCAGTTCTTGTCGTTCTTCTCATTGAAGGTAACCATTAGCAAGTACCTGTACTTCTGCTTGTTGTCAGCGTTAGCCGACAGATCTCTGTTATACCTCAAAGTGTGGCCGACGATGAAGTTCATCTTCTGACAGAACTTGTCCCAGTAGTAGAGTGGGCTGTTAGTCAGATCTGAAGTACTCATGACTGCTATACTTTGCTTCGCTAAATTTTATCTTATAGTTAGGTTACAAGATAAAAATTTCTACTGGCATCTACTAATACATATGTAAATATTTAACCTTGCCGACTACTAGTTGTTGACGATTTACAATCGTCAACATAATCTCGTAACTGTCTGGAATTTGAGCCTACAGTATCTTGTCTGAGATCTACACCATAGACTTTGACATAATAGACTTGAGATCAGACCTCGTTTTACCTCAATCGCTTTACCTCAATCGCTTTACCTCAATCGCTTTACCTCAATCGCTTTACCTCAATCACTCTCAAACATAGGAACTATTAGACATATTAACTAGTTAATGTGTCAGAAGCCATGTTTGATAGTTGGTGTACCCCAACAAACTACCATAAGCCTAATAATAAAGTTGTCTACTACAAGTTGTCTACTACAAGTTGTCTACTACAAGTTGTCTACTACAAGTTGTCTACTATTACGGTAGTAGCATCCGATAGAATAGAGGCTTCCAACACAATGCGAGCTCACAATAAATTGTAATAATAAACAGTTAACCATCATAGGCAGTGCCACACAAATAATCCAGCCAGCGAGTGTAGAAGCCGAAGTTGGAGTTGGGTTTGTTACGATGGTGAGAGTTGTGGTGCCAAGATGAGATGAAAACCTTAGAATGAGGATCAATAAGTGGTATGTCAACGCCACAATGAATATAGATACCGTAGATGTAGATAACTAGGGTGTACCAGAGGAATATTACACCATCATATATGGGTAACAGCAACGGTAACCATAGTAGAGGTGAAGACTTAACCCAGGCATCAACTGGATCATCACTCAACACAGTCAGCGGCGTTGGGTGATGATACTTGTGGTGCCGCATGTGAAACTTCATCAGGTACCTGTTGTGATGGGAGAGATAGTGATAGCCAAATTCAAAAACCTCTGTTACCAGTATAACTACTACAGCCGACAGCAGGTGTTGCAACAGCGACATATCAGTTGCACTATAGTAGAGTTGACCGTAACCGTGCAAACTTAGATAGCATGGTAAAGAGATGTTGATGGCCGAGGCTAAACAACTAATGACACCATCATAGTACTGACTATAGGCTGATTGCAGCGTTTTCGATGCGCGCACTGTCAGGTCCTCAGGAACGGACATTAAGAGTTGTGTTGAGTCCGTAACTGAAGTGACCCCCACCTGCTGCGGAGTCTCATCACTGGCCTTAGGTTGACGGGTAAGATAGTTAGTGGAGAGTCTCTTGTCTGAATATGGGCTGTACATGAGTAGCCAAAGGCCACCAGCTGTTAGCGTGTACCACGCGATCAGCGCCATAGTCACCGACGCATGAATCTGCCAGAACGACCAGTCAGTGAACAGCTCTACAAACATGTCTTGTTTTACTGTATGACTTTTAAGTCAGAGAAAGTTTCTTAACCATCTACCTGTTTGGTTATTTATTCGGCTAATAGTCGAGGTCTTATATCATTACAAGATATAGACTACAAGACAATAACAAATCTAATGTTAAAAGATATTGTTGTGCCTACTTACTTGTGTAAGTCCTCTCCTTGAACTTGGTAATAACTTAGTTATTACTTGATTCTGCTATCACACACACACCCTTTTAGCACTTCTTGACGGGACAGGCGACCTCACAGCATGACTCCTCCTCCATCAGGTAACCTTTGATACTGTCAACACTCTCCTCGATGTCGAGATGCTTGAGCACAAGCTTCCACTTCTTGACGTTATGGTTGAGGCACTCAAGGAAACCAGACAGCTTGTCACAGGACAGAGGTGAGAAGTCCTTCTTGCAGACCTCCTTAGCCATACCCTCGATGGTCATCTTGGCACAGGCCAGCTCAGCATACATGTGACCGAAGCACTCAACCAAGTAGTTAGCATAGATAACCAGAGCAGCGCGACTAGCACAAATGAACTTGTCACACTCAGGGGTTGAGCAGAAGACAGGGTAGATACCGTCACGCATCACCTTGGGGCCACAGAAGTGCTTAATCTTGAGCTTGACATCAACAGTCTTAGCTGGCACCACCTTCTTCGTTCCAGACGAAGCGTGTGAAGAGGTAGGCTGAGCAGTAGTGTGTTTCCCAGCGTGTGCGGCTTGCATAGCAGTCACACAGGCATGGTGACAACCCTCACCGATCTTGACGGGGCAGATGTAGAAGTAGTTGGTAACACAGGTGTCATCACAGAGGCTGGCCTTGGAGGTGTTGACGATCAGGAGAGCCACATCCCTGACATCATAAAAGTACTGACCGACAGCTTCAGCATTGAAGTAGTGGTTGAAGTCAACACAGTCAGACTGGGGTTGCAGGCAGACATCAGCAGCGTACTTAGCATGGTGACACTCGATCAGACCCAGCCTCTTGTCACTGTCGCAGACAATGTCGAAGTTAGCCACCTCGGGCAGCTCGATGGTCTTGATGATATCGAACTTCTTCTTAGGTGGCTTCTCACACATGCTCTTGGGCTTCTCACACATGCTCTTGGGCTTCTCACACATGCTCTTGGGCTTCTCACACATGCTCTTGGGCTTCTCGCACATGCTCTTGGGCTTCTCACACATACCCATAGACCCATCACACATGCTCTTGGGCTTCTTGCAAGGGGCACGAGAGGACATCATCATCTTCTTCTGCTCATGCTCATACTCATGCTCAAAGTCCTCCTCATCCTCAGAGAACACAATGACCTCCTTAATCTCCAGCCCACCAATCTTGATAGCTGGCATCTCGTCCTCCTCCTCCTCCTCACCCTCCTGCTCCTCTACGTATTGCTCCTCTACGTACTGCTCAATCTCGAAGGGCATCTTGAATGAAGCATGCTTAGATGGCATCCTCTCACAAGCTGATGGGGCTTTGCCCATAGACATCTTCTTGGACCTAGGGAAGGGTTTCTTCTCAATGTAGATCTCCTCTTCCTCCTCCAGCAGCACTGGCGAGGCCCTAGCATAGCCGGCAGCAGCAGCAGCAACCAAGGGGGCTTTGCCCATAGACATAGTCTCACCCTGGGCAAGGGAGGTTGCCCTGGGACGGGTATAGCCCGAAGCCCGGTACGAGGCAGCAGCCTGGCTTGGCCTCTGAACACCCAGAATAGGGGTCTCGTTCATCTGGGGAAGCGAACGTAGAAAGCTAGTCTGCCAAGGCGCATTAGGATCAAAAGCTTCTGATTGCATAATGTTCAGGCTATTACTTTTTGGTGCGGTAAAAATTTTATTTGAAAATAAGCAAAATCTGGCAATTTAGTTGCAATCATAGCCCAGTAACAGCACGAAATAAAATTCTGTAGCTAAACTTTACCAACAATGTCACCATTAACATGTTATAATGTTTATTGTTATTAGGAGCTTAGTAAGTAGTAGTAGTAGTGGTTTTGTTAATAAAGATTAGTAGCTAAACTTTACCAACAGTGTCACCATTAACATGTTATAATGTTTATTGTTATTAGGAGTTTGGTTAGTAGTAGTATTGTAATAGTAAAGTTTTGTGGCAAAACTTTCATAGTAAAGTTTTGTGGCAAAACTTTCATAGTAAAGTTTTGTGGCAAAACTTTCATAGTAAAGACTTGTTTGTTTGTAACATACCCTATCACAAACAAACAAGTCTTATGTTTGACAATCTGTCTCTAGTCAGAAGCAAGAGTATCATTGTCACCAGTATCACTAGATACAGATACTGCTGCTACCGACTCATCGTCGTCGACTAGCGCCTGCTCCTCCTCCTCCTCCAAGTACTCAAGTACATCATCATCAGAGATGGTATTGTTGAACTTACTATTGTGCTTGCGACTCTCGGCCTGTTCGAGTTCGGTGTTAATGCGAGGTAGACATGAAGGTTTAGTTATGCGATTAGGGCAGACACTGTCGTTAGCTTGGCGAGCTTTGGCCATAGCCAACTCACGTTGATACTCTGGTGTCTGGACTAACTCACTGTACTTGATCATAGTCTTGACCTCTTTGACAATACCGTTGCGTGACAAGTACCAGGGGTAGCGCACACCCCAGTGTTTCTTGAAGTTAGTATGCTTGTCAACAAACTCGATGTGGACTGGTGGCACATCATCCTCACAACGGTTACCACGGCCACAGGGCTGCTCAATCTTCATGATGGAAGCGCCCTGAATAACAAAGTTAAAACGACGACCATCCCAGCCATTACGACACTTGGCCTTCTGATCGAAACCACGACCCAGCTTCTTGTAGGTACCAATTAGTACATCAGCATCATCATAGCTCGTCATCGAACTATAATAGGTCGACACAGTCTTATTAGTCTTAGTATCTTCGAACAACCGTTGTAAGGCCTGATACAACATGGTTAGGTAGTCCACATGTAGTACCATGACCAAAATCTTACGGTCAAGATTGTTATATATTAGGTTAATCAAGAAGTTGAAGCGCTGTGGTATAAACGACACTTTGTGAATTAAGTCACTGTAGCTGATACCCATCTTGTTACGCTCCACATTGAGTGGTTCAAAAGGGGTAGAGTACTTGAGTACAAAGAAGGGTCGTGATGAGATTTTGACAATACGAGATGGTCCCACCACCAGGTCTAGTATAGACTCCATACCATCATCACGCTCATAAGTGGCTGTCAGGGCCAAAACACGGTAAGGTTGAGTGGCCAATAAACTGGCCACATGACCTGGTGTGCAATAGCTATCGGCCTCATCAATAATCAGGAAACCAATGTCACCCAGCTGATCTTTGCTCAACTTGTCAATCTGGTGACAGGGGCAGATTAGTATATTAGCATCGTAGATGTTGCATTTGTTCTTAGTGCTGCCTACCACATAAACCTTGGCGTCAGTGAACTCTAGGTAGGTCTGGTACCATGATGACACCAGAGGGTTCTCTGGTACCAGCACCAGAGTTTGGCAACCCATCTTTTGACCAAAGATATAAGAGATGAAAACGGCCACTACCGTCTTACCGAAGGCACAGAAAACGTTGAAGAAAGCCGTGCCAAACTTCTCGAAATCCTCAAAAGCATAGCGTACAGCCTCCTTCTGATAATCTTTGAGAGCGAAGTCCTCGTTCATCTTGAACCCTGGCAGCTTCTTCTTAACCAGCTGATCGTTCGGCTTGCTCAGGCCGAACTTCTCACAGACATAGTAGAATGGCAACAGTAAGATATCCTCACCAGTGTTCTTGTTGCTACTATTATTGCTACTACTACTATTATTGCTACTACTACTACTATTATTGCTAGTACTACTATTATTGCTACTACTACTACTATTGCTACTACTACTACTATTGCTACTACTATTATTGCTAGTACTACTCCGACCAGCAATGGTAGACTTGCTATTAACAACTCTACGCATGCTGAAGAAGTTGATGCTCTTAGCCTCAGCGGAGTCAGCATAGAAATGCTTCTTGTCAGCCTTGTGTATGTGAGCCATCTTGTCTTTGGCTACTAGGTGTAGGTCATCGACAATCTGTTGCTTGTCCTTAGCTGTTAAACTTGATGCTAGGATAGCGACACTCATTGTTAAATGAGCGACGAGGAGGATGAGACTATTTGCCTGAAAAGCAACTACTCCGCGTACGGCAGAGTCAAGTTTAATGTTGAACCGATGACGATATCACAACTCAAATCATATCGTTTCTTACCAGCTGATATTATCAATCGGGCTATTGATAATTATTACCTGATCAGCAACACCACTTTTGGTGAGAGCAAGTTAACACTGACACCTAAAATCCTAGAAGGTAAACGACGAAACCGTCGTATCTACATCTGCTTCTTCAAGGCCCTGAACGATGCCGGTGTGCCAGTGGATCCTAACTACCTGGCTAGCCTACTCAAAATCAACAATAAGAATATTACTACTGCTTTTAAGGAGACGCCCATTGCCATTCTGGTTGAGCCTGAGAAGCTACTACCATTCTACTTGCATCAGATTGATAGGAGTGATGAGTTGAACTTGTGTTTAGAGTGGCTGGCCAGCCTTCGCACTTATCCTAAGGGTCAAGAGTGTATTGACAACATCCCAGTCAAGAACATTTGCATAGGCATCATCTTGTGTGCTCTAAATATCAACCGCAAAGTCATGACCGATATCGCCGCCAAGTGGTTCAGTGCTGTGCCCTACATGTCACAGCAACAGAAATTGCTTACGGACTGTTTCCAGGCTGACATTGAGCATCGAGAGCTACAGTACTGGTGGCTATAGCAAGTGACATCACTTACTTACTTGCAGTAATCATGTTGTAACCCAGTTACAACCTACTAGTTTTTCCTTTTTTGACCTTAACGTTAGTGTTTTGTTGCTTTCAACTACAATCTTTGATTGTAAGTTAGACCCTACTGTCTTTTGACAGTTGTCCCTAGACATAGTAGAGACAAATGATGAGTATGGGTAGCAAGATATACTTGGTGAACATATATATATGCAGATAGCAACTATAGGTAGTTAGTGTAAGTGTAAGTGATAAGTATACTTGACGCTGATGTAACTGGTGAGTACGAGTTGAGACTGTACTGCTCTGACTATAGGGCTTTCAGCTGCAACCGCAATCATATATGTATAACTAGAGATTATAACTAGAAAATATAATTTCAACCAGTAAAATGTCGTGGTGGATCTTGGCTAGATCTGGGTTGGAAACTGCCCGTCAAAACCAGTCGGCTATTTATGTCTGCAATCGTCTGGCCGAGCTGTACGATCATCTGTGGCTGCTGCTAGCCGACGGTCTACGTGACCATATTACCGAGCGGTTGCAGATCAAGCAGATTGTAGCAGCCGAAGTAGCCACAGAACTGTTAAAAGTTAAGCTTGCTTAACTTTTTTGTAGTTAGACAGGCTTAACTTTTTTGTAGTTAGGTCGGCTTAACTATAATGTAAATTTGGCACAGACAACACTATGTTGTCTAGTCTATCCATACTATAGTCAGTACAATCGACGAATTTGTCTACTTATTAAGTAAGGTGCTAATTCAGACAGTGATCAAAGTATAACTATATAGCAAAAAGACTAGTAGTACAACTATATAGCAAAAAGACTAGTAGTACAACTATATAGCAAAAAGACTAGTAGTTATGACCACTGAAATGGTTAGGGCTTCTAAGGCTCTGCCACACTGTAATGTATAGAGATAAGTAGACTACTAAAGTAGAGTTCTCTGGCGGTGTACACTAGAGAACACATGCTCTCCCGAGCAGTAAATGAAGTTTTACCCTGGGTCTACTACATCTTAACTGCTGGTGCAGTAGTAGATAAATTGAAAGTTAGTAGGACTAAAAAATCACTGCTGGTAGCAAAAAGGTTGAGACTATGCAAGACCATAACTCTTCGGCACTGGAATTTGAGCTTGATGTTCTCAACGCTCTTAAGGATTCCGACACCAGTCTTACACTGCGTGATCTTGAAGATATCTTGTCTCGGCAGAAGGCTGACAGCAGCCGGTTCAAGTCTATTCCCCAAATTCTTCAGTGGGGTATTGAGTCCGGCTATGTGAGTGAGGTTGATAGCGGATCAGGTTACAGTCGTCTTCGTGGTAGCAGCGCTCGGACCTCATATGAGATCAGTAACCTGTCTAACTACAGGCTGCCAGCCTACCTCAAGCTCTTCGGCTCTAAGCTTAACAAGGAGGTTCAACCTGTAGACCTGGTTGATGACCAGGTTATGCCCATGGACTGCCGCCGGTTCTTGACGTTTCTGGAGCGGGCCATCCGTGAGCGTGAGCTGGTGATTAGCAGCAACTTCACCCTGACAGTTGGACTACCCGTCAAGAGTGGCTATTACAAGCTGATGCCCTTCTCCTACAATGATGTCAGTAGACCATCTGTCACTTCAACTCGTAGCCCTGCTACCGCTGCTGCTGCAGCACCCTCTTTCACCTACAGCTACACAGCCAGACCTTCAACAGCCACATCTTCAACAGCTAAGCGCCCTACCGGGGTGTCAGCTGCAGAAATCAGACCAACTAGACGCTACTCTAGCCAGTACAGTACTACTACTACTACTACTAGCAGTAGCAGTGGCAGACCTACCACAACCGAAACCTTCATATCGGTGCCTGTGACTGCTACAGGAGTAACTACTCCTTATGCAGTGAGAATGACTATTCCTTCTAGAGTGGGAGTGACGACCCCAGGGTCAACCTCGGCTTCAGTGACCAGGCGTGCAAGTGCTGGAGTGCAGCCGAGGCTGCCACCGTCAGGTCGAACTGTAGGTTTGGCTAGTGAGGCTATGACCCGTAGCCAACTTGCTGCTCCTAGAACCGTTAGCCAAGCCAGGTTGCGTTCGCTCAGTTCTGAGCCAGGTTACAATACTCAACAAGGTTACAACACTCAACAAGGTTACAACACTCAACAAGGTTACAACGCTCCAGCTGTCAGGACATCTAGTACCTACAGTGGCAGACTCGACAGTGCTCGAGATTTGGTTGCTGCACCTGTCTCACCCAGTAGGATGACAACAGCAGGTCGTACCCGACCCTCAGCTACTGCTTCGGCTGCAGCGGCAGCGTCGGCTGTCTATACTAGACCCTCAGCTGCATCTACTTCAGCAGAGACAGAGTCAGCAGAAGAAGCAGGCAGCGAAGCCTCCTCTGGCGCGTCTTCTGAAGCAGAAGAGGATAACGTTATCACTGTCGAGGAGAGCGACTACTCTGATGGAGACTACAGTGATGATAACGAAGATTATAGTGATGCCAGTGAAGATGAGTTCATTTTCAACTTCCTCGCAGGGGCTCCACCTGGGGCCGGTAGTGAGGGTGCCAGTAGTGAGGAGGCTGCTACTGTGCCTGAGATTCCACTGACTAGACGGAACAGAAGTCAGTCTGGTGGTCAGTCAAACGCTGAACAGGCTTCATCTTCTGTTGCCAGACGGTCTTCATCCCCCGTGTCTCCAACATCCAGACAGGCGTCGGCGGTGGTCTCTCGAACTAGGTCAGCGACGTCAACTGACCAGGCTGAAGATGAGGAGCAGGCGATTGATGTGACGCCAGTCAGGGACAACATTACTGCCTCTGGTGTCTCATCAGCAGGTGAGGCCGACGGTCAGTAAACTTTTAACCTGCGTTACTATTTGGTTTGTTCAACAAACCAAACCGTGTCTAGTACAAATGTCTTGTCTAACTACTGTTACTAGTTACAGATTGTTCCCGGCTACTGTTCTTTGAACACATCAAGACTTCTGTAGTAGTTATAACCTCCAGTAGTAACCAATCTCCATGATATTTGTATCTCTACGTAGTAGTAGTAGTAGTAGTAGTAGAGTTTTTGTAATAGTTACAACTTCTAGTAGTAACAAGTTTTGTAGTAGTTTACAAGAGGTTTTGTAATAGTAACATTTGTAGTAGTTTACAAGAGGTTTTGTAATAGTAACATTTGTAGTAGTTTACAAGAGGTTTT
>Ga0302315_10003482_pt1 | contig 14159 bp, 12 predicted proteins | sample III_Palsa_N3_1_FD_200532 | JGI IMG/M metagenome (GOLD analysis project Ga0302315, IMG submission 200532) | Peat permafrost microbial communities from Stordalen Mire near Abisko, Sweden - III_Palsa_N3_1 | ecosystem: Environmental > Terrestrial > Soil > Palsa > Peat permafrost | place: Sweden... | reverse complement strand
TTAATCTATAATGAACTATTATTATCTACAGTAAATGACAACGATAGTTTTGATGATGTTTATTGGGGTATAAAAGCGATTGACAACGCGGATAATGAGATACAATCGGCAACGGTTAGAGATTTTTTATTAAACCGGCTGAAAGCTTTGGGGTTCAAAAGCCCCGTTATCAGCAAAAACGGGCATGGTATCCCGGTTTTATTGGAGGGTGGTGAAGAAATTAAGATACCAGTTTCATTATCTCACCATGATTATTGGGTTGCTTATGCTTTCAGCCTAAATAAAGCGGAATAGATAACAATGTCATTTCGACGAACAGGGGCTGGACTGCGCATTGGCGTGAGGAGAAAACTTTTCAATTTTGCATCACTGTTACATATTCCCGCATTGCATATTTGAAAAGTTTTCTCACCTGTCCTGAGCTCTTTCCCTCCGCTTGCAGGTTCGAAATGACATTATTTATTTTTCAGACAACTTATTCAAACACCACGGTTTTGTTGTTATAAACAAACACCCTATCCTCAAAAACCAGTTTTAGCGCTTTTGCCAGTACGGCGGTTTCAATTTCCTTGCCGGCCTGCACCATATCCTGCGCGGTAAAGGAGTGGTTTACAGGTATAATTTGCTGCGCGATGATAGGGCCTTCGTCCAGCTCGTTAGATACAAAATGCGCGGTCGCGCCTATCAGCTTCACACCCCGTTCAAATGCCTGGCGGTATGGGTTGGCGCCAATAAACGCGGGTAAAAACGAGTGGTGAATATTGATGATCCGCATCGGGAATTTGGATACTAAATCGGGCGATAATATCCTCATAAATTTCGCCAGCACCAGGTAATCGGGGTTAAACTGCTCAATAACAGCGGCAATTTTAACTTCAAATTCATCTTTACTAATATCTTCATGCGATATGAGGTAAAAAGGCATATCAAAGCGCTTGCATATCTCTTCCAAAACCGTATGGTTGCCAATTACGCATTGCACCATAGCGCCAAAGGTGCCAAAGTAGTTGCGTATCAGTATATCGGCAAGACAGTGGTATTCTTTACTTACCATTACCACCACTTTTTTGCTGGGTTTGGGGTTGATGAATACAATGGCGCCTTCTGGCAGCACGTCTTTTATGTATTGCTCAATCAGCAATTCATCCTTGCCATCATCAATATTAAGGCGCAGGAAAAACAGGTTTTCGGTTTTATCCACATGCTCGCGCATCGAAATAATATTAAGCCCATGCTTTGCCAGTATGGCCGATATGGACGCCACAAGGCCCACCTGATCCTTACATTGTATTACTATAATCATGCTGGAAGTAAAGATATAAACTGGTGTTAATTTATTTAAGTATTTATATTCCGATTTAAGCCTTAATTTTGCATTGTTTATTGGTTGGTTAAAAAAACAGGCGACTGACAAAATGGAATAATAAAACCCTGTTTGTTGCCATTTTTTAAATCAACACAACAAACTGTATAAAAATTCGTATTTTTAAAGACATCTAAGTAACAGGCCATGGCAATAGGAAATTTGAATATCGTTCATAATACGGATATCGGAACAAAGCAAAAAGCGCTTGCCATTAATCTCGACCCCAAAATTTATGGCTCATTTGCTGAAATAGGCGCGGGCCAGGATGTTGCAGCTAACTTTTTTAAGGCCGGCGCGTCGTCGGGTACGATAGCCAAAACCATGTCGGCTTATGATATGACTTTTTCTGATGCAATTTATGGTGTGCAGCAGGTGCGTCGCTATGTAAGCGAGCAAAGGCTGATATCCATGCTCGACCATGAATACGACCTGCTGATTGAGCGCCTTGCCGAGCAGCGCGGCAGTACCACTACTTTCTTCGCCTTTTCGGATACCATGTCGGCGTTGAATTACAGCAAGACTAATGAAGGGCATGGCTGGATGGGCGTACGTTTCCAACTGGAGCCCAACGGCGCGTTTAACGATGTGGTATTGCACGTTAAATTGTTAGATAATGATAACAATTTACAGCAGCAGGCCGTGGGTACTTTAGGTGTAAACCTGATGTACGCTTGTTTTTATTACCATGAGGTGCCACCAGTATTTTTGCTGTCGCTGATGGATAATTTATCGAAAGACAGTGTGCAAATTGATATGATCCGTTTTGAGGGCCCCGATTTTGCCAAGGTGGATAACCGCCTGATGAGCCTTCACCTGGTGAAATACGGATTTTCGGACGCTGCGGCCTTTGGCCCCGACGGAAAGAACCTGCAACCCTCGGAAATTTTATATAAAAAGCATACAGTAGTTATACGCGGGCGCTTCCGCCCTATTATTAACGTGCATTTGGATATGCTGAATAAAGGCGTAAAGCAGTTTATGGAGGAGCCCGATGTTGACCGCAAGAACGTTATTGTTATTACTGAGCTTACGCTGCAGGCGCTAAAAGAGCGCAATGCCGATGAAGATGCCGAAATTGATGAGAAAGATTTTTTGGACCGGGTGGATATCCTTTGCTCGCTGGGGCAGACGGTATTAATCTCGAATTTTCACGAGTATTACAAGCTGGTAGCTTATCTATCTAAAATAACCAAACTTAAACTGGGCGTAGTGCTTGGTTATCCTAATTTGGAGTATATTTTTTCGGAAGAGCATTACCAGGAGTTGCCGGGCGGTATTTTGGAATCGTTTGCCACGCTGTTTAGCCGCAAGGTTAAGCTTTTTATATACCCTACCCTGCGCGATGGCGTGATTTGGAACTGTTTGAGGTTTCACCCGCCTGCACATTTGATTGATTTGTACCGTTACCTCATCGCCAATAATAAAATTGAGGATATAAGGCATTACAACGAGAATAACCTGCACGTGCAAACCGATAAAGTGCTGCAATTAATAAAAGAAGGTGCGCCCGGCTGGGAAGAATATGTGCCTGCCGAAGTTGCCACCATGATAAAAGACCGCCATTTGTTTGGTTATATCGGCGAAAATAATGTGCCCAAAGAGGATACGGCTGCCGCTGCTACCAACAAATAAAACTACGGCGAAATATAAAGAGCGTTTTAGAGGATAGCTTTTAAATGTTTATTATCATTCTAATTAATAAATTTCATTAATAATTCATTTTACTAACTTATCTTTAGCCCCGAACCCCAGAAACAGCGTATTGCTAGCAATTTAAGTTTCATTCTTTTTTTGGATTTCAAATAAATCTGTAAAATGGGAACTATAATTATACAAGACACTGACCCTGGAATACTCGACATCCTGACCATCGCCCTGCAAATGGAAAATTTCCAGGTGTATTCGGTTTTAGATTTTAACAGCAACTTTCTTGATTTGATTGATGAGCTAAGGCCGCATGTTGTTATGCTTGATTATAAGTTGGATGGTAAGGCATGCATAGATATTTGCCATAAAATTAAAGCCAAATACGCTCACCTGCCGGTTATCGCACTAAGCTGCAATAACAATATTAATGATGAGTACAGCAAATACGGGTTTGATGATTATATCCCCAAGCCCTTTGATTTGGATAACCTTTATGCTATTTTAAGGAAGCATATACCGAGGCAGGCAAGGGAGTTGATTTAATTTATTAGGTTATTTTACTACTTAGCATGTGGGATGCCGAAATAAATTCGGCATGACCTGAAAAGGTGAGTAGTCTGTTAAACCCCACCCTTCCCAGCCCCAAGGCGGGAATCGCACAGGGCCGATGCTTTTGAAAATCCTTTAAATTTTACCTCGTAAATTTTTTTTGAAATAAATTTTTGTAAGTGAATTATTTGCCTACATTTGTAATGTCTACTAAATTAGTAGTCATTTACAAATGCACAACACGAAACAAATACATCTGTCGAAATCCTTTCGAATGCGCCTGCTAAACGGCGCGATGCGTTGTTGTTGCTAATATCAGTTTCCCAAAAAATTTCAGATTTAAAAGGTCGGGTGGCCGAGTGGTTAGGCACAGGTCTGCAAAACCTGAGACAGCGGTTCGAACCCGCTTCCGACCTCGATTGTTTATGAGAATAAATGATTTGTTTAGTTTAATTTTTTTATAGTTTTTTTAGTTTTTCTTATCGGGAAACCAACAGGCGGAAAGGGCTTGCAAGCGGTTGCTGCCGCCCACGTAATACCTCTCCCCTGTTATCCGGGTAGGAATTTAAAATGAAAAGGCGGAGTGGCCGAGTGGTTAGGCGAGAGTCTGCAAAACTTTTAACAACGGTTCGAACCCGTTCTCACGCCTCAGGAAGATAGCATTAAAGTGGTGCGGTGAAAACACCGACCACAGGCTAAATGAAAAAATAAATTTGGTTGGTATGGTGTTCCCGGTAGAACGGGGCACCTATCATAACCTTGATTAAAGATAGTGTGTAGGTTAAAAAAGAAGTGATATGGTGCTCCCGGTAATTGCCGGGACACCTATCACAACTGACCTTTGGAAAAAGCAGTCGCCGGTCTGCAACAATATTGTCCGTTTTGAAATTACGGGCAGCCGGAACTACTGATTGTAGTGTGTAATAGGCAAAAAGAGTGATATAGCGCCCCGGATCACGGGGCGCTTATCATAAAATACTCTCCCACGTCATTGCGAGGTACGAAGCAATCTTCGATAGAAAAGTTCGCCGCCTGCATGTCGAGGATTGCCACGTCGTTGTGCTCGCGCAGCCCTGCTCACTCCTCGCAATGACGTGGTTTTTAGCACGCTATCGCTCGCAATTACATAATTTATTAATTGCTTTTCTGACAAAGTTTTGTCAGTAGCAGGGTGTTCCAACCGTTCCATGCGTTCCACTTGTTCCAACCGTTCCGCGGAACACTCGGCAATACATTGATTATCAATACTAAGTTGTTCCGCCAAAATTCTTATTGCTTCACCGTATACGTTTTCTTATCAGGCCCTGCGCCTATTATGGTTATGGATTTCCAATTAGGGGGCAGCGTACTTTTGATTTGGGTGAGGCCGTTAGGCGTTATCTCTAATCCACCAAAACCCATGAGCAGACTTTGAATGATACCACCGGCGCCGGTTGCAAAGTACGGGTCATCCCCACCCTTTGTTTCGGCTATTACCCTGAATGGCGGGGCCAGGTTGGGTATATACGCATCCTGGAACCAGTGGTAGGCCTTAGCGCCATCACCCAAACGAGCATACAGCAGTGCGAATATACCCTGTGTCATGGCTGGCGTACCCTCGTTAGGGATGCGGGTTTCATAGTATTCCAAATCCTTTTTAACCTGGGCGGGGTCGGTTATTAAATGCAGCGGGTAAGCCAGCAGGTTTACATCGGCTTGCTTAATGCCTTTGCCTTCGTAGGTAGAATACTCCTTAGTTACGCCATCCGGGAACCTGGGGATAATGATATTTTGTGCAACTACCGCCCAATCAGGGTCGGCTTTAAGGCCTAAAACCTTTGCTGCCATGGTGGCGTATTGCAGGTTCACCTTTGCCGCGCCGTTGGTAAAGGCATCGTTATCAATACCTTCGGCCCACTCATCGGCAGCTACTATATTCTTGATTTCGTAGTTGCCGGGACCTGTACGCTCAACACGGCTTGCCCAAAAATCGGCGGTTGCCTGCAGTATGGGCCAGCCTTTTTCCAGCAGCCATTGTTTGTCCTGTGTTACGCAATAGTAATTCCAGGCGGCAATGCCTACATCGGCAGTAATATGGTGCTCAAATGGGCCGCTAAGCGAGCCTATTGGCGTTTCCTCGCCTCCACTATCCGAACTCTCCCAGGGAAACATAGCGCCTTTGTAGCCATGCTCAAAAGCGTTCTGCTTGGCAATGGCTAAACGCTGGTAACGGTATTCCACCAGCGATTTGGCAATCTCGGGATGCAAAACCAGCAAACCCGGGAACATCCACACATCCGAATCCCAAAATATATGCCCGTTATAGCCTAAGCCCGATAAACCCATAGGCGATGGTGCATAAGCAGTTCCAGCCCTGGAAAACGAGTATAAATGGTACAGCATGCTGTGTACATCCTGCTGCGCCTGCGGGTCGCCATCAATTTGGATATCGCTTTTCCATAAATCGCTCCAGGCTTGCTCATGGGCGGCTATGAGGCCATCACGGCCCTGTAGTTGTGCAAACAAGGTTAGGCGCTCGGCTTCATTCAAAGGATCAGGCGAGTGCGCTGATGTAATGGATGAACCAACTACGCCGTATTTATACGTTTGCCCTGCTACCAACTGCTTGCTGAAACGCATGGAGTGCGAATTGGCATCCAGCATTTCGTGCATGAGGCGGGGCTGCTCTTTGTCGCTATCATTAAACATAAATGCGTTTGATGCGCATAGTACCAGCTTGCCTGTTTCGCTTTTGGCGGTAGAGGTAAGCAGACTGATGGTGCCATGCGGGCCATCCACCTCGTTATAATAGTTTTGCACGTCGTGCAGGTCGTCGGGCGCCTGCATTACGCTGGCGGCGGTAATATTTACATCCTTCTTGGCGGTAATGGTAACATTCATCAATACTGAAAAGGGCAATTGCCTTAAAGCATAGTAAGTATAGCTAACGGAAGCATAGTCGCCATAATCAAAAGAGGTGGTAAAAGCGGCGTGCTGCATATCCAGCTGCTGCTTAAAGTTCTTTACTTTAGATTGATCCCAGTCTTCGCCATCAAACACCAGGTACATGTTAAGCAGGTTAAAGCTTTTTACAAAGTTACTTACGCGGCCGCGTCCGTAAATATCATAAGCGCCTGCAAGCACCACGTCTTTCACCTCGAATGGCTGTGGCGATGATACAACACCAAGCATGCCGTTGGCTACGGTGATGCCGTAGTAGTTTGCGGGGTCTATATTATCGGCTTTTATAACCCAGGGGTCCTGCGCTTTTGCCAGTGTGCAGCATAACAAACCAATACCAAATACCAGGGCTTTAACTTTGTTCATAATTTAATAGCTGTTAAAAATCAATCGATTGTCAAATGTAATAAATCAGCTTAAACTACAGCTATTTTGCGCAGGGGTATATCAACAATTTTACTTACTTTACCTTGCTTGTTATGGCCACGCAAAACCTACATTTTACCAAAACACGTATAGCGCCTACTCCCAGCGGTTATTTGCACGTGGGCAATGTGCTTTCATTTGCCATAACTGCCGCGCTGGCCAGTCAAAGCGGCGCAAAAATATTATTGCGCATTGACGACCTTGACCGCCAGCGCGCCAACCCGCTTTTTGTACAGGATATTTTCGATACCCTAAACTTTATGGAAATACCCTGGGATGAAGGGCCGCGCAATGCGACAGAGTTTGAGCGGGAATGGTCGCAGTTGCAGCGTATAAATTATTATGAAAAGGCGTTACAGCAATTAAAGGACGGTGGCAAATTGTTTGCTTGTACCTGTTCGCGCGCGCAAATAAACGGTGAAAACTATCCCGGTACCTGCCGTGATAAAGAGATACCTTTTGATACCAAAGATTGCTGCTGGCGTTTACGTACGAATAATGACGAGGAACTCAGCATAAAAACCTTATCGGGTGATATTAAAACTACGCTGCCTGCCCAAATGCACGATTTTATTGTTCGTAAAAAAGATGGTTATCCGGCATATCAATTAGCATCATTGATAGATGATGTGCATTTTGGGGTTGATTTCATTGTCCGGGGGGAAGATTTATGGCCGTCTACCGTCGCACAAAATTACCTATCGCGCTTAATTGGCAGCAATAGTTTCGCACAAACTACATTTTATCATCACACACTGCTGATGGCTGAGGGCGATAAAAAATTGTCCAAATCTTCAGGGGATACCTCTATCCAAAACTTACGCCTCAGCGGTAAAATGCCGCCTGAAGTTTATAATACCATAGTCCAACTTTGCGGTATAAAGCAACCTGTTAATAACTGGCAAACACTTGGAGATATAGCCTTATATAGTAATCCATAGACCGGATTTAGATACAGCGGGGAGGTATAAATAAATAATTTCAATTGTAAACAGTATATTATTTCTTAAAATAATAAAATCCGGAATAGTCAGAAAATGTCACAAAGAAATCATTGTCAATCATAATGGCGAGTACATTATTAATAATGTACTGATCATTCGGCTTATTTTTCAAGATGCCATTATTATCCTGCAAATATTTATCCATTATAAATTGTAAGCCATTCTTTTCATACTCAGTTCTTATACGCCCATTCGGTTTAAATATCAAATAGTCGTCGAAGTCCAATTTAGCTGTATCAAGTTTCAGATGATAACTCAAAACCGCTGTTAAAAAAGATTGATAACTGTCGTATGAATATTTATACATAAGAGAATGTTTATAATATTCTAATAACTCGTTATTTCGAAGTAATAAATATTTATCATGACCTATTTGCGACACCACGTAGCAATTTTTATATTTTGAATCTATTGAAAGATTGTGAATATATTGACCCATAGTTTTTTGAGTACTAATGGCCATAATTATTAAGAATAGAGCTACTATTAATTTCATTTATAAATTTAATATTTTTTCGGATCAATCTTTACACACATGCTGGCGCAAGTATGTCGAGCAGGCAAACGTGCAAAGTCGCAAGTAGCTTTGTACGCTTGCCTGCCTTCTAGCCTATAATCACTAACCTCCAACCTCTAACTACTGATTAACCGTAATTTTATTGTTACCCGGTTAATATATCAGCCAAACAGCGTTTCAAGGGGCTTTTTTTTATAAATAATTAATATATTGTACCCTGTTACCTGATTAAAAAACCCTGATTAAGTATGACCCAAAAACCCGAACGATTTCTTGCGCTGGATGTATTCCGGGGTATGACCATTGTTTTCATGATTATTGTAAACGACCCCGGCAGTGCCGCTTCATTTGCACCCTTAGACCATGCCCACTGGTTTGGCTTTACACCTACCGATCTTGTTTTCCCGTCGTTTTTATTTGCCATGGGCAACGCGATGAGCTTTTCGTTGAAAAAATTTGCCGACATAAGCAACGCAGCTTACTTTTGGAAGATATTTAAACGCGGCGCGCTGATATTTTTGTGTGGGTACCTGCTGTATTGGTTCCCGTTTTTCCAGCACACCGCCAGCGGATGGTCATTATCGCCAATAAGTGATACCCGTATTATGGGTGTTTTACAGCGCATTGGCTTATGCTATATTTTTGCAGGTTTAATGATACGCTTTTTCTCTAAAACAGGTGTTATTGTAACCAGCATACTGCTATTATTTGGCTATTGGTTCGCATTGCTGATTTTCGGCGATCATGACAACCCTTTTGGCATGCTAACCAATGCAGGCACTTATGTTGATAAAGCCATTTTAGGCGATTCGCACATGTACCATGGCGAGGGCGTAGCTTTTGACCCCGAAGGTATATTGAGCACCTTGCCGGCAATAGTAAACGTTATTGTAGGGTATTACGCAGGCGTATTTATACAGAAAAAAGGCAAGGTTTACGAAACTTTAAGCAAGCTATTGTTATTGGGTGCCTTGTTTATCTTCCTGGCATTATGCTGGAATATGGCCTTCCCTATTGCCAAAAAACTGTGGAGCAGCCCATTTGTATTGGTAACTACGGGTATTGATCTGATACTGATTTCGGCGCTGATATATGTAATGGATATATATGTTGGCCGGAAATGGGGCTGGACCAGCTTCTTCCTTACCGTTGGTAAAAACCCGCTGGCCGTATACCTGCTTTCCGAATTACTGGGTACGCTAAATGATATGGCATCAACCAAAAACTTTAACGTTTTAGGCTCGGTAGATAAAGCTACACAGTGGATTGCGCCGGGGGCATTAGGCTCGCTGTTTTTTGCCATTGTTTATATGCTCATTTGCTGGTGCTTTGGAAAGTTCCTGGAAGTTAAGAAGATATATATCAGATTATAAAGCATTTTACTGACCTCATAACCTTATACATTATTAGCCCGGCCATCACCGGGCTTTTTTGCTATTAGCAAGTATCAAATTTCATTTGTAATATTAGCTTTTAAAATATCTACCGAAAAAACATCTTATTAAAATGACCAAAAAGTTATTCATCAAATCGCTTTTTTTTAGCCTGATTTTGCTATTCCTATCATTTAACATCTACGCCAAACCCATAATATATATTAACCAGGTTGCGTTTGATAGCAATGAGCCCAAAACAGCGGTACTGCAAACCGATGCACCTTTAAAAACTGCTGTCCTATTTAATATTGTGGATGCGGCAACCTCGCACGTAGTGTATACCTGGCATATCGGCAAAGCGCAATTAATAAATGATTGGGCACCGGGCAAAATATTTTATCAAATTAATTTCTCGTCACTCAAAAAAACAGGCGATTTTAAATTACAGGTTATTTTAAATGGGGCTACTTATAGTTCCGGTAATTTTAGTATTGGCAATCATATCCTAGCCAAATTAACCATACCCGCCATTATCCATTACTACAACAAACAAAGGGCAAATACCCCGCAGGAACTTGCTGCCGATAGCCATATCATCCTTTACGGCAGTGATAGCACCGTAAACCTGCAGGGCGGATGGTGTGATGCCTCTGGCGATGTGAGCAAGTATTTTTCGCATTTGGCGTATGCCAATTTTATGTCGCCACAGCAAATACCGCTGGTTACGTGGTCGATGTTGAATACCAGCGAGGCCATACCTGCCTTGCTTACTCAATATGGTGTGAAAGATTCACTGCAAAACGAGGCCTTATATGGCGCCGATTATATTATGCGCTCCCTATCCAAGCAGGGCTATTTTTATATGACGGTATTCAGCTACTTCAGCAAAAACCCTAACGACCGGCGCGTGGTGGGTTTGCATGCCAACAGCGTTACTACAAATGAGTACCAATGTGCGTTCCGCGAGGGCGGCGGCATGGCCATAGCGGCGCTGGCAAGGGCATCCAGGTGGCATAAGCATGGCGAATATACTTCGGAGCAATATCTTGCAGGCGCCGAGCGTGCTTTCGCGCATTTGCTGGTCAATAACCTTAAATATGATGATGACGGCAAGGAAAATATTATTGATGATTATTGCGCGCTGATGGCCGCAACCGAGCTTTGGATTGCTACAAATAAGCCGCTTTACCAAACCGAAGCACGGAAACGCGCTGAACATTTAACCAAACGCCTTAGTCCCGAGGGTTATTTTATAGCTGATGATGGCAACCGCCCATTTTGGCACGCATCAGACGCGGGTTTGCCCGTTATTGCTTTGTGTAGATATTTAGATAAAGAAAAAGACCCGCCCTATCGCGCAAGCGCGCTAAGTACCATTAAAAAGGCACTGAATTATAACCTACACGTAACCAACGAGACAAGCAATCCTTTCGGCTACGCCAGGCAAACATTTAAATACAAAGGCGAAATAAAAGACGGCTTTTTTATACCGCATGATAACGAAACCGGCTGGTGGTGGCAGGGCGAGGATGCACGACTGGCATCATTGGCTACAGCGGCTTTGGTGGGTGGCAAACTGGCCTATCCCGAAGGCGGCAAGGTTAGGGATTCATTAAATGCTTATGCCTCGCAGCAATTATCGTGGATATTGGGCTGCAACCCATACTCCATGTGTTTTATGTATGGTTTTGGAAGTAAAAATGTGCCTTACATGCACTCCAGCTTTGGGCATGGCTCGCAGCGCGGGGGTGTATCAAACGGCATTACCGGCCACGAAGGCAATGGCGATGGCAGTGGGATAGATTTTAAAACCAGCGATAACGGCAACGAGTGGCGATGGACGGAGCAGTGGCTGCCGCATGCCGCTTATTTTTTACAGGCGGTTACGGCTTTAGCTCAGCATTAATATCAAACCAAAATATATGATGAACTTAAAATTGAATAAATACGCCTTAGTTCTTTTGCTGGCAATTTACATCAGCATAGCGCAAATTCAGCCTAAATTTAGGGTGATAGCCTTTTATACCGCCAAAAACGATATGGCGCACATTAGTTTTGTGCACGAGGCCAATAAATGGTTCCCGGAAATGGCGGCTAAGTATAATTTCAGCTATGATTCAACATCCAACTGGAACAACCTTAACGCTGCCTTTTTAGCCAAATACCAGGTGGTTATTTTTTTAGATACCCGTCCTCCAAGCAACGAACAACGTTTAGCTTTTGAAACCTATATGAAAAACGGCGGCGGTTGGATGGGCTTTCATTATGCGGCCTTTGCCCTAACCCCATCGGACGACCCGCAAGACTGGGATTGGTACCATAACGAGTTTTTGGGCTCGGGGCAATATGTGAGCAATACATGGCGACCAGTATCAGCTATTCTAAGGGTTGAAGACAAGCATCATCCTGCAACAAAAGGTTTGCCGGAAACCTTTAAATCGCAGCCCTGCGAATGGTACAGGTGGCAGTTTGATTTGCGCAAAAACCCGGATATTGATATTTTATGTTCGATTGATTCCACAAGTTTCCCACTCGGCACCGGCCCAAAACTAAGCGAAATATGGCACAGTGGTTACTACCCTATTGTTTGGAGCAACAGGAAATACAATATGGTATATTTTAATATGGGGCATAACGATATGGATTATGAGCACAGGTACGATAAAAATACCGTAGAAACGCTATCGCACACCTTCGACGGCGAATTGCAGGATAAGCTGATAATGAATACGCTATTGTGGCTTGGCGGTAACAAGCATAAGAATTTATACCCGCAAAAATAATGGGGATAAAGACAAGGTAATTAAAAACACCTGCCCCTATAATTAATTACAGGGACAGGTGTTTTGTTTGTTATTTGCCCGGAGGATGATCGGGGCCTGATGGAGGCGTACTACCCGAACCGGGTACAGAATCCTTTTTAGCAGAATCTGCCTTAACTGTATCAGCCTTCATTTTGGCAGAATCCTTTTTAAGGGAATCGGCCTTTGCAGAATCTGCTTTGGCAGAATCAGCAGCCGAACCTTTACCTGTACCGTTACAGGAGGCCATTAACACGCAAACTGCTAATGCCAGGGAACATAGTTTAATGCTTTTTTTCATTTGTTAATTGAATAAGGGTTGTTTAAGTAAATATATAAAAAACATTTTGACAAATTATCCCCTTGTTGCACAGGTTTTTAAGGATATATACTTACCTAAAATATTGATTACTTACCCGGCGGATGATCGGGCCCCTGGGGTGATTGAACCGGGCTGCCTGCAACCGGTACAGAATCCTTTTTAGCTGAATCTGTATCAGCTTTTACTTTTGAAGCATCGGCTTTTGTGGTATCCAATTTAGTTGTATCACCTTTTACGGTATCGCTTGCCGAACTTTTACCTGTGCCGTTACAGGAGGCCATTAATACGCAGGCCGCAAGCCCCAATGAACATAGTTTAATGCTTTTTTTCATAGGTTAGTTTGATAGTATTTATTTATGTGAATATATAAATTCTATTCCGCGTTAATTGGCTTTTCTGTGCTAACCGGCTTTTTTTCATGCATTATCCATTTTTCGGCACTGGTAAGGCGATGTTTTAACCAAAGTGTTAAATGGTGGTGCGCCGGTACCATTACTCCCGCAAGGCAAACAAATACCAAAAACTCAATTATCGGTGTATCATTGGTAATAGCATTTACAATGGGATGTATCAGCAGCGTAAAAAACTCGAACAAAAACAATATCGACAGCACACTCATAAACTCGATAATGCGGTTATGTATTTTTATTTTGCTTAATAAAAGTGAGACTAAAAAGAATACAGGGATAAATAATGCTATGGCTGATAACTGCAAGGTGTTTTTCCGTTCTTCAGCTTGCTGTGTTTTCAGTTCGGCAATTTCGCGTTCACGCGCTTCTTCGGCAAACTTTAAATTTTGCACCTGCTTTACCTTTTCCTCGCTAAATAAACTATCCTTTGCTGCAGTTGCTGTTTTAAGGTAGGTATAGGCCAGTGTGGCATCCTTTGTCGAATAAAAATCAGACAATATCGTGCTTGATTCCAACACGCCCTTAATATACAGCGCCGCTTTTGCCGAACCCAGCGCTTTTGAAGCATAATAAACGCATGAATCTATTGGTGATGCCTCTTTATAATAATCGGCAATCCGGAGGTATGTATCGGTTAGCGTAGTGAGTCTGCCAGTAGATAGTGATTTTTGGGCACTCATGCGGTAATAGGTTATCGCCAGCGTTTTATTGCCATATTTTTCCTGTATCAAGCCCAGGTTTTGTAATATGTTGCCCATGTTATCATCGTTATGGATAGCCATGGCCAGTTCATAAGCGTTT
>Ga0302315_10003477_pt1 | contig 14166 bp, 8 predicted proteins | sample III_Palsa_N3_1_FD_200532 | JGI IMG/M metagenome (GOLD analysis project Ga0302315, IMG submission 200532) | Peat permafrost microbial communities from Stordalen Mire near Abisko, Sweden - III_Palsa_N3_1 | ecosystem: Environmental > Terrestrial > Soil > Palsa > Peat permafrost | place: Sweden... | reverse complement strand
GAACCTTTTAATTTATTTCGAGGCAGTCCGGCGGCAGGTGAAAAAGCCGTTCAGCGTCAGGCGGCCGCGTTCAGGGTCGGCGCTCAGCCGTTCAGGCGTTTCGATATGCGCCGAGTGGAAGATGCTGCCATCATAAAAAATTGCACGATTCCACGCGGCGGGTACGGTGCAAAGCAGATCAAAGTAAGGATTGGAGGCAGTCAGATAGGCCGGTGGGGCGCCGAGCAGCCGGGTGCAAGTGTCGGCGGCCATGTTTTCCCATTCGGAGTCCGTCGAGTACATGCGGTCGATTTCGTGTGCCGGAATTTTCGGTGTGTAGAAACTGGTGCCGCCCAAGCCGGGATCGCGGAACAAGTACAGCACAAGCGCGCAATAGCAGCGGGCCGGGTCCTTGGTGAAGCGGTCGCGGTGGCACAGGCGCTGGTAGGCGCTCAATTCGTGCGGCTGCAGCGTGACCATCGAAAGCCGGCTATAAAGCTCGATGACGCGGCGCGCGCCCAGCGAATGACGAACGTTTTGAACAAAAAAATCGTTGAGCCGCGAAGAGAAGGCAATGGGCATACGCAGCTCCAAGCCGGGAAAGGCGTTATGCGGCGCCATCACAAAGGACTCGCGGAACTGGATCGTGCCATCGACCAGCCCTTGCGGATCGAGCAGGAAGTCGTCGACCACGACGCACGAATGGTCGCCGGCAAGCGGGATCAGTTGAATCTTGGGGTTCGGATTGAACACGGTCAAATCGATGGTTAATGGATACGATTCCAGCTTACGCGAAGCGCAGGCTTGGCTACTTGGCTCGATGCACCAATTCCTGCATGCGCTTCAGTTTGGGGGCGACCATGGGGACTGTCAACATGGTGCTGCCTATCGCCATCAGCAAGAGTGCGGTGAAGGTTTCACTGGTAATGATGTGTTTATCCAGCAGGATATTGACGAAAATAATCATGATCAGCGCCTTGGTTTGCAGCAGCCAACCAATCAGCGAGCTTTCACCAGGCGCCCATTTCAGTATTCTTCCAGCGATATAAGTGCCCATCAGCTTGCCGCTGACCGAGGCGACCAGCAACACGGCAGCGGCGACGAATACCGCTTCGCCGCCGATGCTCCAGTTGGTCTTCAATCCGGTGCTGAGAAAAAATACCGGCATGATGACCAATAACACATGATGGCGCAGCGCATCCATCTGGGTTTGGTTGAACCATGCGCCATCCATGATGGCGCCGGCCAGGAAAGCGCCGACCATGAAATGCAATCCCGACCAATCGGCGCCAAACGCGCAGACAGCCAGCCAGATCAGTCCGACATACCAGCGATCCCGTTCCGGCAGTTGCACCATGAGTTTGCGAAAGCCGTAACCGAAGACAATAAAAGCGAGCAGAAACGCCACCTGATTTTGCACGCGGTTCCAATCCATCAGGATCAGTGCCAGCACACCCCAGATGGCAATATCGTCCAGGCTGGCGTAGCGCAAGATGCGTTGGCCGATGGGTAGCCGCAACACCTCCAGTTTCTCCATGAGCAGAATCAAAATGGGCAACGCCGTGACAGCGCAAGCCATGCCTACGCCGAGGATAAATTGCCAGGTCATCGCGGCGGGTCCCACCCATCCTGCGGTGCCCAACATGCCGATCGCAGCGATGCAGCCGAATAGCAGCGGCGTGCCCAGCGCCAGGCCGGCGGTGATGCCGCTTTCGCGTCGATGCGTCCAGGCTTTTTTCAAGTCCAGCTCGACTCCGGCTATCCAGACAAACAGGATGACCGCCCACCAGGCAATTCCGTTCAGGGACTGAACCACGGCCGGGTTAAAAACAAACGCATAGTAATTTGGGAATACCTTGCCTAATACGCCTGGACCCAGCAAGATCCCGGCAATAATCTGCACCACTACCAGCGGGGCGTAATAGTCAGTCCTGCCAATACGCCAAACCAGATAGGGCAGAGTAAAGATGATCGCCATCGCGATCAGAAATATCTCTGTGGTGCTCATTGGCGGGCCAATGGTGCAGATTTATTCATTGCCGCGCAATGCCTGGAGATAAAGTCCGAGTGTGCCGGCATGCTGTCTACCGCCTTGTCGATGATCGATTTTTGAACGGCCATGAATTGCAGATTTTCTTGCGGCGTCAACAGATTTGCCAAGGGATGATAATTGTTCGGTTTTATTCCCTGGCCGTGCATGACTTGCAGCCAACCGACGACGGCAAACAATTCGTCGCTGTTCCGACTAATGCGGCCATTGCTTTGGAATAGCTTGATTTTTCGCTCGAGCTCGGAGGGAATCTCCATGGTGCGGCAATGATTCCAGAATTCCGAATCGTTTCGTTGCGTAGCCTTGTAATGCAGAACCAGGAAGTCGCGAATGCGTTCGGCTTCAAAGTCGGTTTGCCGATTGTATTCGTCAATATCGGCCTGGTTGAATTCCGTGCTGGGGAAGAAACTCAACAGCCTGGCAATAGCGGATTGCACCATATGAATACTGGTGGATTCGAGCGGTTCCATGAAGCCGCTCGACAAGCCGATAGCGACCACATTCTTGTTCCAGCCTTTCTTGCGTTTCCCGGTCGTGAACTTCAGCATGCGTGGGTCTGCAAGCGGTGGCGCATCGAGATTCTTCAGCAAAATGGCGGTGGCTTCATCATCGCTCATGAAGCGGCTCGAATAAACATGGCCGTTGCCGATCCGGTGTTGCAAGGGAATGCGCCATTGCCAGCCGGCGCTGCGCGCGGTGGCTTTGGTATAAGGAGTGAGCACGCCTGCCGATTCACAAGGCACAGCGATTGCCCGGTCGCAGGGCAGCCAATGGGTCCAATCGTCGTAGCCGGTTTTCAAGGCTTGCTCGATTAGCAAGCCGCGAAAGCCGGAACAATCGATAAACAAGTCGCCGCCAAGCTTTTGGCCGTTTTGCATGACAACCGCTTCGACAAAGCCGTCGCCGTCGCGTAACAGGGTATCGACTATTTTGCCTTCGGTTCTGATGACTCCGCGCGCTTCGGCGTAGCGACGCAAATACCTTGCGTAGAGACCGGCATCAAAATGGAACGCATTGGCGATGCGCGAGAGCGGGGAGTCCCCGGCGTCGATGGCACGCATGAATTTGTCGCGCTTGGCAGCGACGTTATTCAGAGAGAACGCCTGCAGATCAGGCGCATTGCCGGCCTGGTGCGCCCTGAGCCAATAATGATAGAACTCGATCAAGCCCATATCACGGCCGATATCGCCGAAACTGTGCATATAGGCATCCCCTATACGACCCCAGTTGATGAATTCGATGCCAAGCTTGAAAGTGCCTTGCGTATGTTTGACGAAGTCGTTTTCATCAATTCCCAACGCTTTATTGAAAAGCTTGATCTTCGGAATGGTCGACTCGCCGACGCCGACGGTCGAAATCTCGTCGGACTCGATCAGCGTGATTTTCGCTATGCCATTCAATAGCTTGGACATGGCTGCGGCGGTCATCCACCCGGCGGTGCCGCCGCCCACGATCACGATATTTTTTACTCGCGTATCAGTCATATAAAGAATCCATTGCTGGGAATATCATGTATTCCGATGTTTGGCATGTTGCACGGCTTAACGAAATTCAAATTTAATGTAGTTTGGCTACTAAATGCAATATGCGGATTTTGCAAAAATAGTTTATTTTCGTGATTACTATCTGTAAACGAACAATATTTTCGCATTGCAGCATAAATTTCCGATGCATTTTTCCTTTTGAATATTACTGCATTGGATGTATATTAGCTACAAATTCAAAAATGGCATAAGTTGAAACTGCCCGAGACAACTGATAGAAAACCATGCATGCAAAATTAAAACAGGCAGTATCAGGCAACAATAAAGAACAGACAAAAAAACCGCAACTCACATTCTGGCAAATCTGGAATATGAGTTTCGGTTTTCTCGGCATTCAATTCGGCTTTGCCCTGCAAAACGCCAATGTCAGCCGCATCTTCGAAACCCTGGGCGCCAGTATCGACGATCTCCCGATACTTTGGATAGCGGCGCCGCTGACAGGTTTGGCGATTCAACCGATAGTCGGCTACCTGAGCGACCGAACCTGGTGGCGCAACGGCCGCCGTCGGCCCTACTTCCTGGTCGGCGCAATTCTGGCTTCCCTGGCATTGGTGGCGATGCCTAACTCCAGTGCCTTATGGGTCGCTGCCGGCCTGCTTTGGATACTCGACTCATCGATCAATATTTCGATGGAGCCGTTTCGCGCCTTTGTCGGCGACATGCTACCGGACGAGCAAGTTACGCAAGGCTTCGCATTCCAGAGCTTCTTCATCGGCTTAGGGGCGGTCATCGCTTCGGCTTTACCCTACATGCTGACCAACTGGTTTCATGTCGAAAATACGGCGATCAAAGGCCATATCCCGGCATCGGTCGAATATTCATTTTATCTTGGTGCGGCGGCCTTCTTCCTGGCGGTCCTGTGGACGGTATGCAAATCCAAGGAATATTCGCCACAGGAATTGAGGGCGCATGATCCTGGCGCGTGGGAAGCTGGGCATCAAAGCAAAGAATCCAATGCCGCCACCTTGCTCAAGGATTTGCGCGGCATGCCAAAGACCATGGCGCAACTGGCGCTGGTGCAGTTTTTCACCTGGTTTGCCTTGTTCGCCATGTGGATCTACACCACGTCTGCGGTGACCAAGCACATTTATCACACTACCGACACCGCCTCGGCCCTCTACAACGACGGCGCAAATTGGGTCGGCGTGTGTTTTGCGGTCTACAACGGTTTCGCGGCAGTTTGTGCATTTTTACTACCTTGGCTGGCCCGCAAAACCAGCCGGAAAATCACCCACATGATTTGCCTGACGATCGGCGGACTGAGTTTGATTTCGATCTATTTCATCCAAACTCCCGAATTGCTGATACTGCCGATGGCAGGAATCGGGCTCGCCTGGTCGAGCATACTGTCCATGCCCTACGCGATCCTGGCTTGCGCCCTGCCGGCAAACAAGATGGGGTTTTACATGGGGGTGTTTAATTTCTTTATCGTCATCCCGCAAATTCTTGCCGCCAGCATCCTGGGTTTCTTCACCAAAAACCTGTTTCATGGGGACGCCGTGTGCACGCTGGTATTGGGTGGATGCTCCATGTTCGTTGCCGCTGCGCTGGTCTTGAACGTACAAGACAAAAACGGTTAATCCGCTGGCGCCGGTCCTGGCGGTATCGTTCCGTCGTTTTTTCGGTTAAATCAAATGAATAAAAAACTTGTCTTCTGCCTGCTCGCCTTCTGTGCGCTGATCCTGTCATTTCACGCCAGCGCTGTTGCTTCAGGCATTGAGCGCGTCGAACCGCCGAACTGGTGGGTCGGGATGAAAAGCGAAAAACTGCAACTGATGGTGCATGGCAAGGATATCGCCGATTACCAACCGGAATTGCATTACCCCGGCGTGCGCATCGATGCCGTTACCGTCGTCGGCAACCGCAACTATCTGTTCATCGACCTGACTATCAAGCCCGAGGCGCAAGCCGGGAAGTTCGATATCCTGTTCAAGCACGGCGACGCGCTAATCCACCTGCCCTACGCATTGCTGGCAAGGGAAAACGGTTCCGCGAACCGCGAAGGATTCAGCAACGCCGACGTCATCCTGAATCTCATGCCGGATCGTTTCGCCAATGGTGATCCGAGCAACGACAATGTGCCGGGTTATGTCGATCTTCTGAATCGCAGCAGCGACGAGGCCGGTCGGCATGGCGGCGACATCAAGGGCATCGCCGATCATCTGGACTATATCGCAGCGATGGGCTACACCTTCATCTGGCCGACGCCGCTGACCGAAAGCAATCAAAAGACCTATTCCTACCACGGCTATGCAGCCACAGATACCTACAAAATCGATCCGCGTTACGGCAGCAACGAGGAATACCGCACTATGATTGCGCAAGCGCGCCAAAAAGGGATAGGCGTGATCCAGGACATCGTGTTGAATCACATCGGTTCCGAGCACTGGTGGATGAAAGACATGCCGATGACGGACTGGATCAGCAACGACGGCAAATTCATCCAGACGCAGCACGCCCATACCGTCATCAGCAATCCGTATTCATCGCAGGAAGACAAAAAGAATTTCACTTCGGGTTGGTTCAATAAAGAAATGCCCGACATGAATCAGCAGAATCCAATGGTGGCAACCTATCAAATCCAGAATACGATCTGGTGGATAGAATATGCGCGCTTGTCCGGCATACGGGTCGATACCTATGGTTACTCGGACACTGCATTCCTGGCCGATTGGTCGCGCCGCATCACGGAAGAATATCCCCGTTTGAATATCGTCGGTGAAGAGTGGAACATGAATCCGGTCGTGGTTTCTTATTGGCAGCGCGGCAAAATCCACAGCAACGGGTATGTATCTTCGTTGCCGAGTTTGATGGATTTTCCACTCAACCTCACCTTGCGCTCGGCGCTGGTTGATCCTGATTCGATCGATAACGGTTTCGGCGCGCTATACGCAGCACTCACCAACGATAGCGTCTACCCGGACCCGGAAAATCTGGTGCTATTCGAGGGCAACCATGACGAGAATCGTTTATTCAGCGTCGTCAATCAAGACCTGGCCTTGTACAAGATGGCGCTGACCTATGTGTTGACCATGCCGCGCATTCCGCAACTCTATTACGGCACCGAGATCTTGATGACCAGCGACAACCAGCAACGCAATGATGGTGTGGCGCGCAAGGACTTTCCGGGCGGTTGGGCCGGCGACAAGGTCAATGCATTCACTGGCGCAGGTTTGTCGCCGCAACAAAAAGACGCACAGGCGTTCCTGAAGAAATTGCTGAATTGGCGCAAGTCGCAACCGGAAATTCATCACGGCAAACTGATGCACTACACGCCGGACCGCGGGACTTATACCTACTTTCGCTATGACCAGCACAAGGCCATCATGGTGGTGATGAACAAGAATCATGCGGATGTTGCACTGGATACGCAACGCTTTCACGAGGTGTTGGCCGCGCAATCGCGTGGCACCGATGTACTTTCCGGGAAATCGTTTGACCTCAGCCATTCGTTGACCGTTCCAGCCCGTTCCGTCTTGATCCTGGAAGTGAAATAACGCAATGACTCGTCGCGTCAGTTTCAACACTTTGTCCGCCAGATTCATTCCGCTGTTTACCGTCATGGGTGTGTTGCTCATGACGACTTCACCTGCATTTGCACAAAGCAATGAGCGCAAGCTGGAGGGATATTCCAATACCGGCGGCACGCTGGAGTTGACCACCAGCGATGGCAAATACATCGTCAAACCGTATTCCGACAAGATTGTCGAGACCACCTTCGTTCCTCAGGGGCAAGAGCTTATTGTGGAATCGCATGCAGTGGTGCTGGCGCCGGGTATCGTCAAAGCCGGGATAAAAAATGACGATGCCGATATCGAGTACGCCACCGCCGGCATCGTCGTGAGTATCCACAAGGCGCCGTTCAAGATCAGCTACAGCTATCACGGCAAGCCGCTGATTTCCGAGAAGGACGGTTACGCAAAAATCGCCGGCGGCGAGGCCTTGAGTTTCACCCTCGACGATAGCGAATCACTCTATGGCGGCGGCGCGCGCGCCTTGGGCATGGATCGCCGTGGCAACCGGCTCCGGCTTTACAACAAAGCGCACTACGGCTACGAAACGCATTCTGACTTGATGAATTACACCATGCCCCTGGTGCTTTCGTCCAAGCTCTACGCGGTGCATTTCGATAATCCGCAGATCGGTTACCTGGACCTGGACAGCGGCAGGAATAATACGCTGACCTACGAAACCATCGGCGGTCGAAAGACCTATCAAGTGATCGCGGGCGACAGTTGGGAAGACCTGGTCGATAACTATACGCAACTGACCGGGCGGCAGCCCTTGCCGCCACGCTGGGCGCTGGGCAATTTCGCCAGCCGCTTTGGTTATCACACGGAAGCGGAGGCGAGGGCGGTAGTCGATCGCTTCATTGCCGAGGGTATTCCACTCGACGCCATCGTCTTCGATCTCTACTGGTTTGGCAAGGAGATGAAAGGCACGATGGGGAACCTGGCATTCTACAAGGATGCCTTCCCCAACCCTCAGCAGATGATTGCCGATTTTCGTGCAAAAGGAGTGAAGACCATCCTGGTCACCGAGCCGTTCATCCTGACAACGTCCAACCGATGGCAGGAAGCGGTCGATGCGAATATCCTGGCGACCGATAAAGCCGGCAAGCCATTCACTTACGATTTCTATTTTGGCCATACCGGGCTGATCGATATCTTCAGCCACCCCGGCAAAGACTGGTTTTGGCAAATCTATAAAAACCTGGCAGATGAAGGCGTAGCCGGTTGGTGGGGCGATTTGGGCGAACCGGAAGTGCACCCCTCGGAGTTGCAGCACGCGACCGGTTCGGCTGACCAGGTTCACAATATCTACGGGCACGATTGGGCCAAGCTGATTGCCGACGGCTATCAAAAGGATTTCCCTCAGCAACGGCCATTTATTTTGATGCGCGCCGGTTATTCCGGTTCGCAGCGCTTCGGTTTGATCCCGTGGTCCGGTGATGTCAACCGCACCTGGGGCGGCCTGCAATCGCAACCGGAAATCGCAATGGAAATGGGGATGCAAGGCTTGGCCTACATGCATTCCGACCTCGGTGGTTTTGCCGGCGCCAATCTGGACGATGAGCTGTACGCGCGCTGGCTGCAATACGGCGTATTCCAGCCGATTTTCCGCCCGCATGCGCAGGAAGAGGTTGCGTCCGAACCGATATTCCGTGCCGAAAAAGCCAAGCAGTTGGCCAAGCAGGCAATCCAGTTGCGTTATCGCTTGCTGCCTTACAACTACACGCTGGCTTTTGATAATAACCAAACCGGCGCGCCGTTGATGCGGCCTTTGTTTTTCAATGAACCGAATAATGCGAGCTTGCTTAGCGACTCGGAAAGCTATTTGTGGGGCGGTGCTTTCCTGGTGACGCCGATCGTCAGCCCGGCAGTGCGCGCCAAGGAAATCTATTTTCCGGCAGGCAGCAATTGGTTTGACTTTTATTCCGGCAAAAAATATCCAGGCGGTGCGAGCGAGGCGATTGGCGTAGTGCCTGAGCATATCCCGGTATTCGTGCGCGCCGGAGCGTTTATTCCGATGATCAAGGTGATTCAAAGCACCGACGATTATTCGTCGAAGAATATCGAACTGCACTATTACCATGACGCAGCAGTCAAGCAGAGTAGCGGCACAATGTATGACGATGATGGCAAAACTCCCAATGCTTATGAAAAGGGGGAGTATGAGATTCTTCATTTCGGCAGCCGCTTCGATCGGCATGTTCTGACACTTTCCTTGCATGCCGAATCAGGAAAATTGCAAGCAGCGCAAGACAGGAATATCGCGCTGGCTATCCATGATGTCGCTGCTCGCCCGCAACGCGTGTTGATTAACCGTCATCCAGCTGCGTTTACGTGGAATGCAAAAGAGAAGATTTTGCTGGTTCAGGTTAAGTGGATGAAGCAAACAGAAGCATCAATCGTGGCAGAGCTTGCTGAGCGATGACCTTCCTATCTGTGGCATGATTCTGTCCGGGTTCATGAAATGACATCTGGAATGCGGTACTCTTCACAGAGTGGCGGCATAAAGCGCGTTTTAGTGATTGCCCGGCCGTGCATTTACTGCTGACGTTTGAGGCCTCATAATTAACGAAATTTTTGCCTGATCACCGGCAAAACCGCCCTTCATTGACGAATATGATCGTGTGATATGAGCTTTTTAGAGAAAAACAGCATCGCGAGCTTTTCGGGTGGCCCCAGGTTGCTGGCCGATATCGGCGCTACCCGCGCTCGCTTCGCCTTGGAGACTGCGCCGGGAAAATTCGAAGCGGTGGGGATTTTCAATTGCGACGAATATTCCGGCATTGTGCCGCTATTGCAAGCCTACCTCTCCCAACACAGCGCAACCAAAGTCCATCACGCAGCCTTCGCCATTGCCAATCCGGTGGATGGCGATGAGGTGCGGATGACCAATCGCGACTGGGCTTTTTCCATCGAAGCGGTGCGCCGTGAATTCGGCCTGCATACACTGTTGATCGTCAACGGCTTCACGGCGCTGGCCATGTCTTTGCCGGGCCTGCAAGAGAAAGACCGCCTGCAAATCGCCGGCGGCACCTCGGTGCCGAAATCGGTTATCGGCGTGTTGGGGCCGGGTACCGGCTTGGGCGTCTCGGGATTAATCCCAACATCGGATGGATTTGTAACCCTGGGCAGCGAGGGCGGCCACGTGAATTTTGCGCCCTGCGACGAACGTGAATTCGCGATTCTGCAATTTGCCTGGGGCGAGTGGCCGCATGTATCGGCAGAACGCCTGATTTCCGGTCCCGGCATGGAGTTGATCTATCGCGCATTGGCAAAACGCAACCAGCGCGACGTGCCGGCACTGAGTTCCCAGGACATCGTGCGTGGCGCCCTGGGCAATAGTGACGCACTGTGCGTCGAAACGCTGGATTGCTTTTGCGGAATGTTGGGGACTTTCAGTGCCAATCTCGCGGTGACCTTGGGCGCGGTTGGCGGCATCTATATCGGTGGCGGTATCGTGCCGCAGATGGCAGAGTGGTTCGCCAAGTCGCCGTTCCGGGCCAGGTTCGAATCGAAAGGCCGATTTTCCGCCTATCTGGCGCAAATTCCAACCTATGTCATCACCACGCCGAATCCGGCTTTCTACGGAGTGTCGGCCATCCTGTCCGAGCATTTGCGCGGCAAGAATGGCGACAATTCACTGATGGACCGGATACAGCAAATGCAAGCCGAGCTGTCACCCGCAGAGCGCCGCGTGGCGAATCTGGTCATTGAAAATCCGCGCACCGTGGTCAACGAGGCGATCGCTGAAATTGCGCGCCTGGCCGATGTCAGCCAGCCGACCGTGATCCGCTTTTGCCGTTCGCTCGGGTTTCTCGGCTTGTCGGACTTCAAGCTCAAATTCGCCAGCAGCCTGACCGGTACGATATCGGTGCGCCACAGCCAGGTGCGCATGAGCGACAGCACCCACGACTTGAGCGCCAAGGTGATCGACAATACCGTCTCGGCAATTCTCAACTTCCGCGATCAGCTCGACGTGCGTTCGCTGGATCAGGCGATTGCCTTGTTGCGCAAGGCGAATCGCGTCGAATTCTACGCCATGGGTAATTCGCGGGTGGTGGCTCTCGATGGCCAGCACAAATTCTTCCGCTTCAGGATCCCCACTTCGTCATACGGTGATTCGCACCTGTTCGCACTGGCCGCGGATTTGCTGAAACCCGGCGATGTTGCCATCGTCATTTCCAATTCCGGCAAATTGCCGGAATTGTTGCAGGCTGCTGACGCGGCACGCGATGCGGGCGCCGATGTGATCGCAATTACACCCGGTCAATCGCCATTGGCGAAGAAGGCGACGGTTTGCCTGGCAGTAAATCACACGGAAGACAGCGCGCTCTTTCTGTCGATGATTTCACGTTTCCTGCAACTCTTGTTCATCGACATCCTGTCAGTCGGCATTTCCGTCGACACTCAAAAACCTGCCGATCAGCGCAGCGACAAAAATGGCGAGCAGCATCCCGGTACCGGCAACCTGTTCATTTCACACCTCGATAGCTAATAGACCGTTAGGGTGCGACACACGGTATTTGAAAATGCCGTGCAATGTTGCCTCAGCACACGAATCTCGGCATTTTTCAATTAGGCGTTGATGTTTATTTTATTGCAATAATGTAGTTAAAATACTCAGCCTGCATCAAACAAAAAAATACTCCCAACAGCGTTGCGATTGCATGCAATAGGCAGCGCGTTAATGCATACCACTTCGACCTTAACCTCCTATTAAATCAGGGTAGGGCGCAATTTCAGTGCGATATCTAAAATGAAGTTACAGATATTTTTTGAATTTGATAGAATATGTAGTATTGTTACATGCATTGATGTTTCCGTATGATATCGTTTGACGCTTGGATCGGGAATTTGAAGGCGCTTGACCTTATTTGAGTATTTCAAAAACAATTTGCCTACTTTTGCCGGATCGCTGCACCGATGCTTGCCGAGGCAAAAGGGATAAGTACAATGAACCGCAATATTTCTATGAAAAATGACATGGCGCCTTATTTCGACGGACCACGCTTGCTGGCTGATATCGGTGGCACCAATGCCCGTTTCGCGCTTGAAACCAAGCCGCAGCAATTCGAGGCGATTGCCGTATTGCCTTGTAACGCCTACCCGAGCTTGAAAGATGCGATTGCCGTTTTCCTCGCCAGTGCAGAAGTAACCAGCATTTGCTCCGCGCCGATTCGGCATGCCGCTATCGCGATTGCCAATCCGGTCGACGGTGACGAAGTGCGGATGACCAATCACCACTGGCTGTTTTCCATCGAGGCCCTGCGCGCAGAACTGGGCTTGCAAACCCTGGTCGTGGTCAACGACTTTACTGCGCTGGCAATGGCGCTCCCGCACTTATCGGCGGATCAAAAGATCAAGATTGGCGGCGGCATCGAGCAAGCCGGTCACACCATCGGATTGATCGGCGCCGGCACCGGCTTGGGCGTATCGGGCATCATCCCATTCGGCGAACATTGGATACCGCTGCGCAGCGAAGGCGGGCACGTTACGTTCTCGCCGTTCGACGAATCGGAGGTCGAAATCCTGCGTTTTTGCTGGCGCGAATATCGGCATGTTTCCGCCGAACGCCTGTTGTCGGGAATGGGCTTGGAAATAATCTATCGGGCTTTGCTGGATGGCACGAAAACTGACCTGGATGAGAACCTGGACGCGGCGGAAATCAGCCGGCGCGCGCTGCAAGGTTCCTGTCCGGTCTGCGTGCGTACGATCGAATGCTTTTGTGCGATTTTTGGTAGCGTTGCCGGCAATGTGGCGATGACCTTGGGCGCTCTCGGCGGCATGTATATCGGCGGCGGTATTGTTCCTCGTCTCGGACATTTGTTCACCGATTCGCTGTTCCGCGAACGCTTCGAAGCCAAGGGGCGTTTTTCCCACTACCTGTCGCAGATACCCACTTACCTGATCACCGCAGAATATCCGGCATTTTTGGGTGTCTCTGCTATTCTTTCGGAAAAACTGGCGCAATCTTTCGCCTAACGTTCCGTCCGACCCGGTTTCAAAAATGAATATGAGCAAGCCTTTGAATGATGCGCCTGGGCGCGAATGGTGGCGCAGCGCGGTAATTTATCAGGTCTATCCGCGCAGCTTCCTCGATACCAACGGCGACGGCGTCGGTGATTTGTCCGGCATTACGGCCAAGCTCGACTACATAGCGTCGTTGGGTGTCGATATCGTATGGATATCGCCATTCTTCAAGTCGCCGATGAAGGATTTCGGCTACGACATCTCAGATTATTGCGACGTCGATCCCCTGTTCGGCAGCCTGGCCGACTTTGATCGCCTGGTGCAGCGCGCCCACGAATTGGGCTTGAAGATCATGATCGACCAGGTGTTGTCGCACACGGCCGATAGCCATCCCTGGTTTGCCGAGAGCCGGCGCGATCGCAGCAACCCGAAATCCGACTGGTATGTATGGGCTGATCCGCAAGCAGATGGCACACCGCCGAATAACTGGTTGTCGATTTTCGGCGGCTCGGCTTGGCAATGGGATACCCGCCGCTGCCAATATTATCTGCATAATTTCCTGACCAGTCAGCCGGATATGAACTTTCATCAGCCGGCCGTACAGCAGGCGCATCTGGATAATTTGCGTTTCTGGCTGGAGCGCGGGGTCGATGGCTTTCGCCTGGATGCCTGCAATTTCCACTTCCACGACCGTCAGTTGCGCAACAATCCGCCAGCCTTGCTACGCGATAGCACGACTGTATCCGATAGCAACCCCTACGGCATGCAAGCGCATGTCTATGACAAGACGCAGCCGGAAAATCTCGCATTCCTGGTCAAGGTGCGCGGCCTGCTCAACGAGTACGGCGCGGTGTCGATCGGTGAGGTTGGCGCCGATGATTCACTGGCCGTGATGGCCGATTACACCGCCGATGGCGACAAGTTGCACATGGCTTACAGCTTCAACTTGCTGACCTCCGTGTTTTCCGCCGCGCATATCCGCACCCAGGTCGAACAATTTGAAGCACGCGTCAAGGGCGGCTGGGCCTCGTGGCCGGTCGGCAATCACGACAGCGTGCGGGTAATGAGTCGTTGGGGCGGCGCGCATCCGGTGCCGGCACTGGCCAAATTG
>Ga0302315_10003475_pt1 | contig 14172 bp, 12 predicted proteins | sample III_Palsa_N3_1_FD_200532 | JGI IMG/M metagenome (GOLD analysis project Ga0302315, IMG submission 200532) | Peat permafrost microbial communities from Stordalen Mire near Abisko, Sweden - III_Palsa_N3_1 | ecosystem: Environmental > Terrestrial > Soil > Palsa > Peat permafrost | place: Sweden... | reverse complement strand
TACTGGGCGTTGGCGGCACCGTGCGCGGCGATGTCGGACACGGTTCAACCTTGGGGCCTGCGGTGTCGGCCGATCTCGTTTACACGCGCGAGCGCGCTGGGCGCAATACCAATTCGGACGGTGCGGACGTGCCCTTTGAAGCGCGCTCCAGCCGTTGGAATGCTAGCGTCAAGGCGTCCGTGGTGCAGGCAACGCCGAAGACCGGTTTCAGTGACGGCGGGGTCAGTGGTCTGTTGAATACGGTGCCACTGGTCGGTGCCAGCGCAGAATTAAAGTGGGGCGCTATGGGCGGGGTATCCCGTCTGGCTCGTACGGCCGATGGTTTGATCAGCCCGCTGTTAAATCAAGTAGAGCGTCAGTTCTTGAATCGCGAGCTTCTATATAAATTTATCGAGGACCATCGCCCCACATTGGAAGCGGCGATGGAAGGCGTGCAAGCCGAAAGCATGACTGCGGAGCAATTGCTTCCGCAAAACCGGCTGCAAAAATTCGAGGAGCAAGCCGAGGCTATTCCGACTATGGGCAATCATACCTGTGGTGCGTTTTTGGCGCTCAAGCCCGATGTGGCGGGTCGTATCGACGCAGCTGAGGCCCGCCTGCATTCGCTAAGGGGCAAGGGCGATGCCGGCGCCGCGCGACGTGTACTCAGTCAGGCGGAGCGTGCTGAATGCGATCTCCTGGCATACGAAATTTATCGCCTGCCGCTCAAGGACGACAGCTGGGAAGTCATTTCGCTGTATGCATTCGAGGCCAACGCCAAGCGCTCTGGAGTGGGGATGAACCTGATCGTGAAGGCCGGTAGCCAAGGTGAAGCTGGCGCGAACCATATGCTGGCGCTGCTGGTTATCCACAAGCCGGATTTGTCGCTGCCTTGATCTGCGACGGGGGGGCTTTCACACGCCCTGGGAGCTTCCCCCATTTTTGCGCGCTGACCTTAGCGCCTGAGCACAGCTCAACCCCCCTCGGCATGCAACTTATCTTTGAAGCTCTGTAACAGTGCAACGTCCAGCTCATCAGTGATGCCGGACAGCGCGGCGGCCTCCCGAGCAGTCTTGCCTTCACGCACCCGAAGCTCGCCCATCCCTAGCATCAGGAAATCTGCCCGAAGTCCGCCGCCAGCGGCAACGTTTGTGGCTGCACCTTGCGGCGCTTCGATGGGAATTTTCTGCGTCGCGTCGTCTGTCCGAGGCCTACCGCCAGCGGCAGCTTTTGCGGCAGCACTTTGCGACGCTGCCTTGTGCATATTCCAGGCATAAGGCTTAGGCACACCCGGTATATCGTGATAGCCCCACGCAAAAGCCAAATTGCCATATGGATGCCGAGCAGGCGCTTCCCTGGGAAGTTTCTGCGCCTGGTCACTCAGCGAATTTGATAGCAGTCGGTAAGACTCGGAATCGATGTGAAGTTCGTGCTCGTCAGGCAGTTCCTGACTCGTCTCCAGCACCGCTTGGTGCTCAAGTGTTTCTTGTTTAGATTGTATGCGGGGCAATTCAGCCCACCGCCTAGCCGCGTGTTCAGCGGTTCGTACAGGAGAGCGGGAACGTAGCAGCGCTTGCAATGGCGCCGGAATAGTCGTTTCTACAGAGGTGTTAGCGACGGCCGCCGCGGGCGGTTTCGTGGTCTCTTCCGCAGGTGAAGTTCGCGCCGGGTTTGTCGGTCTTGATCCGATGGGTGTCGGCATAAAAAATTCCTCTCGGGGGATCATCATAAACGCCCAATTTAATCTGACTTGGGGTGCGAGGCGCGTTGCTGTCAAAAAACTGGCGTGATGAAGGAAACCCTTGCCATCGCTAGATAGAGTAGATAGATCTGTTTTGTACGTAAAGTAAAAAAAAATGTCAGTGCGACTCGATGGGCTGCCTGTGAGGCGCGGACACTTCAATCCGCGTGGCGCTCCTGAATTGTCGCGAGCCTGAGCATGCCGTTTCGTTTCGGCGCACCGAACTTCGTTTTCGATGATTTGTCAGTGCCGCGCATTACCTATGCTGGCGGGTATGGGAAATCCATTTTCGAGGCTTGTTAAGCCTCAATCCGCCGAGCACCGGACTCTGCTGGCAAACCTGCCCGGGCAGTTATCGCCGCAGCATCGCTCCTATGTCTCATGCTTGTTAAGCCATCTCGAGCAGCAAGGCATATATTGGTCGCAGCTGGTGACTGCGGGCCAAGTACGTCCGCTGCAACTAGAAAAAATCGTGACTGGCGCCATTCGACAACACGAGCTTGACCCCAATACGCGCGCCGCCGTGAATAAGGCATTCGGTCTGGTGCTGCAAGGTCCGTCGGGAATCGTGCGGCGCAGGCCGGTTATTCCCGAGCATCAGGCAGTAACGGCGAGCCTGCCCGCGCAGCTATCGCAGCAGTATCGTTCCTGCGTCTCCAGGTTTTTATACTATCTGGAACAGCAGGGCATGAATTGGTCACAATTGGCGCCGACGGATAGAGAGCGTTTCGCGCAACTTGAACAACTCGTCAACACGGCCATCGGGCAAAAGGCGCTAGATGCTGGCACGCGCGCCGCACTTAATCGGGCATTCAGCTTGGAATTGAAGTCGTCGACCCGACGCTCGTAATCTGCTTCGCCAAATAGGATTCGAGGAATCAAGCGCAGACCATGGCTGCGCTGTTCGCTTAGTTTTTAGTGAGCTCGGTCATGTTATGACTCGCTAATTTTTCCAGGTCAAGTCGTTCTTTGGCGGTAGCAATCATGTTCTGCATGCTTTGTATTTCGAGCTGCCCGTTTTGTATGGCCGCCTGCCCATCCTGAATCGATTGCATTTCTTTCATCCGTGCGCCATTACTTTGATTTGGCGCGGGCGGCACGGTATCGCTCGCGCGTCGCGCTTGCGCGAGCGCGGGCAGGTTGGCGAGTGCACCGCCGGTCGAAGCGCGCCGCCGCGGCGTGCCAGCCGGTGGCGACGGCGCCGTCGTCGGCGTCGAGACATTCGTGTCGCCCGGCGATGTCACCGGAGTGGAAGGGGGTCTAATTCCGGGTAAAGGCATGAAAACTCCTTGTATAAAAGCAGCGGAAGTCATCGCTTGGCTGCATGGTTGCGGCGAGGACGGTCCAGTTCTTAACGGTACCATCGGTGAGCCTCATAAAACATGGGGAGCCGGATATATTCGCGTCGCATCGAAGCGATGGTTCGTTATGGAGTGCAGAGCTTCGCATTGGACGACTGAAAGCTGCACAGCATTTGATAAATTGCAAAAATAGGCGTGGTCCAGCCTGAGCACAGCGGGTTCGCCCCCGGGGGCTAGCTTGGCGCATGACCATGTTAACTTGAGTGTTTAATAATCGCGAGCTTGAGCATGTCAATATTCGATCGCCGAGTCGGCGCTATCACAGTGTTGCAAGATTTTCCCTCGGCAAAAAGTCATCGCACCGTGTCGATTTCGACATCGGCTGCTGCATCGCTGGGGCGCGGCGCATCGGTGTTGTTGCTCATGATGTTGGGGGCATGCGCGGCGCCGCCGGTGTTGCCGCCTGTGAACAGTAGCTTGCCGCAATCGCTGCAAGCGCCCACCGGCGATATGCTGGACGACGTGTTGATCAGTGGCGGAGATATTGTCTATCAGTGCGATCGCAATCCCGCCGAACTTGATTGGATTTATCTTGGTGCCGAATCGACGCTGTTCAACTCGAGCGGCGAGAATGTCGGAACAGTTTTGCCGGGCGGTTATTTCACGGCCGACGACGAGAGTTATGTCAAGACCCAGATCGATGCCCAGGAGGTGGTCTCCCAGGAGAATTTGCCTTGGGCACGTTTCGGGGCTCGACTCAACGCCGGAAGCCCGACTTCAGCGGGGCGGTTCGCCCGCACGGCGCTGATCCAACGCGTAAATACTATCGGCGGTTTGCCGCCAACACGGACCTGCGAGCCAGATGGGTCGATGATCTACGTGCCTTATAGCGCTACCTACATGATCTATCGGCCGTCAGCCGATTCTGCTGCTGCCGATACACTTTCGCCGGGCGAGCTCGCTGTTAAGCCAGGCAATGCCGCGCTGCCCGGTCGTTGAATAGTCGAGCGATACAGCGCTTTACGGTCGGCGGGCGGCTTAAGGATGTTCGATCGCGTGACTTGGGCGCCGCGCTAACTCTATAGCACTACGATTCGGATCGATGATGCCCGCTTCCACGGTATCGTTTGTGATTTGCACCGTCGGCCGCTTTGAAGTGTTGTTGATTTCCATAAACAAGAAATACATCAAGCCGATCGCTCCACCAGCCATGGCATTGGTCAGGTGAGCACTGTTTTTGAGGTCGTATTTTAACGCCGGTCCGACTTTGCTGATTGCTCCTAGAAGGGTGAATAGAATCACAAACAGCGATTGACGTCCAACTGCGCCTCCCGTCAATTTGTTCCAGACATCTGCCCGAGTTACGTCACCGACAAGCTCGTATCCCGCCAAGCCGTTGATAATATCCTTTCCAAATGGGACATGCACGCTGGTGCGAAGCCGTACGTCTCGTATACCCTTCAACCCGGCTCGAACACCATCACCGGCATGGTCGAAAAAAGCGGTGAGCGCAGGATAGACCAAGGCGTCGAGGGCTTCACCCGAGGCATTGCCGCCGGAAAAACCAGCAATATGGCCGTATGCCTTCTTGACCGACTCAGTTTGGGCAATTGCGCTGGTGCCCGAATAGGCTGCGCCCAGACCTTCCAATTCGTTCACAGCAATTTGATTGCCGGAATATGCGCCCAAATTAACCAGCAGGGCAGTGAGGTTTAGGCCTCCATAGTGGGAGGGGCGGTTGTCATAGAGCCTGAAAAATAGATTCATGCTGTCACGCACGAGCGTGTAAGTGGTCGCTTTAATAAGCAGCGGGGCGGCATCGCCAAGGGTACCTGTTTTTACAGCGATTCCAGCCGCTGCTGCAAGTAAGGCAATGTTGCCCGCCTGAGCGCTTCGAGTCATCCAGTTTGCCTCGCCGCTAGTGTGTTGCTTAATCGCTGACAGCGCATTGAGCATGGCGGTTCCGGCAATAATGCTCGCCGATACGATAACCTTCACATGCTCTGGCGCGTGCTCAAGTGATTGCGAAGCTAAATCTCCGATGATTTCGCGTATTTGCGTCGAAAGCTCGGTAATGATTCCTTCGCGCCCGGCGGCATGCAGGATATTCGCGGTCCATCCGACAACGGCGCCGGTTGCGGTGTTCGACAGCAACTGGCGCAGTAAGCCGACTTTCTGCATAACCACCTCTTCTACCTCCGGGGCATAGCGTGCGGAGATAATTGACGGCGCTGCGGGTAAAGCTTGAGTTGACGCGACACGTAAAATTTCTGGTGGCGTGCCAATTTCCGCAGCGTCTTGCGCAACTTCGTGCCGCAAGGTTATTTCAGGCGCGGCCGAGATTTGTGGCGCGATCGGCGTGTCATGCGCTGCTAAAGTGATAGACCGCGCAGCGGGATGGATCGACGAAGTAGCCGTGGGCAGTTTCGCCAAGTCCGTTGCCCTGGTGGATGGCTTGCCGAGAAACATTGGCGGTAGAGTTGGCACAGGTGGCGCGAACGGGTAGCGGTTATCCATTCGCGGGTCCGACGAAGTGTCGTCCGCAACGCTTTGACGCAAAGAGTCCCGCTTACTTCGCGTGAGTCCGGCCTGATCATTTTGGCCACTGCCAGGATGTCGCTCACCCCAATCAGACGGACGCTTACCGATGGGCCGCGACACCGGCAGGGGCGTCTGTGCGGATCTTGCTTTTAATTTTGACAAAGGTGATGAGGGAGCCGCAACCGGCGGCGTCTCAGGGCGAACCGGTGCGACCGAATTTTCCTCACGGTCATTGGAAGGCGAGGCCAGCGCTGCCTTGTTAATGGATATCATCGAAGTGGTCCTGAGGAATGCATCCTCACAGCATGGCCCGCCAAAAAAAACTGCGTGGTCTGGAAGATACTATTGTATGAAACTATTTACTCACAATTATGTACCGGATTCGAGTTCGGCATGGATGATGTCAGCCGCCATTTGAAATATAGTTAAAATCATGTCGACTCTCTCAAATTTCCATCTGTTTTTCAGCAAAAATACGAATCGAATAATAGGACTACGAAATTTTTACCTTGAAGTACAAAAAATAATCATAGTTTTTTTTGTAGAGTTTCAGCAACATCAATTGAGTGAAGATGATTTTTATTAAGCTGTAATTGACCTGCTCTGCACGATAACATCGATCCATTGCGGTTTTCGCGTCATTGATTCGTTTACGAGCAACCAAGACGCGATGCCATCGGATTAAATATTCCGCCAATGCAACGATAGTTCCACCCGCACACACCTAAAGTCAAATTCGCCCGAGGCGGCATGGGCAGCTCCCGGCGATTGCGAGAGGGTTGCGCAGGGCTATTTGATTGACTCATTTTTGTAGGAGCGAAATCGCAATGGCTGGAATCGGTTCAAATATGGATATTCATAGTGCCGTGCCGAGTGAGCACTCGGTCGCGCTAGATGCCAAAGAAAGCAAAGCATCTAACGAAACGCCCGTCGAAAAAAAATTATGGTGTAACCCTGCCTTCGGGGTGCTAGCCGCGCGGGAAAAACGGTCAATGGCCGATCCGGTCGCGGTTACCCGTACCGGCAGTATTTTAAGAGCCACCAGACAGCTTCGCTTAAGCGCGGCTATGGCGACGGAAGCGGTCGTGAAAGCTCTGCAATTCGACGTTGAAGATCTGTTGATTGAAACATTGGCCGAGCCGATAGTCGAGTTGCTATCTCTTTTGAAGCGGCAAAAACAGCGCGTGGTCGATGCTACTGTAGAACCTGGCACAATATCCTTTACTAGGACCGCCAAACTCGTGGCGGCGGGCGTAGGAACCGCGTTGCAAGAAGTTGCCGGAGCGGCCGCTGGCGCTGCCTTGATTGGATATGGCAATTCTAAGTTCGGCAACGGTAAAGAAGACACGCGCGGCAACATCGTTCAGGCTACGACCACCAGCGTGACAAATGCGAGCACCACTCTGATCAAGCATACAGTGCAAACCGTCATCTTCGACAGCCAGCTTGACGAACGCACTGCCGCGGAGGAAACGTACAAAAGCCTCAAACAAAGCACGACGCCGGAAATGTTGGCCAAATATCCGGCAGATACTCAGGCCGAGGTTAAGGCGCTTGATCAAACAGTTTATGCCGAAATCAAACATCCACGCAACACAAGAGGGGGGGATTGGTTTAAGCAAAAGATACGTCATCGCGAAGAGATCCTGTTAGCGCGACCGTACGAATCAAAAGATTTTACAGAACGATGGAATGATCCAATTCTCAGAGCGAAATTCTATGCGGATCTGGATGAATTGGTGATCGATTATCCAGAAATAAATTGGGATACGATTGAAACGCTGGTGCAGAGAATTGTCGCTAACTCGGTTAGCGAAAATCCAAGCAGAGTACAAGTCTGGCTCCAGGGGCCGGGTGGCGTTGGAAAATCAAGATTGGTCAAACTGATTGCGGATTTTCTCGGTGCGCCGTTGGTTGAGATCAGGATTCCCAACAAAAACATCCAAGATGTGTTGGGCGCAACGCGACCGGCTGCGTATGCCGAGCCTACCGACCCCGACGAAGAGATCATCGGCGAACTACAGATGAAGTTGATTAATGCCGAGTATAACAATCCGATTCTGTTTATAGATGAAATAAAACTGACTGGCAACAATCTCAGCGATCTAAAGCTACTTACCGAAAACGCCAAAAAACTGCTGAAAATGGGTGGCTATCGCGCAAATATCGATTGGAGTCGCCTCACCATTATGATGGGTAGCAATGATCCTTTGATGGATGAAGCGATGCAAACCCGCGTGATGCAGGTCATTATCCGTGAAGCGTCAGATATGACTAAATTCAAGGTGGCAACCGCCGTCATTGACAAGTCCTCGTTGGTTTATAAAAACCTAATTAGTCCTGAGGATTACAAAATACTCGTCAGCACATGCAAAAATAAAATAGATAGTATGATCGAGCTCGACAATAAGAATTTTCCCGGCGTACGCTTCCTGGAAAGCGCTTCTACAGAAAATCTGGTTCATTTTGTGGCTGGTGGAATTATGAAAAAAAAGCCAAGGACGATGGACCAAATTACCCGTTATTTAGAGGTTCAATACGCACAGGCAAAAGGACTGGCGGAACCCGGCGCAGCTCCATTTATTCCTCCCAATCTGGTTGATAGTGACGGTTCGTATTCCGATTCCGATTCCGATTCAAATGGATAATCGGTATTAAGTGCGGCGCCGAGTTGATTTTATTAATCTATAACGACTCGGCAAACTGCATATTCCCATCTGTGTCGAGGGCGAGATAGCCGCCGATAGCCGTGCGGCACGGTGCACAGACGTCATGAATTTTTCACTCGCCGTGGGTAATCGCAATGTGACCCGGAGCGGACAATTTCTTGCCGCGCGGATTGCTTCCACTGCTGCAAAGTCTCGTTTTGGTGCCCGTCATTGCGCGTTTGAGCGCAGCATCTAGTGTTTTTAGTGCTACCTTCAAGTATGAATTTTATGTTTGAAGGTTTTAAAAATGAGTAGTCCTGAGAAAAATTTAATCGAACTTCAACGGCTTGCCCAAGGCGGAGCGGGTGCCTTGACGCAGCATCTGCTGCGCGAAGTGGCAAAGAGTCTCTGCGCGCCCAGCGTAGTCGATGCTAAGCCAAAGAGCGGTGAGATTCCATCAAGCTGAGTGCCTGATACCTTCGGTACGGATGAGCGCGTGCATCCGGGGTGCCAGGTCGGCGCCGACAGCGTAGGCACGACCTAGAATAACCAGATCGAGCGCGTCGAGTTGTTCGAGATTGCGCTTGATCGGTTCAAAAATAAAGTGACGACCGAGCATGCCTGTGGCGCCCGCAATAACAACTTTCATGTCGATATCTCCTAAAATTTTATTGTATTGACGTACGTAAGTGGCTTTCATACCCGCTTGTACAATTGTCCTCTTTTGCAGTGACTAACCAAAATTGTTGAGTATTTTGGGGCGCGAAGATTTGTATAAACGAAATCCCCTGCCGATAAGCGAACCCGCGATTTCGTCTCAGGATTGACACGCAGTATTGTCGCTACCCTCATACGCTGTCGACGCGAATATCGTGCGTGGCAAAGCAATGAGTTCATCCCGGACGGTGGATGGGGCGTACACAACCGCCATACTTCTGCCCCAATTAGGATTTTTATGGCGAAGCCCCCTAGTATTAGCGATAAAACCAACACTCCAATTCCACTGGCGCCATTGCAAATACCCAGCAAGGCTCATACGTCCGAACCCGGACCGACTTCACCGTCGCACCTTCCAGTTGCTTCACCATTAGATGGCCTTCCACGGCGGCCGACTACGCCTGGAAGCCCCGGTGCCACTTCGCTGAGTGGGCGCGTAAGCGGCCTATTTAGCCGGTCTAGAGCCGGCAGTAACGTGAGTTCGCAGGGCGGATTGCCGACGATTACGGCTCTGGCCCGCCAGGGTGTGGTGATGGCCGGCCCGGCTGCGGCGTCGGCGGCAACCGTCGCCTCCAAAAACTTTTTTAACCCCACTCGCCTGGCAAAGATCCGCATCTCCGGGGCGACCAAAACAGGTTCGATCAATTACTACACGGGCAAGGTAGAAAAACGTGCGGATAAAAAGCTTGAGGCAGACGAGTTTTTGGTCGATGGATTTCTGCAATTCGCTCAGACGCCGACGGCGAGTTCTCCGCAAGTACTTGGCGAAATCGATCTGCGTGGTGGTGAGGCTAGTTTGACCTTCAGCATGGATCCGCGCATCATCCAATTGCACGCGGATTTCGACAAGCGTTGCATGGTTTCGGATATCGAAACCAGAATACATTCGACCTCAGAGAAAATGAAACCGCTCGGCGGCGACCCGGTGTCGATCCTCATTCCAATGTTGTTGAGAGTGATGACTGAAGGCCGATCTGCATTTAAGCCCAATGCCAAAATGGAAATTCCCGGGCATGAGGAGCAGCATCCGTACGATTACCTCGTGGAAATGATGCCGCAGATTTCATCGGATAACCCGACTTTGGCCGCTGGGCTTCAGCGAGTGCTGCTGGATCGCGCTGATTACAGAGCAAGGGTGGCCGCAGCGCAGGTTCTGGCCATAGCCAGCGAAAAAACAACGGCGGTCGATGGTTGGGCCGCAAGCGTGGGACTTGCAATTCTCACCGAGACGCCTTGGGTCGTGGCCCTGCTTCCTGCATTTATCCTGTTTCTCACTCGTGCGGGTCTGTCCCCGGCGAAGGCGGCTGCATCGATTGCCGGACTCAACATGATACCGTCGACGGTGATTGAAATTGTCGACGCTTTTATTGGTTTTTTGATTCTCCTAAAACTCAAGAAAAAGGACGCGAGCTTTAGGGAGCTTGCTCCCAAAGCTTTGCTTGCCGGTGTGGTCAGTGGCATGACCTCATTTCCTTACAACCTGCTGCAGGAATCGGGCGGAATCCCCGATGGCGCTTATCCCGTCTTACGAGATATAGGCAACGTGGTCTTGAATACGGCGGCGGCAGGTACCCAGATAGTGGGAGCCGGCCTTGGTCTTCCGATGGAATCGCAGGCCGGTCGACTGAACCTGACTGCCGCAATGACGCACGACGCGCGCGATCCAAATGGGCTGATGAGCGTGCCTGCTCACCTTAAAACCGATAAGGAAGTCGAAGATTTTTTCGATGACTTATCCGCCAAAGCAACGCATTACAATCCCAGCGATGGTGCGGCCGAAGCCTCTGTGTCGATGATGATGGGAGCCGCCATGATGTCCGTAGCACTTGACGGCCGGGCCATCATCTCGCACGGCGCGGAGCGTCTTCTCAGTCAACGCGTGATGAACATTATCGACATTCTGGTCTTTCAGCCGATTGAAGCCCATACCCTGCATGCGGTTTGGCTGGCGTCGAAAATAAACATTCCCTTAGTGAAGAACTCCGAAGAGAAAGAATATAAATTATTGGTGGTGGCCTTGACGAATGCGGAGATCTCCGGCGTGCCTTTTACCCGTGCGGATCTCGATAAAATTAACCCTGAATTGCTGAAGCGATTGGGTTCTTCAATCTCAAGCATGGTGATGAGTGTGATTGATTTGCCACCGACGATCATTGACGCTGTCCGCGGCATCGACACAAGTTTGTCGGGGAGTATCAAATACCCAAAACCGATCCCGCCTGTCGATCCGAATGCGCCGGCGAAGCAAGTGTCGCTGCCGCAGATCCAGATTAACGATCCAGAGGACGCCGTTTAAGCTGCACTGAAAAATGAGGGGGCGATGCCCTGATTTGCCGAGCCAGCATTGGGTACGGTTTGAAGAAATGCTGTTGTCGGGAAATATTGCGCTACTTGCCCGCTGACTTCGCCAATCGGAAGAGGTCCCGGCGCAGCCATGCTAGAACGGGTGTTCAAGACTTATGGAGCGACTTCATGGCTACGCCGCGCATCGATTCGGGAATGATAAATACGCTGGAATCTGTACACCTTGACGATGTAAAAACGCCTTCCGGCGTATCGTCCCCTACCAAGTCGTCTAGGCAAAACAGTTTGCCTGGAGCGCTAGCCGGGCTGAGGAAATTGCCGGCGGAAGTATTGCGCAAAATTCCCGTCGCACTGGCGCCTAGGGATTGCGCTTCGCTGTTCTATGCGGATCTCATGAACATCGCGCCGCAGATCGAGTTGGAAGCGAGCGCGGCGTTCTTCGCGCTGAATGCGCCGAGAGTAAAGACTTTTAAGGCCGCCGACGCCCACCTAGCTGGAATCACCGCCTTGCCCGAGAGCCTTCAGGGCGTACCCTTGTGTGCACTCGCCAAGCAGATTACTTTGCTGCAAGGTCCAGATCAATTCGACCAGCAACTGAAAGCCTGTCATAGCATCTTGGATGCCATGTTGACGCTTCCGGTAAAATATCGAGATGGCGTACCGGAGGCCATTGCCGCTCAACTGGAAATGCTCACGAACAAGGTCGATCAGCCGGAAAATTTCTACAACACGTTGGACGCCATTAAAAAACTGCCTTCTGAATATCGGGAGTGGTCGCTAGCGAAATTGGGCTCGCGAATTGTGGGGGTAATCGGATTGATCAGCGTGAGCGGAGGTACGGCGATACCCGAAGCTCAGCAAGCGGTGATTGACGCCTTTTTGACGGCCGCTGAGGAGTGTCCCGAGCCGTGGCATAGCACACTGGATAAATGGGTTGACGCGGCTAAAGGTGGCCTAGATGGGCTTCTATTAATGGTGGGCACTGCAGTACTTGAAATGCAGCAGGCGGCGCAGTTCGCAAATGACATTAACGTCTTTGAAGCTGAGCACAATCTAGTGAATTTCTGGAATCCACCCATGGGTCGAACAGACTAAGCGTCATCACATGCATATCTCTACATCAATGGATGACGCGCTGGCGCGTGCAGTTCGAACCGCAGCAACCCGGCGCGCGGTGGTCGCCTTGATCCGAGGCGTCGATACCCAATGGTGGGGAGGCAGTATCGATGACTGGCATCCCGATGAAACATTGCTCTCGTCGCCTTCCTCTTTGGAGGCATACCGAAAGCTCCTGCGTCAATTTAAATCTGGCGGAACGGCGAGGGCGCACGCGGTCATGGTGTATTCGGACGGCAGTTTCGCGTCGGTGATGTTTGGCGTAAAAACCCGGTTTGAAGTAGCTGAGTTTTTTAAAGAAGCATCGGAAATAGTTCGAGTCCGCAGCACCCATGCTTGGTTAAGAGCTTAAGATTTAGTCGCCTGCCCGAAGAGATCACCACGTCATCTCCTGATGTCGGCCGCGTGAGCAAACACCATCCTGACCATAATCCGCCGATCATCAAATCGGAGCCTTGATCGATAGATCGAGGCTCGATGTGTTCGATCCACAACACCTCATGCGAGGCACACTTCGTGTTTGGGGTGAACGTTTCGTATCCGGAGAAATGATTTTTTTGAAATTCTTTAGAGTGACATAACAGTCTCTGCTGAAATAGTTCCGCTGTTCAGCGCGATAGGCAAAGTATTTGAAGCGATGGGGTGCGCAGCCGCTGTTGCTTCCACGCTTTTCTCCAAAGGATTTTACACCATGCGAACTGTTAATTCTTTCGTGGAGATATTACGCAGTCGGGCAGCGCATGAGCCCGATGCTGTGGCGTTCACTTTTGCGCGGGATCTGGGCGAGCCGGAAGACGTGCTGACTTATGCCGCACTGGACCGAGGCGCGCGGGCAATCGCTGCGCGGCTGCAGGAGCGTGGCATGACCGGGCAGCGCGCGGTGCTGCTTTACCCGCCGGGTGTCGACTATGTCGTCGCTTTTTTCGCCTGTCTTTATGCTGGCACGGTTGCGGTCCCGGCCTATCCGCCTCGCGATAACGCTTCGCTCGATCGTGTTATCAAAGTTGTGGAGCGCGCGGGCGCCGCGGTCATGCTGACGACCTCGCGCGTGCAGTTGTCGATTGCCAAGATTGCACCGGACTTGTCGCATCTCGAAGTGCAGTGGCTCACGACCGAAGTGCGCGACGATCAGTATGCCGAATTTTGGGTGCAGCATGAACCCGCTCGGCATGCGACCGCGATCATACAGTTTACTTCCGGATCAACCGGCAACCCCAAAGGCGTGGTGATCAGTCACGGCAATCTCCTGACTAATTCGGGATTGATTTGTGATGCCATGGAGCTGGGCCCTGCGTCGCGCGGGGTGATCTGGCTTCCGCCGTATCATGATATGGGTCTGATTGGCGGCGTCTTGCAGCCAATATATGCCGGCTTTCCGGTGCATCTGATGTCGCCGGCGCTATTTATCCAGCGACCGCTGCGTTGGTTGCAGGCGATTTCCGAGAAGCGGGCGACGATCAGTGGTGCGCCCAATTTTGCTTACGATCTCTGTGTCGATCGTGTGAGCGCCGACAAACTTGAAGGACTCGACCTCTCACATTGGCAGCTTGCCTTCAATGGCGCTGAACCCTTGCGCGCCAGCACGATGCGCGCATTTGCGGAATTTTTCGGGCCCTGCGGTTTTCGTCAATCATCATTTTTTCCTTGTTACGGCCTGGCTGAAGCGACGCTTCTTGTGAGCGGCTCACGCTTGGTCTCCGAGCCCAAAACGTTGGATGTCTCGGTGCAAGCTCTGGAAAACAATCTGAAGGCCGCGGCTCAGGGCGAGGCCGATCGTAAAATTTTGGTGGGAAGCGGACGTCCGGTTAAGGCACTCAAACTAAGG
>Ga0302315_10003474_pt1 | contig 14181 bp, 12 predicted proteins | sample III_Palsa_N3_1_FD_200532 | JGI IMG/M metagenome (GOLD analysis project Ga0302315, IMG submission 200532) | Peat permafrost microbial communities from Stordalen Mire near Abisko, Sweden - III_Palsa_N3_1 | ecosystem: Environmental > Terrestrial > Soil > Palsa > Peat permafrost | place: Sweden... | reverse complement strand
GCTGCCGCTCCCGCATCGGCAGCAAAATAATCATAGAACCGGACCCTCTTCTCGAACGGCTTGTCATGGTCGTAGTAAAGCCGGGGCAGACCGGTCACGGCACTCGTCTTCGTCAATGCGGTATAGCCCTTGAAAGAAAGCCAGTCCCATCGCGTCGTATCTGCCTTCCAGTCCAGTGAGAACCGGCTGCTGTCCCGGTCAGCCGCGAGATCATGCTTCCGCATTTCCAACATCGAAGCAGCATGCGACGACGCTTGCGCGATCATGGCATTCATTAATGCATAGGTCGACATCACCCGGCTCTTGAATGGTTTTAGCATATGCGTCTCGGGCATAAAACCAATCGTATGCCACAAAGCGGCATAGCCGGTGGAATATCGCGGCTCGTCATAAAACCCATTCCATCCACGGTCAGGATTGCCCTCCTCGAATTCAACATAGGGCGTCATCGGCCAACCCTTCTTCTCCATCTCGGCAAAAACCGCCGGTCCAAAGATGTCGTGCAAAAAGGCCCCTAACTGTCCGCCCAGTTTATTCCATTGGGTGGCCAGGAGTGTCATGGTATATTGGTAGTCGGCGCCGTCGCTTACATGGTTGTCGATCAGTATCTCGGGATCGACCCAGTGAAAGATCTCCGCGAAGGACCGCGAATTCCGGGTGTCATTCTTGGTGAAATCCCGGTTCAGGTCCAGGTTTTGGGCGTTCCCCCTGAAACCATAGCTTTCCGGCCCGTTCTGGTTCACTCTCGAGAAGGAGCTCCGGTTCATGGCCCCGCCGATATTGTATAAGGGTATGACCGCCAGGGCGATATTGTCGGGGATGGAAATGGCATGGGTCACCAGGTCCCGCAGCAGGAGCATGCTCGCATCGACCCCGTCGGGCTCGCCCGGGTGGATGCCGTTATTGATCAGCAGGACGATCTTATGCTGTCGGTGCCAGACCGCCGGGTCGGCAACCCCGTCATTGCTGAACAGGACTACGTGATAGGGATAGCCGGCATCGCTCATCCCCATCTCCCGGATGGACAGGGCAGGGGATAGCTTGTCCAATTGCTTGTAAAAGGCGATGCATTCGGCATAGGTGGCCGTCTGCGCACCCGCCGACCGCTCAAACGGGGTCTGCAATGCGCCGGGAATCGCCCGCACCGGCTGGGAAAAGCCCCGGGCGGCGAGCAGCAACGGCAAAAGGCACCAAAGTTTGAGCGGCGGCTTGATTTGATCGGTCATGGCAGTCATTTGGCCGATAAAGATAGGAGTTGTCATCTATTCCTTATCTTTAATCGCTCCAATCGATCCTCCCCCTCATCGATGCACGAAAACCGGCTTCCATATCCTTCGCTGGCTTCTTTTCTTAACACTTAAACAATAGATCATGGAACCAACGAACATCACCCCGGCCACTCCGGCCTCCCAGGGCTTCAACTTCAGGGATTTTATCTCTTTCCGTACAATGATCACGTTACAGATCATTCAGATCGTTTACGTCGTTATCGCTATTTTGATCACCATCGGCGCCCTCTTTACCATGTTTGGCGGCCATAGTGACTATAGTGGCGGTTATGGCCCCATGAGTATGTTCGGCGGCGGCTTCTTCGGCGGGCTGGTCTTCCTGGTGGTAGGCAATATCGGCTGGCGCATGTGGTGCGAGTTGATCATCGTCTTCTTCAGGATCAACAAGACCTTGAATAATATCGACGCCAACGGCAGAATATAGTAACAAAAAAAAGAGGACGTCCCCGGTAAAAGTTGACGTCCTCTCTACAAACTATTTTACAAAACACTGATAACGGTATAAGACCGGCTCGTCCAAACTCACCTGCCGGATAGCAAACATCGGCGGGCGAACGGCATCCCCTTACTTGGCGGGAGCTGCCAGGGCATTCACCTTACGGGCCAGCTTGCTCTTCAGGTTGGACGCCTTATTCTTATGAATGACGCCTTTTTTCGCCAACTTGTCGATCAGGGAAGCTACCTCAGGCAATTGCTCGCCGGCTTCTTTCCCCTCTTTGATCGCCCTCAGGTCACGGATCGCGTTACGGGTAGTTTTACCATAGTAGCGGTTGCGATCCCTGCGCTTGTTGGCCTGCCTTACATCTTTTTTGGTTGCCTTGTGATTTGCCATGAACTCGACATTTTTAGGACGGCAAAGGTAGGCCCAATTTGCTTAATTACCAAATCCTATATCCCTAAATTCAAAATTCCTTCCGCCCGCCCGGCCCGGCACCTGATTTTCAACATTATCCCCGGGCCGCCCCCGGCCACCCTCTACCCCGCCCCCGGGGTCCGCACTGCAAATTATTCGTGAAAACAATAAAAAACCTACCCGGTCGTCTCTATTTTTGAACGATATTTGTAGCCCGAATTTTGTCTTAATTAATAGCTTCCATGAAAGACTTTTCATTTATAACTAATTCTCATCCAAGTTATATCGAGGGACTCTACCAGGATTATGTGCAGAACCCCGATGCAGTGGACCCCGAGTTCCGTAAATTTTTCGAAGGATTCGATTTTGCCGTCACCCAGAACCGTTCGGGTTTCCCGAACGGCTCCAATAGTGCTGGCAAGGAATCTCCCACCGCCTCAAATGGCGCAGCCATTGCCGCTAACGGCGCAGCCTCGGCTAACGGCACAGCCACAGCCAACGGCACCTATGCATCCGGCAGGATGACCACCACCGATGGCGTAGACTGGAAAAAGGAACTTGGCGCCTACCGCCTCATCCTCGGCTACCGGAATAAAGGCCACCTCCTGGCTAAAACAAACCCCATCCGCCCACGAAAAGACCGCGGCGCCAATCTTGACCTCGCCTTCTACGGCTTTACCGAAGAGGACCTCGACAAGAACTTCTTCGCCGGTAACCTCATCGGCCTGGGAACAACGACCCTCAGGGCCATCCTCTCCCATCTCCAGGAATGCTATGCCAGCCACGTAGGCATCGAATTTAAGTACATCAGCGACCAGAAGAAGATCGACTGGCTCACGACGGAGATGGAAAAGAAATTCCTCAACCCCCTTTCCCTGGAGAAAAAGGAACGAATCCTGGAAAAGCTTAACCAGGGCGTCCTCTTCGAGAAATTCCTTCATACAAAATACATCGGCCAGAAACGCTTCTCACTGGAAGGCGGCGAAGCCACCATCCCCGCACTCGATACCATTATCAATACCGCCGCGGCCAACTCCGTACAGGAAGTGGTCATCGGCATGGCTCACCGCGGCCGCCTCAATGTCCTCGCCAACATCATGGGCAAGACCTATGAGCAGATCTTCAGCGAGTTTGAAGGTACCGCAAAGCCCGACCAGACCATGGGCAGCGGCGACGTCAAATATCATTTGGGTTACGGCAGTGAGGTCAAGACCGATACAGGCAAGACCGTTTACCTCAAACTCATGCCCAACCCCTCGCACCTCGAGACGGTGGACCCGGTGGTCATCGGATTTGCAAGGGCAAAAGCCGACGTCCTCTACCACAGCGACTACGACAAGATGCTGCCGATCCTCATCCATGGGGACGCCTCCCTCGCCGGCCAGGGCGTCGTTTACGAAGTACTCCAAATGAGTAACCTCAAGGGCTATTATACCGGCGGGACAATGCACCTGGTCATCAATAACCAGATCGGGTTCACCACCGATTTCGATGACGCGCGAAGCTCCGACTATTGCACCTCGCTCGCGTCCGCTATCCAGGCGCCCGTTCTCCATGTCAACGGCGACGACGCCGAAGCGGTTGTAAAATGCGCCGAAATAGCCACCCGTTACCGGCAGGAATTCAACTCGGACGTCTTCATCGACATCGTCTGTTACCGCCGTCACGGCCACAACGAAGGCGACGATCCCAAATTCACCCAGCCGCATCTCTACGCCCTTATCGATCAACACCCCAACCCCAGGGAAGTATACGCGCAATTTCTCCTCGACCACGGGGAATCCGACGCCAAAGAAATGGCAAAGGGAATGGAAAAGAAATTCTGGGCCGACCTGCAGGAAAGACTCGACGAAGTAAAACAGAACCCGCTCCCCTATACCTACCAGGGACCCGACCTGTGGTGGCAAAGCCTCCGCAAATCAAATCCCGCAGACTTCGACCAATCTCCGAACACTGCGATCTCCGAAGCCGACTTCAGAAAGATCTTCGAAGCCATCATGACATGGCCGGAATCCTTCAAACCCCTGCGGAAAGTAGAAAAACTCCTGCAGGATAAAATAAAACTCTTCAACGAAGAAGGCAAGGTCGACTGGGCGACGGGTGAACTGCTCGCCTACGGCAGCCTGCTGCTGGACGGCAAAGACGTGCGCATGAGCGGACAGGATGTTGAGCGCGGGACCTTCTCCCACCGGCATGCCGTCCTCCGCGACGAAAACACCGACGAATTGTACAACCGCCTCAGCCGCCTCCCGGACGCGAAGGGTCAATTTCGTATCTACAACTCCCTGCTTAGCGAATATGCCGTCCTCGGCTTCGAATACGGGTACGCACTCGCCAACCCCAACGCCCTCGTGCTCTGGGAAGCACAATTCGGCGACTTCAGCAACGGCGCCCAGGTGATGATCGATCAGTTTATTTCCTGCGCCGAACAGAAATGGCAGCGAATGAACGGCGTCACCCTGCTGCTTCCGCACGGCTACGAAGGATCGGGCCCCGAACATAGCTCGGCACGCATGGAACGATTCCTTCAAATGTGCGCGGAATACAATATCGTCGTCACCGACATCACCACCTCTGCCAACCTGTTCCACGCGTTCCGCCGCCAGTTGTCCTGGCCCTTCCGGAAACCGCTGGTCAACTTTTCGCCCAAGGCCAACCTGCGTCACCCCGGGTCCTATTCGCCAATGAAGGATTTTACCTCCGGCGGATTCCAGGAGGTCATCGACGATGCCTTTGTCGAACGCGCCGAAGAGGTGAAAAAAGTCCTCTTTTGTAGCGGCAAGATCTATTTCGAACTCGCCGAACGCCAGCAAAAAGACAACCGCAAAGACACGGCCATCGTCCGCCTCGAACAACTCTATCCGCTGCCGGTACAACAACTGGAAGCCCTTTATAAAAAATACAGCCAGGCGGCCACCTGGTTCTGGGTGCAGGAAGAACCGCTCAACATGGGCGCCGCTTCCTTCCTCCAGATGAACCTCAAATCCATTAATTATGGTGTCATCAGCCGTCAGCCCAGCGCCGCCACGGCGACCGGATACGCTAAGGTCCATGCGCAGGAACAGGCCGAGATCATCGAAACGGCTTTTAGCATTTAAGCGTTTGACGTACATTTGCAAAATCAAATAAATCGGAGTCCTAAATGATTGATATAAAAGTTCCGGCAGTAGGGGAGTCCATCAGCGAAGTAACGCTGGTGAAATGGCTTAAACAGGAAGGTCAGTATGTCGAGCGTGATGAGGTCATTGCAGAATTGGAAAGCGAAAAGGCCACCTTCGAAGTCAATGCGGAAAAAGCAGGCGTGCTGAAAACAATTGGCAAAGAAGGCGACACCCTTAAGATCGGTGATACCGTCGCGCAGATCGACGAGAACGCAGCCCGCCCCGAAGGGCAGGCCGCCGCTGCATTGACGACAACCGCCGCGATGACAACAGCCGCCGCTGCCGCCAGCAACGGCGCCTCAGGTCAGACAACAACAGCTGCGACAACAACCGCGACAGTGGCCAAGGCCGCCGCCGTACCCGCCCCCCAAACCGCCGTAACAGCCATTTCCAACGATATCAAAGCGACACCCGTAGCCGCCGCCATCATCACCGATAAAAAGATCGACGCCGGATCCATCACTCCCACCGGCACCGGCGGAAAGATCCTCAAGCACGACGTCCTCGAGGCGCTGGCCCACCCCGGCCGTACCCCGGGCAAAGAACTCTTCACGCGTCAGAACCGCCGCGAAAAAATGAGCAACCTCCGCAAGACGGTATCCCGCCGTCTGGTGGAAGCAAAGAATACAACGGCCATGCTCACCACCTTCAATGAGGTGGATATGAGCGCTGTCATGGCCCTCCGCGCCAAATTCAAGGACAAGTTCAAGGAAAAGCATGGTGTCAACCTGGGTTTCATGAGCTTCTTTACAAAAGCTACCTGTTACGCCCTGCAGGAATGGCCGGCCGTCAATGCCTACATCGATGGCGATGAACTCGTATACCACGATTATTGCGATATCTCCATCGCCGTATCGGCACCGAAAGGGCTGGTCGTGCCGATCATCCGCAACGCCGAAAGCCTTTCGATGGCCGACATCGAAAAAAAGGTCGTCGAGCTCGCTACCAAGGCACGCGATAACAAGCTGTCTATGGAAGAAATGCAGGGCGGCACCTTCACCATCACAAACGGCGGCGTATTCGGTAGCCTGATGTCGACACCAATCATCAATATCCCGCAGTCCGCCATCCTGGGCATGCACAAAATAGAGGAAAGAGCCGTCGTCGTCAACGGCCAGATAGTCGTTCGCCCCATGATGTACCTGGCCGTAAGCTACGACCACCGCATCATCGACGGCCGCGAATCCGTCAGCTTCCTGGTCCGGGTAAAAGAACTGCTCGAACATCCCGACCAGCTGCTCTTCGGCAAAGATCCTATCAAGGCCTTGTTCGAACTCTAATCACCACCCCCGCCTGGTCCCGCGGCATAAAAATCACCCTCCGCCGCCCCGATCGCCGGCATAGCGTCTTATGAAATTCGACAACCAGCTCCGCTATGCGGTCCAGATCATCGACACCTACCAGGGCGAAACACCGCTGCACGCCTGGCTAAAAGACTTTTTTCGCGTCCACCCCCAGATGGGCTCCCGCGATAGGCGCATCGTCTCCACCATGGTCTATGGCCACTATCGGCTCGGCCATGCCATCAAGACCCATTCCCCTGCAAAACGCATCATCGCCGGCCTCTTCCTCTGCCAGAACCAACCCCTGGAACTGCTGAACTATTTCGACCCGGAACTCGATAAACAAGTGACCCTGCCCTTCGACGAAAAGATCGCCTGCTACCAGGCCACAACGGACGGCGCCGGATTCCGGCCCGAAGATATCTTCCCCTGGAAGGACCAGCTTTCACCGGGTATCGACCACCTGGCGTTTTGCCTCTCCTTTCTCCGCCAGCCCGACCTCTTCCTTCGCATCCGCCCCGGCCACGAAACCAGCGTACGAGACAAACTGGGCTCTGCCGCCGCTGAATTCATCCCGCCGGCAACCCTCCGCCTCCCAAACGGCTTCAAAGTCGAAGACTATTTCACCCCCGACCGGGAAGTCGTTATCCAGGACTATAACTCCCAACGCGTCGCCGAATTCCTTCAGCCAGGCTCCCGCGCCTCCGCTACCCCCGGCTTCCGCCACCCCGCCGGCCCCGGCTTCCCAGAAATCACACCCATCCCCGAAACCACCCCCGGCTCCGGCCGCACCCCCGGCCCTGCCGCCACCCCCGAATTCTTCTGGGACGCCTGCGCCGCCAGCGGCGGCAAGTCTATCTTAGCCCACGACCTCTATCCGAAAATGGAACTCTTTGTTTCCGATATCCGCGACACCATCCTCCGCAATCTCCGAAGCCGCTTCAAAACAGCCGATATAAAAAAATACCACGCCTTCCTCCTCGACCTGGCCACGCAGACCCCACCTGCAAGCGCCGCAGGCTCCGACCTGGTCCTTGTCGACGTACCCTGCACCGGCAGCGGCACCTGGGGCCGCACCCCAGAAGACGCATGGTTCTTCAACCCCGAAAAGATCCGCCGCTATAGCGAGGTCCAAAAAAGCATCCTTAGTAACATCGCGCCACAGCTTTCCCCCGACGCCTCACTCGTCTATTGCACCTGCTCCGTCTTTAAAAAGGAAAATGAAGAGATCGCCGCATTCATCCATGATACCCTCGGCCTGCGGGAGCAGGCCCGGGAAAACCTCAAGGGCTATGACCTTCGCGCAGACACCCTCTTTGCCGCCCGTTATACCCGCTAATTGTGATCCACAACGGTCATCGTCACCTCGAAACCGATCTTATACCCTTCCTGCGTCCCATCCGGCGTAGGCGGCTGATACTCCCACATCTCGGTATGCCGGAACACCAGGCCGACATGCTTGGCATAAGTCTCCCACCAATAGGTCCTCGAAGCAAATGAAGTGGGATCGGTGATAGGCACATTGATCGAGTCGTTTGCCTGCAAAACCGTTATGGTCGAATCAAAGCTCAGACTGCCCGTCTTATACGGGTTGTCCACATTCAGATACGTAAAATTCCAGTTGTTAAGAGAAAGATGATTGTCATCGCTAAAGATAAAATAGTCCTGATACGGGTTATAGGGCAGATAGGTGTTCCCCGTCCAGCTAAAGCCATTGTCGAGCGGAAAAGCGAGTTTGATGGTTCGCAGGTTCTGCTCGTTCATCTGGATCGTCTGGGTCGAAGCCGTGACCGAATAGGTCTCATTCGTCGTCCAGTTGGCCCCTGTCGTGTCGCTCAGATACCGTACAACCAGCCATTCCACATTGCCGGCCGCATCTATGGTGCTGTCCTCCACCGAATCCTTCGCCAGATAGGAGGTGATCGTATCCAATTGCCCGTAGAAGTAAAAATTCAGGGAGTCAAGCCGGTAGGTCACATACTTCCCTACCTGCAAAGTTGTCCAGAAATCAGTCAGTGCCCCGGAATAGGACGAAGTAGAAGTATAGCTAATGGTCTTTTTGCAACTTGTCGTGACCATCACCAGGCTGATCGCTATGAGGAGACCCAGGCGAAGTTTCATGTTTGTGTAACGCCCTGCAATGGGATTTATTGCCCGAAAAGCGCCCGTGGCAGCCCCCAGGCACCGGCCTATCCAATGGCCCGGCGGATGATCCCCCCGCCGATGACCTCATCTCCTTCATAAAAGACCGCACTCTGACCCGGGGCGATGCTCTTCGCCTTCTCGTAAAACCGCACCCGCACTACCTCGCCCGCCCCATCTGTGTCCGGGTAAAGGTTGCTCAGGCTGCCCTGGTCCTTATACCGTATCTTGGTCATGGCTTCCATCCCTGCCGTCACGCCATCATACTTCATCCAGTTGATCTTCCCGACAAGCATCTCCTGCTGGTCCAGGTCGGCTTCGTCGCCAAGGACTACCGTATTGCTCTCCGGCCGTATGGCAGTCACATATACAGGCTTGCCAAAGGCGACGTCGAGTCCCTTACGCTGGCCGATCGTATAAAAAGGATATCCCTTATGTTGTCCCAGGATGCGACCTTCTTTGTCGACAAAATTGCCCCCGGCGACCCTTTCCTCGAGGCCGTCGACCCGCCGCTTCAGGAAGCCGCGGTAGTCATTATCCGGAACAAAGCAGATCTCATAGCTTTCGCTCTTCTTCGCCAGTTCGGGATAGCCATAGTCCAGCGCCATCTGCCGGATCTCCGTCTTGCGGTAAGGCCCAAGCGGCAAAAGGGTGCGGGCGAGCAGGTCCTGCTGGAGTCCCCATAATACATAACTCTGGTCCTTCGTCTCATCCACGCCCTTGGCGATCGTATACCGGCCATTGGTATGCTGACGGATCATCCCATAATGACCGGTGGCGATAAAGTCACAATCCATTGCATCGGCCCGGCGCAACAAAGCCCGCCACTTGATATGCGTATTGCAAAGCACACAGGGATTAGGCGTACGGCCCGCCAGGTATTCGTCGACAAAATTCTCGATCACAAAATCGCCAAACTCATCCCGGATGTCCAACACAAAATGCGGAAATCCATGGTTTACTGCGGCCATCCGCGCATCATTAAAGCTGTCCAGGTTGCAGCATCCCGTCTCCTTCTTCGAAGCACCCGCGCTGGCATAGTCCCAGGTCTTCATGGTTATCCCAACGACCTCATAACCCTGGTCATGCAACATCAGCGCCGTAATGGTACTGTCGATACCCCCGCTCATCGCCACCAAAACCTTTCCTTTACGGCTCATAAATAAAAATTTGCAACCGCAAATTTACGAAAAATCCCTCATTGTTTGCACATGGCTTTCAGCACCCGCATCTCCCCGTCCTGGACCGCCACCTCTTTCCAGGACGCTTCGTCCTCCAAATGAACCACATATACGACCTCATCCCCTTCATTGACCTCCTTCACCCAGGTGATTCCATAGTCATAATACTCACTGCGTACTTCCTTCCGCACTTCCTCAGGCAGCCCTTTCTCCCCATAGGTAAGAATTGAATAAACCCAATCGCCTTTTTGATTGTAGACAAACCGCGCCTTGACCGGCCCCGCGGCATACTCTGCCACGTATCCCTGAGAAGTCTTGTACCACTGCTCCTCTTTCTGCTCTCCTGCCCGCTGCCAGAAATCACGGGTGGCCCGCACGGCCGCCTTGTCCACGCCGATAGCGCTTTCATTCAGGAGATATGCTTTGTCTGACGTCTGTGCCTGTGTCGCACGACCACCCAGGATAGACATCCCTGTAAGTAGTAATCCAAGAAACTTTTTCATGATGATCATAGTTTAAGATGAAAGAATAGTATAAAACTAATTCTCCATCTTCGGCGCCGCCAGCCAAAACAAGCGCCTTGCTGCCCACAGCCTTCATTGCCCGCTCCGATTGAGCCGTTGACGAGCGGTAAGCATTGTTAAAATTATTAAGGATTGATTGTTAAGGCCTGTTCGGCTGCAATTTTCGCAGCAGCCCCTCTTTGCGGCTACGACTGACATTGATCGAAGCGCCGTCGGACATGACGAGATATCCACCCTCTCCCTTGATATACTTACAGACCTCATTCAGATTGATGACATGAGAATGATGGACGCGCAAAAACGAATAATCTTCCAATAACTCCTCTATTTCTTTCAGGGTCTTCGATGCGATCACCTTCAGTTTATCCTTGAGTGTCAGGATCGTATAATTGCTGTCGGAAAGACAGTGGATGATGCTGTCCACCGCCACCATCTGCAGCCCTTCCATCGTGGGGATGGCGATCTTGGTGAACAGATTGGTGGGACTCTGCAACTTCTGAAATAGCAGGTCGATCTGCTGAGGCAATGGAGCCCTCAACCGCTGCTCCGCCTTGCGGATCGACAACTGCAATTCCTCGCGGTCGATCGGCTTCAGCAGGTAATCCAGCGCACTGTGCCGGATCGCCTTGATGGCATATTGATCATAGCTGGTCGTGAAGATCAGCTCGAAATCCAGGTCCTTGACCTTTTCCAGCAACTCGAAGCCATTCATCCGGGGCATCTCGATGTCCAGGAACAGCAGCTGCGGCTTTAGATCTCTGATGGGATCCAGGGCCTGTGCCCCCGAAAAATACATCCCCGCCAGGTTTATCTGCGGACAGTATCTTCCCAACAGGATCGACAGCGCTTCGCAACAATAAGGCTCGTCGTCGACAATGATTGCATTGATCATAACTTTTCAGATAACGGGTTCTGCCGGTTCTCCAGTCGGATAATTGACCCTGACGATCAGCGTTACCCGCGTTCCTGCAGGCTTGCCCCGCTCATCATAGAGGTCCTCGATCAGGAAGAAAGGCCTGGACTCTTCGGCCCCCGTCAACAGGGCCATACGCTCGGCTGTGATCTGCAAACCCATGGACTTATGTTTCTCGGCCGACTTGCTCCTTAGCTGTCCCGCCTCGCGGCGGCCAATACCATTATCCCGGATCACACAGGTCAGCTGGTCCTCTGACAACCGGAAGTCGATCGTCAGACTACCCCTTTCATCCTTGTGCATCAGCCCATGCCACACCGCATTCTCCACAAATGGCTGCACCAGCAGCGGCGGGATCCTCACCTCATCGCTATCGATCTCGTTGTCCACGATGATGCTGTAATCAAAGGCATCCTTAAACCGCAGGCGCTCCATATCCAGGTAGAGCTGTAACACTTCTATTTCTTCGGATAAGGTGATATAACTATGTCGTGAATGATTCATGATCATCCGCATGAGCCGGGAGAACTTCGTCAGATAATCGGAAGCAGCCTCCGTTTCATGCCCCAGGACAAACCGGTTGATCGCGTTCAGACAGTTAAAGATAAAGTGCGGGTTCATCTGCGACCGAAGCGCCTGGACCTCCAGTTCCTTGGCCCGCTGCAGTAAAGCCGCCTTGGCCCGCTCGCCTTCCAGCCGCTCTATCTCCAGCTCGTCCTCGGCACGCTTACGCCGGTGCTCCTCATTCCTCCGCTTCAACCTGATCACCCATACATAAATGCCGGTCAGGAGTAACAACACCAGGATACCCAGGATGAGCAAATTCTTGGTCATCATTTCCTCCCGCAGACAGGCGTCCTCCAACTCCTTGTCCTGGTTCAACAGCCTTATCTGCTGCTCAAACCCATAACTCGCGAACCGCCCCTTCAGCTGGTCGTTCATCACACTGTCCTTCATAGTGATATATTGACGGTAATACGAATACGCACTATCCGTCCGACCTTCTTTGTCATAGAGCTGATACAACAGGCGGCATCCATCCCTTATGTACTGCCGGGCATCCGTCAACCGCGCCAGGGCAACACCTTCATTCACATATTTGAAAGCCGCTGCATTGTCACCCAGCCCCGCATAAGCCTTGGCCATATCCACCAGGCAACGCATGATCTGGTTTCTGTCATTCATCTGCCTTTGAATGACAAGGCCCTTGATAAAATAGGGTAGGGCAGCAGCATAATCCTCCCTGAGCAAATAATATTCCCCCTTGCTCACCAAAAAGATCCGCAGTTCGGTCGGCTTTAACCCCGCACTGTCCATATGGCCGTAATAATACAGCGCACTATCGTACTTGTGCTGCCGCGTCATCAGCTCCGCATAGACCGAGAGATCCCAGGGATCAGTCTGCTCCGGCGCCTGACCCGCCAGCCCCTGCCGGAAATATTTTTCGGCCGACGCATAATCTTCGATCTGTACAAAGAGCCCCGCCAGCGGCAGGTATTGCATTTTCGTCAGATGCGGGTCCGAAACGGACTCCGATAACTGTATGGACTGCCGCAGAAAATCGAAAGCCTTTCCGTAATCGCCGCGCTCCCGGTATACATCGCTCGACATCGTTAGCATGTACACCTCTTCTAAATGACTACCCGACTCATGCGCGATCTCCCGCGCCAACCCAAAATAATGCAGAGCCTCATCAAACTGGCTCTGCGCAAAAACGGAAAATCCCATCGTGTAATAAGCCAGGGTGATCCCATATTTGCTGTCACTCTTCCCAAACCAATCCAGCGACTCCCGGGACAATTTCTCGCATAACACCCAGTTGCCTTTTCCGATGCCATCTATGGCCGCCTGACAGGCCAGCCCCAGTGCAATGCCATGAGTGTACCCCACCCGCCTCGAATCATCCAACGCCTGCATCACAAAAGCGGCCAACGGCTCGTCCGCCTTGTCGTCCTTATGGATCAGGTGGTGGATGACCTTTCCTTCGATACGGTCAACACGCGCCCTTACGCTGTCGGCCTGGCCGTCCTCCGACCTCACCAACCCGGCAAGCAATAACAATAATATGGTACAGAAGATTCTCATGGAAGGCACGCGGCCCCAAGCTAAAGTTAATAAACCCCCTTCGTTTTCCCCCTACCACTCCTCCACAATGAGCCGCTGACACTCCCCCGCTGCCACCGGTTGCCCCCATTGAGCCACTGACACCCCTATCCCCCCAAAAGGAGTGGGAAACTTCAGGAAAACTTCTTCCCACACGGGATAGGAAATAACGTAATTTGCCCCTTTACTAAAATTCAGCATTATGATAAAGCTCCAAGTAATCGGCAACCTGGGAAAAGACTGTGTCACCAATATGGTGAATGGAAAGAATGTGATCAATTTCAACGTGGCCCACACCGAGAAATTCAAAGACGCCCAGGGCAATCAAAAAGATAAAACGATCTGGGTGGAATGCGCTTACTGGACCGATCGCACCGGCATCGCACCCTACCTCAAAAAAGGCACCCAGGTATATGCAGAAGGTACGCCCGAAGTCCGGACCTACCCCAAAAACGACGGCACTACCGGCGTCTCCCTCACCCTCCGTGTACAAAACGTACAGCTGCTGGGCAGCAGGGGCACCGAAGGCGGCGGAGGCTACTCCGGCGGCGAATCGCAAGGTTTTGCACCCCAGTCCAGCCCGTCCCGCGTTACCTCGCCCAACGACATCACCGAGCCGATCGACGATCTGCCATTCTAAACTATCTCAAAACCCCACTCAAAAGCCCCCGCCCAAGCGGGGGTTTTTGCTCTCAAAAGCCTTCACCCATCCCTCCACTTCCGCCCTGCTCA